>FWPU01000853.1_pt1 | contig 77113 bp, 56 predicted proteins | sample 2228361 | NCBI WGS metagenome assembly FWPU01 (sample SAMEA103939777, study PRJEB20133) | metagenome | reverse complement strand
GGTCAGGTGATGATTCGTACTGCGAATGACGACAAGGGTGTGACGGCGGGGGTGCACCTTAAGTTCACGGTGAGTCAGGCGGCGGACGTGCATGTATGCTACGACAAGAGGGCGGCGACGCTGCCTGCGTGGCTGGGGGATGGGAGTTGGGGGATGGCTTCGGAATCGATGGTGGTGACGGACGGGGCGGCGTCCCCGATGAAGGTGTACGTGAAGACTGTGGGGCCGGGGCAGGTGGTGCTGGGTGGGAACAAGGCCGGTGGGGGGGATGGAGCCCGATCGAACTACTTTGTGATAGTGAGGCCTTCGGGGTTGGGGAAGGATGATTATGTGGGATGGGGTCCGATGGACCCCGAGGCGTGGGTGCATGATGGGGACACGGACGGGGACGGTTTGATGGACGTATACGAGGCGGGGTGGGGGCTTGATCCGCTTAAGGTGGACACGGACTCTGATGGGGAGGTGGACGAGTCGGAGCCTGCCGGCGACGGCCGGACCTACTGGGAGGCGCAGATGGATCTGGCGGCGCCTGCCGTTGGGGGTGACGGGGGAGACGATCGGGGGTGTGGAGCAACCGGAATCGAGCCGGCGCTGGCGCTGGTATTGCTGTTGTCGCTTCGTCTCAGGCGACGCGCCTGGATCGCCTGAAAACGGCGAAGTCTACCGATCCGCGGAAAGCACCCTTGGGATGAGGGGTGATCTCCGCAGCGGCGGAGAGTAGAGCATCTTCGGGTTCCTGTCATAGGCCTTTCATCACGGGAAGTTGTAATGGTCACGGTTTGCTGTATATTATGCGCCGCATGGCTATTCAACTGGTCGCGTCGGTGCTGTTCGCTCTAGGTATGCCTCAGCGCGTCAGGTTCGTTGATCCTGCGGGGAACGATCGCAATCCCGGTGGCGATGCCTTGCCTTGGAGGACCATTCAGAAGGCCGCCAGCGCCGCCAAGCCCGGCGACCGCGTCATCATCCGCAAGGGTACTTACGAGGAACGCGTACAGTTCGGTTGCTCCGGGAAGGAGGGCTTGCCCATTGTCTTCGAGGCTTTGGGGGAAGTGGTCGTAAAGGGGCCCCCATCGCTCAAGTTCTGGGAGGCGGTCTTTGAAATTCGCCGCAGGAGCTGGTTGATTATCAAGGGATTCAAGATAAAGGATTCCAATTGGTTCGGGATCGGCATCCACGACAGCGATCACGTGACCGTGACGGGATGTTCGACCGTGAACACGCAGGCGTCGGGGATATACGCCCGCGATTCGACCGACATCGTAGTCGACGGGAACGACGTCACGATGGCGTGCCTCTACGAGGGTAACAGGGGTGGATCTCAGGAGTGCATCTCCATAGCAAGCGTGAAGAGGTTCAGGGTTTCCAACAACAGGGTTCACGACACGAAGGGGAAGAAGTGCGGCGGCGAGGGCATCGACGCGAAGGAGAGCTCGCAGGATGGAGTGATCGAACTTAATCGCGTGTGGAATCTCGAGCGCCATGGTATCTACGTGGACAGCTGGAACGGACTGGCGAAGAACATCATCGTGAGGAAAAACGTGGTACACGACTGTCCGTCGGGCATCGCCGTCTCGTCGGAGGACGGCGGCACCGTGGAGAACTTGAGGATCGAGAACAATCTGGTATACCGCAACCGCGAGCGTGGGATAGGCATCACGTCGTGGATAAAGAACGGTCCCAAACGCAACATTGCCGTGGTGAACAACACGGTCGTCGGTAATAGCAACGCGAAGGGGACGTGGGGCGTGGGCATCGTGATCGAAAAGACGGACGCCACTGGGGTGGTGATACGGAACAACATCAGCGCGTTCAACGCATCACTCCAAATCATGGATCAATCCGGGCGCAACCCGGTGATAGAGCACAACCTCGTTTTCGCCGGCAAGAGGGCGGTGGCCGGTCCCAAGGGCCGTGCGTTCATCGAGGCGAATCCGCTCTTTGTCGACTTGGAAAAATGCGATTTTCGTTTACAGCTCAACAGCCCCGCGATAAACGCGGGATTTCCCAAGGAGGCCCCTGCGGAGGACATCGAGGGATTCCCAAGGCCGTACGGGGGCGGTGTCGACATCGGCTGTTACGAGGCGCACCCCAAGGGGGCCAATCCCGCGCCCAGAAAGTAGGATGAGAGCTGTTAACGAAATCGCGTCGCGTTTTCGTTAACAGTTGGACATCAAGGCGGCGAGTGGCTGTTTGACCGCATCGGCCCAGATCTTGTAACCCTTCTCCGTGAGGTGCAGGAAGTCGGGCATGACATCCCTGGAGATCGTGCCGTCCGGCTGCAGGAACTTGTCGCCGATATCCAGGAACTTCACGGTCTTTCCCCCGTCGTCGAGCGCGGCGATCTCCTTGTTGATCTCGTTGATCTGGGCCCTGAGCGGGTTGTCCGGCCGTTCCCCGCGCGGGAATACGCCCAGGAGCAGCACCTTCGTGCCGGGGCACCTCGAATGTATCTCCTTGACGATGGCCTTGATGCCAGAAACCGCGCTGGCGGGGGGCTCGGGATTCTTCTGACCGATGTTGTTGGTGCCGATCATGAGCATCACAACCTTCGGGCGGATGCCCTCCAGCTCGCCGTTCATGATCCGCCAGAGGACGTGTTGGGTCCTGTCTCCGGATATCCCGAAATTGGCCGCCTTGAGCGGGGCGAAATACTCATCCCAGATGCCCTTCTGCTTCGGCCCTCTCCATGCGTCCGTGATCGAGTCGCCCAGCAAGAGCAAATCGATTCCCCCTTTCCTGGCCTCGCTGACGAAGCCCTCATGGCGCTTGAGCCATCCGCCGTCCTTGGGCACTGGAATTGCACCGGGATGGTCCTGCGAGACGAAGAGCAGCGCCAATATGATTGTCCTGGCGGTCATGCGAAGTCCTCCGAAACGGGGGGATGTTAACCGCCTCAACACCGCCGGTCAAGACAGTCCCAACTACGCATATTCATAGAAATAGTATCGTTTTCCATCAGCCGTGGAGCGCGTATCATGAGCGGGAGATTCGGAGGTACGCGCCATGGACGGCTTGACGCGCAGGGAATTCGGTGCGACCGCGGCGGCAGTTCCGTTTCTCGTCCGTGCCTCGGCACTCGGGGTAGCCGGGCGGCAATCGGCGGCCAGCCGTATCGGGCTGGGATTCATCGGCATGGGAGTGATGAACTACAACCACCTGAAAAGATTCCTTACCTACCCGGACGTCCAAGTGGTGGCCGTCTGTGACGTGGACACCAACAGGCGGGAGTTCGCCAGGAAGATCGCCGAGGATTACTACGCCAAGAAATCTGAGGGGACCTGCAAGGGATGCGCCGCCTTCAGCGACGACAGGGAATTGCTCCAGAGGAAGGACGTCGACGCGGTGGTCATAGCCACCCCGGAGCACTGGCACGCGGCCGAGGTCATCGAGGCCTGCAAGGCGGGCAAGGACGTATACTGCGAAAAGCCCGTGACCCTCACGCTCCGCGAGGCCAAGGCCGTCATAGAGGCGGTCGGGAAATGCGGGCGGATATTCCAGACGGGAAGCCAGCAGCGCTCCGAGGGCCCGTTTCGCAAGGCCGTGGAGTACGCCCGCAGCGGGCGGCTCGGCAAGCTCAGCGAGATCACCGTGGACGTCGGCGGGCCCAGCGACTGGTGCAACCTGCCGGAGGAGCCCATGGAGCCGGGCCTCGACTGGGACCGGTGGCTGGGGCCGGCGCCGATGAGGCCCTACAACTCCACCCTCAGCCCCCGCGGGGTGCACCACCACTGGGCGCGCTGGAGGGATTACCGCGAATACTGCGGCGGGGACACCACCGACTGGGGACATCACCACTTCGACATCGCCCAGTGGGTTCTGGACATGGACAGGTCGGGGCCCGTTGAAATAATCCCGCCCGATGATCCCAGGACCGGGACCGGCGCGCGAGCCGTATATGCTAACGGCGTCTCGGTGGTGCACGTCGGCAGGGGACTCACGCGCAGGGGCGGCGGCGTGGTCATCAAGGGGTCGCTTGGACAGATATACGTGGACAGGCAGAAAATCAAGAGCACACCGGAGGAGATATTGAAGGAACCGCTCACCGACAAGGACGTTCAGCTTTACCGTTCACCGGGACACCATCGGGACTGGCTAGATTGCATCAGGAGCCGCAAGCCTCCAATCTGCCACGAGGAGATCGGCGCGCGCAGCACCGCCGTCTGCCACCTCATAAATTTGGCCTACTGGTACGGGCGGAAACTGAGGTGGGATCCGCAGAACTGGCGGTTCGTCAACGACGCGGAGGCCGACCGGTGGCAGGACCGCGAACGCCGCGATCCATACCGGCTGCCGGTCGCCTGAAAAGCCCCAGTCGGGAACGCGCCGGGGGTATCGGCTTTCGTATTAGTAGATGATGGCATCCCTCCTGGCGTCCCTGGTCCTGGCGGCGCCGCAGGATCAATACACAATCCGCAAGGATCACCCCCGCATATTCATCGGCGACCCGAAGGATCTGTCCAGGCGCGCGTCCGGCCCGCTCGCCGAGGACTACAGGATCGTGCTAGAGAAGGCCGGCGCGGCGGTGCGCCGCGGCGGCGTGGAGTACATCGGCAATCCATGGGCCATACCGGAAGACCTCATGAATTGCGGCTTGGCGTACCTGGTGGAGCGCGAACTGGGGCGCGAATGCCGCAAATACGCCGATCTCATCGTAAAGCAGTGGGGCGACGGGGCAGTCCTGCGCAACCGCAGGGCCTGCCACTTCGGATACCACGCGATCGCCTACGACTGGATCTACGACGCGCTGACCCCGGGACAACGCATCGAGTACGGCGACGCGCTCGGCGGCTGGTTGCGTTACTTCACCGACCGCCCCGAGATACTCCTGAGATTCGGGCACTGGGAGTACAACCAGACATGGGGCCCGATCCACCTGAACGTAATGCACAGCCGCGATGCCATCACGCAGAAGCTCCTCATCGCGCTGGCGATCGCCGGGGCGGGCACGAGGATGGAATCGGACGCCCGCTCCTTCCTCGACTCGTGGAACCGCCGCGTCCCGGCGGAATGCCTCCCGGCCTTCGACAAGATGGGTGGCGTATGGTCCGAATCGATGGGGCACGGCGGCTACGGTCCGGTGACGGTGATACCATACGCGTTCTGCGCCTGGAGGACGGCAACGGGGATAGACTACCTGAAGAGGCTGAAACCCTGGGGATACCCCGTTGAAACGCCACGGTGGGTCGCCTACACGATGATGCCCCACAACGAACGCACCGCGTGGATCGACGACGGAGACGGTTCGAAACCCGTCGCGTTCGCACGCGCCGCCCCGATGCTCAGGGACGGGCTTTCACGTTGGTTTGCCGACCGCGGGCGCGAGTGGCTCCGAGAGCGCTGGCAGCGCGCGGCATGTCTGGATCCTTCCATCGCGCCGGTTGCGCCGGACACGCTGCCGCTGGGGTACCTTTTCCCCGGCGCGGGGCACGCCTACATGAGGAGCGCCTGGGGCGACCCGAACGCGACGTGGGCGTTTTTCGGCGCCGGTCCGCAGTTTGCGGGCCACTCCCGCGACGACGAGGGGCATTTCCTAATCTGCAAGAAGGGCGCGCTCGTCTCCCGCGCCGGCGGCCAAGGATCCAACGACGACGACTACTACGCCGGAGGATCGCTCATATACAACATCCTGACCATATTCGACCCGAAGGAAAAATTCAGGCGCGAGCGGGCCAACGAGAACGACGGCGGGCTGATCAGACACGTCTACGAGGGCGGGCCCTTCCCCCGGGAACGCGGACACATGGTGGCGTTCGAGCATTCGAATGACTTCACCTATGCGGCGGCCGATCTCACGAAGGGTTACAGTCCCCATAAGGTCAGGGAGGTCACCCGGCAGTTCCTCTATCTGCGCGGCGAGAAGGAATACTTCGTGATCTTCGACCGTGTCGAGGCTGCAAGGCCCGAATTCGCAAGGCATTTCTTCCTGCACGTTCCCACCGAGCCCGCCGCCAAGGGAAAGGTCTGCACGTGGCTGAGCCTGCCGGAGGCGGACGGCGACAAGGCGGTGATGTCCCGGGGCCGCTCCCGCGCCTTCATGCACTGCCTTCAGCCGCAAGAACCGGAGATCGTTATACGCGGCGGCCCGGGGAGGGAGGCTTGGGGACATCCGCTGGAGCCCTCCGCGCAGTATAACCATGAAACCGAGGGGCGCAGGAGGCCGCCGATCTGTCCATGGCGTATAGAAGTCGGGGACAAGGGGACCGGGACCAGGTCCCATTTTCTCCACGTTATCGAGGTCGCCGACGAAACCGCCACGGGGCCGGCGGATGTGAAATTCGCGCCCCCCGCCGGAGTGGACATGGGTACACGGTGGAAGGTGCGTTTCAACGCCGCAGGACCGCCTGGGGGTACCCTCAACGGGGCCGCGCTGGCGACGGCGAAGAAGACAGAAAACCAGTACAAGTGAGGATCAGATGCGCAACGCGACGATTCTCTTGATGTTGATCGGGGCGTGGTCGGCCTGCGCGGGAAGGTGGACCGTGCAGGAAAGTCCTCCCAATTTCGTCGTCATATTTTGCGACGATCTCGGGTACGGAGACGTGGGTTGCTACGGGGCGAAAGGATACTCGACCCCGCACATTGACAGGATGGCGGCCGAGGGCATGCGCTTCATGGATTTTTGCGTCCCCCAGGCCGTTTGCTCGGCATCGAGGGCCGGGCTCCTTACCGGATGCTACCCCAACCGCGTGAGCATACTGGGGGCCCTGGGACCTCGTTCCCGGATCGGCCTCCACCACGACGAAATCACCATCGCGGAGGCGCTCAAACCGCGGGGATACGCGACCGCGATCTTCGGCAAGTGGCACCTGGGCGACGCGCCCGACTTCCTGCCCACCCGCCAAGGTTTCGACGAGTACTATGGGTTGCCCTACTCCAACGACATGTGGCCTTTACACCCGGAGAACCCGCGATACCCGCCGTTGCCGTTGATCGAGCAGGAGAAGGTCATAGAGGAAAACCCGGACCAGTCGCGCCTTACGACCGAATACACCGAACGCGCGGTCAGGTTCATTGAACGCCACAAAGACCGCCCCTTCTTCGTATACCTGGCGCATTCCATGGTCCACGTCCCGCTCTTCGTGTCTGAGAAATTCAAGGGCAAGTCGGGACGGGGCCTCTTCGGTGACGTGATGATGGAAGTGGATTGGTCGGTGGGGCGCATCATGGAGACGCTCGGGAGACTGGGGCTCGACCGGAAGACCCTGCTGGTCTTCACGTCGGACAACGGGCCGTGGCTCTCCTACGGGGACCACGCCGGATCGGCCGGCCCGTTCCGCGAGGGCAAGGGCACCACCTTCGAGGGGGGAGTGCGCGAGCCCGGCATATTCCGGTGGCCGGGGAAGATCCCCGCCGGGACCGTTTGCAATGTACCTGCCCTGACGCTGGATATCCTGCCCACCTTCGCCTCCCTAGCCGGCGCAAAGCTTCCGGGGGACCGGATCATCGACGGCGGGGACATCAGCCCGATCCTCGAGGGTAAGGCGGTTGCGAGGCCGCCGCGTGATGCGTTCTACTATTATTGGGGGAACGAGCTCCAGGCGGTCCGCGCCGGCAGGTGGAAACTTCACTTCCCCCACGGATACAGGAGCTTGGCGGGGCCCGCAGGCGCCGGCGGCAAACCATCGAAATACGCGCAGCGGAGGATCGAGCTTTCATTGTTCGATCTTGAATCCGATCCCGGCGAGACGACCGACGTGTCGGCCAGGAATCCCGACGTGGTTGAGCGGCTGAAAGCGCTGGGCGAGCGTGCCCGCGAGGATCTCGGGGACACCGCACAGAAGCGGACCGGCAGGAACGTGCGCCCGGCGGGGAGACTCTGAATGCTTGCGTGGATGGCGGTGGCGGCAATCCAAGCGGTCGGGTTGCGTGATCAGCCCCCAAACACGTGGGTGAAGCATTCCCCCCTGGATGGTACCCCGCCGTCGCCGCGGCTCGGATACGAGGGGGACGTCGTGTGGTACGCCAAGGCCAAGGTCTTGCTCAGGTACGGCGGCCACAACCAGGGCGGCGGCGGGGAACAGGGCTCGGAGGTGTGGACCTACGACCCGTTCACGGCGAAGTGGACGCTCAAGGAACCGAACACGTCGCCGCCCGGCGTGTGCTGCGCCCAGCAGAACGTCTACGACCCGGTCCGCGGAAGGTACATCCGCTTCCCGGCATTCAGCCTCAGCCACGGCTGGCAGTGGCCGCGCGAGATATATCTGAACAACGATTCCGTCTGGACATACGACCTTGAAACGAACACCTGGCGCAACATGAGGCCTCTGCCCGCGCCGGCGCTCACGGGGCTCAGGTGCGCCTCGTGGGACTCGCACGAAGGCGTGGTCGTCGTGTTCGGGGGCGAAGGATGCCGCGAGGGCACGGTCGTCTACGACCCGCATGCCAACGAGTGGACATGGAAGAAGACCAGACCTCAGCCGGAATTCCGCAGCGGCGGCAACATGGCCTACGACGCCGCCCGCCGGATCCACATACTTTTCGGCGCGCAGTTCACCCACGACCCGCACACGTGGGCCTACAGCCTGGCGAAGAACGAATGGTCAGATCTCAAGCCGCAAAAGATGCCTCCGACGGACAAGAACGACGCCGTGCTCTCCTACGATGCGCTTCACGAGGTCGTTGTGGCCCTCGTCAAGATCAGCCGGGGTAAGGACGAAGATGCGACGCACCGGCTTGAAACATGGGCGCTCGACGCGGGGAAGAACGAATGGACCAGGATGGAGCCCGCTGTGGAGCCCGACGCGGGTGGCAACAGGACGCGCGTTCTTGCGTTCGCCCCGGAGCTGGGGCTTACGATCCTGGAGAACTGCATACAGCTCAAGGGCAAACGCGAGCAGCAGATATGGACATACCGCTACGGGGAGAGAAAACCTCCTGTTGAAACCCAGGCGCCGCGGCCGCGATCCACGCCCCGGGCGATCGAGGACGTTACCGTATCGGTGATTTCGGCGCGTGAGGTTGAGGTGTCTTGGAAGCCTGCGGAAAAAGCGGTGAAAGGCTACCTCGTGGAGCGCGCGGCGGTCGAGTTCTGGTCCGAGGATCAGCTCACGCGCCTGAAGTCCCGGACGCCGCCGCTGGCCGAGCCTTCAGCCGGCGCCGTCAGAAAGATCGGGGCGTTCAGGCAAATATCGCAGGGAGTCCTGCCGGATCCTTCCTTCGTGGATAGGGAGGTGGATCTGTCGAAGCCGTCGGCCGTCGAAGGCGATCCCGTATACGAGCGGAGGTTCGGCAAGGACCAGACGGACGAGGGGGGAAAGCCTTACCGCTACGGGGCATTCGCGTATCGCGTGCGGGCGGTCGGCGCCGACGGCGCCATCGGAGGGCCGTCGCCGGCGATCTACACGATACCCTCCGCGCCGCAGCATGTCTTTTCCAAGGAAGAGGGAACCGCCTGCCGGCTCAGGTGGGCGGCGAACCCGGAAAAGGGGATAAAGGGATACCGCGTCTATCGCATGGACGGGCGCTTCGACAAGGAGACGATATCCCGCCTCACGGAGGGGCCGGTGGCCGCCACCGAATTCGCCGACCCTAATGCCGGGAAGAGGACAAGGCGGTACTACGTCGTGGCCGTCGACTCCCTCGGTCAGGAAGGCCACCCCTCATCCCCGGTCTGGCACGAACGCGAATGGAAGAAGTACTACGTTCCCTTCATCGGGGAGTGGCATCAATGAAGACGGGAACGCCCATGTTGAGATTTGCATGCGCCGTGATATGGACCGTCGCGGTCATGGCTGCTGCCCCTACGCCGGCCACCCCTCAGGACTGCAACGTCAAGGTGGTTACCGACGCCTCTCCGGACTACACGGACATGGCATCGATGATACACAGCATCACGTCGAAGTGGGACTCGCCGGCGGAGAAGTGCTGGGCGATGTTCTACTGGAACCACGTGGCGCGCCGGCAGACGGCGCCGATGATCCTGCACGGCCTGGAGCTCACCGACCCTATCAGACAGTTCAACGACTACGGGTATACGATGTGCAGCACGATATCGGGCATCAACTGCGGGATATGGCACAACATGGGGCTCAAGCCCCGGTTCTGGGACATCAGCAACCACACGGTTTCGGAAGTCTTCTACGACGGCAGGTGGCACGTCTACGACAATTCGATGTCGGCCATATACACGCTGTGCGACGGCTTCACGCTGGCGGGGGTCGAAGACGTCGGCAAACCGGCGGCATGCGAGGTTTCGGGCGGGAGGGAGGAGCCGGGACACATAGCCAGGTACCATTGCCTGACCGCGACCAGTCCCAACGGGTTCCTCACGGGCGCCGATTGCGCCAGGAGCCTGGAGGAGGAATATCGGTGTTTCAACCCCAACGGCCTCAAGCACCGCTACTATTATTTCAACTGGGACTGGGGGCACAGGTACGTCCTCAATCTGCGGCCGAACGAGACGTACACGCGATATTACCGGAGCCTCGGCGGAGATCCGCTTTATTTCGTACCGAACAACGGCAAGGATCCAGAGTCCGTCAATCCCCGTTACCGCATCCGCGGCAACGGAATATGGAAATACTCGCCGGATCTCGGGGAGGATTTCACCCGCTCGCTGCACGCCTTTGAAAACTTGGCGGCGGCCGAGCCGCGGGGTATACGGCCGGCGAGGGCCGGGCAGCCGGCCGAGGCGGTCTTCAGGATCCAGTCGGCCAACGTGACCACGGGACAGATCATACGCGCGTCGTTCTTCAGGAAATCCGATGATGACGTGATTTCCCTGGCCGTCAGCGCCACCAACGGCTTGAGATGGCAGGAGATATGGAGGGCGGAGGGGAAGGGGGAACAGAAGGCCGAGGTGAAGCTGGTGCCCGAGGTGAACGGGGCCTACGAAATCCTGATAAAGGCGGCGCTCTTCGCCAAGGACGACCCTTCGGACGCGCGCCTGTCGGACATCGGCATCGAGACCGTCACGATGGTCAACTCAAAGACGCTGCCCAGGTTGAACCTCGGGCGGAACACCGTATACGTCGGCATGGGGGATCAACTCGATTCGATCGTCTTCTGGCCTGAGCTTCAAGGAGGCAGGTACAAGGATCTGGCGGTGGAGGATAAAAACGTCACTTCTGCGGCCAAACACCCCGGCTACCAGGCGGTGCTCCACCCCGCCAGGGCGAGGGAGGACGCATACGTCGTCTATCGCATCGACGCGCCGCGCGATGTCGTCCGCCTGACGTGGGGAGGGCGTTTTTACAACAGGGCGCCGAGGAGCCGCGTCGAGCTCCAGTACAGCGTGAACGGCGCGGAATGGAGGTCGGTCTGGTCCATCACGCGCACCGAGCCGCCTTGGGACGAGATTCATTACGAAACAGTCGATATACCCGCCGGGCACCGCTCGGTCTGGGTAAGGTACCTGATGAACACGACTGATCCGTCGCCGGGCGGATGCGGTCTATACTCGGTCCGCATCGAGGCTTGTCATCTGCCGGCGGATCCTTCGTTCAGGCCGCTTGAAGTGACCTTCGCGTGGCGCGAGCGCGGGAAGGACGGATTGGGGCCGGTGCGCAGCCACACGCAGCTTGTCGACAGGGTGCCTTTCCGGTACACCATAAACGTCGGGGGCGACGACCACCCGGTGATGGATTCGCTGACCGTCAACGTAAGAGGCGCTCGCGGCGCCGTCGGGGCGGGCTATTCGGACGGGGCGGATCCGGGCGGCGCGAAGCACGTGGGGAGACGTATCCAGACCGGCGTCAATCTCGCCGTTGGGAGGCCGTACACCGTCTCGCGGCCGTCACTGACGAACTGGGGCGCGGGAGATCCCGGCGGCAGGAAGCTGACCGACGGCATCGCCGGGCCACCCTATGCCGGCGGCATTTCCTACAGGTATGGCGCGTTATGGTCCGAGGCAGCCGATCCGGTGGAGATCACCGTCGATCTTGGCAGGACCGTTTCCGCCGCGGCGTTCGGGATGAACTTTCACGGCTATCCTTTCTGGGATGCGCTGAAGCGAGAGATCAAGGACAGGGTGGAGGTGCTGACGTCGTCCGACGGCAAGGAGTTCTCCCCGGCGGGATTCCTCCAGACCGACGTGCTCTGGAAGGACGTCCCGGTGAACCACATGTGGACCGACGAGGAAACCATGGCCGGTCACGCGTTCCGTCTCGTGCCCGACAAGCCGGTGGAGGCCCGGTTCGTCCGTTACCGCGTATTCAACAAGAGGCTGTTCTGCTGCACGGAACTGGAGGTGCTGGATTCTATCCGTTTCGAGCCGTTCGACATGCGCATAGCTCTACCGGACGAGAGATGAATATGGTCGCCACGTTCGCAGTCGCGCTCATGCAGGCCGCCTCCGCCGCGAGTCAGGCTCCGCCGGATTACGTCGAGGCCATGAAGAAGGTTGCGGCCCGATTCAAGGGGAAAGAGGGGGTGGTCCTCCACCTGGGCGATTCGATAACGTACGCCAACCCGTATTCGGCGTGGGCGAAGTACGGAAAGGGCAAGACCCCGGAGGATCAGGCGGCCCTCAACTGGATGCATTGCGGGGCGAAGGACGACACGGACGGATGGCACCTGGCCTCCGTGGACCGCCCGTCGGGACGCTCCGAAACCGCCGCCAGCGGCGTGCGCAGCGACGAGTACATCGCCGGGGGCAAGGGGGGTCTGCCTCCTCTGGCCGAGATCATCAGGAAGTACAATCCACAGATGGCGGTCGTTATGCTCGGCACGAACGACGCGAGCGCCGGCCGCCCCGTGGTGCAGTACAAGTCGAGCATGAGGCAGATAGCGGAGATGCTGATCGCCAACGGCACGATCCCCATACTTTCGACCATACCTCCGCACCACGCCAGAGAGGAGCTTGCCAGGAGCTACAACGCGGCGATCAATGAACTCTGCCGGGAACTGAAGTTGCCGATGATCGATTACTGTGGCGAAATCCTGCGGCGGAGGCCGGAGGACTGGAACGGTACGCTGCTGGCGAAAAACGACGTCCACCCCACGGCGTCGCAGGGCGGGGCGACGCCGTCGAGCGAGCCCACCGAGGAGAACCTGAGGAACTCCGGATACCTGCTGCGAGGCTGGCTTTCGGTGAAAAAGATCGCGGAGGTCAGGCGATGGGTGCTCGGCGGGAAATGACCGTGACGATCGTGCCGTGGATCCTGGCGTTGGCGGCCTGCGCCGGTCAGGTGGAAATACGCTCGGATTTCGAGGGAGGATGCATCGACGGGGTGCGGAGGGTATCCGAAACCAGGTTCGTGTGCAGGGTGCCCGGACAGGCGGATCATGAAGGTCGCAACAGGCAGGTCAGCTGGTACTTCTTCCGCGTGGACGGCGCCCGCGGGAGGGAGGTCGAGATAACGCTTACGGATCTCGTCGGGGAATACAACTACCGCCCCGGCGCCGTGGCGATCACCGAGGAGACCATACCGGTCTGCAGCGACGACGGCCGGAACTGGAGGCATTTCGATTCCGTATGGTACGACAAGGAAAAGAAGCACCTGACGCTGCGGTTCACGCCGCGGTCGGATGCGATGTGGATCGCGCACGTGGAACCCTACACCGCCTCCCGCATCGCCAGGGCCGTCGACGAGCTGCGTGGCAGGCCTCACGTGCGCGTCGAGTCCATCGGCCGGTCGGTCAGGGGCCGGGTCTTGACTCTGGTGACAGTCACGAACCCGGCGGTGCCCGACGAGGGGAAGAAGGTCCTGTGGTTCATGTTCCGCCAGCACGCCTGGGAGACGGGGACGTCGTTCGCCGCGGAGGGGCTGCTCGACTTCATCGCCTCAGACGAGCCCGAGGCTCGGCGGCTCCGCGACCGGGCGATATTCAAGGTGTTCCCCACGCTTGACCCGGACGGCTGTGCCGAGGGGGGCATACGGTTCAACCGCAACGGATACGACCTCAACCGCAACTGGTATTCATGCGACCTGTCGAGCGACGAACACAGGCGCCTAATGCCGGAGATATGGCACTCCAAGAAGGCGATGGCCGACTGGTTGGACTCGGGACGGAGGATCGACTTCTTCGTCACGCTTCACAACGAGGAGAAGGGCGAATGGATGAGCGGGTCGGAGGAGTTCGGCGATCTCGCCGCCCGGTTCTTCAACCTGCTGCGGGAGAGCCCGGCCTTCGATCCCGGGCAGGCCGGACCGCGGCCGCAGCCGAAGAGGCCCGCGCCCGGCCGGATGACGGTCTACGAATACCTGCTGCTGGAGCGGCGTGTCCCGGCGTTCCTCATCGAGCTGAGGATCACCAGGAGCGCCAAGCTGGGGCGCCCGCCGACGTCGGCTGACCGCATCCGCTTCGGCCGCGACCTCGCCTGGGCCGCGGCGCGGGCGGTGCTTGACTGAAACCACGGCCGCCGGCGCGGCTCAACGGGGCGCCAGGGCGATCTTCAGGCTCCTTAGCGGGTTGTCGTCCTTGTCCGTGAAGCGGAGGCAGCACTGCCAGTTGTTCTTCTCGTTGATCACCTTGAAGATCAGGACGTTCTCCCCCTTGTTGAGCGAGACGTCCCTGACGGTGTCGTTGTCCTCCTCCAGGACGCGGGTTTCGGTGAACTTGAAGACCTCCTTGCCGTTGAGGTACACCTTGCCCTGGTCGTTGGTGCCTAGCTTAAGCTTGAGTCCATTGAAATCCTCCGGCGATATCACGTACGCCACGGCGTAGCCCACCGCGTCCTCTCCCTCCTCCTCCTTGGCGTACTCACGGAAGTCTATGAAATGCTTCGAGGTCCTGATCTTCCTCCAGACAAGCTGCTTTCCCCGGACTGCGATCTTGTCGCCCTCCTTGGGCCGCAGTTTTTCCTCGTCCTTGATCTGCTTCAGGTCTATCTCCTCGGCACCGTTATTCTCGGTTTCGCATAAGATCGGCGCCAGGATCAGCCAGTCGCGGATGAAGCCCTTGTCGTCGACGTCGTACTCGTCCACATTCGCGGCGCGGCCGAGGGCCGTGACGGCCGCCACGCAGGCAAAGACGGTTCTTATCATGCCGGTTCCTCCGGGTTCAAATGGAAGATGAACTTTAAACGTACGCCGCCGCGGCATCAAGCAGATTCGGATATCCGGCGGCGGCCGCGCGCCTCAGGGCCCCGCCTTGATCTCCCCTTCGACGTCCAGGGCGATCACCGTGGCGATCCTGTCCGGGGCTTGTGACGGCACGGTTATGTTTATCGCGCCGTCCTTGGAGGCGGCGGCCAGCTCCCTGGCACCCTCCAGGAGCACCGCCTTCAAGGGTCTGGCGGTCTGTCCGGGCAGGGTCAGGACGCCGTCCGCGGGCCATGAGAAGACGTGCAGGTAGAGGCGCGTCCTGCCGCCCCCGAGATCCTTGCGGGTGCAGCGTCCCCAGCCGGGCCGGCCTATGGGGCTGGCCTGCGTGGCGTAGATGGATTCGCCGTTTGTCTTTATCCACCTGCCCATCTCGAGGAGCCTCTCCACGGAGGGCTGGGGAATGAGACCTTCCGCCGTCGGGCCCACGTTCAGCAGGTAGTTGCCCCCCTTGGAGGCGATGTCGATGAGGTTCCTGATCAGTTTCTCCGTGGATTTCCAGTTGTTGTCGTAGCTCTTGTAGCCCCACGTGTCGTTCATCGTCATGCACGACTCCCAGTCAACGCCTGGGAGGCCCGTGGCGGGGATCTGCTGCTCCGGAGTGCCGAAGTCGCCGGCGTACTCCCGGTCCTTCTTGCTGAGCCCCTCCATACCCTTGCGCCCCTTGCCCACGCGGTTGTTGATGATGATGGAGGGCTTAAGACTCTTGACGAAGGCGTAGACGGCCTGGCCGTCCTCCTCCGTGTACCACCCGGGCCACTCGCCGTCGAACCACAGGACCTCGGTGTCGAGGTTTTTGACGAGCTCCTGCAGCTGCACCTTCATGAATTCCATGTACTCGGCCTTCCTGCCCTCGACTATTTTAGTCGGGTTGTAGGCCTTGGGGCTCCCGCGCATCTGGGCGGGGTGGTGCCAGTCCATGATGGAGTAGTACGTGCAGAATTTCAGTCCCTGCTTCCGGCATTCGTCGGCCAGCGGCTTCAGAAGGTCTTTCCCGTAGGGAGTGGCTTTCACGACGTTGTAGTCCGTCGCCTTGGTGTCGAAGAGGCAGAAGCCGTCGTGGTGCTTCGACGTTATCACGATGTACTTGATTCCCGCCTCGCGGGCGACGCGCACCCATTCGGCAGGGTCGTACTTGACGGGGTTGAATTCCTTCGCGAGCTTTTCGTATTCTTCCACCGGCACGTTGGCGTTGTTCATTATCCACTCGCCGATGCCGCCGATCTTCCTGTCCTTCCATGTCCCGGCGGGGATCGCGTACAGGCCCCAGTGGATGAACATGCCGAACCGGGCCTCGCGCCACCATTTCATCCTGGCGTCGCGCTCGGCGGGCGATTCCTTGGGCGGCGCGGTCTGTGGGGCCGCGGCCGGCGCCGCCGCGGCGACCAGCAGGGCCAAGGCCGTTGCGCTGACCTTCATGGTATCCTCCCTTTGAAGCCGGGAATCCGCATAAAGGATATCTCAGGGGCCGCCTGTTTCAAGTTTCCGCATCGCCGGCGCGGTCCGGGCGGGTGCCGCGGAGGACTCGGATCTTTATTGCAGCCGCGATAGCGCCTTGAGCGATCCTTCGAGAATCCTCTGGCCCGCGTCCACTGCGAGCTTGCTTGATCTGGCCGTGCGCGGCTCGTATCCGCCTGCCACGAATGCCTGGGGCGTCGGGACGTAGCCGAGATATTCGTTGGCCAGGCTCACCACCCACGTCGGCCTGAACGGGGACGCCTCCTTGATCGTCAGTCCGTATGACACGAAATATTCGGCGCCGTTGGCGGCGATACCCAGCGGCCCTATCCGGATCGCCTGCACCTCTCCCTGGATAACGGGCGACCTCGAGCGCTCCTCGGCCACCAGCCGGCGCTCCTCGGCGAAGACGGGTTCCACCTCCTTGCCGCTGCCCAAGCCGTAGGGCGGACGCTCGCGGTCGACGTCTGGATAGGGCCTTATCGCCAGGGCGACCATTTCCGCCACGGCCGCGGTGGGGGCCGACTTGAGCCAGGACATCCGCGCGATCGTGCGGGCCGCCTCAGCGGCGAGCTTCGCACCCATCATGTCGGCGTGCTCCGGGCCGAACTCTCGGGCGGTTGATCGGTTGTCGACCTGGGTGACGTCGCCCGAGGGACCGGCCAGGAACACCACGGCGGTGTCGGTCCCGTAGCGGGCCTGGACGTGCCGCCGCAGGGCCCCGACGTAATCCGCCGAATACTTGTCTCCCCCCATGACGGTGCAGTGGCAGGAGAAATTGACGACGACGCCCCGAAGCGCGCCGCCGGGCGCGCGGACCGCCAGCACCCCGACATCGGGATCTATCGGCCCCGCCGGGGCCACTATCATGCCGTGGTGTTTCGTCCCCGGCTTGCCGGGATGAGTGATCTCCCGCCCGTCCTTCATTCGGAAGCGGCGGTTGAACGAAATCGTGTCCTCCTTGCCGGTGCCGACGCCGATCTCGGCCGGCTGCAGCGATTTCCACGCCTGTTCGACGGCCGCGGTGACGGCGTCGGCCACCGATCTCGAATACTCGGGATCTTCGTCGGAGCCGAGGCACGACATGATGGGGCCCCCTTCGTGCGTGTGGCTGGCCCCCACGAGGACGCCGGCGCCGGCGATGCCTGTGGACTTCTCGACGGCCAGCCGCGCGGCCTGAACGAGCGGGCGGCCGACGAATAGGGCGTCTATGCCCACCAGGGCCACGGGGTTCCTGCCGTCGGTGATGACGCAGGCAACGGCCCATAGCCGGTCGCGTACCCCCTTGCTCGTCTGCCTGAAGAAGCCGCCGGGCATCTGTGCGCCGGCGGGAGGGGTGATGTCCGCCGCGCCGAAACCGGCGCGGAGCGGGACATCCTTCTCCTGGCGGCCGGCGGCGCAGAACAGGATCATGGTCATGAACGCTTTCATTTCGGACTCCTACGCGAAGGATATTTCCACGTCGTCGGCGACTCCCCCGAGCACGTGGTAGTCGCAGTTCGTCTCCTGGAGGACCGATCCCGGCACGAGCGTGTTCACCGGGCCGTGGGCGACGAGGCGGGCTATGAACCGCTGCCAGGAGACGCCGCCGCCGCAGTCGCCGTCGAGCCAGAAGCTCCTGTGGCGGGCGCCCAGAATCTCCCTCGGGCCGATGGATGCCGCCTTGGGCGGAACCCATGACCAGTCTCCGCCGAAGGTGTGCAGCGCGTTCTGCATGATCGTCATGGGATTCAGTTCCACTATGCGGCCGTGGGCGGCCTTGTACGCCTTCATGTCGTCGCCGAACTCCAGCCCCAGGTGGGACTCCCAGAAGGCGATGTGACCGCACCAGCCTATGCCCCCGTAGCAGCAGTCCGCACCGCCCGAGTCCTCGATCATCTTGTGGTAGTCGGAGATGTTTTTGTGTGTGGGGAAATGGATGTTCTCCGCGGGCGGGCGCAGATCATCGCGGATCAGGTTGAAGAACGACTGCCTCATCGACGTCGCGAAAGATCCCTCCCAGTCCGCCGGGGCCGTTTCGCCCCTGTCGTCGGCGTACTCGTCCATGTTGAAGGTAACCAGATGCCGGCAGCTCAGGTTCGTGCGGTTTATGATATCGGCCGCGATGCGGTACTGCGGCACCGGTCCCACAGGGAGGATCAGTACGCATTTCCTGCCCTCGTCCGAGGCGCGCTTTATCCGCGCGACGATGTCCACCGCGAACCGGCTGTAGAACTGTATCTTGTCGTCGATGATCTCGATCCTGAAATCCTTGTTCGGATGCCTGCATAGATCCTTTCGGCGGATGGCGCGGACCCGCGCGCAGGCGGCCTCGTCGCGGAAAGGAATGAACTTGGAAAGCGAGTAGCGGAACGGCATGGCGGTCCCTCCTACTGGATCACGGATATCGGGCGATCGTCTTCACGATCTTCCTTCCCAGCGCGGCGGCCAGCAGATCCTCCCTAGGGAACCCGTGGCCGAGGTGCTGGTTGAATCCCTCGGCGTACTTGACCCTCCGCGAGCGGAAGTCCCTGGCCCTGTCCGCGGCCCACCTGCGCATCGCGTGGAGGTATTCGTCCTCGCCGTGCTGGGCGCGGAGCCATTCCCTCTGAGACGCGTGGGCCGCCAGCATCCGGGATTTTTCCTCGATGACGTCGGTGATGTCCACCAGCGTCCGGGCCTGAGCGCGCCTGCCGAAATGGTCGACGTTCCCTATCGGGTCGGCGTAATAGAGCGCGGGCACCTTCCGGCAGCAGGGGAAGCTTTCGCCGGCCAGTGACGCCTCCCAGTTGGGAATGGTCGACGCGAACGCGGCCTCGCGGACGATGCGGGGCGTCAGGCGATGATCCTCCATGTAGTCCAGGGGCGACGGGACCAGGACGAGGTCAGGACGGACCTTGCGTATGAGGGCGGTGGCGCGGCGCTTGGATTCCTCGTTGCAGGCGACCAAAAGGTCGTCGTATTCCAGGCAGGTGTAGCCCGCACCCAGCATGGCGGCCGATGCCTCCGCCTCCCGGCGCCTCACGCGGGATATCTCGGAACGGGGGAGGCTGCTGGACCCGAGATCGCCGGGAGTCATCGTCGCCATGTGCGCGTACCAGCCGGCGCGGTGCAGGAGTATCAGCGTGCCGGCGCTGGTGAACTCAATGTCATCCGGGTGGGCCATCACCGCCAGGACGGTAGGCATCCGGGCCCCTCCTTCCTTACATGTAGGAATACGCCCCGGCCGTTAAATATTTTCAAAATGAAATTATTTCTTTCCACGGCCGTATTGCAAGATAGAGGATGAATGCCGCCGACAGGTCTAACGGGCGCCATCACGAGGCGATACTGCTGAGGCTCGGCGTTCGCGGGGGCCGTTCGAGGAGGAACATATCACAGGAGACGGGGCTGAGCGCGGCCACCGTATGCCGGGCGGTCAGGCGCCTGATAAGGAAACGCATAGTCAGAGAGATACGGGAATCGCCCCGGTCGGTGGGGCGCCCGACGAACATACTGGAAATCAACGGGGAATACGGCAGGATAATCGGTGTCGGCCTGCTCTATCCCGCCGCCCGAGCGCTGGTATTGAACCTGCGCGGCGAGGTTCTTGAGGAGATGATCCGGCCGTTCGACTGGCGGGAGGGTCGCGACGGGATACTGCACGTCCTAAGGGATATCCTGCGGTCGGCGCTTCGGCGGCCTAGGCCCGGCAGGGGAAGATCTATGGCGGTCGGCCTGGCGATCCCGGGACAATGGGACAGGCGGCGCGGCGTGTCGATACAGTATCCCAGGGTCCCCGACTGGAACGACGTGCCTCTCCGGGATCTGGTCGGCCGGTGGACGGGGTTGCCCGTCTTCCTGGTCGGTTACGCGCCCGCGATCGCGCTGGCCGAACACGCGCGGCGGGGATGCGATCGCGTGAGGGGGTTGCTGGCGGTCGAGGCGGCGGAAAACATAGCCATGGGCGCCGTGGTCAACGGCGAAATCCTGGAAGGGGCCTCGGGAAACGCGGGGGAACTGGGCCACATCACGGTGAATCCTCGCGGCTTGCGATGCTACTGCGGGAACAGGGGCTGCCTGGAAACGGTGGCTACCTGCCAGGCGGTGACAGAGTCGGCCAGACGCCTGGCCGGGTCCCGGCGGCCGCTTACGTACAGGGATATGGTACGCAGGGCGGCGCGGGGCGACGCGCGCGCCGCCGGCGTCCTCAGGCGGGCGGCCGAAATGCTCGGGCTCGGCGTCGCCTCGGCCGTGAACCTTTTCAACCCTGAGGTGGTGGTGCTCAGCGGCCGCTTCTTCGATGCGGGCAGCGCGGTGATGGAACCGCTGAGGAGATCGATCGCCCGGCGCGCCTTGAAAAACACGGTAGCGAGTCTTGTGGTGGAGAAATCCACGCTGGGATCCAGGGCCGCCGCGCTTGGGGCGGGCATCGGGGCGATCAGGGAGGTGTTGCCGAACCTGTAGCGGGAAAGGACATTGAATGGAATGGATGCTGTGTATTGCTGCCTTCGCCGCGTCGTTCCAAGAAGCCGCAGCGGCGAAGGATGCCGAGACCCTGTACAACGGCACCCGACTCGCCTCGCCTTGGCCGCCCGGGCTCGATGCGGCGCCCTCGGAACCGATCATCCCGCCATACCTGTCTTCTCCCCCGGCGGTGATCCCCATAGACGTCGGTCGCCAGCTCTTCGCCGACGACTTCCTCGTGGCCGAAACCACGTTGAAGCGCACTTTCCACAGGGCGGCTTACCACCCGGCGAGCCCCGTCCTCAAATCTTGCAAGGGCGGCAGCACCGTGAAGGACGCCTACGGGCTGGTCACTTCTTTATCGGAGGACGGCATACACCGCTCCGAAACCCCGATCCTGACCGGGTCGTGCGGCGAACGCCTGTATTTCTGCGTGAGAGGCAGGTCCGGCCGGTTCAGGACGCCCGAAGGAGTCTGCAGCACGGGGCTGGCGGTGCTCCGGCGCGACGAATTCGCGTCTATGGCCGCCGTCGTCTACTGTCTGCGGGCGGGGAGCCCCGCCATAGGGAAGGGGATCGAGGAGTTCGCCCCTAAGGTGGACTTCTGGGACGGCCGCGCTCGAAGGGCCGCCCCGTGGACTTGGGGGCATTCGCGCTCGAAACCGGATTGACGGCGGCATGGTCGCCCTCCCCGTGGCCCTACTGGTTCGGGGCCTCGGACGAAAGAGGCGGGGTCCCCGATTTCTGGGTCCCGCCGGGAGGCAGGAAATGATGATGTTAGCATCTGCCTTGGCGGGTTTTTTGATCTGCCGGGAAGATTCCAAGGCGGGCTGGTCCGAGCGGGTACCGCTCAGGCCCGGCGCCGCGCAATATTTCGCCGCTCCAGACGGAAAGCCCGAGAACGAAGGTACCATGGCCTCGCCGTGGGATCTGGCATCCGCGCTGGCAGGATCGAGGAAGATCCGCCCCGGCGACATCCTGTGGGTGCGCGGCGGGAAATATACCGGCAAGTTCGAGATCCGCCTGGCCGGCAGCGAGGATGCCCCCATTCACGTCCGCGCCTGGCCCGGCGAGCGCGCCTCCATCCTCGACGGCAGGATATCGGTCGTCGAGCCGGCGAGGTTCATGTGGCTCTGGGATCTGGAGATCGCCCATACCATTCCCGTCGAGAGGCGCCGGACGCAGAAGAGGGGCTCCCATCCGGACGACCTGCCGGGGGGAGACGGTCTGAACATATACGCCGGCAGGGGATGCAGGTTCGTCAACCTCGTCGTTCATGACAACATAGGCAACGGGATCGGCTGGTGGGTGGGTTCGACCGACGGCGAGATCCACGGCTGCCTGATCTACAACAACGGATGGTGGGCCCCCGACCGCGGCCACGGGCACTGCATCTACACCCAGAACAAGGACGGCGTCAAAACGATATCCGGATGTTTCATGAGCGTACCCGAGTGGGGAGGGTCGTACACGATGCACGCATACGGATCGAGCCGCGCCTTCATCAACAACTACCTGATCGAGGACAACGTCGCCTGCGAGCGGGGAACCTTCCTGGTAGGCGGCGGAAGCCCGAGCAGCGGTATCCGGATCCTGCGTAATTATCTATACAAGGTCGACATGAGGATCGGATACGGCGCGGAAAACGAGGACTGCGAGGTCCGCGACAACGTGGTTGCCGGCGGCAGGATATCGATCGAGAAGTACAAGAAGGTGGTGGACGAGGGCAACGTGCGGAAGATGCCCGACTTCAAGGCGTGCCTTGTCCCGAACAAATACGATCCCTCAAGATCGATGGCGGTTGTGTTCAACGGCGCCAAGGCCGTCCCGGTGGAGTTGGACGTCTCTGCGTTTCTCAAGCCGGGGAACCGGTTCCGGCTCATGGACCCGAAGGACTTCTTCGGAAAACCGCTCCATGAGGGCCGCTGCGGCGGGAAGACGATCACGGTCCCGATGCGCGGTGAGTTCGCGGTTTTCGTGTTGCTGAAGGATCCCGCGAGGTGAAGCCTCGATGACCGGACGAACCGGGATCCTGGCGGCCGCCGCGGCTCTGGCCCTGCCCGGCTGCGCCCAACGGCAATGCCGCCCCGGACAGGCCCTCTACGACGAAGTGCACCGTTCTTCTGCCTTTGTCCTTCTGAACGGGAGGCACGTGGGATCCGGGTTTTTCGCGGATCCCCGCGGCTTTATCGTGACGGCGGCACACATGGTCGGGGGAAAGAGCGGCGCGATCGAGGTCGTCTCTCCGATCGCGGGGCGCTTGGGGGCGGAATTGGTTGCCGAGGATCCCGGGCACGACATCGCGTTGCTGAGGGTGGCCCGGGCGGACATGACCTTTCAGTCATTGAGCGTCGCCGAAAGACCGCCTCCGCCGGGCGACGAGATATTCCTTTTCGGCGACCCTGTGTTTCAACACCGCCTTCTCCTGCCCGGAACGGTTTCCGTCCCTCGACCCACCTACGCCTACAACCCCGGTATCGGTTGCTACGTGCGCGTGTTCTACGTCACCGGCACGTCGCCGGAGGGCACCTCCGGCGGCTGCTGGGTGGACGGGCTCGGCACGGTCGTCGGCGTGCAAAGCGGCTTTCTGAACAGCCCGAAGGCGCCGGCGGGGATCGCGATGGTCGCGCCGCCCGACGCGGTACGCCGTCTGTTGTCGACAATGACGGCGCGCGACGTGCCGACGCTGGGTACGCGGCTCGATGAGCTGTGGACCCAGTCAGAGGCATTCATCGCCAGGTTCCCCGTGGTTCTCAACCCCGGGGAGAGATCGGCGCGGATCGTGACGGTCAGGCTTGAGAGGATAAGATGAATCGTTTTCGCGTCCGCGGGCAGGCTTCCGCGAAAGGCTCGTCAACCTGGATCGGGAAGCACGTTTGCCCTTCGAAGGAGGCAGCTCCGGCGTCCGGGCTTCTCCTGGCCGTGATGCTCGCCGGCGCGTCGGCGACCGCCGCGCAGGAAGATGGTTGGCCCGTCGCGGGTGGGAACTCCGGCCGCACCGGCTTCACGGCCGTTTCACTGGCGGTTCCCTTGGAGGTTCGATGGATCTACCGGGCGCCGCACCCACCTCGGCCGGCTTGGCCATCCTCGGATCGTTTGGGGTTCGACCGCGCCTATCATCCAGTGGTTTGGGAAGGCGCGCTGTATCTCGGCAGCTCCGCGGACGACAAGGTGTACGCCCTGGATGCGGCGACCGGCCGCCCTCTCTGGACGCACACGACCGGGGGGCCCGTCAGGTTCGCGCCGGCCGCGTGGAAAGACCGCCTGTTCGTCGCCAGCGACGATGGGCACCTGTACTGCCTGGGGGCGCGCGACGGCCGTCTCTTGTGGAAGAAGCGCGGCGGGCCCGGCGACGGCATGGTCCTGGGCAACGGCCGGATGATATCCCGCTGGCCGGCGCGTGGCGGCCCCGTGGTCGCCGGCGGCGTCGTCTACTGGGCGGCGGGCATCTGGCCGTCGGAGGGAATATACATCTACGCCATCGACGCGGCCTCAGGCGGGACGCTCTGGGTCAACGACAAGTCGGGGTCCATCTACATGGGTCAGCCGCACAAGGGCGCCAACGCGTCCAGCGGCGTCGCCGCACAGGGCTACCTGGTCGTCGAGGGGGACCGGCTCTTGGTACCCACGGGCCGCGCCGTGCCGGCCGCATTCCGCCGGGCCGACGGCGGCCTCCTCTACTTTCATCTCCAGAAATACGGGCAGAAGGGGGGCGCAACGGTTGTTTCGACCGGGGGCGCCTTCTTCAACGGCGGCCTCATGTTCGACGGCCCCACGGGCGAGCTCTTGGAGTCGATCGGGCCCGGGGCCGTTGCGGTCGGCGGCGGCGTGGCGGTGCGATCGGACGCAAATGAGCTCACGGTCGCCAGGTTCGTGGATAAGGAAAAGACCGGCGCGGGAGGCACGGTCCTGCGTTACAAGGGCCTTGAAAAGGTCTTCACCGTCGCGGACCTCCCCGGAGGTGCAGCCGCGGCGATTGCCGGTCGCGCCCTGGTCGTCGCCGGATCAGGACGTGTGAGCGTCGTGGACGGCGCCTCCGGGAAGATCGTCTGGTCGGCGGCGGTGGATGGAGTGCCTTACGGACTGGCCGTCGCGGGCGGCCGTCTGTACGCCGGTACGGACACCGGACGAATCTACTGCTTCGGCCCCGGCGCCCCGGTCCAGGCGGCGCTGCTCAAACCCGAAGCGAGGGGGCCCGCCTACGGCGAGAACCCGGTTCATGCCGCGGCCGCGTCGGAGATACTCGAGAAGACGGGCGTCGTCGAGGGTTATGCCGTGGACTTCGGATGCGGCGACGGGGCCCTGTCGTACGAGCTCGCCCGCCGCAGCCGCCTCCATGTTTTCGCCGTTGATCCCGATCCGGCGAACGTGGCGGCGGCCAGACGGCGGCTCGACGCCGCCGGTCTCTACGGCGCGCGCGTGTCGGTGCATCTTGCGGACTTGGCGCGGCTGCCGTGCCCGGCCAATTTCGCGGATCTCGTCGTGTCGGGAAGGGCGGTGACGGAAGGCGCCTGGCCCGGTCCGGACGTGGAGGTTCGTCGAATTCAGCGCCCCTTCGGCGGCGCGGCGTGCGCGGGCAGGCCGGGCCTCATGCGCGTTTCGCTCAAGGGGCGTCTTGAAGGTGTGGGTCGGTGGACGCACCAGTACGCAGACCCGGCCAACACGTCCTGCTCCTCGGACGCCGTCCTAAAGGCGCCTCTGGAAATTTCGTGGTTCCATGACCCCGATCTCGAGATGCCTCAAAGGCACGGGCGCCCTCCCGCGCCGCTCTTCATGGATGGCCGGTTGTACGTCCAGGGACTCCACGCCGTGCGCGCCGTGGACGCCTACAACGGCCGCACTCTCTGGGAGTTCCCGATCAGGGATATGCTCAGGCCGTATCACGGGGAACACCTGATGGGTACGGCCGGGACGCAGGGCGGCATGTGCGTGACTGCCGACGGCCTCTACGTGCGCGAGGCCGGTCGCTGCATAAGGCTGGATCCGGCGTCCGGCAGGAAGCTGGGGGTCTTCACGGCGCCGGCCCTCCCCGCCGGCGGGCGGGTTCCATGGGGCTACGTCGCGTGCGAAGGCGGCATCCTTTTCGGATCGCTCGCGGACACGAACCATGTCGTCCGGTGGTGCTACCGCCAGGCGGACATGAGCGAGTTGTTCACGGAGTCGAGGATGATTTTCGCCATGGACGCGCTTACCGGAGGTATGAAGTGGTCCCGTGCGGCGGCGCATTCGATCAGGCACAACGCGATCGCCGTCGGGGGCGGCCGCCTCTACTTGATCGACCGGCCCGCCGCCCGGATGGACCGCATCGACGCGGACAAGGGGGCGGCGCAGGAGCACCACGCCGGGGTGCTTCTTGCGATCGCTGCCGACAGCGGCAGGGTGATATGGAAGACGGCCGACGACGTCTACGGTACCATGCTGGCATTGAGCGTCAAGCACGATGCGCTCCTGATGGCCTACCAGCCCACGAGCTTCCGGCTCCCTTCGGAGGCGGGCGGGAGGATGTCCGTATTCCGCGCATCCGACGGGAAATTGATTTGGGAGCGGAAGGGGCTCAAGTACAACACTCGTCCCGTCATCATTGGCCGGACCATCTACGCCGGGGGCCTGGCGTGCGACCTGATCACCGGGGAGGAGAGGCCTTTCTTTCTCAAGCGCTCATACGGTTGCGGCCAGCTGTCCGCGTCCGAGCGTCTGCTGGTCTTCCGGTCCGCGACGCTGGGATATTACGATCTAGCCGGGGACAGGAAACAGGCGGATTACGGAGGGATACGTCCCGGCTGCTGGATCAACGCCATCCCGGCCGGCGGTATGGTCCTTATGCCGGACGCGACCGCCGGTTGCGTCTGCAGCTACTTGAACCGGGCGTGGATCGGGTTATCGGGCGGGTGACTTGATGCTGATCGCGACACCTTTTTTCATTCTCCTGGTGGCGGCGGGGTCCCGCCTTCAGGAGCGGACCGAATACGAGATCGGAGGTCCGCTGGCGGGCCTGAAGCTGCCGCCGTTTCCGACGCAGCACGGGGAGCCCCCCGGCCATCCCGGTTGCCTGCGCGGCGAGGCGGGCGGTTTCACGCATTCCCCGGAAGGCCAGCCGCCGGAACTGGAGCTGTACCCGGGTTCGGTCGAGCACTTCCGCGCCTACTGGTTCAAGTACTGCCCCGTCCGGAGCTTCTTCGACAGGCAGAGCCTGCTGAGGAACTTCCCCGCCCGAGAACTGGGCGGCGGCAGGGTGGAGCTTTACGCCGAACCGGTCTACTGGGTTCCGCGCCACAGCCCGCCGGTGTTCACGGGCAAATTCCACAGGCCGGTTGCCGTGGTCCGCTGCGCGCCGAGAGCGCCCGTATTCGACCTCGATCTGGGGCCGCTGCCGCCCGGGCTGTATGCCATCAGGATCGTCGGGGCGGTCGAGACGAAGGCGCTGGAGCGGCACCGCAAACCGCTCTATGTCCGGGCGGTGGTGAACGACGGAACGGACGGCTCCGAAAGCGTCTACAGGATCCGGCTGGGGTACGCGGACGAGTTCTACTCCGTCGCTGAAATATACTTTCACGCCCCGGACCACCGCCGTTACAGGGCGAAGATCCAGGTCGACGCCGGGAGCCTTGTGGATCTCCTGGTCCACAACATCGATCTCCACGACGTCCTGGCCGGTTGTGCCCGGCGGGCGGTCAAGACGCGCGCGACGCTTTCGGCACCTCCCGCGATCCCCGTTACGCCGCCGTCCGACGACGCTCGCCTGGCCAGGGACGAGCTGTTATGGAACTCCTTCCCGCCGCTCAATTCCCAGCCTGGGACGATATTCGGAATGGGCGGCGACGACGCCCGATCCAACTGGCCGCGGTTCGGCGCCGCCGGAATGACGCCCGAGCAGGTCGAGCAAAAATGGGGGGCGTGGAAGGATCCGCACCGTGACGGCATTGGGACCGTCCTGATGGAGAACGCCAAGTTGGGGCTCAAGTTCACCCTCGACGATCTAAAGGCGCGCCGCCCCTTGCCCGATCCCTACCCCTTCAAGGACGACGGCGCCGGGCTGTACTTCGCTCCCGAGGGGCCTCCGGCGCCGCCTCAGAACTGGCAGCCCGTAGCCGAGGCGGTTCGCGACCGGATGCGGGCTTACCTGAGGACGTTCGATTCGCGGCTCGCGGCCTACCGCCAGAAGGGCGACCGCCAGGCCGGGCGCGACGCGGCGGTGATGCTGTGCAGGGTGGCGTGGCACTTCCCGGCGATGGACTTCGGGAACGCCCTCAGCTCCGTGATACTCCAGCCGGGGGCATACGGGCGCGATCTGCGTTGCCGCCGCCGCGAGATGAGGCTGGACTGGATCGACGTGGACTGGTGCGAAAAATACGACCAACTTTTCGATCTTATCAAATCGGACGAGGGGCTGGCGGCCTCGATCGGACGGTTCGTTCCCTGGATCAGGTCGCCGGGGGACGTCATACAGCTCCTCGACGTCCACCTGGTCCAGACGCTGGCCAAGCGTTACCTGAGGTACCACTATTACTGGTCTAACGAGCCCGCCAAGATCGTGCTTCCCGCCACGGCGCTGATGGATCCCGCCGTCACCGGCCCGTGGATGGAATGGCTCTTCAGCCGCACGTTCGTCTATCCGCTCCCGCCGGCGGGGTTTCAGGATCTGCTGGTCACCGGCAACGACCGCGACGGCATAGGGTACATCGGTTCCTACTATTACGGCCAGGTCGAGGAGGCCTCTTCGAAGGGCGAGGTACTGGAGAGGTACATCGCCGGGGGAGGGGATCCCAAGTACGATCTCCGCGACCCGCGACGGTTTCCCAAGGTGACTTCCGCCTGCTCGTGGTTCCTGGATACGCGCATGGCCGGCCTCTGGTTCCCGCGCATAGGGGACGTCGGAGGTCCCGACAAGCATTACGGCATATGGTTCGAGTTCCTGGAGCAAATGAGCAGGCGAGGTTGGAGGTGGACGCGAGATCCTCGCTTCGCGTGGATCCTGCGCCACGCGGCGGGGCGCAAAAAAGAGAGTGACGAGGAGTGGAAGGCGGTGGAGAAGGCGGCCGAGGGCCGCCGCGCCCCGTGGCTTGAGAACCGCTCGCGGGTCGTCTCCAACTGGTTCGGCGTCCTGGAATCGGGCACGGAGCACGACGATTTCAGGTTCCGCCGCGCGGCGATGGTCAGGGTCGGCCAGGGCTTCGGGCACCAGCACAACGACACCCTGGATCTTCAGATATACGCCCATGGCTATCCGGCCACCATCGACGGGGGCCAGCGCGGCGGGTACTCGTCTCCTGCGGACTCAACCACGCGCGTTCACAACGTCGTCGAAGTGGACGGGCGCGAATGGTTGGGCCATTCCTGGGTGAGGTCGCTCGCCGACGTGCCGGGGGCGCGGTATCTGGCCGCCGAGGCCGTGCCGCCGAGGAACCATCCCGACGTGAAGCTGCACCGCCGGCAGACGGCGCTTATTGACGTAGACGAGGGGAGCGGCTCGCGCCCTCTGACGCCGGCGCAGCTGCGTCCGGGCGCGCAGCTCCCCAAGGGGGTGGTCACGGCCAATTCGTACGTCTTCGACGTCGTGAGGATTTCCGGTGGCAGGACTCACACGTACTGCTTCCACGGCCCCGTGGACGACGATTTCAGGGTCAACATCGGGAACAGGCGCGGATGGGACCAGATGTCGGACGACGAAAGGGAATATCTCAAGAAATTCCGCCAGACCGGCAGGTCCTTTTCCGGAGATGCGCCGTCGGTGCTTAAAGCCACATGGCGGCTCACCCGCGACGACGTCCACGGTTCCGAGAAACGCCTTGCGCCGGCGATATGGGACGAGTCGTCGCCCAGGAAATTCACACGCCTCCACCTTTTCGGTGTGGAAGGGATGCGCGTCCTCTCCGGATGGTCCGAATGCACGTACCTGAAATACGGCTTCACCAACCTGTTCGTCCGGCGGGGGGGAGACGCGCACGCCGAGGCGGTCTTCGCGGCGCTGGTGGAGCCTATCGCCGGCGAGCCATTCGTGGCGGACCGCAGGGCGGTAGAGATACCCGGCAACGAGAGCGACGCGCTGCGCGCGGTGGCCGTGGAGGCGCGATTGAAGGACGGCCGGCGCGACCTGTGCTTCGCCGACGGGCGGCCCGAGAAGACGCGCAGGGCGGGGTCGATCGCCGTCTCCGGGGAGTTCGCGTTCGTCTCCGACGACGGCCGCGGCCTTCGCTTGGCGGCGCTGAGCGGGGGGACGCTCCTGGACACGCCGCATGCGACGATCTCGCCCGCGGGCCGCCAGCGGACGGGGACGGTGACCCGCGCGGACTACCGCGATCGCTTGGTGGAAATCGACGCCTCCTGGCCTCCGGGAGTCCTGAACGGCAGGGTCGTGGAGATCGGCAACGGGCTGCGGATGACGGCCTGCACGATAGAGGAGGCCCGCGCGGTCCCCGCCGGCGGGAGCTCCCTGAAGTTGCGCGGCGGGGCGGATTTTTACATGTCGCGGGTGATCGAGGTCGATCCGGGGAAAGGGACGGTGACCTGCGGAATCGGGTTGGCGCAGCTCGGGGGCGAGCCGTGCCCGGGTCTCGACCGCGGCTGGGCGGCCTCCAACGAGTCGATGACAAAGACCTGGCGGGCTGACTACTTGGGGGGGACGAGGGATGAGGGCAGGTACTACTTCAAGCTGACGGGGGCTCCCGTGGCGGCATCCGACTTCGGGCCGGGCAACGGTTTCCGCCTGTGGGAGTACGGCGCGGGGGACACGGCGCGTATGGCGACGTGGGCGTATCTGAGGCGCACGGAGGGCGGCGTGTACGAGGCCTCGGCGGACGTCGAGACCGAGATCGTCGTGAAGTGGAGCATGCCCGAGGCGTCGGCCGACGGGACGTCATGGCGGGCCGCCGTCGGCGGCCGGGTGAAGGTCGGCCCCGGCGAGAGGATTTATCTCCGGAGCCGGCCCTGATCCCGGCGTCGGTGGAGGGTCGTATATATAAATATTCGGGGCGTGACGGCCCCTGGAGGCGGACGATGGGCCGGATGGCTGCGGCGCTGGGGGTGATTCTCGCGGGGTTGGGACCTTGGACCGCCCGGTCGCAGGTGGCGCTGAGGGGCGACGGCGCGATCCTCGTGAACAGGGAGCCGTTCTTCCCGGTCGGATTCGTTCACATGTCTTCCGCGGGAGACGACCAGAGGCGTTCATCCGATCTCCAGATGATCGCCGCGGGCGGGTTCAACGTGATGCAGGCGACTGTCAAGCCCGGCGACGGGGCTTTCCTCGATGAGGCCGAGGCATTGGGCGTGCGCGTCGTTGCCTCCGCCGCCGACCCGGACACATCTAAGGCGGCGGTGAAGTCCCTGAAAGGGAAACGATCGCTCCTGGGATGGAACGTCGCGGAGGACGCCGACAACGGAAAGCAGTTCCCGAAGGATGTGGTCGCGCTGAAAAAGGATGTCAAGGCGCTGGATCCCGATCACCTGACGTACATCACTTGCGGCGACCATGAGAGGTGCGGCAATTTCTTCGAGGGAGGCGACGTCATCGGGTTGAAGTCGTTTCCCGTCCCGGACTCCCACCTCGGCGGCACGTCCGGCATCTTCGAGTCGGCGCGCAAGGCGTCCGAGGAGAGGCCGCGGACCTTCATCGGCGTGATCCAGTCCTGGGTGCCCAAGGACAAGCGCGCTCCCAACGCGGAGGAGGTCCGCAACATGACGTACCAGGCCCTGATACAGGGTGCCCGGGGGATCCTCTTTCACGCCTATCTCGACAAGGACTGGGACATGGACAGGCAGCCGGATCTCTTCAACGGGATACGCGTCGTGGCCTCGGAGATCAATTCGCTCCGCGCGGTCCTCCTCGAGGGCAAGCTCAGGAGGCTCAATCCCAAGGCGGAAGGGGTTTACGCCGGCGTCTGGGCGCACTCCGGAAGGTTGTACCTGGCCGTCGCAAACGCGTCGGGCGAGCCAAGGAGGGTTTCCATCGCCATGCCCGGCGGCGTCGCAGGCCCGGGGCTCCCGCAGTTCAGGGTGCCTCCCAGGAGGCTGGTCCTGGAGGGATCGATCCTCCTGGGCGAGCTCGCGGCGGGCCAGGTGCACGTGTACATGTTCGAGACGAGGTGACCCCCGCGGCGGCTCGCAGGGCAAGAATCGGGCCCACTTCCGCCGATGCGGAGTTAACATATAATCGGCGGCAGGGCGAGCCATGGGAAAGAGCGGAAAGGCGCGGAAGAAGGACAGAAGTGCGGAGGCGCAGCCCCAGGAGCTGTACCTCGCCAAGGTCCTGATGGACAGCATCCCGGACGCGATATACTTCAAGGATCTCCAGAGCAGGTTCACGTGGATCAACCGCGCCCTGGCCGAGCGGTTTGGACTCAAGAATCCAGCCGAGGCGATCGGCAAGACCGATTTCGACTTCTTCACGGCCGAACACGCCCAGCAGGCGTTCGACGACGAGCAGAACATCATCCGCACAGGACAGCCCCTGCTGGGGCGCGAGGAGAAGGAGACGTGGCCTGACGGCCGCGAAACCTGGGTTTCCACCATCAAGATGCCCCTCCGGGACGGGCGTGGGTTCATCGTGGGCACCTTCGGGGTCTCGCGCGACGTGACCCCGAGGAAGAAGGCCGAGGACGCCTTGAGGGATTCCGAGGCCCTGTATCACTCGCTCGTCGAGAACCTCCCGCAGAACATACTGCGCAAGGACACGCACGGCCGGTTCACCTTCGCCAACCAGCGTTTCTGCGCCAACATCGACAAGCCGCTGGAGGAGATCATAGGCAAGACCGACTACGACTTTTTTCCCAAGGAGCTAGCCGACAAGTACCGGCGGGACGACATGCGCGTGATGGCCTCAGGGGAGGTCTTCGAAACGGTCGAGGAACACCAGCCGCCCGGCAAGGAGAAGTTCTACGTCCAGGTGGTCAAGACGCCTCTTCACGACGCCCGCGGAAAGGTGATAGGGGTGCAGGTGCTTTTCTGGGACGTGACCGAGAGAGTGAAGGCGAGGATCGCCCTGCAGAAGAGCGAGGAGCGCTACGCGCTGGCCGTTCAGGGCGCCAACGACGGCCTCTGGGACTGGGATCTTGTCGCAAACCAGATCTACTACGCGCCGCGGTGGAAGGCCATGCTCGGATACCAGGACGACGAGATGGGCACGAGTCCCGACGAGTGGATGAACCGCGTGCATCCGGATGATCTGGCGCGCCTGAAGGCCGAGATCGCCACCCACGTGCTCGGCTACACCCCGCACTTCCAGCACGAGCACAGGATGAAGCACAAGGACGGATCGTGGCGCTGGATGCTGAGCCGCGGGCTGGCCGTGCGCGACGAGTCGGGCAGGGCCACGCGGATGGCGGGATCCCAGACGGACGTGACCGACCGCAAGCGGGCGGAGGAGGAGCTGGCCGTCCGTGCCTTCTTCGATTCGCTCACGGGCCTGCCCAACAGGACGCTCTTCATGGACCGGCTGGGCCAGGCGCTCAAGCGGGCCAAGAGGAGAAAGAACTACAATTTCGCGGTGCTCTTTCTCGATCTCGACCGCTTCAAGGGCGTCAATGACAGCCTGGGACACATGATCGGCGACCGGCTGCTGGTGGAGATCGCCAGGCGCCTGGAGAAATGCATTCGCCCCGGCGACACCGTGGCGCGGCTGGGCGGCGACGAGTTCACGATCCTGCTGGATGACATCAGGGGCAACGACGACTCCGTGTACGTCGCGGACCGCATCCAGAAGGCGCTGGCGGAGCCGTTCAACCTGGGAGGACAGGAGGTATTCACCACGGTGAGCATCGGGATCGCCTCCGGGGCCTCATACGACCGGCCGGAGGACATCCTCCGGGACGCCGACACGGCCATGTACCGCGCCAAGGAGATGGGGCGCGCGAGGTACGAGGTCTTCGACACGGAACTTCACGCCCGCGCGGTCGCGCGGCTCCAGCTGGAGACGGACCTGCGCAGGGCGCTGGAGCGGAAAGAGTTCGTCGTCCACTACCAGCCGATCGTCTCACTCAAGCTCGGGCGAATCGCCGGTTTCGAGGCGCTGGTGCGGTGGCGGCACCCCCAGCGTGGCTTGGTGATGCCCGGTGAATTCCTGCCCCTGGCGGAGGAAACGGGTTTGATAATCCCGATAGACATGTGGGTGCTCAGGGAGGCCTGCGCGCAGACCAGACGGTGGCAGGAAAGATTCACGTTGGATCCACCCCTGAGGATAAGCGTGAACCTCTCCAGCAAACAGTTTCTCCAGCAGGGGCTGGTCGAACAGGTCGAGGAAACGCTGAAGGAGACGAACCTGGATCCGTCGAGCCTGACACTGGAGATCACCGAGAGCGCCATACTGGAGGACATTCGCCAGGTCAAGAACCTGATCGACAAGCTCAAGGACCTGCGGGTCCAGCTCTATCTCGACGACTTCGGGACCGGCTACTCGTCGCTGAGCTACCTCCACAGGTTCCCAATAGACACGCTCAAGATACACCATTCGTTCGTGTGCAGGCTGGGGCTCGGCGACAGCCAGGAGGAGCTGGTGCGTACCATAGCGGCTCTGGCGAAGAACCTTCACATGGAGGTCATCGCCGAGGGCGTCGAGACGCCGCAGCAGCTCGAGCACCTCCGCAGGATCAGATGCGAGGAGGTCCAGGGATTCCTGTTCGCGAAGCCGCTCGACGCGGAGGCCGCCGAGGCCCTGCTGGCAGAGGGCCGCAGCTGGTGAAACGGGGAGAGCGGCGGGGGAACATGTTGTAACACGCCACGGGAGCAGGGTTATGATAGGCGGGACATGTCGGCATTCGATCGCGACGCGGGGCTGCGCCCGTTGAACGCCCGCGTGCTGTGGGCGGCGGTCCTCCTGTCGGCCGCGCTGCCGCCGGCCGCGGCGGAGGCGGTCATCCCCTCCGCCTTCGGGCCGCTTCAGGCGCTGCTGGTGATCCTGCCCCAGCTGATGGTGGCGCTGGGGGCGGCCTTCCTGGCGCTCCTTAAGCCGCGCACGTACAAGTTCATCTTTCTCTACCTGTGGTCGCACAAGGCGTTCACGGCCGCCGTCGCCGCGGCGGCCGCCGCGCTGATCTGGATGCCGGGCCTGCTCATGGGGAGCCGGGCGGCCGCCGAGAGGGGAGGGGCCTCGTGGGCCGCCTTCAGGGGCGGACCGGAACGGCTGGGCGCCGCGCCGGGCGACCGCGGGCCGCTGTCCAGTCCGCAGGTGGCCTGGAAGCTGGCGGGTGAAGCCCTTGGGGCCTCCGCGGTGGTCGATTCGTCACCGGCCGTCGTCGGCAACCGCGTCTACGTGGGCGTGGGCAACATGTCGCCTTTCGGCGCCTCGGGCTCCATCTGCGCCGTCGACGCCGACACCGGGGCGCTTGCGTGGAAGTACACGGGAAAGGGCGATCTCGAACCGCCGTTGAAACCCGTCTTCTCCTCCCCCGCGGTGTCGGCGGAAGGCCACCCGCCTTCGGCCAGGTACTTGGTTTCCGGCGAGGGGTATCACGAGGACCGCGACTGCCGGATCATATGCCTCGATCTGGAACCTGCGGCCAGGGGGGCCACCCCGAGACTCCATTGGTACGTGCAGACCACAAGCCACGTGGAAAGCGCCCCTTGCATACATGAAGGCAAGACATACATAGGCGCCGGAGACGACGGCTTCTGGTGCATTGATATCGCCTCTGGAAAGGTCCTCTGGCACCTGGAAGGCGCGCCGTTCTACGAGGTTATTGGGTCCAAATCTGAGGCGCTGAGCAGACTTGAAGGTCGTCTCGTGACGGCGACTGGAACAGCCAAGCGAGTCTCGGGGGAGGGAAACGACGATGTGGGCATCCTGACGCTCGATGTGAAATCGTTCTCAGAAGACGCCGCCGTCGCGCCATTCGAGGCCAGGACGTTCGAACGCCCGGTGCGCGGCAGGGTGCAACTGAAGGAAGGAAAGGTCCGCATCGTGCCGGAGGCCCACTATCCCGATTGCGAGTCGCCGCCGGTGGCGGTCGGGACTGGGCCGGACGCGCGCGTGCTCTTCGGATGCGGTATCGGGGGCAATTCGGTCGTCTGCGTCGGCGCCGCCTCGGGCGGGCTGATATGGAGGTCGCCTACGCCGTACCCCGCGTTCGGGGCCCCCACGGTATCAGGCAACCGCGTCTTGATCGGGGTGGGGAACGGCAATTTCGTCATGAGCGATCCCAATCCGGCGGGGGCGGTCCTGTGCTTCTCTCTGGACGACGGGAAGGAAATATGGCGCATGGCGGCCGGCGACACGATCATCGGGGCCGTGGCGGTGCACCAGAGACGCGCCTACGCGTGCTGCCGGGACGGCAACGTCTACGCGGCCGACGTCGCAGACGGCGGGAATCAGGCGAAACTCGCGGCTGGCTCGCCGATGGTCTGTTCGCCGGCGGCGGCCGGAGATTCGATCTACGTCACGACCACGGAGGGGAAGATATTCTGTCTCGACCGGCAGGGGGGAGGCGTGCGCTGGTCGATGGCCCTCACGCCGGGAAAGGAGATATTCTCATCGCCGACCGTCGCCGGCGGCGGGATTTTCATCGGGACGCGGGGCAAGGGGCTTGTCTCAATCCGGGAGCGTCCCGAGGCGGAAACGGCAAGGATCCCCAGATCGTGGCTGTGGCCGGGGGGCGACGCCGGCAGGACCGGCTGCGCGGACGACCGGGGGCTGCCGCGCATCGAGGAAGACACGGCCGATCTGAAATGGCCGGAGTCGGGGCCGGGGAAGCTGCCTGCGGCGGGGCAGGTGGTCGCCTGCGGCGATCGCGTATACGCCGCCACACGGGAGGGTGATCGCCACGCCGTGGCGGTGGTGGAAGCGGGCACGGGTCGCGTCCTGAAGGTGATCCCGGCAAGGGGCAGGGTGCTGGGGATGGCGGCCACCACACGTGGTGTCTTCGTTCAGTGCTGGGACGAGACGGGACCTCGTCCGATCGCCTTCAGCCACGAAGGCGCAGAAATCCCATTGTCCAGACTTCTTGCCGGTTCGACATGGGTGACCGGACAGGACGGAATTTCCGTCTGTCGCCCAGCCGGGAACGACGGGTGCTCGGCGTGCGGCGTGTCGTTCCCCGGCGATCAACCCGGTCTGCCGGTTGCCGCTTACAACCTCATATTCGGGGCCGCGGGCGGAGAGTCGCCGCGGCTGTTCTGTCTCAGCGACGTCGACGGGCAGGCCCTCTGGGCCGCGGCCCTTGAGACCCCTCCCATCCAGGGGCCGTCGGTTTCCGGCGACCGCGTCTTCGTCACCAGCGCCGGCAGGGGGAACGCCAAGGGGTTCATCGAGGCCAGGCAGGTCGTCGACGGCTCCCTCATATGGCGTCGGCCGCTTGAGGATCCGCCGTCGTCATACGTGGTCGCCGCCGGGGATTGGGCCGCGGTGGCGATGGGCGAGAGGATCGCCGTCTTCCGAGCCTCCGACGGCAAGCCGCGCGAACCGATACCCGTCGGCGGTCCCGCGGTCGCTCCGGCGCTCTGTCGCGATGTGCTTGTGATAGCGGGCCAAGAACGGATAGCAGCGTATGACCTTTCCACCTCGGAGTGGCTCTGGAACTACAGGGACCAGGACAACATAGGGACGGCCTCCGGCCAGCCGGTGGTGGCGGCGGAGGTCATCTGGGTGGGGACGACCAAGCGGGGACTGGTGGCGATAGGCGTCCCTGTGAAGATGGCGGAATGAGCGTCGCGCCTCCGAGCCTTCTGCGGATCCGCTTCTTCTACCCCGGAATGCCGGACGAACCGGCGGGGAAGGAGACGCTGGGAGGGAAGGGATACAGCCTGGTGGCCATGAGCCGCGCCGGCCTGCCCGTGCCGCCGGGATTCGTGATTTCGACGGAGTGCTGCAAGGAATATCTCGAGTCGGGCGGTAGATGGCCCGAGGGGCTCGCCGTCGAGATCCGGCGGGCCCTCGATTGGCTGGAACAGGTCGCCGGCCGCAAGCTGGGTTGCGGACCGCGGCCGCTCCTGGTGGCGGTCCGCAGCGGCGCCGCCGTCAGCATGCCTGGCATGATGGACACGGTCCTCAACGTGGGGCTTCACGCCGCGCTTGAACCGCACTACCCCGACAAGGCCGCGTTCTGGAGCGATCTCCGCGATTTCGTCAGGCAGTACGCCGAGACGGTTTGCGGGATGGACGAGCGCGTTTTGGCCGGCGCGGCCGCCGGTGGCGATCCTGAGGCGCAGGCGCGGAGATGTCTGGAGGCGTTCCGCGCCGCCGCGGGCCGCGAGTTTCCCGGCGACCCCTGGGAGATGCTGACCGCGTCGGTTTCGGCGGTGTTCAGGTCGTGGATGAACGACAGGGCCGTCCGCTACAGGGCCCGTCACAACATACGAGGGCTTGCGGGGACCGCCGCTGTGATCCAGGCGATGTTCCCATCGCAGCGTTCCGGCATACTCTTCACCGAGGATCCCAACAGGCCGGGCGCCGGTAGGATCATCATAGAGGCCTCGATGGGGCTCGGCGAGGCGATTGTGCGCGGCCGCGTCGATCCGGACGTCTTCGTGGTGGACCGCAGGGCGCTGTCGATATCGGAGCGCCGGCCCGGCGCCGCGCGCGGGACATGCCTGGCGGACGACCAGGTCAAGGAGCTTGCGCGTACGGGGCTGGAGGTCGAGCGCCATTTCGGGGCCCCTATGGACATCGAATGGGGGCTGGCCGAAGGGAAATTCGCGCTCCTGCAGAGCCGTCCCATCAGGGGGCTGGAGATACTCAAGGCCGTGCCCGCGGCGCGCAAGATGGAGGTGGACAGGCTCAGGGACATCGCGGAGCGGCGGAAACGGCCCGTCACGTGGGCGATGCACAACATGGCAGAGACGCTGCCGGCCCCCACGCCTCTGACCTGGGATATACTGGGCCGCCGTTTCATGACGGAAGGGTTCATACGGCTCTACCGCGATCTTGGATTCGCGCCGTCCGCCAGGGTGGAGCGAGAGGGCTTCCTCGAGCTGGTGGCCGGGAAGATCTACGCGGATCTGGAGCGGGCCGCCGAATTATTCTTCGATCGCTTCCCCCTTGAATACGAAGCCTCCCCAGGGCGCCGCGCCGCGGAAATACTCCTCGAGAGGCCGTCGAAATTCAACATGGAGCGGGCCGGACCGGCCTTCCTCTTCAAGCTTCCCTACTACCTCTTCTGCATGATCAGGTCGGGCCGGAGGCTCCGGAGGGTCGCCAGGGAAGGGCTGAAGTGGCTGGAAGAATCCGTTCTGCCCTCGTTCATGGAGAGGGTGCGCGCGGCCCGGCGGATCGATCTCGAAAAGCTCCCCGACGGCGAGGTGCTGGAGGAGCTCGACAGGAGGGAGCGCTGGGCCCTGGCGGAATACGGGCCGGAATTCCTGAAGCCGGGATTCCTGGCCGCGTACTACCATGGGCGGCTGGAGGGTACGCTCGTCCAGGTACTGGGGCCCGCGGAGGGCCGCGCTCTGACGGCGTCTCTTCTGGGCGGGCTCGACGGGGACAAGACGGTCGAATCCAACGTGGCTCTCTACGCGGTCGCTCGGGGGCTCCGCGGTATGGAGTCGTTCCTGGACGAATTCGGGCACAGGGCGGTGAACGAGCTGGAGCTCTCCGAGCCCAGGTGGAGGGAGGACCAGGGCTACCTGAGGCAGAGGATGAGGCAGTACGAGGGCGAGGGGAGGGTGTCTCCGGAGGAGCTGCACGCGCGCAAGAGGGAAGAACGGCTCATGGCGGAAGCATCCCTCGGACGCGTCCTCAAGGAAAGCGCGGCTTCGTCGCTGGAAGGGGATATACGCGCGGATCTCTACGCCGCGCAGCGCCACATGCCGTGGCGTGAGACCTGCAAGCACTATTTCCTGATGGGCGTGGAGCTCGTCCGCGGCGCGATCGAGGTCCTCGCCCGGCGCTGGGATCTCGGGAGGGACATCTATTTCCTGCGGCGGCACGAGCTTGCCGCTTTTACCGGGGACAGAACGAGGCTGCTGGAGGCCGTGGAAGAGAGGCGCCTCCAGTGGCAGGCGATGCAGCGTCTCGAGGTCCCCGAAATAATATCCTCCGGCGGTTTGGATGCCATCGGACGGGAGCCGGAGGGCGTCCCCGCGGAGGGCGGGATCTTCAGCGGCACGGGCGTCGCGGTGGGGACGGGCTCAGGCCCCGCGCGAATCGTGAGATGTCCGGACGAGGCGGGGGACCTGGGATGCGGCTACGTGCTGGTGTGCCCGACGACAGATCCCAGCTGGACGCCGCTTTTCGTCCACGCCGCGGGACTCGTGGTGGAGCGAGGCGGCATGCTCTCCCACGGGGCGATAGTGGCGCGCGATTTCGGGATACCCGCCGTGGTGCTGCCGCGCGCGACGCAGCTGATCGCCGAGGGAGCGCAGGTCAGGGTGGACGGCGGAAGGGGTATCGTGACGCTGGTGCGATGACATGGGATGGATCTGGGACGCCGTTCTGAAGCCGCTCCTGAACCTTTTCTACCTGCCGTGCGACGCGCTGCTCGGATGGACCTCGCTGATGGGGCCCGTGACGGCGGTGGCCGCGGTGGGGCTGGCCTCCGGGGTCGTGATAATACTGATACAGAAATACTGCAGCGACCAGGTCCTCCTTGGCAGGTGCCGCGACGACCTGCGGGAACTGAAGCGTCGGATCAAGGCGGCCGGCAAGGCAGGAGACAAGGAGACGCACGCGAGGCTCTCCGCACTGAGCAGGCGCATAGGCGGCAAGTACATGGCGGGCTCCCTGAAACCCGCCCTCTGGACGGTGCCCCTGATCACGGTAGTGGGGCTTTGGACCGGTTCGCGCCTGGCCTTTGTCCCCGTCAGGCCGGGGGATACGGTAGACGTGATCGCCCACTTCGAGGACTGCGCCGCCGGCTTCGCGCATCTCCTTGCGGCCGGCGGCGTCCGAGTCGAAGGCCCCGCGGTCGCGCCGGTCGAGGTGCCTCGCGACGCGCGGGGCCGGCAGGCGCGCTGGAAAATCCGCGCGTCCTCCGAGGGAGACTCGTCGATCACGGTGCGGTTCGCCGACGAGTCCCACATGGTTCGGGTGCCCGTGGCCGCGCGTGGCGGCATTCCGCCCGAGCCCGTGACGGTCTTTCACGGAAGGACTCCCGACCAGGACCGCCTCCAGGCGGTCGAGCTGGGCCTTCGGCCCGGCATGAAGGCGGCCTGGTGGAACGTATGGCTGGACTGGGCCGGGCTTTACCTCCTGGCGGCCGTCGGGTGCGCGCTGGCGCTGCGGTACGCGCTGAGGGTGAAATGACGCGCGCCCCGGGAGGCGTCCCATGAGGCCGTTGGCCTGTGCGCTCCTGGCGCTTGCCCTGACCGGAAGGGATGATCCGGTCACGGTGCAGGCGACCGTCGAAACGGATCCCGTGCCGTCCGCGGGTGACGCGGCGGACGATCCCGCGATCTGGATCAATCCCGACGATCCCTCGCAGAGCCGGATCATCGGCACGGACAAGGCCGGCGGAGGACTGGCGGTCTACGCCATGGACGGCAGGCAGATCCAGTATATCGCCTGCGGGAAGATGAACAACGTGGATCTGCGGTACGGCTTCCCGCTGGGCGGCTTGAAGGCGGACATCGTGGTTTCCGGTGACAGGAGGGACGACACGCTGAGGGTATTATTGGTGGACCAGGAGACGGGAAGGCTGAAGGAGGCACCGGCCGGGGCAATACGTCTAGGGATCCGCGTGTACGGATCATGCATGTACAGGAGCGCGCGGACGGGAAAATATTACGGGGTGGCGACGTCCCCGGACGGGGAATTGGAGCAGTGGGAGCTGTTCGAAGACGGCCGGGGGGGCGTGGGAGGGCGCCTGGCCAGGAAATTCCGCGTCGGCGGAACCGCCGAGGGGTGCGCGGCCGACGACGAGCTCGGGCATCTTTACGTCGCGGAGGAGCGCTTCGGCATCTGGAAGTACGGGGCCGAGCCGGACGCGGGGACGGAAAGGACGCTCGTCGACCGCGCGGGTCCGGGCGGACGGCTGACCGGTGACGTGGAAGGGCTCGCGATATACTGCGCCACGAACGGCACGGGGTACCTCCTGGCGTCCAGCCAGGGCAGCAGTTCCTTCGCGGTCTACAGGCGAGAGGGCGGAAACGAGTACGTGATGAGCTTCAGGATCGGCCCAGGCCGTGGTATCGACGCGGTCACTGACTGCGACGGCATAGACGTGGTCGGCGCGGCGCTGGGCGATCGATTTCCCCGCGGACTTTTCGTCGCGCAGGACGGCCGCAACGAGGGCGGGAACCAGAATTTCAAGTTCGTCAGGTGGGACGAGATAGCCGCGGCGGCCGCGCCGCCCCTGGCGGTGGACACCGGGTGGAATCCGCGCCGGCCGCGGCGTTAAGGGAGCAATTCGTGCGACTTCCGGCGTATTACGTGTAATGAGAAAATGAAGGGTAACACATACCCTTGTGGTGGATATCCGGTTCTGGACCGGCGAGGAAGGGTGGATCCATGTCTATCAGATGCGCTGCGGCGGCGTTCCTGCTGTGCCTGATCTGGCGGGGCGCGCACCAGGACGATGAAGCGGAGCCGCTTAAGGGTGACGAGAAGGCCGGAACGGTTTCGTTCGGCGCCCGCGCGGCGAAGACCGACGTGTACGAGCGGTTGAAGGGGGCGATCGAATACGTGATCGTGATGCCCGGCGGGAAGGAGTACGAGAGCGTATTCGTTGCCCCGGTGGACGGGGTGAAGCTGCGCGAGGCGATGGTGAAGGCGGGGTTCAAGCCCGGCCGCGCGGCAAACGAGGACGAGAAAAGGCCCCCCGAGGGATCCAAGCTGAGGATAATGGTGGAGTGGAAGGAGGGCGAAAAGCAGCGGCGCGAGCCGGTGGAGCATTTCATACTGGACGTGGAGGCGAAGAAGGCCATGAACGCCGGCCCATGGGTGTTCACGGGATCCAAGATGGCCTTCGATCCCAACGAGGATAAGATGACGCCCGCCGTGAGGGTGACGAAGAACGTCGTCTCGCTCTTCCACAACGACGCGACCGTCCTCATCCAGCCGTGGACGTTCGCGAAGGATCCGCACCAGTACAAGGCCAACAAGGAGACGATCCTCAAGGCCGGGACGCTCGTGAGGATCGTCCTGGAGCCGGTGAGATGATCAGGAAGATCGCCGCGGCCGCCGCGACCGTCCTGTTCGCCGGCCTCGAGGCCGGTTCATACATCGAGGCCCTATACCCGCTCCAACAGATGATGGCGGAGTCGGAGGTGATCGCGGAAGCCGTCGTGGAGAAGACCGATACCGCGAACCGGCTGAGCGTCATCAAGCTGGGGAAGACGCTCAAGGGCAAGTGCGCCATGGAGAGGATGCGCCTGAACGTCGGGGTCGGCCGCGACTGGCACCCGGACGCGCTGATCCCGCACCTGGTACCGGGCGCCCCGGCGGTCGTCTTCTGCAAGGCGGATCGCGAGACGCAGGTGGGCATGGTTTACATCAACCGTTTCTTCTTCCAGATATACGGCGATCCGAATTCACCCCCCGACAGGGCCTGGTGGAACTTCACCAACATCGAGATCAGGATGAACCGGACGTTCTACGGGACGGTGCCGGAGCTGTCGAAGCTGGTCTCCGCCATACTGGTGGGGAAGACGAAGGCCCCGCACCCGGATCCGAGGATGCCGCCGATCACGCGGCAGGACGTGACGTCGCTTCCGCCATGGGGCGCGGCGGAGCCGGACGAGAAGAGCCTGCCGGCCCCGTTCAGGAAGAGGCCGCCGCTCAAGCCGCGGGAGCCGGACAATCCGCCGGGAATCGCCCCGGGGATTTCTTACAGGTACTACGAGGGCCGATGGCAAGCCATGCCCGATTTTAAGGCCCTTCAGCCCCTCAAGACCGGGACCGCCGAGCGGTTCGATCTCGCCGTCAGAGGACGGGACGATTGTTTCGCGCTGCTCTTTACCGGATACATCCTGATCCATAAGGATGGCACGTACGTCTTCCACGTCTCTTCCGGGGGCGGCAGCAGGCTCTACATAGGCGATACCGAGGTGGTGACCAACGACGGATCGGCCGACGAATCGGCGGAGGTGCCGGGAGAAATCCCGCTGAAGGCGGGGAAGCACTCCATCGGAGTGGCCTATTTCCAGACCAAGGGGAACAGGATGCTGAAGGTGGCATACGAGGGGCCCGGCATAAAGAAGCAGGCCATTCCCCCCTCGGTTCTTTTCCACGATCCCCGGGGCTGAGGGGGCCGCGTCTCAGGTCCTGTCGGCGGGACGCGAACCGGTCTCCGGCGCCGACAGGATTGCAAGCCCGGGGATTTCCGCCAGGGAATTCAACACCGTTTTTTCCAGATATACGCCCGCGACGGATATGGCAATGCCCATCTCGTTCATCCCGCCCATTTCCCGCACGACGCGGATGTCCTCAACCTTTCCCCCGGCGGCCGAGATCGCCGCGGAAATCCGCTTGGCGATCCCCTTCTTGGCCGGTGCAAGAATCCTGATCTTCATCTTCGCGAGCGAGCCGAGGCATGATGCGCGGACGGGGGGGATACCGCCGCCCGCGCATCTTTGTGCCGCAACCTCCTACTGCTGAGCGGGCTTTTGCTCTGGCGCGTCGGCCTTCGGCGCCTGTGCGGGCGCCTGCTGAGCCGCCGGCGCGGCCTGGGCTCCACCAAGCTGCTGGGAGCAGCAAGGCTTGGCGGCCTTGTCCTGCCCCTTCTCCGGCCCTTTGCCCTTGCGGAATCCCTTGCCCATGAATATCCCTCCGAAGAATGAAACGAGACGAATCACTCTATCCTGCTTATATCGCCGGGGGAGTATTGCCTGGCGCCGACGCACCTGGCCAAATGGGATATCTGCGCGTCGGGCGTCATCTCCACGGACGCCACGCGGATCGGCTCTAACCTGTCTCTTGTCTCCTTATTCGCCCTCCAGATGCATTTGCATATGAAGCAGCGATCCGCGTTCCTCCCCGCCCGCTGGAGCCACGTGCGCACCTCGTTGAAGTTCGTGTCGGCGTCGGGCTGCTGAGCCATTTCCGTTGCCCCTTAACAAGACCAGTGTCCCCCCTTCAACGGCCTAGGCTCCGTAACCCGCATGACCGCCACGCATCGAAGCCTCTCCACCGCCCCGACGATATCGTGGGTCGCATGGGTGTCTTCGATTTGTATGCCGAACGTCAGCTCCAGCGCGCCCCGGGAGGTCTTGTCGGCCGAAACCGACTTCACGCGACCGCCCGCCGATTCTATCGCCTGCTGGATGCGACTCTGCATCTCGGGTTTGTCATCCGCGTACGTAATCAGTCGAAGTCCGTAAACCATGAATCCACTCCCACGCTGAATATCTCAGGCAATGTCTATCACGCAAATGAGCCGCCAAATGGACCCGCCGGCCACGGGTAACCTCTTGGGCGCCATGGTGATGCAGGCGCATTCGTGGCGGCATGGGAATGTTGTGCAAATCGTGGCGCGTATCATGCGCGTTTTTGCGTGTATGGTTGACTTCGAGGTTGAACAAGAATAGATTCTCTCCGTGCTGAAGGCTGAGTCCCAGAGATGGTTCTTCGAGCGAAGGGTCGTCCGCTATGGGCTGGCCTTCATCCTTATATGCGCGGCGCTCTTGGGGCTACTGGTCCTGCTTCACATCGCGCGGGAGCGGCCCGCGCGGCAGGACGCGATCCTGATCGGGATGATCATCTTGGCGCTGGGGATGACGGGCTCAGGGCTCATTCTGGTATACCGCGCCTTCTCGGAAACTCGGAACCGCCTCGCCTCGGTCAAACGATACGCATCCGACATAATTCAGAGTCTTTCGATAGGCGTCATTACGATAGACCTGAACGGCACGGTGACTCACTTGAATCCTCGGGCACGGGAACTGACTGGGGTCGGCGCGGACGTGGACCGTCGGCCGTACCGTGACGTCCTGGGCCATCTGCCCGCCTTGATCGAACAATTTGATCGGTTGCTCCGGAGAGGCCGGGAGACCGATGTCTCTGAGGTCGAGCATGAGGCCGGCGGCTGGAGGCGCACCCTGAGGCTCGACGCCCGTTTCCTTCTCAGCGGCAGCGGTGAAAGGACTGGCGCGATCCTGCAGATACAGGACGTCTCGCACATCAAGTACATCGACCAGGAGATGAGGCGGACCGAAAAGTTGGCGGGCCTGGGGACGCTGGCCGCCGGCATCGCGCACGAGATCAAGAATCCGCTGGCGGCGATGAACATCAACGCGCAGCTCCTCGAGGAGGCCGTCTCGCCTTCGCCCTCCGCCACGAAGGCCGTCAAGTACCTGAAGGTGATCCAGTCCGAGATCCGCCGCCTGCAGGGAATCGTCGACAAGTACGCGTCCTTCGCCTCCCCGCGCCTCATAGAAAGGACCCCAGCCAGCCTCGAACAGATCATGGATTCCATCCTGTCGCTGGTGGAGCCCGAGTGCCGCAAGCGCGGGATCGAGATCGCGCGCGAGGGGTTCTCGGCGGATCCTCCCCGTTATATGCTCGACGAGGGCCAGCTCCAGCAGGCGGTGCTCAACATCGTCATCAACGCGATTCAGGCGATGGAGCAGGGGGGGAAGTTGACCTGCCGGCTGGGTCGAAACGGGCCGTTTGCCCGGGTGGAGATCTCCGACACCGGGCCGGGCATCACACCGGAAGTCCGGGAAAGGATGTTCGACCTGTTCTATACGACCAGGCGGGGCGGGACCGGGCTGGGGCTCTACATAACCCAGCGAATAGTCTCGGAGCACAAGGGTTACATCGACGTCAAGTCAGGCGACGGCGGGACCACGTTCACGGAGGCTATCCCGGCGGAGGTTCCCTGATGATGCCCGGAAAGGTGAAGGTCCTGATCGTCGACGACGAGGTCAACGTGCGCGAGGGCCTTCGCGACGCCCTGGGGCCTTCCGGTTTCGACGTGGACACGTCGGCCGACGGGGAATCGGCGATCCGCAGGATTCGCCGCGAAACATACCACGTCGTGGTCACCGATCTCAGGATGAACGGGACGGTGGACGGCTTCGACGTGCTGCGCGAGGCAAAGGAGCGCGACCCGGACACGGCCGTCATCATGATAACGGCCTACGGCACCGTCGAAGGCGCCGTCGAGGCGATGAAGATGGGGGCCCACGACTTCCTGACCAAGCCCATCGACATCAAACATTTCAGGGTCCTGGTTCAGAAGGCCGTCTCCAACCTGGCCGTGGTCCTGGAGAACAGGGAGCTGAGGGCGCGCCTCAGGCTCGGCGGTGGTGGTACCGTAATCGCGTCCAACAGCCCCGCCATGCGCCGCGTCCTTGACGCCCTCCTTCAGGTGGCGCCGAGCAACGCGACCGTTCTCCTCCAGGGCGAGAGCGGCACCGGCAAGGAGCTGGCGGCCAGAGCCATTCACGAACACAGTCCCCGCAAGGGGAGGCCGTTCGTGACCATAAACTGCGGCGCGCTCCCCGAGACCCTCTTCGAGAGCGAGATGTTCGGCCACGAGGCGGGCGCCTTCACCGGGGCAACCCAGGCCAAGAAGGGGGTCTTCGAACAGGCCAACGGAGGCACCCTCTTCCTCGACGAGATCACGGAAATCACCGAAAAGAACCAAGTCGACATGCTGAGGGCCATCCAGGAGGGGGAGATCCGGCGCGTGGGCGGCGACCACCCCGTTAAGGTCGACGTGCGCATAGTCGCGGCAACGAACCGCGACATCAAGTCACTGGTGGCGGAGGGGAAATTTCGGGAGGATCTTTATTACCGCCTGAGCGTCATTCCCGTATCGATCCCTCCTTTGCGCGAGCGCCGCGAGGATATACCCGTCCTGGCCGAATTCTTCCTCAAGGAGATGACGCTGACCCACGGGAAGAAACCCAAGTCATTAACCCCTTCCGCGATCGACATGTTGTGTTCCTATTACTGGCCTGGGAATATCCGCCAGCTCAGGAACGTCATCGAAAGGCTCGTCCTTACGTGTCACGGCGATACCATAGCGGGGAGAGATCTCCCGGGAGAAATGAGGTCCGTGCCCCGGCCCCCGACCTTCAATCTGGGCGAGAACTTGGATCGCGTGGAACGCGAGGTTATCCAGCGCGCACTCGACGAGGTGGAAGGCCACCGCGGCAGGGCCGCCCTCCTGTTGGGAATTAGCGTTCGGACCTTGCAATACAAGCTCAAACAGCACAAGCTCATTTGAACCCGCAAACACCTGCAGCCTTCGAAAAATGCGCCCAAAGGCGCCGTTGGCCGCTGGTATCCCCTGGAGGCCAAGACGCAAGAGGCTCGCCGCCGGATTTTCGCGACGTTATGGCACAGACATTGCTGTTCGGCTGAACGATGAGTCCCGTCAGAGGCGTTAAACTGTCCGACTATCTGGCCGAATCGCGCGTCGTGGCATCGATGCCTTCCACTTCGCTCATGAAGGCCCTTCTTCAGCTGGCCGACTTGATCGTGCGCGACGGTTGCACGAAAGATCCGCTGAAGTTTTACGACGACCTTTCGAGCCAAGCGTCCATATCCATCGCCCGGGTCGGTGGCGGCAAGGGTTCCTGCGACCTGTCCATTCACCAGGTCTGCTCAAACGCCGTGCGGAAGATGGCGGCCGCGCTCGCCATCTCGGTCGATGGGATCAGGATGAGAAGGAACAATACGGTCCACATCCTCGTGCTCATTGCATCCCCCGAGGGCCCCGCGTCGCTTAACCTGGTATTGATCTCGAAATTAGTGTCGTTCCTCGGCCAAAAGGAGCGGCTGGAAAAACTGATTGCCAGCAGGAGCCCCGCCGAAATCGTGGCCTGCATCGGCGAACTCGAGACCCGTTGACAACCGATCTCTGCCGCCCCTCCATGGCCCGCCGGCGCGCCGATCCACCAACAAACCCTGTCGGCGGCGTTTCATAGGAAGGAGAATTCCCTGTCGGAGGATGAATCATGATGGGGCGCAACGTCCGATTTGTTCCCCTGGCCGTCCTGTGCATGTCCGCGGGGACGGCCGCCTCGCCGCGGCCCGGTCCCGAAAAGTACGCCGTCTATTTCGGCACCTACACGGGCGGTGAAAGCAAGGGCATCTACATATACCACATGGATCCCGCCACGGGCACGCTGACCGAGGCGGGAGTCGCTGAAGGCGTCACCAACCCCTCATTCCTGGCCGTCCATCCCGCTGGCAAATTCGTCTATTCCGCCTGCGAGACCGGCGGTTTCGGCGGGAAGAAGACCGGCTCGGTGGCGGCCTTCGCCGTCAACCCTCAGAACGGCGCGCTCACCCTTCTGAACCAGGAATCATCGGAGGGCACGAGCCCCTGCCACCTCGTGGTGGACAATGCGGGCCGCAACGTCCTTGTGGCCAACTACGGCAGCGGGACGGTGGCGGTCCTCCCGATCCGCGAGGATGGGCGCCTGGGACCGGCGACGTGCGTAATCAGGCACGAAGGATCCAGCGTGAACCCTCGCCGCCAGAAGGAACCGCACGCGCATTCCATCAACCTCGATCCCGCAGGCCGCTTCGCTTTCGCCGCCGACCTGGGGATAGACAAGATAATGATTTACAGGTTCAACCCCGCCGACGGGAAGCTCGCCGCCAACGAACCGCCCTCGGCCCAGCTGGCTCCGGGGTCAGGTCCGCGCCACTTCGCGTTCCATCCCGGCGGCCGCCATGCATATGTTATCAACGAGCTGCTATCGACGGTGACGGCTTTCGCTTACGATGAGGCCCGGGGCGCCCTCAAGGAAATCCAGACGGTTCCCACGTTGCCGGACGGATACAAGGGACAAAACACGACGGCCGAGGTCCAGGTTTCTCCCGACGGGAAATTTCTCTACGGCTCAAACCGCGGCCACGACAGCCTGGCTGTTTTCCGGATAGATTCATCTACCGGCAAACTCACGCCGTCCGGGCACAAGCCCACCCAGGGCAGGACCCCGCGCAATTTCGGCATAGATCCCTCCGGCAAGTGGATCCTGGCCGCCAACCAGGGTTCCGACACGGTCGTGGTGTTCCGCGTCGACCCTGGGACCGGGAAACCGGAACCGACGGGCACGGTGCTCAAGGTTCCGAAGCCCGTCTGCGTGAAATTCCTTGCGCTCCGGTAGCTCGAATGCTCGCCGCCGCAGTACTCGTGATGGCCCCGGCAATCGGAGACGTTATCGTTGTGTCCCCTAATGGAAACGACAGATCCGGCAACGGGTCGCCGGGGAATCCCTACGCCACCATCGGACGAGCCCTGCAGCGCGTCCGCGCCGGCGACACGGTGCTCCTCCGCGGAGGCGTCTATCCGGCGACTAAGGTGAACGCGACGCTGAAAGGGACCGCAGAGGCGCCGATCACCATAAAGGCGTTCCCCAAGGAGAATCCCGTCCTTGAGGGGACCGGGGCCTCCTTCGGGACCTGGGACAGCATACTCAACCTCAACAGATCCAGCCACGTGGTCGTCGAGGGGATCGAATTCCGTGGATCGCCGGGCCGGGGCATCACGCTGCACGAGTGCACCAACGTCATCGTGCGCGGCTGCCGCGTGCACGACGTCCAGAACCGCGCCATCGGCGGCAGCGGCGACCGCCTCACCTTCGAGAATAACCAGGTGTGGAACGCCTGCCTCATGAACGCAGACAACGGGCAGCTCAGAAAGGGAATTCAGGGGATGTGGCCGGCCGCGGTATCGACGTGGAAGCGCGACGACGGAGGGCCCTCGACCAACGTGATCTTTCGCGGCAACGAGGTGAGGGAATGCTGGGGGGAAGGGATCGACGGATTCTTCCTCGACGGCGGCGCCATAGAGGGCAATACCGTCAGGGACTGCTACAGCGTCCTGGTCTACTGCGACACCGCGCGCAACGTGCGCGTGGACCGAAACCACCTCTGCATCACGACCGACCGATTCAACCGCCTCGACGGCAAGCGGCCCGCGACGGGGATACTCCTGTCGATGGAGCACTACGAGTCCGGGCCGGACATCACCATCGAAAACGTCGTGATATCCAACAACCTCGTCCTGGGGACTTCCACGGGCATAAGCCACTGGCGCGACTCCCGGAACAAGAAACCCTCGAACACGTACCGCAACCTGACGGTCTGTCACAACGTCGTTGGAGAGACAGCGGGGGCGGCGATGCGCTTTGACGCCGTGCCCGAAGGTACCCCCGCGCCCACTGGATGCAGGGCGGTGAACAACATCTTTTTCAAGGGCGTATCCCTGGGCAATCCGGCGGCATGGTCGTTCTCCCACAACTGCTGGCCCGATGGTGTGCCTCCGGCCGCCAGGGATCCGGCGAGCTTCGCGGCCGATCCGCTGTTCGCCAGGCCCGTCCGCGGTGGACCGCCCGAAGGCTACAAGCTGACCGCCCCGTCCCCCTGCCTTGGTAGGGGTACCCCCGTGCCCGCGGTGACTGCGGACTTCTGGGGGACCCCCCGCAAAAAGACAACCCCGTCGATCGGCATTCACGAACCGGGGGCCAGATGAATGCGATGATTTTCGCGGCGCTCTTGGCGGCGGTGCCCCTCCAGGAGAAGGTCGGGGAGAGGCCTTACGAACTGAATTGGGCCGAACGGAACGAGGACGATCATCGGCCCCTGGTTGATTTCGAGGATCTCGACGGCTGGAAAACCGTTTGCGAGGACGCCCAAGCCACCTTCACACGGTCGCGCGAGCAGCAGATCTGGGGCAGGTACGTCGCAAAGCTCACGTACCACGCCACCGGTCCCAGGCCCGTGGTCCGAGTCCTGCCGCCGGCGCCCGTCAGGATCGAGAAACCTTTCGACGCCGTCACCTGCTGGATTTACGGGAACAACTGGGGATACGCCCCGGATCCCGATACCCCGCCGGTCTCCGTGTCGGCGCTCTTCCGCGATCCCGCAGGCGCGGAGATATCCGCTCCCCTGGCGCGGGTCAACTGGAAGGAATGGTTCCTCTGCCACCGGCGCCTCCAGCCCTCCGAGATCCGTCGCGTCTCCGCGGGAGCCTCCTTCGAAGGACTCGCCATCCAAGGGGGACGAAACAGGGACGACCGCGCGCTCTACTTCGACAACCTCGCGGTCTTCACGGAGGAGTTCAAGCCCCTCTCCTTCGAGCCGCGCCCGCAGCGCGGCGTCCCGATGCTCCCCGGCCAGGGATCCGGCACAAATACAGGACCCGGCAGGCTGCCCTTTCCGACGAGGCCGGAGACGATCCTGCCCGACAATCTCACCGAACGGTTCTCAACTCGGATTTCGCAGGAAGGCGGGGCCTTCCTCTTCATATACGAGGGGCAGGACGGTCGCCTCGCATGGCGGGTGGAACCGAAAACCGGTACTCTTGGCGACATAACCGTACGCTGGGAAGGACGCGGCGGGGTCATCCGGCCGTGTGCCGGCGGGGGCGTCTTGCTCCCCGGCGGCACCGCCCCCGTTCTGGAATCCTTGGGGTCCTTGCGAGACGGGGACCATGTGCGGTCGCGGTGGAGACACGCGCGCGGAGTGGTCGAATACGTCTTCCGCATCTGGAAAAAATCCCTCGTTGTGGACGTCATCGCGCCGGGGGGCCAGATCGGGGAGGTCAGATACGGCAGGGCGGAGGGCCTCGAGAATCCCAGGCTCGTTACGTTGCCGTATTACCTCTACGGGGACAGCCGCCCTGCGGTGGTCGTGGCGGGACCGGCGGAGGCGCCGCTTTTCCTGGCGGGTCATACCGACTGGTGCCTTTCCAACGGATCGGTTCTCTGGGCGGCCAACTCGGTCACGAAGGAGGGCGCGGTCTACAACGGCGGAGTCCGCTACATCCCGAAGACCGACGGGAAGAGGAACGACTGCTACGAGAGGATATTCCTCACCTTGTCGCCGCGATTCGAGGAGATACTGCCGAACGTGCCCAATCCGCCGTCGCCCTGGAGGCGCGTTATGGGGACCCGCCTTTGGAGGGCCCACGGCGCGGGCAACCGCGAAAGCGACGTCCGGTTCTGGACCGACTGCCGCCGCTGGGGGATGACGGAGGTCGTCGTCACCGACCACGAAACCATGTGGCGCGACGGCGGGGAGAGCTTCACCTTCCGGACCAGGGCGGCCCCGGGGAAGGGTGGCGACGCCGGCCAGGCGGAGTATTCGCGCGTCATGCAGGACCGGCTGGGGTTCGTCTACGGGCCGTACAACAACTTCACGGACCTCGCACCGGTCAACGAATACTGGAACGCGGACATGGTGAGCCGCACGGCCGACAACCAGCTGGCACGCGCGTGGTTCCGGTGCTACGCCCCCAAGCCCGCCAGGGCCGTGGAGTTCTGCGCGATGCTGGCGCCGAAGATACAGCGGAAGTTCAGGTTCAGCACCGCCTACTGCGACGTCCACACCGCGGTGGCCCCGTGGGACCGAGTGGACTACGACGCCCGCATCCCGGGGGCGGGGACGTTCGCCGCCACCTTCTACTCGTTCGGCGAAATAATGCTCCTCCAGAAGGCCGCATGGAACGGCCCGGTATATTCGGAGGGGAACCGCCACTTCTTGTACTGCGGGCTCACCGACGGCAACTACGCGCAGGATCAGCGCTACCGGCCGGCCTCGAGCCCGTGGCTCGTGGACTTCGACCTGCGTAAGCTTCACGACCTCTGCTGCAATTTCGGCATGGGGAACCTGGAGATGTTATACGGACAGGCCTCCCGCCAGAGGCCGCTGGACAGGTTCATGGCCGCCACGGTCGCCTTCGGCCACACCGGTTTCCTCGCATTCGAGGGGGGGGGCGAGAACGCAGTCAAGAGCTACTACCTGCTCCAGCAGCTTCATTCATGCTACGCCCTGTCGAGCGCGGAGGAGATCAGGTACGTCGACGCCGGGGGAAGGCTTCTGGATACCAGCGCCGCGGTGGCATCAGGAGCATACGAGAGATCGCAGGTCGTCACCCGTTACCGGAACGGCTGCGTGACCGCGGCGAACGGCAATCTGACGGAGCGGATGCGGGCGGAGGCTTACGGCAGGAAGATAGATCTGCCGCCTGATGGTTTCATTGGCTGGACGCCCGACGGCTTGATAGAGGTCCTTTGCGGCGACGCAGACGGCCGGCGGACCGATTACGCGGACACCCCGGCCTACATCTACGTCGACGGGCGCGGCCGGTTCGCCAGGCACGCCCGGGCGGCCGCAGCCGGCGCCGGCATATGCCGCAAGCTGCCCGGTGGCCGCCACGAGGTTATACCGGTCCGCGGCGCGGAGTGCGGATTCGCTGTGAAGGCGTCTCGCGCAACGGCGCTCGACAAGGCGGGGAACGAGATCGGCCCCGCCGAGATTCGTTCATCACGCGGACTGACGTACGTCGTGCCGGTCGAGGGCGCCTTCAGCTACATGCTGTATCCGGGTGAAGGGCCCGCGCCACCCGAACTGGCCTGCGAATCGGCCGAGGTGGTACCGGGCCAGATGGTCTCCGTCCAGGGAAAGGGAAGACACGCCTTCGAGGTGCCGCGCGAGGCCAGGCCGGGTGAGAGGCTCTGGCGCCGATTCGAAGGCGCGTGGATCGACTTCACGGTCGTGCCGCTGGCGGATGCGGAGGCGTCTCTGGAGGGGGACGCGCTCAAGGTGAAACTCGTGAGCCGCCTCCCGCGCCCGGAGGATTTCGAGGTCGAGGCGGTGGGGAAAAGGAAAATCCTGCGCCTGCGTCCCCGGGAAAGGGGGGAGGCGGCGCTCGATCTGGGACCGCCGGCGGAGGAGGCCTGGGGGATACTTTCGATACGCGTCAGGGCGGGCGGGCTCGAAATGCCGCTTGAGTTCGGCATGCGCGCGGTCGAGGGCAGGGTGCCCGTGGCGCCGATCCCAGAGAGATGGCGATCGGGCATGGCGTTGCGGGGAAGGGAAGAACGGTACGACTTAGCGGAAACCGGCGCGACGGTCCATACAGGCACCATGGCTTGCGGATCCGCCGAACGGCGCGGCATCTTCATGCACCCCCCTTGGCGGGGTGGCGTCGGGTACGCCTTCGTCGAGTACGATCCAGTCCGGCTGCCCCCCTCGCCCGCGGCGGCCTTCCGCGCCGAGGTGGGTAAACGGGACGGCAGCGACCCGGGAGACGGAATCCTTTTCAAGATAGCGGTGGTCGACGGAGTACGGGAGACGGTGGCGGCCCAGAGGACCGTGACGGGGCACGAGTGGGCGACCTTGGAGGCGGACCTCTCCCAGTGGGCCGGCAAAACGGTCGTGATCAAGCTTGTATCCGACGTGGGTGCCAGGGACAACTCGGCTGGGGATTGGGCCTGTTGGGCCGGGATGAGGATAGAGAGCCGCGACGCCGTGCTTTCCCGCTTCCTCGATCCCGAAACCGAGAAGTACCGTTCCGCGCCAGGGCCGTACCCCATCCATGGCGTGACCATGGAGGAACTGCGTAAGTCGCGGCGCGGATGGCTGCGATACGACGGCATGGGGATGGAAGGCGGCGCATCAACCCACGCCTGCGAGATAACCTTGAACGGCGTCGACCTGGGCCGCGTGACGGCGGCCGGCGGGGACGAGACGCGCGGCGTCTGGGCCGAGAACGCGGGCATCGAGCTTCCGGCCGAGGCGATCTCCGGGCTGGGAAGGTTGAACCGGGTTGCGCTGAAGAATCCGCGGCGGGATTATTTCAAGGTCCGCCGGTTCTGGATCGAGCTCGAACTGGCGGACGGGAGGAAGTGTTCCTCGAACGTGGCGACGGCGGTCTTCACACAGCCTCCCGGCTGGCCCCACGCCGAGGGGATCAAGATCTCGTTCGGCGAGGACATCCAGGTGGTGGTGACGTTTCCCCGATAGACCTTCGATCGCCCTTGGGGCTACCGCACATCGGGGGTATTCTACATCAGCCACGATTCGTTGAAGGCCACGCACGACATCCGTGATTCGAAGAAATGGATGACGCCGTCGGAAGCCTGGGCGGCGGCCAAGTAGGCTCCGACGCCTTCAAGGGCGAGGATGCACGGCCACGTACGGCCGTCGTCGTGCGATAGGGCGGCGAACGTCCCGCCGATACCGAGCTTCTTTTTGTTATTGGCGTATTTCCCCGCGGCCTTCCGCAGGTCGCCCCGCGCCACCCTCCACGTCCTGTCGCCGTCGGCGCTCGTGACGAGCCGCTCGTCTCGATGATTGTCGCCGTCGCAGGCGAGTACGAGCGTGCCGTCCTTGCGGCGGAACGCGGAGCATGGCTGGCTCATCCGGTCGGCGGAATCCCTGGAGACTATTATGGACGGTTTGGACCACGTGGCGCCGCTGTCGTCGGAGAAACGAATGTAGACCGACGCGTCGTCCCAACCCTAAAGCGACTGGGTGAAGAAGTGGTATATCCGACGTTTGTCGCGGAAGGGCACAGGGGCGTGGTCGTTCACGTCAGGCACGTCGGGAAAGAGCAAAACGTCATCCCACCTCTCCGAACCGGCGCGGAGCCTGCTCGAGGCCTGGGCAAGCTCGCGTTCCTCCTCGGAGACGGTCGTGTAGCAGTCCCGGGGGTAACTCACGAAGAACGGTTTGGCAGGATCTGGGCCGACGCCGGTGGGTGGTCCCTGGCGGACGTGAGGCGGGGGCACAGCCGGCAGCGGCGTCGCAGGCGGAAGTTCGCCCATGGCCACCCGGAAGCCGGTGCAGCGGTTGTTATCATCGGGGAGATGAGCCGATCGAGTTGACCAGCTCGCGCCCGGAGGGTTCCTGCGGCGCGGACGCCGCGGCCAGCAGAAGTGACATGATTACGCCTACACTACGTCCGGTACCGCCTGATTTCCTTCCCAACGCCCGACGCGGAAGTTATAGGTTGAACCGCATGAAGGTGTGGACGTCCGTCTTCGCGCTCCCGGCGGCCATACTCGCATACGGTTTCTGGCTGGGGGCCACTTCTCCGGCGGAGACCGCCGTCGTGATAAGGGTCCCCAGCGTGCTCAACGCCGGCCACCCGACCATCAAGGCGATGAGCCACATGGCCGATGACTTGTCGCGCCGTTCCGGCGGAAGGATCCGAATGCAGATTTATCCCAACGAGCAGCTCGGCCCCGACCGGGAGGTCCTGGAGATGATCCAGTTCGGCGGGCTCGGCATGACGCAGGTATCGGCGGGGGTGCTGGAGAATTTCTCCCCGAAGGTTTCCGTCTTCTCCCTTCCATTCTTGTTCCGCGACAAGGAGCACTACTGGAAGGTGCTGGATGGCCCAGTGGGGCTGGAGATACTCGACGCGTCGCTGCACTGCCGGCTGAAGGGATTGGCCTACTACGACGCTGGGGCGCGCAGCTTCTACCTGAGCCGGAAATGCGGCCGCGTGATACGCCGGCCGGAGGATCTTAAGGGGCTGCAGATACGCGCCCAGCGCAGCCGGACCGCCAGCCGCATGATCGAGGTCCTCGGGGCCAAACCGATGGCGATTCCGTGGGGCGAACTCTTCACGGCGCTCGACACCGGCACGGTGGATGGGGCCGAGAACAATCCCCCCTCCCTGCTTACCTCCCGCCAGCACGAGGTGACGTACAGTTATTCGCTCAACGAGCACACCCGCGTGCCGGACATGCTGGTGATCGGGGTGGACGTCTGGAACCGCCTCGACGGGGTGGAGCGTGCCTGGCTGCTTGAATCCGCCAGGGCCTCCTCGATCCACCAGCGGAAGATGTGGGAGGAGTCGGAGAATGAGGCGCTCGAGGCGATCCGGAGGTCGGGCGTCGTGATCGAGACAGGCGCGGACAGGGAGGCTTTCCGCAGGGCCGTCGCCCCGATGTACGAGGATCCCGAGTACCGAGCGCCCCAGATACGCGGACTGATCGAGAGGATTGCGGCGGTGCGGTGATGAGAAGGACCTGCGCGCTCCTGGAAAGGATCCTAGCTGTCGTCCTGGCGGCGCTGATGGCGGTCATCGCCTTCACGGTGATCTTGCAGGTATCCACGAGGTTGCTTTCCAAGTACGTCTCGTCGGCCGTGCCGTCCACGCCCTGGACGGAGGAGGTTGCTGGGTTCCTGCTGGCATGGGTCGCGCTGCTAGGGGCGGCGTACGCCTACAGGAAGCGGCTGCACGTCGGGGACGACTATTTCATCTTGAAGATGCCGGCGGGGGTGAGGCGGGCGGTCCGGCACTCCGTATTCGCGGTCGAGATCGTTTTCTTCGTCGGGATACTTGGATACGGCGGCGCGCGTCTAGCCGCGATCACCTTCCAGTTAGGCCAGGAGAGTTCGGTCCTCCACTGGCCGATGGGGGCGGTATACCTGGTCATCCCCCTCAGTGGCGCCATGATGACCCTCTTCGCGGCGGACGCATGGATCGGCGGCGAAAGGGAAATCGGCAAATGACGATTTGCGTGTTGGCCGGCGTGTTTCTCCTCTTCTTCTTCGCGGGGATGCCCGTGTCGGTTGCGGTCGGCGTCAGCGCGTTCTCCGCGATGCTATGCACAATGCCTTGGGACGCCGCGGCAACGGCGGCCGGGCACCGTATGGCGACGAGCATCACGAGCTTCACGCTCCTGGCGATACCGTTCTTCATCCTGGCGGGCAACCTCATAGGGCGCGGCGGGCTCGCGCGGAGACTCATCGACTTCGCCCGCGTGATCGCCTGGCCGGTGCCGGGTGCCTTGGCCCTGTCGAACCTCATATCCTGCATGCTCTTCGGATCCGTCTCCGGGTCGGCCTCGGCGTGCACCTCCGCCATCGGGGGATTCATGATCCCGGCGATGGAGAAGGACGGCTACGACAAGCGATTCGCGGCGGCCCTTACGGTGGCCGCCTCAGGCTGCGGGCTGTTGATACCGCCGAGCAACGCGCTGATCGTCTACGCGATGGTGGCGGGCGGGGTCTCCATCAGCGCCCTTTTCGTGGCCGGGTACGTGCCCGGACTGCTGCTTGGCCTGTCGCTTGTGCCCGGCGCGCTCTGGGTGACCCTTAGAAAGGGCTACGGGACCAGGACCCGTCGCCCCACGTGGGGAGAATTCGTCTCAACATCGCTGGCGGTGATACCAAGCCTCCTGATGATACTGCTGGTCGTCGGAGGGATGGTCGCGGGATGGTTCACGGCTACGGAAGGGGCGGTCGTGGCGGTGGTCTATGCCCTCATCCTGTCGGTGATGGTCTACAAGGAGGTTCGCTGGCGCGACCTGCCTGGGATACTGGTGGAAACCGCCTCGACGACCGGCGTGGTCTTCCTGATGATCGGGACGTCGATGGCGATGGCGTGGGTGTTCTCCTACGCGGACGTGCCGCTCCTCATCGAGAAGGCGCTCAGGGGGATCACGAGCAACGCCTACATGATGCTGCTGATCATCAACGTCGTGCTGCTTCTCTTCGGCACGTTCCTAGACTTGACACCGGCGGTCCTCATCTTCACGCCCATCTTCCTGCCGGTCATGGAGCGCATGGCCGGGGGGATGGGGCTGACCGGCGACGAGATGAAGTACCTCTTCGGCATCGTCATGGTCTTCAACAACGTGATAGGCCTCTCCACGCCGCCGCTCGGTTCGACGCTCTTCATTGGCTGCGGGATCGCCAAAATCGGGCTGTCGGAGATCACCAAGCCTTTACTTCCCATGTTCGCCGCAATGATCGCAGCGCTGCTGCTGGTGTCTTTCGTCCCCTCCCTGTCTCTGTGGCTCCCCGCCGCGCTCGGTTCATTAAAATGAAAGGGCTCGCATGATCCTGGATGCGTTCAGGCTTGACGGCAGGGTTGCGCTTGTCACCGGCGCAGGCCGCGGCATAGGCCGCGCGGCCGCTCTGGCCATGGCCGAGGCGGGGGCGGATCTGTTCCTCGTCGGCAGGAGGGCCACGGTCGATGAAACCAGCCGCCACGTCGAGAAGCTCGGACGGCGGGCGGGGACGCTCGTGATCGACCTTTCCGAGAAAAAGGCCCCTGCCGCGGCGGTAGAGAGGGCCGTGAAAACGTACGGACGGGTGGACATACTGGTCAACAACGCGGGCATCATCCGGCGCTCACCCGCCATCGAGATGTCAGAGGCCGACTGGGATGACGTGCTCAACCTAAACGCCCGGACCGCGTTCTTCCTGGCCCAGACCGCGGCAAGGGACATGCTGCGCCGGAAGAAGGGGAAGATCATAAACGTGGTTTCAGTGACGTGCTATACCGGCGGCCTGAACATAACCAGCTATGCGGCCTCGAAGGGTGCGCTTGCCCAGATGACCAAGGCAATGTGCAACGAGTGGGCGGGGCAGGGGATCAACGTCAACGGACTGGTGCCCGGTTACATCGCCACCGACATCAACAAAGAACTGCGCGAAGACGCTCCACGTTTCGCCGAGATCAGCTCCCGCATACCCGCGGGCAGGTGGGGCACGCCCGATGACCTGAAGGGGGCCTTTGTGTTCCTTGCCTCTGACGCCTCGGATTACGTCAACGGGAGCATGCTGGTGGTGGACGGCGGCTGGACGGCAAGATAGTTTCATCTCCCAGGGTTCATCCGGCGCGTCCCGGACATTGGATCCGCGGAGGACCGCCATGGGATGCTTGATCACGCGCCGTTCCTTCATCGGCCGGGCCGCATGCGGAGCCCTCGTGCTGCCACCGGCGCGGCCGGCGCTGGCGTATGGCACGAACGAACGCCTGAGACTGGCGGTCGTGGGCATGGCCGGTTACGGCGCGTATCACGGCTTCGCCGAGTCGATCCATCTCTACAAGGACGTAGTTTACGCCGTGTCCTGCGACGTGGACACGCGCAAGGCGGCGAAGGTATACGACATGTGGGGGAAGAGGGCCGCCGAGTGGGCCAATTCCCCCAGCCCCGACCAGCGCAGGGCAGCCGCGGATCATTACGTTCCGCTGGCGGAGAAAAAACCGCCCCTCTACGCCGATTTCCGCAGAATGTTCGAAGAGGCGGCGGATTCGTTCGATGCCGTCGTTGTTGCGACGCCGGATCACACCCACGCGCTGATATCGGCGGCCGCGCTACGGGCCGGCAAGCCGGTCCTGGCGGAGAAGCCACTGACGATAAGCGCCCACGAGGCGAGGATCCTTACCGGGTTGGCGCGGAGGAAGAAGCTGCCCACGCAGATGAACAACGGAGGGACGGCGTCCAACGGCTTCCGCCGCGGCGTCGAGATCGTGCGGGAAGGGATTCTGGGGGAAGTCGGACACGTCCACGTCTTCTTCAGCCGCGGCGGCCGCAATTACCAGGCGCCTCCACAGGGTTCCCAGAAGGTGCCGAAGGAGTTGAATTGGGATCTCTGGCTGGCACAGGTGCGATGGAGGGAATACCATCCGGAGTGGATAAACCGGGTCGGATGGCGCGACACCAGCATCGGGGAGCTCGGCAATTTCGGCCCGCACGCCGCCAACATGGCCTTCATGGCCCTGAACGTGGGGGAACTGTGGGCCGGGTCCGCGGGCGACGGACGGATCAAGGTCGTCTCTGAGTGCTCGGAGGCGAACCAGCTCTCGTATCCGCGATGGGAGAAAATAAGATGGGAGATACCGGGCCGCCTGGGGTTGCCGCCGGTGACCTTCACGTGGTACCACGGGCCACCGCCTGATTACGCGCCCGGCTCCCGCGCCGCGCTGGAGGAGAAGCTGCGCGGCCACGGCGCCGGCGACAAGGACGTCAAGGACATCCTTTCCTACGCCGGTTGCATCATAGAGGGATCCAAGGGCCTGCTGGCGACCAACAGTCACAACACGGAGGTCAGGCTGCTGCCGGAGCACAAGTTCCGGGATGTCGAACGCGGGAAGCCGCTTTCACTGCCGTCGTCGCCGGGACACTACAAGGAGTGGATCGAGGCGTGTCGCGGCGGCAAGGCATTCTTGTCGAACTTCGAGTATGCCGGCCCATTCGCGGAATTCCTGTGCCTGGGGAGCATCTCTACGCGGTTCCCGGGAGAAGGGATCGAGTTCGACCCGGCGACCGGGCGGATCACGAACCACCCACGGGCGGCCGGTTTCCTCGGCTACGAATACAGGAAGGGCTGGACGTTGTAAGAAAGGCTCGGCATGAACGGGATCATCACGCGCCGCGGGTTCATGGCGGCGGCAGGGGTCGCCTGCGGTCCCGCCGTCCTCCGGCGGCCGGCATCGGCGAGGTCGTTCGCCGCCAACGACCGGCTGCGGCTGGCCGTCTTCGGCAAGATGTACAACGCCGCCCACTTTCTGACGGCCGCCCACGCCGACGGCGCGGAGATAACGGCCATCTGCAATGCGGACCGCAGGAAGATCGGGGAGGTGTTGAAGGCATGGGAGGAACAGGCGAAGGCCTTGGAACGATCCAGCGGCGCGAACGACCGGTCCGCCGCGGAGAGGTACCGTAAAATGGCGAAGGGTGAAGGGGTGAAATTCCTCGAGGACGTCCGGGAACTGTTCAACGTGCATCCCGCTTCATTCGACGCCCTCGTCGTCTCGGAATACGACCACCTCCACGGGGTCGCCTGCGGCCCCGCCATGCGCGCGGGAAAGCCGGTCTGCAGCGAGCGTCCCCTGGGGCTCGCCGTGAGCGACGCCAGGGCCCTGCGCGCCTTGGCCTCGGAAACCCGCCTCCCCACCAGTTACCGGAGCCCCGGAACCGGATCAAACCGTTTCCGCCGTGCCGTAGAGTTGGTCCGCGAAGGGGCGATCGGGCAGGTCAGGGAGGTTCACGTGTGGTTCAAGCGCGGCGGTCCCGACCGCGATCAGCCGCCCAAGGGCGCCCAGCCGGTACCGGAAGGGCTGAACTGGGATCTCTGGCTCGGGCCGCTGGCGTGGCGCGAATACCACCAAGACTGGATGTCATACGCCCACTGGAGGGAGACTTCAAACGGCGGCCTGGGGAGCTTCGGGCCGCACACCATGATATTCCCCTTCATGGCGCTAGGCCTGAGGGAGTTGTGGGACGACCCGGCCGCCACGATACGGGTGCAGGCCGAATGTTCCGGCCTGAACCGCATATCCTTCCCCCGATGGGAAAGGGTACGGTGGGAGTTTCCTGCACGCGGGGATATGCAGCCCGTGACGATAACTTGGCATCACGGGCCGGAATACGCGCCGGCGGCGCGGGAACTCGTGCACGAAAAGTTACGCGGCTTCGGGGTTTCGAATGCCCCGGATGCCGATTCGCTCATGAAAAACGCGGGCAGCATGCTCATAGGTTCTGAAGGGGCCCTGGTGGCCGACGATCACAGCGTTAACGTGACGGCGCTGCCGAAGGAGAGGTTCGCGGGCATGGAGACCGCGCGTCCGCTCCGCATGGCCGAGTCGCGAGGCATCTACAGGGATTGGATGGACGCCTGCCGCGGCGGGAAATCCAATATCCTGGCGACCTTCGACAATGGAGGACCGCTGAGCGAAATGCTCATGCTCGGGAACATCGCGACGCAGTTCCCCGGCGAGGTCATTACGTACGAGCCGGCCGCGGGCCGTATACGCGGACACGCCGAGGCCGGCGGCAAGCTCGTGTTCAAATACCGCGACGGCTGGCGGATCTGACCCGCCGCGCCAGGAGGATCGATGGCATTGCAGTACCGCGATGCGCACCGCCGGTACATGGCGCATTTCCTGGGCCACAGGGACGGTCTTTATGCGTTCATCCTCGTCCTGGTCCGCGACAGGAACCTCGTCGAGGACATATTCCAGGAGCTCAGCCTGCTGTTGTGGGAGAAGTTCGACGATTTCGTGGAGGGGACGAGCTTCGGGGCCTGGGCCCGCCGGATCGCGTACAACCTGATCCGCAACTCCAGGCGCCATCAGTCGCCAGGAGACTCGGCAGAACGCCGGCCGGCGTCAATTCGGCCCTCTGCAAGGTGCGCGCCGCCCTGGAATCGTGCCTCCGCAGGGCCATTGGCGGGAGTCTCGCCGATGCCTGAATCCCATGAGGAAATGACCGAGCTCATCGCCGCATTCCTCGACGGGACGGCCACCGAGGAGCAGTGTTCGAGCGTCGAGGCGCGTCTGTCATCAGATCGGAATGCCGCGGAGAGGATCGTCGTGCAGGCGATGCTGACGGTGATGCTCGAAGGGGCCGCGCGCCAGGAGTCGCACCGTGCCGAATTCGCCGCCCGGTTCCCGTCTGTACGGAGGCGGCTCATTGCCTTCGCGGCGGCCGGAGGGATCGCGCTGGCGGCGGCGGGGACGTTCCTGGCCCTCCGGGGATCCCCTCGGGAGAAAACTCCAACCATCGCGGCGCTAAGGATCATTTACGCTTCCGACGGCGTCGGCGTGGCGCGAGGGCGGGCCCGCGTGCCGGCCGAAAAAGGGCTGATACTGGATTGCGGCGACGTCCTCAGGACCGGCCCCGGCCGGACCGCCTTGCTGGCCTACGCCTGGGAAGAGACGAGGATCGACGTGGGGCCCGATGCGGAGATTCAACTACCGGAAGCCGCCGCGGCAAAACAGATTAATCTGTGGAGGGGAGAGATTTCGGCACAGGTGGCCCCGCAGCAGGCGGTTTGCCCATTCACCATACTCACGCCGCATGCGAGGATAGAAGTGATGGGCACCAGGATAACGGTGGTCGTCGGCCCCACCTGCACCATGCTGGACGTCCGCGAGGGGCGGGCGCTGATGGAGAAGCCCGGCGAGGGGAAGTCGGTCGAGGTCACGCAGGGATTTTCCGCGGTGGCGGAAAAAGGAAGAGAACTCGAGGCGCGGCCTTCGCCGGCGGGGCGACCTCGTGGCCTGAGGGCGGAATATTTCGGCGACGAGAATCTAGGCGGTCTGAAGTTGTCCCGCGTGGATCCTATGATCGATTTCTCGTGGGGTATGGGATCGCCGGATCCGTCCGTCCCGCGCGACGGCTTCTCCGTCCGCTGGACAGGCCAGGTGCTGCCAGCGCACAGCGAGACCTACACGTTCTGGACGCGTACCGACGACGGCGCGCGGCTGTGGGTGAACGCGATGCTGCTGATAGATCACTGGCAAGAACAGGGTCGAATCGAGCGCTCCGGCCGCGCGAATCTGAGGGCATGGGAACCCGCGGACATCAGGATGGAGTACTTCGACCGGGGGGGACCGGCCTCCGCCTGCCTCTTGTGGAGCAGCCCATCGACGCCGAAGTCCACGATACCACGGGAAAGTTTCCTGCTCCCGGCCCCCGGTTCGGCGCTCCGCGGGCTCAAGGGGGAGTATTTCAACAACGACGATTTCACCAACCCGTTCATGACCAGGATCGATCCGCGCGTGGACTTCACCTGGGGCCTCGGGGCGCCACACCCGTCGATGGACCACGATTATTTCTCTGTGCGCTGGACCGGGGAGATCGAACCGGATGCAGGCGGCCGCTGGACTTTTTACGTAGTCTCGGACGACGGGGCGCGGCTGTGGGTGGACGGCCGGGTGGTGATCGACGATTGGAGGGTGCGGGGCACGGAGGAGCGCTCCGGCTCGATCGATCTTGAAGGGGGCAGGCGGGTGCCGATCCGCCTCGAATATTTCGACTGCGTGTCGATGGCCCACGTGCACCTTTCCTGGTCCGGCCCTGGACGGAGGAAGGAGATCGTGCCTCCATCAAGGCTTTTGCCCGCCCCCTGATCCGGAGGGGAAGATGACCATATATGTGGCCGCCGTGCTGGTCGCCATCCACTCCCACGATGGAATTGCCCTCATGACGGACGTGCCGGGCTCGCGGATCGTCCGCTCATTCCTGGGATTGTTGGATTTCATGCGTTACTTGGCGGACCACCGCAATGATCCGGCGATCGCCGCGAGGCTCGAAAAATATTGCGTGAAGGCGATCCCATGCCAGAACCCCGCCATGTACATGAAGGCCCTCAGAGGAGACAGGCCCGGCCCGGAGGATCCCGTTCCCATCGCGAAGGCGGAGCCGGCCGACCTCGTGATGGCGTTCTCCATCCACGAATGCGATTCGGGACTGCAGTACGGGATCATACCGATGACGGGCAGGTCCCTGGAGTACGTCCCAAGGGTCGAGGCAGCGCGCCGGAAGCGGATGGAGGGATGTTTACTGGAATGGAACGGCGGGACACCGCGCAGGTCGGAATCGAAAACCTGGCGGGGCGGGGAAAAGACCCCTGATGAGGCCGAGAAGAACCGCTTTTACGGTTTCGGCATAGGCTTCGACCACCTGGCCCGCATAGGAAGGAGGTCATTCGAAAAATTGCCTTATCAGCTCTGCATAGAAGGGGGTCGCCGTGGATTCCTGCCTGAGAAGTTCCTCCGGCATTACCAGCTGCGCGGACTGATCTGGGAGGAGGATCTCTACCGGAGCGCGGTCGTTAACGAGACGATCGCCAGTTGGGCGCTCTCCGGTTTCCTCGAGTGCCCGTGATACTCCCCCGCCCAGGCGGGCCGCCTTTGCTTGTGAGGAGCATGAAACGAAACTCGACTCGTATGATCGATGTATCAAAATCGGCGGCCACGTGAGGGGCATGGAGACGCGCGTGATCTAGTCACCCCTTATTGAGGTTGGAACTTCTCGAGGCATGCCATGGGCGGTGAAGAAAGCGGATCCGTAACGAGACGCGAGTTCCTGGGGGCGACCACCGCCGCGGCGATGGGGGCGCTGGCGGAGAACCGCCGGGCGGCATCCGCCGGCGTACCTGCGGGAGGCATGAAGTACCGCCGCCTGGGCCGCACCGAACTGAAGATTTCGGAGATCGGGCTCGGGTGCGCCACGGGGGCCCGCTCGCAGCAGCTGGGCCCGGAGCTGTTCAATCGCTACCGCGAGGAGCTCCCGGCGATCACGCACAAGCTGCTGGAGCTCGGAGGAAACTTCGTCGCCACCTCGACCAGTTACCACGACACTGAGGAGATCCTCGGCCGAGCTCTCAAGGGCCGGCGCAAGGAGGTCTTCATCTTCACCGGCTCGCCCAAGAGGAACGCCAAGAACATCATCGCCGACTGCGAGCGGAGCCTCCAGCGGTTTCAGACGGACGTCATCGACGGGTACTTCGGTCACGGCGGCTGGAGCGACGCGTTTCAGGAAGCGGCCGAGAAGCTCAAACAACAGGGCAAGATTCGCTTCATCGGCATGAGCCATCACATCCCAGAGCAGCATCGACCAAGGGTCGAGGCCGGGCTGGTCGACTTCATTTTCCAGCCATACAACTACATAAATCTGGCCAAGTGGACGGAAAAGACCAACCGCATCGGCACGGAGGAACTCTTCGAGTTTTGCAAGAAGAAGGACGTCGGCGTGATGGTGATAAAGCCGATGACCGGTCATTTTATCCCGAACTGGGCGAAGAAGACTGACGACCCCAGGGTGGGCGGTCTACTGAAGGAGCTGAACGAATTCGGCAAGGAGAACCTGTACCAGGCCTTCCTGATGTGGGTCTTGAAGAATCCCAACGTATCCTGCGCCATCGTCGGCATGGGTACGGTTCAGGACGTGGTTGAGGATTGCGCGGCCGTGAACAAGGAGTTCGGGGCGCTCCACGGGCGCCTGCTGGAACAGTACGCCGCGCTCGCCAGCGACGATTACTGCCGTATGTGCGAGACGTGCGTATCCGTCTGCCCGGAGGGCGTCCGCATCCCGGACATCCTGCGCTTCCGCATGTACCACCAGAACTACGGCCATTGCCGGGACGCCCGCGAGTTGTACGCCTCGCTTGAGCCCCGTCAGCAGGCCACGGCCTGCACCGAATGCGGTCGTTGCGAACGCGTCTGTCCCGGACGGTTGGCGATCGTCAGGAAGATCAAGGCCGCCCACGCCCTGCTGGCTTGAGCGATCGCGTCGCTGCCGACACCCCGCCTTTCGCACCCCTGCGGGGGCGAAAGGCGGGGTGTCCCGATCTTCCGCCCATTCCCTCTCCCGAACCGGCGGGGATGTGATATGATCCTCCTGGAGCGTAAGGGGGGAACACGCCGTGGTCGTTAACGAGGGAGAGGCGGTCCGCTACACCGCCAAGGTAGTCGGGTCACTTCCATTGGTCCGGGGACTGCTGCGGCGAACCCGCATCGGGGAGGTCATCGACCGTCTCTGTCCGCCGGGCCCGCAGCTGCTGCTGAGCTACGGGGAGGGTGACCGAAGTACTCGAGGCCAACCGACTTTCGGCCCGCCGCCCACTTTATGAGGTGGAGCAGTGGGCCCAGCAGGCGGCGGGGAGCAGGTCTTTGCAATACGGTCGGACTTGCTCAACGACGACCGGCTGGGACGTACCCTGGACGTCCTGGCGAGGCAGGCGGCTGAGCTCAAAGGGGCGATAAGTCTTTAAGTCTTCAGATCGCCCAGGAGTTCGGAATCGGTCTGTCGCAGCTGCACTTTGACCTGACCACGGTATACGTGGAAGGGGCGTACGAGGAGGAGGCGTCGGGGGCGATCCTCATCCTGTACACGAAGGATGGCCCGTGGGAGCCGGCGGGGAAGGGATTTCGGGTGGGGGTGAGCACCTTTGAGGATGGCCGGGGCCCGGTCAGCCTTCAGTTGAAACATCAGTACTTGGTGGAAGACAGCCACATCGGGTGCTGAAGGGGCCGTTGCGGATTTCGCCGGTGTTTCTGCAGCACCCGCGGCGCATCGAGGGTCTTATCTTTGTGTTGTGGTCGGCGTTGGTGAGCTGCCAGGTGTTGCAGCGGGAGTTTCGCCAGCGGGTAGAGGCGGAGGAGCAGAAGCGCTGGACGACGCGGAGGGTGCTGAGGCTGTTTGCGTTCTACGCGCACGTGGGGATCGGGGAGGCAGGCCGGTGGCGGTGGATTCCCAGCGAGCTCTCCTGGGTGCAGCGGGAGATCTTCCGAGTCCTGGGCTTTCCTCTGCCTGAGGTGACCAACACGAGCTGATGCGAAAGGTCTTACAAGGCAGCCGATTCAGCCGGGCCGGAGGTGCCGGAGCCCTGCCAGAGGGAGATCGCTTGTCCGTGTGCTGGAACTGGGAGCGGTTCTGGGGACCCGGGAGGGCGGGGTGTCGAATAGGTCAGGGCTTCGGCTGACCACGCGCTTCCCCTGGATCACGCGAGATACTGATGAGGGTGCGAGGAAGATCGGGACTCAGTCATGGGCGCAGCCGCTACCTGCGTTTCACCGCCTCCGCGGCGCCGGCCGACTTGTAGATCTCGACGGTCCTGTCAAAGGCTGGATTGCCCCCGTTCACCAGCGTGAGCGGCCGGGGCGCCAGGCATCCCAGGGCCTCCGGAATGTCCAGCACCCGCAACACGCCGAGGAAATAGGGCCCGTCGCGATGCGTCGCCGGCGGATCGACGACCGCCACCCCCGCGATCGAAGGCTCGTACAACGCCGCATAGGCCGCGATGATGCCGCACGGGCCGCGACCGGCGGCGAACAGATTCCCGGCCCCCGCCAGCCTCGCCGCCGCGATCGCGTCCCATACGCGCCCGGCGTCGACCGTTGTCCCCAGCAGGGCCATCGAGCGCTCCACCGTATTGGGTGGGTTCTTCGTCGTCCAGCCGCCGCGAGGCTTCAACAGGAGGGCGGGATTGTCCCCCACGACGGATCTCGCCCATTCGGGGACGACGTCAGGCTTGTCCTCCTGGTCCAGGACTACGAGCCACTTGCGGGTCTCCACGGCGGCAGGAGAAAAATGTCGCGCCAGCGAGACGACGATGCCGTCCTCCGTGGCTAGATTCCTGTCCTCCTTGGATGGCCGCGGCGGCGGGGCCTCCGGCCAGGCCTTGAAACACGTGTTCCTGAGCCGTTCGAGCAGGTCACCGCGCCAGCTCTCGAAGCCCCCGGGACCGGGGAGTTCGACCTTGGCGGCCGGGACGAAGCTCTCGTCTATCTTCGTGTTTATCTGGTCCTTGGGGAGATCGGAGTCCTCCGGGAAGACCCTGAGATCCTTCGTCGGTATTCTCGGCGTCTTCGGATCCGGGCCCAGTCCCGCGTCAGGGTCGGTCACCGGCCTGGAGTCACCCCTCAGATGCCGGTTGAAGAATTCGAATATGGCCCTGCGCAGATCCGTCCTGTAGGCGTGACCTCCCACGCTGACCACGGCGTCCACCCTGTCGCCGGCGCCGTAGCGCGCGTAAAGGCGCTCCAGCCTGTTGATGACCCGCTCGTTCGCGCTCATGGGGAAGATGGGGTCGTTGTCCGAGTTGGCGAAGAGAAGGGGCCTGGGGCATATGAGGGCCGCGATGGTGGTCCAGTTCCAGCGCTCGTTGTTGTACAGGAACATGCAGTCGCAGTGGCGGTCCACGCCGTCCTCGCCGACGTAATACCCCAAGTCCGCCATGCCGCTGACCGGCGCCGATATCTTCACGCGGTCGTCGGCGGCCGATATCCAGCCTGTGGCCGCCCCACCGCCCGATATGCCGGTGGCGCCTATGCGCTCGGGATCCACCTCCGGGCGCGACTGGAGGTAGTCCAAGGCGCGTATCGCGTTCCAGCACTCGACGCCGGCCGGCGTGTAACCGGCGGAGTGCCACCACCACCGCCGGTACCGGTACGTCCCGTGATGGATGGCCGCGATCTCGCCGAGCTGGAGAGAGTCAAGGACCAGGCAGACGTATCCGTGCGTGGCGAACCAGATGCCGTGGTCCTGATAGGCGGTCTTGTTGCCGTCGCGCCCCTTGTTTGAGTGCCCGCAGGCGTAGAGCACGGCCGGATGCCGCACCTGCACCGGCCTCGGCAGGTATAGATTTGCCGTGACGTAGAGGCCCGGTCGGCTCTGGAAATGCAGCTTTTCCACGGTGAAATCGGGGAACTCCAGGCGTCCGGTCACCGCCGGATTCAGGGGCGTCTTCTCGGGCATGGGCCACAGACCGAGCATGGAGAAATACTGCCTGCGCAGCTCCGGACGCCGTCTATCGAAATCCTCTGCGGTCTTGACGTCGGGCAGGAACTCCTTTTCCAGGCGGGCCGCCTGGGCCTTGAGGTAATCGCGTATCGCGCGGTCGGCGGGGGTGAACTCGGGCTTTTTTGCCTGGATCAGCGCGAACACCAGCAGGATCGCTTTCATGTTCCTCCCGCAGGTCATTATACATATCGGCCGGGGGGACGCGGCGCCTCTAGCGTGGAACTGGTTCGTACTCCACCCATTTGGTAGTGACCTTTTGCCCGGTCCTTATCTCCCATGACGATTCCTGAGCCGATTGCTGGAAGACATGAGATTCCCTGTGAGCCCCGGCGTCGTCAATCCAGTCGAACGTGACCTTGACGGGATCTCGGCCCGCCGCGCGGTAGACCAGGTGCGCCTCGCAGCGTAGCCACGGCCGGTTCCCGCCGTTGGTGAAACGCACCAGCGCGGCGGAAGCCGGCGGCTCCTGGACATCGGCCGACCCGTAGCAGAAACTCTGCGACCAGAAATCCTTGGGTTCATCGCCGCGGCGCAGGATAGACCAGTCCTTGACCACCGGCCTCCAGCTCTTTCCCGCGTCGGTGGAGAATTCTATCTGGTACTTCACGGAAGGGTCGGGGGGATTCCCCGATGCCGCGTGTCCGGCCGCATAGACGGCCAGGACCGGCTCGTTGCGCGGCGACTTCAACCCCATCGTCACCCTTGGGCCTCCTGGGGCGCCCTCCACAACGCGGGTTCTGGCCTGTTCGATGGTGGGGCCCGCCGAAACCACGGCGCGTCTCGACGCAAAAAAAGTCGCCCTCGTGCCGCCGTCCTTGAGCCGGGGGATCACCGCCACGTTGCATTGGCACACGGTAGTGATCGTGAGCCCGGAACCGGCCAGGGATCCGGCACCGGCTCCCAGCTTGAGCAGGTATTGACGGTGACCCTTGACGTGGTCGGTTAGATCCATGCCGTCCGCGAAGGCGCCGGCCTCTTTCCATGTGCGCCCTTGGTCTACGGAAACCGATACCGCGCAATCGGCCTTGCCCCTCAAGACGAGGCCGTTCCGGCAGCCGGCTTCGTATATGCCCCACGGCTTGCCGTCAGGAGGCGTGGCCGCGATGATGTATGGGGTGTAGAACTCGAAAGTGACGTGCGTCGGGCTCTCGTCGACGACGCCCTCCTTGTATCCGCCGCCGGCGAAGTCAGGCGCATACGTATAAACGGCGTTGGCGAAACGCGCCTGCCCGTCCACGTGAGGCGTCCCATCGCGCGACTTGTACATCTTTTCCGGCTGGTTCACCCAGGTCCGCGAACGCTCCGGTCCCGGTATCCCCCTGGTGTTGTAGTTGCGACCCCAGAATGCGAAGGTGCGGCCGTCCTCGAGGCCGGGCTGGAGATACCGGCGCAACCTCTCGCCCCTCCGGAGATGGACGATGGGAGGCGGGCCGGCGTAGCCGGCCAGGTATTCGGCGGTGGTGAACTTCGAATAGACGCCGCGCGCGTCGTCGGGATGCAGGCCGGAAACGAGCCAGCCCTTCTGGCGTTCCGGCGCGAAGCGGCGGCCGGTATACTTCTTCAGGTCGGACATCACTTCCCTGATCGACAGCAGTGCGGTCCCGTCGTCGTTGAATATGATCGTGGAGATGTCGTGATCGAGCAGTACCCATTTGCCCTGTCCGTACGGTCCCCCTGTCAGGAAGGCCTCGAACGAGTTGTGCCCATCCACCCCCACGCCGCGGCCCCTGACGTGTCCGAGGAGATATTCCATCTCGGCCGTGTACTGCGAATGCGTCGTGCCGCACAGCCCGAAGCCGTGCGCGAAGAGGCCGGTCCAGTATTCGCGGGTGCGCATGTCCGGCCCCTTCGTGAACCCCTTTCCCCAGAGATCTTCGCAACCTTCCTCGCCGTGCCAGTAGTTGAGGTTGCGCCAGTACCAGGAGGCGAGGGCCTTCTGCTCGTCGGTCCTCGGCTCCTGGCCTGTGACGCGCCTGAAGAGCTCCGCCTGGGTCGCGAAGAGTCGATCGAAGGTCGAGCAGGAGAGTTCTCCCGGATACCATGGATGATCCGTGCGGAGCTGGGGATCGCCCGTGTCCGCACGGGCGGTTGCGGCCGTCAGGAACGCCGCCGCGGCGACCAGCCGCCTGATCATGAGCACCTCCCGCTCTCGCCGACGGGGATCGCGATCCCTTGATTTTCCATTATATCCGCGGATGATGGGAGGAACAGCGCCATGGCGGTCGTGACCGAGCGGGAGGCCGAGGCCCCATTCGTCCTGGCCGTCGACGTGGGGACGTCGTCGGTCCGGGCGATGCTCTACGACCGGCTGGCGCGCCCCGTTGTCGGCGTCGAGGGGCGCAGGCCGTGTTCCGTGCGACCCACCCCGGACGGCGGCGCGGAGATCGATGCCGCCGAGCTGCTGTCCGGCGTTGAGAGCGCCGTCGACGAGGCCTTGGCAAAGGCCGCCGGGCTGGCCCGGCGCGTCTCCTGCGTCGCATCCTGCACCTTTTGGCACGGCGTCATGGGACTCGGGCGCGGCGGCGAGCCCGTCACACCCATCTACACCTGGGCGGACATGCGGTCAGCGGAAGCGGCCGCGGAGTTGCGCCGTCGCCTGGACGAGCGGGCCGTGCACGGTCGTACTGGGTGCGTCCTGCACGCAAGCTACCTCCCCGCCAAGCTGCTGTGGCTTTCCAGGACGAACCCGGACGCCTGTCGCCGGGCGGAACGCTGGATCTCATTCGGCGATTTCATGCTGTTGAAATTCCTCGGACGGCTCCAGGTAGGTTGCTCGATGGCCTCCGCCACCGGCCTGCTCGACGTCCACTCGCTGCGCTGGGACGCGGAGGTGCTCGGCGCGATTTCGATAAGTCCCGAACGGCTGTCGCCTCTGGATGATTCGCCGATCCGGGGGCTCGCGCCGCCCTACGCGGCCCGGTGGCCGTCGTTGCGGGACGTCCCGTGGTTCCCGCCGGCCGGCGACGGCGCCTGCAGCAACGTGGGCAGCGGATGCCTGAGCGCCGATCGAATATGCGCCATGGTGGGGACCTCCGGCGCGATGCGCGTGGCCCGGGAGGCGGAGAGGATGGAGCTTCCATGGGGACTCTTCGGCTACCGGGTGGATCGCCGCCGGTACGTCATCGGCGGCGCGCTCTCGGGAGGCGGCAACCTCGTGGCGTGGATGCGGAATTCCCTGAGGCTCGGATCCGCCGAGGACGTGGAGCGCGAGGTCGCGGGGCTCGAACCGGACTCGCACGGCCTGACGTTCCTGCCGTTCCTGGCGGGGGAACGCAGCCCTGGTTGGTCGGCGGAGGCGAGGGCCTCTTTGACCGGGCTGGGATTGCACACGCGGCCGATCCACATCTTCAGGGCGGGGCTGGAGTCGGTGGCCCTGCGGTTCGCGGTCCTCTACGAACTGATCGGGCGAACGGCACCGCAGGCCGGGGAAGTGGTTGCCTCCGGCGGCGCGCTCCTGGGATCGCCGGCATGGATGCAGATCCTGGCTGACGCGCTCGGATGCCCGGTGACGGCCTCGGCCGAGGCGGAGGCCTCAAGCCGCGGCGCGTCGCTGCTGGCGCTAGAAGCCCTGGGGGCCGTCGCGGGGGCCGATTCCTTCCCGGCGCGGTTTGGCCGGACATTCATGCCCGATCCCGCGCGCCACGAGATATATCTGAAGGCGCTTGAGCGCCAGAAGCGCCTCTACGGCGTGCTCGTGGCGCCTGGGGCGTTTTCATGAGAGCGGTCCGGGCGGCCCCGCGCCCGCTTAGGATCGGCATCGCCCAGATCCACATAACAATGGGCGACAAGCGGGCCAACCGGCGGGCGGTGCGCGCGGCCGTCACGGAGGCGGCGGCGATTTGCTGCGACGTGGTGGTCTTCCCGGAATGCTCGCTCCTTGGATGGTGTTCCCCCGCGGCGCGCGCCGGCGCCGAAACCGTGCCCGGCAGGTTCACCGTCACCCTGGGAAGGCTTGCCCGGCTGCACCGCATGGCGATAGTGATCGGCATGGAGGAGAGGGAAGGGCCGCTGGTCTACAACAGCGCCGTCATGATCGACAGGGAGGGGCGTATCCTGTCGAAACACAGGAAAATCAACGAGCTCGACGTCGGCAGGAGGATTTACTCGACCGGGACCTCGATTTCCGCCGTCGATTTCGAGGGCCGCAGGGTCGGCCTCGACATCTGCGCCGACAGCTGGGTGCCTGAAATCGTCGACGCCCTCTACCGGATGGGCACCCGCCTCATCTTCTCCCCGTGCGCCTGGGCGGTCCATCCCGGCGGAGAGGCCCGCAACATCGCCAAGATACGCCGATGGTACGCCGCCCGCACCAAGGGCAGGGATCTCGTGATCGTTTCGTCCAACTGCACGGGGCCGGTGACTCAGGGCCCCTGGCGGGGGTGCGTCCTTCAGGGTGAAAGCACGGTGACGGGACCCGACGGCAGGTGCCTTCTCCGCGGCCCCAGGAACCGTCCCGCCCTCCTAACTGTCGACCTGTGAAGGAAGGCCGGCGCGGTCCCGGTCATTTGTCCTTGTCGAGATCCGGATCCTTCTTGTGGAAGAGCGCCGAGGCCGGGATGATCTCCTTGGACATGCCTGGGCCCTCCCATGAGAGCTTGAGGCCCACCTCCCCTTCGTTTTCGAAGAGATCCAGCTTGATTTCCACGTCGCCCGCCTTCAGCTCGATCTCGCCGCTCTTTTCCTCCATCGCATGGAGGCCGCCGTTGTCCACGACCAGTTTCCCGCCGATCCACAGGCGCGAGCCGTCATCGGATTCGGTGTAGAAAACGTACTTGCCGTCCTTCGGGACGCGGAGGATGCCGTTCCACCGGACGTAGAGCGGTATCAGTCGTGCCGCTCGTCCCGGGGGTCGAACGGCGGCACCACCACGTTGAGTATTTTCAGCTTCGATGCCCCCGGCACGGCGCGGTGGCGCGTGCCCGGGCGGATCATCACCGCCATCCCCGGTCGCAGTTGTATCGAACGTCCGTTGAGTTCCAATCGTCCCTCTCCATCCAGGACGTAGTAGGTCTCTGTGAGGCGTCTATGGTAGTGAATCCTGGAACCGCTGCTGATTTCCACGACATGAACCGAGCACGTGCGGTTGTCGGGCCGGATGAAGGCGCGACGGCTGGCGCCGCATGGGCATTGAACGGGTTTTATGGCCGAAAAATCGGCCACCAGGAAGGGGGCCTCCCGGCCCGCCCGCGGGCATCCCGCCTTTACCGCCTTGGTAGCCCCCTTTCCCTTGGTTCGGATCTTCGCCATCGATTTGCGACATGATAAAATTTTCAAGTGGCGTTTTCCAGGTTTCCGCTTAAGACCGCAACTTCATCGGCTTCGCAACGGTTATTTAATGGTCACGCGCGTGGGGATAAGAACATGACGAAATCTCTTGCCGGCATGCTTGCCGTGATGCTCATGGCCGCGCCGGGGCGGCCCCGGGTGCCGGATGACCGCCCCAACATACTCTGGATCACGTGCGAGGACATAAGCCCCAATCTCGGCTGTTACGGGGACAAGTACGCGTTCACCCCGAACCTTGACAGACTGGCCGCCGAGGGTATCCGTTATACGCGCGCGTACGCCCCCATAGGCGTGTGCGCGCCGGCGCGCTCAAGCCTGATACTGGGTATGTACGCGCCGTCCGTGGGCACCCATCACATGCGCTGCCAGGGGACGCTGCCGAAGTCGGTCAAGTGCTACTCGGAATACCTGCGCGAGGCGGGCTATTACTGCACCAACAACTCGAAGACCGACTACAACTTCAGGCATCCGCCGAGCGCCTGGGACGATTGCAGCAACAAGGGCCACTGGCGGAACCGGCCGCGGGGACGCCCTTTCTTCAGCATTTTCAATTTAACCTCGACCCATGAGAGCCAGATACGCATGGGCGAGAATGAACGAGCGAAGAGAAACCAGAAACTCCCTCCAGAGGCCCGACACGACCCCGCAAGAGCCCCCTTGCCCCCTTACCATCCTGACGTGCCGGAGGCTCGAGCGGATTGGGCGCATTATTACGATAACATCAGTTTTATGGACCAGCAGGCGGGTGAGATACTCAAGGAGCTGGAGGCCGACGGGCTGGTGGAGGACACCATCGTCTTTTTCTACGGCGATCACGGCGCCGGCATGCCGCGCAGCAAGAGATGGCTCTATGAATCGAGCCTGAGGGTGCCGCTGATCGTCAAGTTCCCGGAGAAACACCGAAGGCTGGCGCCCGCGCCCCCGGGATCCGCCGTAGACAGGCTCGTCAATTTCGTCGACCTCGGACCTGCCCTGCTGAGCATGGCAGGTGTCAAGGTACCCCCGCACATGCAGGGAAAGGCGTTCCTGGGCGAACAGGCGGCGCCGCCTCCGGAATACACCTACGGATTCAGGGACCGCATGGACGAACGCTACGACATGATCCGCACGGTGCGCGACCGCCGTTACAGGTACATACGCAACTTCATGCCGCACCTCCCCTACGATCAGCACATTAGCTACATGTACCAGATGCCCACCATGAAGGCATGGCGGCGTCTTGCGGATGAAGGAAAGCTGAGCGGCCCACAGGCGCTTTTCTTCGCCCCGCGGAAGCCGCCCGAGGAGCTCTACGACACCGAGTCCGATCCGCACGAGGTGAGGAACCTGGCGGGCGATCCGGCCCACAAGGAGACGCTCGAACGCTTGCGCCGGGCGCTCCGGGACTGGATGATCGAGATACGCGACCTTGGATTCCTGCCGGAGTCGGAACTGCGCACGCGGTACAAGGGCGAGGCGCCTTACGACGCGGTGCGCTCGGATCCGCGGTCGTACCCGCTTGTGCGCCTGATGGATGCGGCTGATCTGGCGAACCGCATGGATCCGGCCTCCGCCGGCAAACTGGCGGCGCTTCTC
>FWPU01001272.1_pt1 | contig 77150 bp, 64 predicted proteins | sample 2228361 | NCBI WGS metagenome assembly FWPU01 (sample SAMEA103939777, study PRJEB20133) | metagenome | reverse complement strand
TGCCTGAGGTCGGCTTCTGTTGGGCAGGGCGCACCCCCGTGTGCGCCCGTTTTCTTTTCTCCCTCAAAAAGTGTCGTGCAGTAAGCTCCCAGTGGGAGAGGGGACGGGGGTGAGGGCTAAATAGGGAGAGGGGCTGGGGGTGAGGGCTGAAACCGCAGGGAAACTCTGGCATTCACCCCGAAAGTGAACGAGAAGGCTGTACCCTTGTCAGCCGTCAACGGGGGAACCGAAAAAAATTGCTAATCGTTCCCCCTATTGACTGGGAGGAACCGAAAAAATCACTGGTTTTCGGTTCGGGAGGGGTCGTACCAGTCGCGCAAAGGTGGCTGACCGGGAACCTGAATCCAAGTCTGTTCGAACTTGTGCCACTTGGCGTGTCCATCCACGAACACATAGTTCGCCCCACCGTTGTGGCGGGTGATAGCCAGGGTGGTGGGGATGCCACGCTGAGCGTCCCACAAGCGCATATTCATCATCGGGTCGACCACACGCGGAGGATTGCCCCAGTACATCGGCATGAAGTGGTCGCCTTTGATGAGCATGCCCGTGGCACTGTTGCGCTCGGCTAACTCGGCAGACCAGATGCACTGTGTGGGTAGCCCTACCGACGCCAGCGACACAGGGCGTGGGTTTGCGGGGCTTCCATGGGGTGGGTGGTACGGGTCAAAATAGGCGTTGAAGCCATACGAAGTTGGACGAGGCGGGTCTTCCTGCCAAGCAGGGCTGTTGTCGGAAGGACACCGATGGAGTAGTCGCGTCTTGACATACGGCTGAACCTGCTCAATCCACGAGATGCCGAGCGTGCCCATCATCCTCACGGTCGGAAGGGTTTCATCCCAGTCCTGCACATACATATGCACCGCGATTCCCATCTGGCGACAGTTAGACAGACACATCGTCTGGCGTGCCTTCTCACGCGCCTGTGTGAACACAGGGAACAGAATCGCTGCTAAGATAGCGATAATCGCAATCACCACCAACAGCTCTATCAAAGTAAAGCCTCTATTTCGCATCTTTTCTCCCTCCAAGTCGCTGTGTTGTGGTTGCCGACGACGGCAACGGAGCCAAAGGTTTTTCATGGCTGGGCGACCTTCAAGGTTGCCCATGCACAGGCTCAACGACTTAGAGGGGTTCGAGGCGGTGGCTCACGAGGGGAGGTGAAGCGAGAGACAGGTATTTGGATAGTAGCTTGAAGACCTATGAAGCGAAGCGGGGGGAAAGGCACTAAGATGGGCGGTGTTTCCACCGCGCGGGACATAGTTCGAAGGCTATAGGCTTGCTTCTCGGCATCGTCGCATTGGCTAAGCGCCATTAATTTACCCAGCCCCCTCTCTTGGCGGGCACAGCAGCAGTGCTCGCCACCTCGGCAATCTCGGCAGAGGCACTGGGAAACCTCACAACTTCGTCCCTGAGGCGCGTGCCACCTCACCGGGGGCAAAATTGCAAGCACTAATGCCACGCTTAGCCACCAGCGCAAGCCCTGCATGGTTTTCCTCGTGTGCCTATTATACCCGATTTGGGTCATTTAAGTCAAGAGGTCAAGTGAGGCTGTTCACAAAACTGTAGCATGGGCGTCTCGCCCCTGCACTGCTTAAGCGAGACGCCCATGCCACAAACCGAACCTTATCGGCTCGATTATCCCTTCACCGCCCCAGAGGTCAGCCCCGCTACGAACTCACGCTGGAGGAACAAGAACAGAATCATCACAGGCAACACGCTCAGCAGAGTGCCCGCCATTAGCATCCCGTACTGCTGTTGGTAAATCCCGACCATCTGGGTGAGCGCAATCGGCAAGGTGAACCGTTCGGAGCTGTGCAGGATAATCTGGGGCCACAGGAACGAGTTCCACTGCCCCATAAAGGCAATCAGCACGAACGCCCCTACCATTGGTCGTACAGTGGGCATGACAATCTGCCAGTAAATCTGGAACTCCGAACAGCCGTCCACTCGCGCTGCATGAATCAGCTCAGTTGGCACGCTCAAGATAGCCTGACGGAACAAAAAGATGCCAAACACATTGACCGCACCGGGCACCAACAGTGCCCAATAGGTGTCCACCCAGCCGAAGCGATAGATAAGCTCGTAGGTGGGGGCAAGCGTGACCTGACTGGGAATGAGCATTGTAGAGAGCATCAAGAGCGTGAGCAGATACTTGCCTCGAAACTCATATTTCGCCAGCGCAAATCCTGCTAACGAAGAGAAAAATAGCTGAAGCACGACTGCCATGCATGCAACAAAGATACTGTTCAGCATAAAGCGGAAGAAGTCGACCTGTGTGAACAGGTCGTAGAAGTTTTTCAGGCTCGGGTTGGGCGAGAAGAAGGTGTAGGAGAATAAATCTTCGGGTGCTTTGAGCGACGCAGCAAGAAGCCATATCATCGGCACGAAAGTGATGAGAGCAATCAACACCAGCAAAAGCCAGCCGAGTGTGCGTGTCGCACTTAGGATGAAGTTTCTCATTCTGCTCGCCTCCCGCCCCATACACCGCTCACACGCAGTTGAATGAGGCTAATCACCAGCAACCCCAGCGCCAGCGTCCAGCCCACTGCCGAGGCGTAGCCCAAATCGCCCGCCACATAGCCGTTCAGATAGAGATACATGATAATCGTCAGCCCCGCTGCGTCGGGTCCAGGTCCACGCCCTAACATTACCCAAGGCAGTTCGAACAGCTGGAACGAGCCGATAGTGCTCACCAGCACCACGAATATCAGCACATGGCGAATGCCGGGCAAGGTGACATACAGAAACTGTTGCCAACTGTTGGCACCATCGATGCGCGCTGCCTCGTAGAGCTCCTTATCCACCGCCTGAAGCCCCGCAAGGAAGTAGACCATCTGGAAGCCCACATACATCCAGAGGCTCGTCATCACGAGCGCGGGCATCACCAAGTGCGGTTCCGCCAGCCAGCGCATGTCCAACGGCGTGCCGATAAGTGCATGCAAGGCTTTATTCACCAAGCCGTACTGGGGCACAAACAGCACACTGAACAGTACTCCCACGAACACCTGTCCCACCAGATTCGGCGAGAAGAACGCCAAGCGCAAGAAGTTCCGACCCCGAACCCATGGGCTGTTCAGCAAGATGGCTAACCCCAGCCCCAACGGTATCTGCAAAGCGAGCGACCAGAAGGTATAGACCGCGGTATTGCGCACCGCTTTCCAGAAGTCGGGGTCATTCAGCAGGTAGCGGAAGTTCTCCAGTCCTACGAACACTGTGTCGCGCGGACCGTTTGTGATATAGAGCGAGAGGACAAGGCTCTTAACAAGGGGATAGGCTCCAAAAATCAGGAACAGCACGATAAACGGCGCAACGAACAGGTAAGGTGCTACCTGTTCACCTTTCAGGCGACTGGCTCTTGCTTTACTGATAGGGGTTTCGACGGATGACACGGCGCACCTCCTCCGCGCTTTTGCGCAACTGTTGACGCACAAACCCATCGAACCCGCGCTCACCATAGGTGTTGTAGTAGTTCACGCAGGCTATCAAGGCTTCGCTCATCTTCGCCTTCGCAAGGCTGATGTAGGGACTGGTGTACTGGAATGGCACATCGGGGGCAAGGTTCGCAAAGAGCCGACCCAACCGCTGGTTGCTCCAGTAGGGACGAGGCTCATCATAGGCAGGATGGTCCCACAGGTCGCGGGCAGGGGGCAGAATGTTCGTATCGCGGAACCGCTGGGCGAGGTCGTCTTTATTGAAGTAGAGGTGCATAATGAGCTCCCAAGCCAAGTCGGGGTTGGGCGATTTGCGGGTAATGCCAATCATCGTCCCGCCCCAAGTGGTGGTGCGTCGTCCACCGGGCTTGACTGCGGGCAGGGGCATCAGCGCCATGCGCCCCGCTACTTTCGGCACATCCTGCTCGATCGTTTTCGTGCGCCAGTCAGGTGCGATCAGAAACAGGAAATAGCCGTCTTCTACGGCGCGAGTAAATATCTGTCCGCCACCGAGGTCACTTCCGATGCGATAGCGCCCCGCTACCATCGGCACATAGAACTTCATCGTCACGACTGCGACCTCATCGTCCATAATGCAGTTGCCTTGAGGGTCGAAGTAGCCCCCATCACGCTGGAACAGGAGTGCCTCAAAGCGTGAGGCGTCCGAAGTGGGCAGTTCGATCATGAACTGCTTGCCCGGTTGGGTGACGCGTCGCCCCACTTCGATAAAATCGTCCCAAGTCTGGATTTTGTCCACATCGATGCGCAGTTTCTCGACGAGGTCGCGTCGGTAGGCGAGCATCACGGGATGCACATCGTGAGGAATGCCGAAGATATGCCCGCGTGTGGTGTAGGGCGCAAAGCGCGCCTGCACCACGCGCTCCCACAGCCCAGTGCGATGAACGCGTTCGGTGAGGTCTAAAAAGCCGATACTCTCCAGCGGTCCCCGAAAGAAACTGCCTGCGGTGCTGATTTCCACCTCCACAAGGTCGGGCACATCCAAGTCTGCCCAGAACGCCGCTTGCAGGCGCGAGGTCACCGCCTCCCACGCCACGATTTGGACATCGACGCTTACTTCGGGGTGGGCACGCTGGAAGGCAGGCAGTGCCTCCATATACGCCTCGCCATGGGTCTTGGCAAAAGTCCAGAGCCGTAGGTCGGCTTTTTGCTCTTTGGAGCGACGCAAGAGAATGCCGACGCCTCCTGCCACCGCCAGAAGCCCCATCGCCAACGCTGAATTGCCAAACGGAAACTCTCGCACAGGGTTTTGATTCGTTTCAAGGGGAAGAATTCCTGCCTGTTTATGCATGCCCAACTTGAGAGGGCATAATAACCTCACCTGCCTCGATTCGTTCCAAGATAATCTCGGCGATGTCTTTCACGGGCACGGTGTCATCCTTCTGCTTGACGCTATCGCTGACCATAATCATACAGAACGGACAGCCCACCGCCACCATGCGCGCCCCTGTCTTGAGCAGTTCTTCTGCCCGAATGAGCCCAGGGCGTTCGTGGGGCAGTTCATCCATCCACATCCGCCCGCCCCCTGCTCCACAGCAGAAGGTGCGGTCGCGGTTGCGCTCCGGCTCAGCGATTTCAGCTACCGTGCCCAGCACTTCGCGCGGTGCGTCGTGAATCTTGTTCACACGCGCCAGATAGCACGGGTCGTGGAAGGTAATCCTGCCGTCGTTCCTCGGCACAGGCTGGGGCAGCTTGCCCTGCTTGATAAGCTCGGCAAGGAACTGGCTATGATGGACGACCTCGAAGTTGCCCCCGAACGCTTTGTACTCGTGCTTAGTCGTGTGCAGGCAGTGGGGGCACATCGTCACGATTCGGCGCACTTGGTACTGCTGGAGCGTCTGCACATTTTGCTGAGCCAGCTCTTGGAACAGCAAGTCTTCACCCAGACGGCGCGGGGTATCGCCCGTGCATCGCTCTTCGGGTCCAAGAATCGCGAAGTTCACGCCTGCGCGCTGGAACAGTTTCACAATCGCTCGCGCCACCTGCTGGCCCCGACTATCGTACGCGCCTGCGCATCCCACCCAGAACAGCACCTCGAAGTTCGGGTTCTCGCGCACGGTGGGCACATTCAGCCCTTCTGCCCATTTTGTGCGCTCCCGAAGGGGCAGTCCCCACGGGTTGGATTGGGTCATCGTGCGCTGGAGTGTGCCTGCGGCGGTCCCGCGCAGGTTGCCCTCCGCCACTCGATGGCGTCGCATCTCCATAATCAGCGTGGGGTGTTCAATCAGCACAGGGCACTCATTATTGCACGCCCCACAAGTCGTGCAGGCGAACAGTTCCTCGTCGCTAATCACTTGGGTTAGGTCGTCGCCCTTGCCGTTCGCCATCGCATCGCGCAGTTTTTCCACGATACGCTTGGGGTTCAGGGGTTTGCCCGTTGCGTTCGCAGGGCATACGCGCTCGCATCGCCCACAGCCCATACATGCGTCTAGGCTCATCAGGTGCCAGCGTGAGAATTCGCTGATCGAGTTCACGCCAATCTTGCCCGTCTGCTCCACGCGCTCAAGGCTCTCGATGCTCGGCACATTCGGCAGGTAGTTCGGCTTGTAGTACGCAACTATAGGCGCAAGGAACCAGTGGCGTAGGCGGGTGAAGGGCAAGATGGCAAACCAAGAGGCGATACTTAGCGAGTGGAACCACCACCAGAGCCGATAGCCCGATACGCTGATGTTCTCGAACAGAGGCGAGAAGGTGTAGCCAACAAATGACCAGACTTGGGCATATTGCGGGCGGGGCGGGTTCATAAACTCTGGGTTGCGCTCTAATGCAATCCGCGCCGATTCCAGCGCATAGCCGTTAAGACAGATAAGCAATAATAGCCAAACAGCAATCCCATCGATGCGCTCGAGGCTAACCGATTTCGGCTTCATCACATGGCGTCGGTACAAGGCGAGTATGCACCCGAAAATCACCCCCAGCCCAAACAGGTCCAGTGTGACCTCGTAAATGATGTAGTACAGCCCCTTATGGAACCAGATGCCCTGCTCCAGAAAGATATGCGAGCCGATTTCGGTCCATTCGGCAATTGCAAGCAGGGTCGTGCCGATGAAAAGCATCACGAAGCCTGCGTATAGGGGTAAATGGAGCCACGCGCCGTATCGGTGGCGGGGAACCTTCTTCTGCCCCAGCGCATAGGCGAACATGTTCTGTAGACGCACCCTAACGGGCAGTTTCGGCTCGTCGGGTTGACCCTGTCGCCAGAGATGGAGCCGTCTCCAATACCAAACAACACCGATGCCCAGCGAACTGAGGATAATACCATAGAAGACTGCCTTCCAAATCGGGGTAATCCCGATATAAGTATGCCGAGTAATCAAGTCCCAGTTCCAGTCCATCATCGGCACCTCACTTTCTCATACGAGTGTCTCGCCCGTGCATCTGTAGCTTGGGCATCCTGCCCATCAAGTAGCACGGGCGTCTCGCCCGTGCATCTGTAGCTTGGGCATCCTACCCATCTGCCGTTCGCTCGCAGGGGCGTCAGGGCACTGAGCCTACCCAGTGCGCTACCGCCCATCTTCGAACACCGAGTCAATCATACCACACAAGCAAGGGGATTCCTGCTATTTAGGAGCGTTCTGTGCTGCCCTGCAGGATAAGGTATTCTCTTGGCGTATCTTGGAAAAGAAATGGAACCAACGGGACTGCAGGGCTATGTGCGCGAGCAACTCGCTTTTGAAGAACTGAACCAAGACTCAGGTTCATCCCTACTCTACCGCCGCCAGCCGATTCTCTTCCGCAACAGTGTCCCAGAAATCCGCTCCACCACTGCGGGCGCTTTCGGCATCTATAAGTACCCCGCGAAGTTTATCCCTCAGGCGATAGCGTTCGTGTTGAAGTGCTATGCCAAGCCCGGAATGCGTATCTTTGACCCGTTCGCTGGCTATGGTACTGTTGGGGTCGTATCAAGGGTCTACGGTTATGACTACGAGCTGTGGGACCTCAACCCCCTTATGCAAGTCATCCACGATACCGCAACTCTGGAGCCACCCATCCCCAAAGTGGACGGGCTTCTGAAAGCAATTCGTACCTCCAATCAGCGCTTTATCCCTAACTGGTCAAACTTGGCATATTGGCATCCTGAACCGTTTATGGAACTCTTGTCGCAAGCGTGGGGATTCGTCCACCAGTTGGAGGGCAAGGAAAGGCTTCTGTTTCTCATCCCCCTTATGAATGTGACACGCTACTTTTCCTATGCCGACGAGAAGGTACACAAACTATACAAATCCAAGTATTCCAAAGCAAAGGTCGCAGCCCTGCTCGAAGATAACTGGCAGTCGCTCTTCTGGACGATGTTGGAACGCGAAGTGTACAAGCTCGTCGGGAAGCTGGACGAGTATCACCAGATGAGACCCTCTAAGGTCAGTTGCACCATACGGGCTGGAATCGACACACTCCATTCTCAGTTAGAGCGACCCGTCGATGTGATGATTACCTCGCCACCCTACCTTCAGGCACAGGAGTACATTCGCTCCACAAAGTTAGAACTATTCTGGCTTGGACACTCTGAAGAGACGATTCGATGGCTTAGCAAGCACGAAATACCCTATCGGGGCTTACAACCCATTGAAATCCACTCTGAGCTCTACTACCAACACCGAGCGATGATTGAAGAACCCCACCTGCTTGCACTCTATGAGAACTACTTCAACTCCATACTGAGCGTCTTTGAGCGATTAGCGGAGCAGGTTCGCGAGTATCTCTGTATCTTCGTCGGTCCTGCAAAGATTCGAACCACCCCTATCCCTATCGACGATATTGTGGTGGAACATCTAAGCCACTTTGGATGGATACACGAGGTGACCTACATCGACCAAATAGTCGGGCGTGTGATGTTCAACTCAAAAGTGAACCCTGCTTCAGGTTTAGAGGATAGCCGCATGCGTACTGAGCATATGGTGGTCATGAAACGCGGGAAAGGTTTCTGGCTATTTCCGAACGAAGGAACACCAGCCAGTTGCTAAGGGAACGAAATTAGACTACCTTGGGGAAGTGCGTGAAGAGCGCTACCTTGTCAGACTAAGTGACCTTTTGTGGAGTAGGGATGAATGGTATCAGTTTCTTATGGAGAATGCTCTCCTCAATCCATAGGAGCTTTACGAAGCCTAACGCGTAGAATATACTTTCCTCATGAACTGCGCAGGAGTGGACGGTTGCCGAGCAGGATGGGTTGGGCTAAAACTCTGCTATGAAGGCAGTTCGCTTGTGGGCTGGGAATGGAGGGTGTTTCCTCATTTTCGGGAACTGTTAGATGGGTGGGATGTATGCTCTGCGATAGCCGTCGATATGCCAATAGGGTTGCTTAGTACGGAGCGCGCTGAACTCTGCCCCTGCGACCGCTTAGCACGCCAACGGTTGGGTAGGCGTCAGGCGTGCGTTTTTATCCCGCCCACACGCCCAATGCTCCAAGCAAGCGAGTATGCACCTCTTCGCGCACTGGGCTTGAGTGTTCAAGCCTACCACCTTCTGCCACGCATCCGAGAGTTAGACGCCCTGCTTACGCCCCAACTCCAACTGCAGGTGTGGGAGTCGCATCCAGAGCTGGCGTTCACTGCTCTGACGGGCGCGCCCATCCCCTACCCCAAGCGCACCGCTGAAGGACAGCAAGTGCGCCTGAATGCACTTCTACAGGCATTCGGCAATGCTGGATACGCCCTCTGGGAAGCGGCTCTGGCGCTTCAAGCAGGATATTCTCGCTCTCAGGTGGGTAGGGACGACCTGCTGGATGCGTGGGTGCTGGCATGGAGTGCATGTCGCCACTTGAACAACGGTGCAGAAACACTGGTTGGGGAACCTGCCTGCGATGCGCGGGGCCTGCTAATGGCGATTCGGTTCTGAGTGTGAGTAGGCGTGCAGAGGTAAGCCCATCAAGCACACAGCCGATTGCGCCCTGTTTGCTTCGCTTGATACAGGAGTCGGTCGGTGCGGTGGAGCCATGCTTCGGGAGTTTCTCCACTCTGAAGCTGGCTCACTCCCGATGAGACGGTCATATGGATTGCCTGTCCGTCGGGCAAGCGTATAGGTGCTGAGCGAATCGCCTCCGCAATCCGCTGGGCAATCTTCTTCCCGTCTTTGAGGGTGGCTTCACGAAGCACAATCGCAAACTCCTCCCCCCCATAACGCGCCACGAAATCGCTCTTGCGCTTGCACACGCTCACCAATCGTCTCGCCACCTCTTTCAACACTTCATCACCCGCAAGGTGCCCGTACTGGTCGTTGACCTGCTTGAATTGGTCGAGGTCCAGCAGGATGAGGGCTGCAGGATAGCCAAACAGGTGGTTCAGTTCTATTGTGCTTCTGAGGTGCGCCTCGAAAGCACGCCGATTGTACAGCTGGGTGAGTGGGTCGAGCGCGCTCTCGCGCCGTGCTTGCTCTAACTCTTGCATCAGGTCGTGCACTTGCGACTGGAGCTGGCTCAGCACCTGTTGATGACGATGTACGCGTTGGTTCAGTACTTCTGTAAATGACAGGAGAGTGCATTTGAGCGTCTCTACTGGGATGAAGTCCTTATTGGCACGCAGATGCTGGTCAAGGTGTTGGAGATGGGTTTTGAGGGCGTCGTTGTCTTCCCCCTCTTGCTGAATGAGTTGCGACATTCCACTAATGAGCGTCCATGCAAGGTCGCGCAGGTCGTTCAGTTGGTTGGTCACGAAGCTATATTCGGAACGGCGGTATTCACAGGTTTTCGTTGGAATATCGTCCAACCTGCCCCGCCTCACCAACTCTGCGACCGACTGCCAGAGGGCACGGTTTCCTTCTGCAGTGCGCTCGGAGGTTTCAAAGGCATACTGTGCAAAGCACAGCAGAACCTGCTCCAATAGGTGTCGCTCTTTCATGGTGTCTGGCTCGGTAGCGAGAGTATCATGCCTTTGGAACCATCTACGAAGTCGCAAGAGCAAGCCCACCATCATTTTGTCCTCAACAGTCTTTCCCCACTTCCCTGAGCAATAACAGAAGCAGAGCAGAAATGCCTCCCTGCTTAAGGAGGCATTTCACATGGGGCTATTGGCTGGCGAGGATGAAGGGTGGTGAGGTCTCCTCTGGTAAACCCAGCGCAATTCGCGAATCTGGGTGAGGGTTTGCACTCCTTGCGAGGGTTTATTCAGAATCTGGCGCGCTGTTTCAAGAGCAGAGCTGAAATGCCCTCTGCGTGCTTGGGCAAGGCTAATCGCTTGGAGCACTTGCACGCGCTGGTCGGGTTCGCTTATAAAGCGCGCGGAATAGGAAGCGGACTCCAACTGCCCTTGCTGAACAAGGTCGAGAACCATCCGCTGGAAGGGGGAGAACGGTTCACTGGACCCTCTTGTCTCTTGAGTGCCACGGTTCAGTTGGGCAAGCACACGCTCCCGCTTCGAGCGATGCTGGATATGACTGGCTACTTGAAGTGCTTCCTCATCGAGCCATAACTTGGCATAGGCACTGGCTAACCTGCTTAGAGCCGAATCGCGCACGGGTATCTCTTCTATGGCTTGGGCAGTTTGGGCAGCGCGTTCGAACACCTCCTGCGCCTGCTCGGTGAAACCTGCTCGAGCGTACGCAACCGCAAGGGTGCAATAAGCATAAACCCGACTCACCGCCCAGCTTATCTCGGGTACTTGTTCAAGTGCTTCGGCTAAGACGCGCTCCGCCTGACGGAGTTCACCCGAAAGTGCTTGCAGAAAACCGACATCCGCCAGTGTTTCCACCCTCAGGCGTGTATCTTTGATGCTTTGTGCTGTTCTAAAGGCTTGGAGAAATAGTCCTGCTTGGGCTTGGGAGCGAGCAATTCGGGCTTGAGCATATGCCCGTTTCGCCGAATCCTCTATCTCTGAGACTCTCTGAAGAGCAAGGGAAAGCGCTCCCTCTGACCTGTCGGGGAATCGGCTTATCGTGCATGCATCGGCTAAGGTAGTCATGACATCGACATAGCGCTCAGGTTCGCGTATCTGCTGAGCGGTGCGCTGGGCGAGAGCGAAAGTATCAAGCGACGCATCTTTCAATCCTGCTTCGGCTTGTTTCGTGGCGATGAAAGCTAAAGTGCCTACTAAGTTAGCAACGGTCAACCGTTTGCGCGCTGTCCGAATCACTTCCTCAAAGGTTCGATGTGCCTGCTCTGTTTGCCCAGCGCGTGCCTGAAGATGGGCAACCTCTGCGAGCGCTTCACAACGGTTCTTCGGATTTACAATAAACCGAGCCGATCGGAGGGCTTGGTGGAGTATCTGCTGAGCCTCTTGAACGCGTTCCTTACTGAGCGTGTTCTCGGAAGCACCTGCAAGGGCGACAAGCAGAAACGCTATCAAACCGCTCACCACCCACCTCCGATTGCCTCTTACCGCAAAGCCGTCCATAGGGTTTCACCTCCATCTTTTGCACCTGAGGATATTTTGGCAGTTTGCACCCAAAAATGGATAGGTGTTTTTGCAGGGGTACACTATAACCCGATGGCAAAGACCCCGATTCGCGTGTTGGCAGTGTGTGGCACTCGTCCTGATGCTATCAAGATGGCTCCCGTCGTGCTGGCTCTGCGCCAAGACCCCCGCTTCGAGGTGCGCCTCATCGCCACGGGGCAACACCGCGAGATGTTAGACCAAGTGCTCCACCTGTTCCAACTAACGCCCGATGTTGACCTGAACATCATGACCCCTCAACAGACGCTTACCGAAATCACCACGCGCACTTTGGAGGGGCTTGATGCGGTGTTTCGCACCTACCCTGCCGATGTGGCGCTGGCACAGGGCGACACGACCACCACTTTCGCCACCGCCCTGATTGCCTACTACCATCGAGTGCCGTTTGGGCATGTGGAGGCAGGACTGCGCACCTACGATAAGTATCACCCGTTCCCCGAAGAGATGAACCGTCGCCTCACTGCCCCGATAGCCGATTTTCACTTCGCACCTACCGAGCGTGCCCGCCAGCACCTGCTGAGCGAGCGCATTCTGGACGAGCGGATTTGGGTGACGGGCAACACGGGCATCGATGCGGTGCTGTGGGTGGCACGCCAGCCCTACCAACCAGATGACCCCCTACTCCAGCGCGCCCTGAACCACAAGGGACGCCTGCTGTTGCTGACCACTCACCGTCGCGAGAACTGGGGCGAGCCGATGCGCCAGATTGCCCACGCAATCCGCACCCTGCTGAACCGCTTTGAAGACCTTCTGCTCCTATTGCCGATGCATCGGAATCCGCTCGTGCGCGAGGCGATTCTGCCCATTCTAAGCGACCATCCGCGCGCTCTGCTCACCGAACCACTGGACTATGCGCCCTTCATCCACGCCATGCGCCACGCCACGCTCATCCTCACCGATTCGGGCGGAGTGCAAGAGGAAGCCCCTGCCTTTGGCAAGCCCATCTTAGTATTGCGCACAACCACCGAGCGTCCTGAGGGAGTGGAAGCGGGAACCGCACGGCTGGTGGGCACAGACCCCGACCGCATAGTCTCGGAAGCCGAGCGTCTGCTGACCGACCCCTCAGCCTATCAGCAGATGGCGCAGGCGGTGAATCCCTATGGCGATGGGCACGCCAGCGAACGCATTCGCAACATTCTGCTGGAGCAGTTGAGATAGCGGGTATAATCTTTTTGTGCGTTTCTGGCGTCTGCGCAAAACGGAGAAGGCGCTCCCCATTCGTAACAAGGCGCTGGCGGAACAAGCCCTCACTCACCGCTCCTACACGGAAGGCAACCTACTCGCCAGCAACGAACGACTGGAACTCCTCGGCGACGCGGTGCTGGGGCTAATCGTTGCCGAGTATCTCTACCATCATCACCCTGAGTGGGATCAAGGGCAAATCTCCAAAGCGCGTGCCAGCATCGTGCGCGCCAGCGTGCTCTGCGAAGCGGCAAAGCGCGCAGGTCTCACCCACCTGCTCAAACTCAGCCCCGCAGAGGAATCGGCAGGCGGACGGGAGCGACCTTCCATCCTTAGCGATGCCTTCGAAGCAGTGGTGGGCGCCATCTATCTCGACCAAGGCTACAAAGAGGCGCAGAACTTCGTGTTGCACTACCTGCGCCCCGAACTGGAAGCGCTTGCCGAGGGCAAAATGCCCGTCCAAGACTACAAATCGCTCCTGCAGGAACGCACGCAAGCATGGTGGCGCATTACTCCCACCTACGAGGTGGTAGAGGAACATGGCACCCCTCACGAGAAAACTTTCATCGTGCAGGTACGCTTAAAAGATATTGTCGTGGGCAAAGGCGTCGGTGGAAGCAAGAAACAAGCAGAACAGAACGCCGCCGCCCAAGCCCTCGAATACACCGAACAACATAGGAGGCAGTTAGATGAAACCTTTCGCTGAGATTGGTGTGTTTGGAGGTTCCGGATTCTACTCCTTTCTGGACAAAGTGGAAGAGGTCAAAATCGACACGCCCTACGGTCCGCCCAGCGACCTGATTGCAATTGGCGAGGTCAGCGGGCGCCGTGTGGCATTTCTACCCCGACACGGACGCAAGCATAGCATCCCACCCCACAAGATAAACTACCGCGCCAACCTGTGGGCGATGAAGGAGCTGGGCGTGACGCGCATCATCAGCCCATGCGCCGCAGGCAGTCTCCAACGCCATGTGAAGCCCGGCGACTTCGTGGTAGCAGACCAGTATGTCGACCGTACGCACGGACGCGCCGATACCTTCTACGAGGGTCCTACGGTGCACCATGTGTCGCCCGCCGACCCGTATTGCCCTGTTCTGCGCCAGTTGGCGATTGAGGAGATTCGAGCGCACGGTATCCCTGTCCACGAGCGTGGCACGATAGTAGTCATCAACGGTCCACGCTTCTCTACCAAAGCCGAGAGCAAGTGGTTCACCTCGATGGGCTGGGAGGTCATCAACATGACCCAATATCCCGAAGCCTATCTGGCGCGTGAGTTGGCGATGTGCGTGGTGAATGTCTCCCTGATAACGGACTACGACAGCGGGCTGGTGGCGGAAGGGGAGGTCTCGCCCGTCACGGCAGAAGAAGTGATGCATGTGTTTCACCAGAACGCAGAGCGCATTCGCAAGGTGATTTTCGGGCTGATTGCCAAAATCCCGACCGAGCGCAACTGTCCCTGCCCCAATGTGCTGGACTATGCGAAGGTAACAGTATAAGCACCCTCTGACGGGAGTGGGGTAAGAGGTCGCTCCCATCTTATTGCAAGCGAAGCAAGGAATCTACCCCGCTCCCTCTTCCCCTTTGACTTGTTTCGGCTCCCCAATAGGTGGGAGAATCCCAAGCAGGAGGGCAATATGAAACAGACTTTGCAGGTTGCCCTTTATTTGGAAATGCGCCAATTCATCAACAGTCTAAGGCGTAGCCTTCAGAATCCCGTGGGGCTGGTCGGGGGTTTAATCACACTGATTGTTATCGTCGTTATTGTGATTTTTCATTTAAAATTTCAACTTTATGAACGCCCTCTTCAACAATCTGAAACTTTTTTACTTGAGCTCTCCACTCAAGAGAGAACACTCTCCTTACTCATCATATTAACTGGAGTTCTGTTTCTACGGCTAATGATAAGTGTGGTGGCTATTGCATTTAAGCCCTACGGCTTCACCCAATTCGTCTCTGAGACCGACCTCCACTACCTTTTTACAACGCCACTCAACTCATGGAAGTTATACCGAACCCTTATCTTGGTGCGCTCGATAGCAGGAGCAGGGGTTGGATTTCTGTTGAGTGTCCTCTTGCTCATATTAGTGGGCGTACAAGTAGCCCCTATTCTTATGCGAGACTATGTCACCCAGCTACAGGCAGGTGCTTGGCTCTTGGTAGGCTACTATGTGCTGACTTATGTTCGTGGGACTTTCTTTGAGTTTTTTGGGATGTGGTATGCGCTGAATCTCCGACGAAACCCGCTCCTGCGTTGGTGGGTGGTCGGTTTTGTGGTGGTATGGACTCTTCTGGTGGTTTTAGCTTTCGTAGGGGGCTGGATGCTCGCTGAGGCACGAGGAGCCGCCCGGATAGAAGTAGTCGAGTACGCTTTTAACTGGTTTCCTACGCTGATTCTCACTCTGCCTGCGCGCGCCACTGCTGATGCCTTGCTTGCCGTCGTCATCGGTTGGACACCCGCGTTAGGTACGATGATACTCCTGTGGGGCGCAGGGGCTCTATGGCTCTCACGGTTCTTGACGCGGTATTCAAAAGAACTTCTTGACCTTGTGGCCGTCGTTAATCAGTTAGACGCAGGGAGTGTTGAAGACAATCTACCCTTAGCTGTGCGTCAACAGATAGAGGGTACGGAGCCTCATCAGAAACAGTACTACACACCCGCCCTGCTGGAGCGCTGGAAACCAAAAGGAATCTGGGCACTACTCTGGGTCGATATGTTGATTACCATACGAACTACACCCGTCTGGCAGTGGGTGCTGGGGCTACCCTTAAGCAGTCTCCTCGCATTTGGAGGATTGTACACGCTCAAAGTCGCGAATCTTTTCTCTTTAGAAAGAAATCCATTCTTTATGGGTGCTATATATATTATTCTATTGATTTTTTTACTTGCAAATATTGAAAACATGAAGCTATTAAACGACGACAGGATTCGCGTGCTTCCATTTTCATCAAAACAGATCGTAATGGTTTATCTACTCAGCGGACTTCTCCTCTTCTTTTACTTCGCATTGCCACTTTCAATTGCTGGGCTTCTCTTCTATCCATCTATGTGGTATCTTTGGCTCAGCTACTTGGTGCTAACCACCTCGTTTACAGTCACGGGCAACCTGCTCTCTTTGATTTATGCTCTGCTGACCGAACAGCCCTACCTTGATACAGTGATAGTCATCCTGGAGAACATCAGGTTGGTAGTCGTGGTAGGAGTGCTGTTGATAGGAGGCGTTTTGATGTGGCTGATATCGCTATTGGGAGTTTTGTCTATCTTAGTTGCTCCCCTGATTGTGCTATGTTGCGTTCCCCTGCAGATGTATCTGTTCAATCTTGCGGTGGAGTTATGGCGTTCGTATACCCCGATGGTTTAGGTTGAGATACTTTATGCGCATTCGGCAAGAGCGATAAGGATTTCCAAGTGAGGGTGTTCGAGAAAAGTGGCTTGGGCATCCTGCCCATTCAGCATACCCCTACGCTGAGACGAATCTTCAGCAGGAATCGTATATATTAGCGAGTACTCTTAATAGGAGGGGAAAGCATGGCAAAGCTGAGAACTTACTCGCTGGTGGTGTTGATTGCGCTGATGGCGTTGGTATATGCCGTCGGCCTGCTGGTATTCACCCAGCTCAAAATCCCGATGGAGATTGCTCTGCCCGGTTCGCTGATTTTCGCCGTGGGTATCGTGTTCCTCCAGTACCTAATTGCTCCCTACCTGTTGGACTGGATTCTCAAAGTGCGCTGGATTGACCCCACCGAACTTGGAGACGAGTTTGCCCAGTGGTACTATCAGACCTGTCGTCAGTTCCGCATTCGCACTCCCCGATTGGGAATGATTGAGGACGGCATGCCCAACGCCTTCACCTATGGGCACGGTCCATGGAACGGGCGTGTGGTGATAACGGCTGGACTGACCCATATCTTAGACCCCGACGAGCTGAAATCGGTCGTGGCACACGAGCTGGGGCACATCAAGCACCTCGATTTCATCATGATGACCATTATACAAGCGCTTGTGCTTGTGTTGTGGACTTTCTATATGATGGCTCGTGGTCGTGATCGAGGAGCATGGTATGTGGTGCTGATTGCTTACATCGGCTATTGGCTGAGCTACCTCATCTCCCTGCTCTTCTCGCGAGTGCGCGAGTATATGGCGGACTACGCCTCGGCACAGATAATGCGTTCTGGCAATCCCCTTTCGCGTGCGCTGGTCAAGGTAGCCTATGGGCTGGCACACACAGTGGCGGTTTCAGAGGCATCGCAAACCCAAGAGGAGAAACAGGCTCAGCCATCGGGTGCGAGCCTACGCGCAGTGGGAGCGATGGGCATCGCCTCGCCCGCAGCGATACGCTCTGCAATCGCGTGGCAAGGCTCTGCCGACGGTCCCGACCATCGCCAGTTCGTGGAGGTTGCGCTGTGGGATTTATATAACCCTTGGGCGAAGGTCGTCGAGCTCATCTCCACTCACCCGCTGGTGGCACACCGCGTAAAGGCGCTTCAGAGACTGAACGCCCTGTGGCGTGAGCCGAACGAGTACGACTTCTCCCAGATACAGCCCGCACGCTATCAGTACCTGACCCACGACTTGATACTGCTTGCCCTGCCGTGGCTGGGGCTGTTGGCAGGGTTGGGGCTTTACTTCGGCATGCCCACGCTGGGGGGCACTGCTTGGAAGTGGCTCCTACCGATAGTGGGCTTCCTGACAGGCTATCTGGTGCGTCTGCTGATGGTCTACCCCATCCAGTATGCCCCTGCCAAAGTGATCGACCTGCTGACCGATGTGCAAGTCTCTCACTTGAAAGCGCGCCCTGTCGTGGTGGAGGGCACGCTCACGGGACGGCTCGAGGCGGGCTTCTTCTGGGCGAACGACTTCATCGTTCAGGACGAGACAGGGTTCATCGCCACTATCTACCGCCAGCCGTTCGGCGCGCTCTTTGAGACGCTGTTCGGCATTCTGTATGCGCCAGGCTTGATTGGTAGCCGTGTGCGCATCTACGGCTGGTACCGACGGTTCGGCGCGCCCTATGTGGAGATAGACCGTTTCGAGGTGCTGGACGGCGCAGGTCAGCGCGTCTTCCGTTGCTATTGGCGCCCCTTCAGCATCGCCATGACCATCCTGGCGATTGTCGCGCTGTTAGGTCTGGGGTTGATGTTTGGGTAAACTTGTTTTGCCTCCTCTCAGAGAGAACCTCCCAAGGCGGTCATACAGCCTCTCGCCTTGGGAGCTACTCATTTAGCGTTTTCAAGATATCGGGTATGATTGGTTTCGTTGATTTATGGATTCCTATCACTCAGCCCAAAACGGTCGCTGAGGGCAAGGGCTAACTTTTCCAAGTCGCCTAAATGGTTCTGGCAGATGTCGAGGACGCGTGTATCGTCCACATCCCAGTAGCGGTGGACGAGAAGGTTGCGAAAACGCGTCATCATACGCAGGCGGTCTCGCAGGGATTCCTCGATTAGCCCATGTTCCCATAATGTTTCGAAGCACTCGGCATAGGAAGTTGGGGCATCACCGCCCAGCTCTGCAACCGCATGGCTACAGAGAGCAAACGCATCCTCAGTTGCCAACAACAAGTACCACTTCAGCGCTGCGAGCTTGTACACATCCCCCAAGAGTGATTGAGGGGCTTCAGAAGTCATAATCTGACACACCATTCCCAGATTCTGGCGCATAGAACCAATACGCTTTATCAGCACACGCGTGTCCATCGTTTCTCCCTTGTGTAGTTGGCGCACCCATGCCCGACCAACCGAGATTAGGTGCGGTTCAAAATCGAGGTATTCCCGCCATATCTGAGCGACCCACTCGTGGCGAAGAGGCTCATCCCGTGAAAGTAGGAGTATGCCTCGCGTGGCATTGTAGCAGAATCCACATGAGGCGTAGTTCAGCAGGTTCACATCGATGGGGTAGCCAACCGCCCGCTCCAGCTCGTCCGCTAACTTGAAGCAGTAATTCAGGGTATCGGTTGATTGCAAAAAGGCTGGTTTTAGATAGACGGCGACATCGATATCGCGAAAGGGTAGCCCTTGCTGAAACGACCCCAACAGATAGGCAAACAGGATTTCGGTATGAGGCATTAGCTGCTGCCTTAACTGCTGGCGTAATGCCTCCCGCGACGACTCTTCCATCTGAAACCAGCGCACTTCGGGAATGAGGCTCACAGAACAATTTTACCCATCTAAGGGAAAACGCTCTCAGGTGTCAGATAAGGTATCCTCATGCCTATGAAGTGCCCTGTGTGCCAAGTCGAGCTCAAAATTGCCGACCGTATGGGAATAGAGATCGATTATTGCCCTACCTGTAGGGGTGTGTGGTTAGATCGGGGTGAGTTGGATAAGCTCATCGAGCGTGCCCTGCAAGAAAGCTCGCCCCGCACCGCTTCGCCCCCACGCAGTGCCCCACCCCGACGCGATTACGACGAGGAACGCTACCCGCCCCATCGTTCTGAGGAATCGTATAAGCGACGCAAAAAGCGCAACTGGCTGGAAGAGCTGTTCGATGTTTTCGATTAGGAGGCTCTCTACTGGTTCCAGCCTAAGTGCCCGTTGATGGAGATTGTGTAGACTGCTTGCCCGGTGATAAGGTGGTACACGGCTAAGGGTGCATCGACCGCAAACTCGCCCAGAATAACCCCGATTGCCACCGCACGCAGCTTTTCGTAGCCTGCCAAGCCGAAGTAGCGGTTCACGAAAAGCTTGATGAGCAACACCACTCCCAAGCCGAACCACACATAGTCGATCCCAAAGTTCATCGAGAGGGCATAGCCAGCGGGATGGATGGGGAATCCCGGAATGCGGTAGCGAATGAAGTCCAGCAACAGCACGAACGAGAAGGCTCCTGTAAAGAAGGCGATTGCGGTGACATTGGGGGGATAACGGTTGTCCGCCAGTTGGGTGATAACGCCTGCCATGCCCCCTCCCCAATCGCGCGCACCATCCCGATAGAAGCGGTTCACACTGAACAGTTCACCCAAAAAGATGCCCAGAATGACCGCCACCGCAATCACCACAAAGAGCGACCGCTGATTGAGCCGTGCTAACTCTGCCATCTTCATCGATTCGAGCTGATACGGCATCGGATGACTGCGGTGCAAGCGGTTCATAAAGTGGAAGGTGGTCATCAGTTTGGCAATCGTCGACTCGGTGAGGTTCTGCGTGCCTGTGAAGGCAATCATCAGCTGGTGGGGTCCCATAAACGCCATCTCGTGAATGGGCGCACCGAGCTGGGCACGCAAGCGCGTCACCACCACGCTGAACGCCATATAGAGCAACACATAGAGCGTCACGAGCCACCACGGCAAGCCGACCGCCACCCCAATCCCGATAAGCACCGCAAGGCTGAGGATTAGCCCGATGAACGCCCACCGCGCCGAGACAGCGTAGCCCGCTTCGGGGTTTACACCAGTGCGTATCTCGTGCCAAATCTCGCGCAGGTAGCCTCGTGACGCCCACACCACGCTCACGAACAGCCCCAGAAATGCCCCCCACGACTGCTCGCTGAAATAAGGAGGCTGAGGCACAAGATACCCACCCCCGAACACGCCCTGCTCGTAGCCCAGCGCAGCCGTCGCCACCTGCATTCCCTTCCGCACGAAGTAGAACAGCACCCCCGAAAACAGCAGGTCATTCGGCACAAACACCCCGATTGCAGCCATATAGGGGAATAGCCCCACAGGAATCCAGCCTGTCTGGTTCCACGGGGGCGAGTGGAGATACTCGTTCAGATGGGCTAAGAATCGGGTCTTGATAGGGGGTATCCAGGGGAAGAAGAAGTTCAGCGCGTTCAGCGTGTCGAGGCACACCATCACGATGAAGGCGCCCCACAGGTATTTACTGCGCCATAGGGGCGATTGAGGCTGGCAGAGCAACATCGGCACCTGAATAATCGGGAACGCCAATCGCTCCTGCTGTGTCCAGAGCCGACGCATGAGCGCATTGATGCACAGCATCGCCAGCGCCGCAGAACCAAACAGCCCTATCCAGCCCAGAAAAATCGGTGCCCATATCGACAGTTTGCTCAGCACATAGGGAAAGGGATAGCCCCCAATCCCATACTCCCGAAGCCCTTCCGCATTTGTGTGGAAGAGCCAGCTGGTGAGGTGAGGAATCACCCGCGTGCGGTAGGTCTCGTTCTGGTCGGCATAGAGTCCGAACGAGTGCCAAAGGGGGACGACTACATTCATCCATTCAGACGCCATCGCCGTGCCCACGAACAGAATCGTGAAGACCACCACGAGGTCAGGGGTTTCCAGAAACCAGCGTCGGAAAATCAGTCGCCCGATAGCATTCAGCAGGGCGACGACCATGAGGGTCGCTACGGGCGGTATCAGCAACGAGAAGATGACACTCAGCACCACCTCCACCGCCCAGTAGACACTGAACGGCAGAAGCAGGAAGCCAATAATAAGCCCCCGCATGCGCAGCGCCCGTCCGCGCTCTAATTCCACTGCTGGCGGAGGAGTTTCCACACGCGCCTCTACTTCCAACGCAGGCTGAGTTGCCATAGACGGATTCGTATTCTCGGTTTACGCAAGGTTTTCCTGCTAAGGCAATAATCAGTAGCACGGGCATCCTGTCCATCAGCAAACCCGTAGCACGGGCGTCCCGCCCGTGCGCTACTTGGGCGAGACGCCCAAAGCCACAAAAAGTAGCACGGGCTTCCCGCCCGTGTGCCTAATGGGCAGGATGCCCAAGCCACAGTAAGTCAAAACGAGCTTCTGCGTCTACATTCCTCCTCTATACTACGAAGCACTTCAGCATATTCAGGCTCGCCCAGCGTTTCCAGCCACATAATCAGCGCGTCTTCGCCATCGTTATAGTAGCGTTTGCGAACCGCCACAGGGCGGAAACCGAACTTTTCGTACAGTTTCTGGGCAGGGGTGTTGCTGATGCGAACCTCCAGTGTGGCGCGCACCATTCCCCGCTGTCGGGCAATATGCAACAGGCGCAGAATGAGCCTCTTGGCAAACCCCCTCCCCCGATATTCTGGCTTCACCGCAACATTGGTGATATGCACCTCATCTACAATAAGCCACATTCCTGCGTAGCCGACGATTTTGCCATCTAAGCGCAGCACCAGATAGAGCGCAGAGGGGTTGCGCAGGTCATTTAGGAACGCCAGTTCCGACCAACCGGGATGGAAGACCTCCCTTTCGATGCGCATCACCTCAGGCAGGTCTGACTCCTTCATCGGCTCGATCAGAATCGTGCCCACCTAAATATACTACCCACCCTCTTACAGCGAACGGATGTTCCCTCGCCAAAGTAGGAAATCCCTCTTTACGAGACCTCATAGTCCAAGCGCATGTCGTAGCATGCCCTTGCAAAGGTCTGCTCGTAAGCCTCTTGCAAATTCAGTAGCAGGTCTGGGTCTTCGGTCAGGAGCGGAACGCGTATAGTCGGTAGGGGTTGGTTCAACTTCCATCGGTAGACTTCTACAGCGGGGCGAGCGTTCCCACGCGACACAAATACATAGAAATCCGCTTCAGGTAGAGGTTCAACCGTAGGAAGCCGTTCTCCTTGCAAAAGGAGGTCTATCTCAACAAGATGGACTGCACTTTGCAATATCTGTTGACGCTTCGCCAAGTACTCGCGCCTCCCATCGCTGTTGGGGCGTTTGTTGCTTGGGGAGAGCACCTCTATTATCGTTACCAGCTGGCGTTCGGGAAGGGCGAGGATTGCTATATACGGTTCCCGTTGTTCCTCTGGCAAAGGTGTGGTCAGCACAATTGGTTCTGCCACAGCCAGTGAACCCTCTGGAAAGGGCGACGGGGATTCTTCTGGCTCTTTCACGATAGATACATCTGGGCGCCACACACGCCGAACACCGTTGGGAGGGTTATGCTCTACATAGACCCGCTCCTCAACTTGTGCGGAATACTTGGGCAATAGCTGGGGGAGTAACATCGCTTGGAGCGTGATAATCATGTTGTGGTGGAAATCGCTCCACAGCTGACGCTCGATATAAGGGTCTACCCCCACATAACGGCGCGACATCGTATGTTCACCCATTAGAAATATACCTCAGGGGAAATGGAGAGTCGAGAAATTCTTCCCACTGCCCATTCCCCTCTTTGAGGAATAGGCTAAGCACCCATAACGAAGGTTCCTACTCTGGAACCCCGCAGAGACGCTTGTAGACGCTAATCACCTTGCGGATGTAGTTCTGCGTCTCCTTATAAGGAGGTACACCTCCGTGGCGTCGCACTGCGCCTGAACCTGCATTATATGCAGCCAGCGCAAGGATGACATGGTCCCAGCCGTTGGGGTCGCCTGTCTGGTTCCAGTATTTGACCAGGTGCCCGCGCACAAGGCGCACCGTCGCTTCCAGATTCTGAATCGGGTCATAGGGGTCTACTACACCCAGTCCACGCGCCGTGCCAGGCATCAGTTGCCCCAACCCCATCGCCCCTTTGGGCGAGGTGGCATTTGGATTGAAGCCCGACTCCACCAGCACAATCGCCATGATAAAGCGAGGGTCTACCCCATGCTGGGCACTGAAGTAGAGGATGGCGCGGGCAATCTGCTCGGCTTGGGCGCGAGGTAGCCGACGGTTGAAGTGCTGAATGGCGTCCGCATAAACAGGCACATACGCATCTAAGTTCTGGGCGAACTGTTGCCAATCGGTGATGGTGAGGTTCGGATGGGGGTTGCGCTTGGGGGGATTGCCCCGCGAAGAGGTGTTGCCCCGTGCTGGAGGCGTCGCCTTCTGAGGGGGTTTGGCAGGGGATGAGGATGCCTGCTGTGCTTTGGGGCTTGCTTCCCACCTCCTGAACACCGACTCGTAGACTGCACCTAACAGTTGGTATTCGGGCGATACCAGTTCGCTTTGGCGCGTGACACGCACGATAGCACGAATGCGAAACTGCCCCCGCGTGAGCCAGTCATGCCCCTCGCTAATCTGCACGACGATACTGCGGTTCGGGCTGGCCTCCAGCAGGATAGAACGCTGGTCGCCTGAGGCGACCGAGCCGCGTATCATCCCCTCCACTTCCAGCACGCGACTGCCGACTGCTAACTCCAGCCCTGCGATCGGCGTGAGCGATTGAATCTTGTGCTGTTGGCGCAGTTTCAGGTATGGCTCTAACTCTTGTGCCTGAGCCAGTGCCCAACTCAGTATCAACAGTCCGCAAAGCCACCTTTGTCCGAGCATATACCCCTATTTTTCCACAGGATATCCTTTTCCTGCAATTTCACAGAGTGTGATAGATACAAGTTTAGAGGTACAATTTCGGGGATGAGTGCCCACGACCACATACCGAGAAGAACTAATGGCGGATGGGGCAATTGGGTTGTCACAGGGCTGACTGTTGTTGCTGTCGCCTTTGCAATTTATTGGCAACCTAAGCTTATCCCTTTGTGGCTGCTTGCAGGTTTTGGTTTGTGGGTTGATAACTTAAGTCTTTATTGGATATTATTAGGTGTTATAGGACGCTGTAAACCGCCCTCTCCAGCTCCATTGTTAGGAGCAATAATGTATATATGGTGTCTAATTTTTTATTCTATAGGGACGACTGTACGGAATGGGACACCATTCCCATTAGATACTTTTCAGCGGATAATGGTAATATTGTTATTATTTCATTCTTTAGTACATTTCTATGTATTTTTAGGTTTATACTACTATATAAAAGATTGTGTAAAATAAAGAAGGATTATATAAAAAATAACTAAACTCCTTGTGTTTCTCTCACCGTTATTCTATGCCATCTATGAACCATTCTGCGCGAAGCGAGAATCACTGCCATTCCGTTTTCACAAGGTTTCGGAAGTATGCCTTCACTTGGCGCCACGAGATGGGAATGCGCACTCGGGGCGTGACCTCTTGTTCCGCTTCATCAAAGTAGGTGAGCGCATACTGAAGCGAAAGGAAAGCACACTCACCATACTTGCGTCGGCACAGCGCAAGAGATTCCCTAAACGGAAACTGCTGGAGAAGCATATAGAGGTCTATAAAATCTCGCTTTGTCCCTCGTTGCTGAACGGCAATCAGCTTCATACAGAGTAAATCCTCTGGCGAAGCAATCGAGGCTTGATAGGCATCCCAAATAACAGGGGGTTTGAGGAGGGGATAGGGATAGCTAAAGAGGCTCACCTTGATGCCCGAGATTCTGGTGATAAGTGTTTGAGGTGCAATCTGCAGGAGTTCGAGGGGCTTCTCCTGTTGGCGTAGGATGCGCTCCCAGACGAGGACATCGTCTGTCTGGTGTTCTGTGAACCAGTCCAAATCTACTGAGCGTCGATGCCCATACCAGAGGGCAACTGCGGTTCCACCACCCAAGTAGAACCCCGCTTCGCTTAGCAGGGGTGCTACCGAACGGAACACTGTCCGCACACGGGGGGTCAGGACTGCTTCGTGGAAGGGTTGGGGCGATTCCACTGCAGTTGCTCCCGATTGCGTATCCAGCGGGTCACGGTGCGATGGGGTAGGTCTAATACCACTTCCCAGAAGCGCAGGGTTCGAGGGCTTAGCCCACGCCCTTCGCGTTCCAGCATCCACTGCCGAAGGCGTGCCTTACCGTAGGTTTGGAGCATCCAGCGTGCCGACTGCTCGTCGCCATGCTCCATAATTCGGATGCAGATGTAGCTTATGTGCCGTTTAGGCGAAACCTTGTGGAAGGGCACCTCCCAGAACAGCGGGCGCAAAAACTCTGGCAGGCGGTCGGGCAAGTCCGAATCGCTATTTCGCAGTTTGGGCGACCTCATCTCGCACAGGAAGGGGTTCTAACAGCATCTCTTTGGTGGCGATAAAGGCGTCGCGGGTGTAGTCAGCAAGTTCGTAGTCTTCCCTCAGCACAATTGCGCCTGTTGGACAAGCGTCTTGACAGTAGCCACAGTAGATACAGCGCAGAAGGTTAATCTCGTAGCGTTTGGCATAGCGCTCACCGGGCGAGTAGCGTTCCTCGTCGGTGTTTTCTGCCGCTTCCACATAGATACAGCGCACAGGGCACGCACCCGCACAGAGCGAACAGCCGATACAGCGTTCCAGCCCGTTCTCATAGCGCAGCAGCACATGGCGCCAGCGGGTTCGCGGGAACTGCTCCTTGCGCTCCTCTGGATAGGAAATCGTGTCCTTCGGCTCCAGAAAGTGGCGCAGGGTAATCCGCATACCCTTGCTAATCGGCTTAATCACATCCCGAATGATATTCATAGCTGAACCTCCGATATTGCATACGGCTGACCCGCCAGAAGAATTGCTCCTCAGCAGTCTCCAGATCCCGCTTGGCTTGAGCCATCCAGTCCTCACTGAGAATCATGGTTCGGTGCTTCCGTTAGTTGAGGGGCTAACTTATTCGACTCGATAGCAGGCTTTTGGCGTGGGGTCAGCTCTAACAGCATCCCCAGCCGTTGAGTGCGAATCTTCTGTTGGAGCTTGATGAGCGCATAGATGAGCGCGTCGGGCGAAGGTGGACAGCCCGGCACATACACATCCACAGGCACAATCTGGTCGACGCCTTGCACGATGGCGTAGTTATTGAAGATACCTCCGCAAGAGGCACACGCCCCCATCGAAACCACCCATTTGGGCGAAGGCATCTGGTCGTAGATTTGGCGTAATACGGGCGCCATCTTCTTGCTCACGCGCCCTGCCACAATCATCAGGTCTGCTTGACGAGGCGAGGCGCGGAACACCTCCATCCCAAAGCGTGCAATATCGAACCGCGCCGCAGCAGTCGACATCATCTCTATCGCACAGCACGCTAAGCCAAAAGTGAGCGGGAAGATGCTGTTGCGTCGTGCCCAGTTCACAATCTCATCGAGGCGAGTAAGCAGCACATTCCCCCCTATCTCCATATTCGGAATCGCTGGGGTAGCGGAATCGCGCAACACAATCTCACGAACGGTCTTATCCATAGGGTTCACCCCACAAGATTGTACCCGATTTCACAAACGAAATGTAGGGGAGGTACACTTTGGATTATGCTACAAGCGCAGTTACGCGCCCCGCGGGAACTTGTTCTTTGTGAAGTGCCGATACCGGAACCCCAGCCCGGCGAGGTGCTGGTGAAGGTGAAAGTGGCTCTCACCTGCGGCACCGACCTGAAAACCTACCGACGCGGGCACGCCAAACTGCCCTTCGGACCGTTTGGGCACGAGGGCGCAGGGGATATTGTGGCGGTGGGTGAGGGGGTTTCGCATCTGCAAGTCGGGCAAGCCGTCACATGGATGCCCACCGCCCCATGTGGAGCGTGTGCAATGTGTCAGCGGAACCGACCAAACCTGTGTCGGAACCTGTTCGAGGCGGTGGTGCTGGGAGCTTATGCCGAGTATCTGCTGATTAATGCGCGCGTCTCGGCGGTGCATGTGTTCCCGCTAAACGGCACAGACTACCTGAGGGCGTCGTTCGCAGAACCACTTGCGTGTGTGCTTCATGCTTGGCGAATGTGGGAACCCTTACCCGGCAAGCGGGTCTGCATTCTGGGCGCAGGCACGATGGGCTACCTCCACCTGATGGAGGCACAAGCACGCAGATATGAGGTCACGATGGTGGCGCGTCGTGCAGAACGATTGAAACTGGCTCAGGAGCTGGGCGCGCACACTGCGCTCATAGACGAGTTGCACGAGCAGTTCGACGGCGTAGTCGAAGCGACGGGGGCACGCACCCTCTGGGAACGCGCCTTAGACTTCTGCCTGCCCGGTGGCAAGGTGCTGTTCTATAGCGGATTGGCGAAAGGCGAGCAGGTGTGCTTCCCTGCTGAACGGCTCCACTACGACGAGATAACACTGGTGGGCAGTTTTCACCTGACCACGCAAGACGCCCTGCAGGCTTTGGAACGCCTTCGAGGAGGTGCGCTTCCTGTGGAACGGCTCATCACCGCCACAAAACCGCTCCGCGAGATTGTGTCGGTATTTGAAGCGCTGGATAGAGGAGAAGGGATGAAGTATGCATTGGTGCCATAAAAATGGTCGGGGCGGGCAGATTCGAACTGCCGACCTCTCCCACCCGAAAGGAGCGCTCTACCATGCTGAGCTACGCCCCGACCCATATCTAAGTGTACCCAACGGATGAGGGAGAGAATCAAGCCCTTGTGCATTTCGGATACACTATAAGATAGGGGCAAGGCAATCTATGGTGAAACGCAAACAAAAGACGATCCTTAGCCAACCCGAATCCCCTCACAGAGGTCTCGGGGGTGAGGTACTTCTTTACCAGACGCCCGATGGCAAGACAACTTTAGAAGTCAGACTCATACAAGATACGCTTTGGATGAATCTCAATCAACTGGCTACGCTCTTCGAGCGAGACAAGTCGGTCATCTCGCGCCACCTACGGAATATCTTCCGCTCGGGTGAGTTAGAGCCAGATTCAACCGTTGCATTTTTTGCAACAGTTCAACAAGAGGGTGAGCGCGAGGTCACCCGCGTCGTGGAGTATTACAACTTAGATGCGATTATCTCGGTGGGGTATCGCGTCAACTCTGTGCGAGGTACGCAGTTTCGCAAATGGGCAACCCAAGTCTTACGCGACCATCTCCTGCGCGGTTACACAGTTAACGCCCGTCGTTTAGCCGACTTGCGCCAAACTATTCGCATCATAGCAGACATAGCAAACCGACGAGCGCTTTCAGGCGATGAAGCAACCGCTTTGCTAAATGTTGTGCGCGATTATGCCTACGCACTCGATATCCTCGACGCTTATGATCATGGTCGCTTGCAACCGAAGACCGCAGGGCGGGAAGCAGTGCCAATCACAGTTGAGGAAGCGAGACGATTGATTGCCGTTCTGCGCGAGCAGTTTCAAGCGGGTCCGCTCTTCGGGCGAGAAAAAGATGCCAGCCTCGAAAGCGCTCTGCTGTCCATATTCCAGTCTGTCGGGGGTGTAGATGCCTATCCCACTCTGGAGGAGAAGGCGGCTCATCTACTTTACTTCTTAGTGAAAAACCATCCTTTCATAGATGGCAATAAGCGGATCGGCGCTGCGTTATTCCTTTGGTTTCTCGACAAGAACGGCGCTCTCTACACTGAGAGTGGCGAACGCCGTATCGCTGAAGAGGCTTTGGTAGCCCTTACTTTGCTGGTAGCAGAAAGCGATCCTCGCGACAGAGAAGCTATCACGAGAGTTATCGCTTGCCTCATCGAGAAACATTAAGGTCAGTGAAACTTCATTCTCGTTCGACCAGCTTCCCCTGCTTGTACAGCTCCCACACCCGAAATACCGAGTTCTTGTGAGGACGAATTCTGCAGTGTTCGTCCTCGTTGCGTTTCTCGTCACAGTAGCCCAACGGCACACACTTGGGCACTAAGAGCTTGCCGAAATAAGGGTCTGCCTGCATCAGTTCCTTGCGGATAAGTTTGAACAGTTGGCGTATCTCCCACTGGGCGAGTGTGCAGAGCCTTAGCCCCGCCATGTGCATCAGTTGGCGCAGGTTGACCGTCATAATCAGGTTCGTCGTCACGGCATTCGGGAACACGAAGCGCGCATCCTCAGCAGGAATGCCCAACTCCAAGAAACGGTGATAGACCTGCTCGCTGGTATCGCGGAAGCGTTCAAACTCTTGGAGTGCCTCTGGATTTGCTTCGATAGAGGGGGGTGTGATATAGAGCGGTTCCTTGTACTTCACATAGCGCTGGCTCTGCTGGTCAAAGGCGACTCCGATACGATGGCGCACCAGCTGATGGGAAAGCGCGCGACTCACCCCCGATATGGCAAATGTGAAACTGATATGCTCTATCGTGCTGTGATGTCCCGACTCGATCACATGCTCAATCAGTTTCATCACGCGTTCGGGAGGCACCTTATCGCTCAGGAGCTCATCCCAGATTTGCTGGGGGGTCTTCTCGCTGTAGCATGTGCGCGCCGCAAGATAGATTAGCCCGCGATAGTACCGCCGTATCACCTCCGCCTCGGGGAACACCAAGTCCACCTGCATCGCACCGCGTTTTGCCATGGTTTTCTCCTTAGGGACAATACCCTGATAGGGGAATTCGCCCTCTATTCCCCGATTCCTGCACGGCAGAGGAGAAAAGGAAGGGTATGATAATGGAGAGGGGGGAAAATGATGGAGATTCGAGAGGAGTCAAAGGTAGAGCCGATACCTACGGATACGACTCCTGCACCTGTTGCTCAGCAGGAACGGATTCTTGCGCTGGATGTGCTTCGCGGGATTGCCCTCTTCGGCATCCTAATGGTGAACATGGGCGATTTCCAGCTTATCAAATTGACAAATTTCGGCTTCCTTGAACCGCCCGGAGGAGTGGACTACTGGCTGGCAACCCTGACCCAACTCCTGTTCGACGGCAAGTTCTATCCGATTTTCTCCTTGCTGTTCGGGGTGGGGCTTGCGATACAAATGGCGCGTATAGAGGCGCGGGGGCAGTCGGCAACTTGGATTATGGTGCGCCGTCTGCTGGTACTGATGGTGATAGGCGCCTTGCACGCCGTGTTTGTGTGGCGTGGAGACATTCTCTTTATCTACGCCTTAGTAGGATTGCTTGCGCTCCTGTTTCGTCGTTGCCAGCCTCGTACTTTGCTCCTGTGGAGTGCCGGGCTGTGGCTAAGCATGTTCCTATGTTGCACTTTGCCTTGCGCTGGAACGGGGTTTTTCATCTCTGGTTTGCAGTCGGACAGTTTTGAGCAAGCCGTCCAACAGATGGAGCAGGAGGCAGTAAAGACCCGTGAGACCTACCTAAAAGGGAGTTATATGCAGGTGCTCCCGCAACGCCTGCGCGACTGGAGCTATCTGTTAGGCTCTCTGTTGGCAGGGTTTCCCCTTATCTTGATGTTGTTCCTGTTGGGCATGTATCTTAGCAAGATTGGTCTGTTCGCAGAGTCTTGGGCACATAGGCGTGTGCTGAACTGGATGCTGGCAGGTCTACTGCTCGGTCTGCTTGCCAGCGTGCTTTACAACTCCTCGATGTGGTCTTTCACATTCAACAGGGATTTGGGCACTATGTTTGTTGCTCTTGCTCTCTATTTCTCGCTGACTTGGTTACAGGCGATGGGCTATGTAGCGCTGTTTCTGCTGGCGTGGGAGCGGTGGGCGTGGTTCCGAGCGTTGCTTTCTCCACTGGCATACGCGGGGCAGATGGCATTTACGAACTATCTGATGCAGTCGGTGATATGTACCCTTCTTTTCTACGGGTACGGGCTTGGGCTTGCAGAGCGCACTACTGTCAGTCAAGGCGTGATATTGGTGTTCGTCATCTATCTGGCTCAGGTTCTACTCAGCATGCGCTGGCTCCGAATCTTCCAGTATGGACCGATGGAGTGGCTCTGGCGCGTCTTGACATATGGGCGACTCTTGCCGATGCGCCGATGAACCGTAGCACGGGCATCCCGCTCGTGCGCTACTTGGGCGAGACGCCCAAGCCCCGGGCAAGGTATAATCCCTCTCGACCGAACGGTCAGAATGGAGGGTAGCGATGCGAAAGCATGTGGTTTGGCTAAGCCTACTACTGTTGCTGTTCAATTGGGCAGTTGCCCACGACCACGGAAAGCCTCTCAAGCCGATTCCTGTTCCCCCCAAAGGTGTTGCGGAAGCCGTCGTGGCAAAAGAGGCGGACCTCCCGGGCGGACCGAAGGCGGAGGGCAGAGCAGGCGACATCGTGATGCGTAATCATCTGGCGACTTATGTGATTGCCAGCGCACGCGCCACCTCGGGCTATTCGCGCTTTGGAGGGCGCTTGCTGGACGCCGTGCTGAATGAGGGAGGGCACGATGCCGACCTGCTGGGAGAGATGTTTCTGGGGGTCTTCGATGCGCGTGGACTGGTGAATGCGCGCGTGCTTAGGGCGGAAACCGTCAGGATTGTGTCCGCTGGGGGTGAGAATAAGCCTGCTATTGTGCAGGTGTCCGCCGCCGACGAACGGTTCCCGATAGTCGACCAAGCCCTACGGATACCAAGCCAGCCAATTGGAGTGCGCGCCACCATTACCTACACGCTGGAACCTGACCACCCTACCTTGCAGGTAGAGTGCCGTCTTCAGAACCCCACCGACCAGCCCCAACGCTACACCCTGGTGCTGGGATGGATTCAAGGCGACGGGATGGTGATGTATCTGCCCCCGTTCGGTGGTGCGAGCTTCGCATTGCGGAATGCAGGTCCACCCGTTATGGGGCTATTGCAGACGATTCGGGGGGAAATGCCGTTTGTCGCTACGGTCGGCTCGCGTCTCGCTTATGGTCTGTATCCCTTAGAGGGGATGTTCACCCAGCTTCAGAAAGCAGAAGACATTTACCTGATTACCTTGCTCAATAATGTGCCCGTTGAGCCGAAGGGTGAGATAGAGGCACGCTGGGCGTTCACGGTATCGGAAGGAGAGCTGGAGACAGTTCGTCGGGAGCATCGACGCCTGCAAGGGCTAAAGTCCGAACTCCTCACCCTGCGCGGAACTGTGGTGGACAACACAGGGAAACCCGTTCCCGATGCGCGCGTCTACCTGCTGAATGGCGAGGAGCAGTTCACCACACTTGCCCTTACCGATTCGCAGGGGCGCTTCACCGCTCAACTCACAGAAGGCAACTGGCGCGGCGTCGTGTTTGCCGACCACCATAGTCCTCAGGCGTTTGCAGTCACCCTCCCCTCGTTCGAGCCACTCACCGTGCGTGTGAAAGCCCCCGCCCTGCTCCGTATTCGCGCCCTCGACGACCGCCGACAACCTGAACCGACCGCTATTGTGTTCGAGAGGCTCACAACCCCCGAAATGCCGAAATCCGAGCGAGTGCGCTATGGCGAGGACGGCAACTATGGACGCTTCGAGCGCACCTACTTTAGCCTCACGGGCATCGAAACGCTCCCCGTAGAACCAGGGCACTACCGTATCACCTTTACACGCGGGTTTGAATACGAAATTGTCCAACGCGAGGTGGAACTGCGATCAGGTGAGATTGCCTCTATTGAGGCAGTTCTCAAGCAGACTGCCCCAATGCCAGGCTACTTAGCTGGCGATTTTCATGTGCATGCCCTGCCCTCGCCCGACTCCTACGACCCGCTTGCCGACAAGGTCAAGGCATACCTTGCGGTTGGAATACACATTCTCACCGCCACCGACCACGACATCAACACCGACTACAGCCCTGTGATACGCGAGCTGGGCGTCCAGAGGCGTATCACCTCCATCGTGGGCACCGAGATTACCCCCATCTGGTCATTGGGACACTTCAACGCCTACCCCCAACGGTATGACCCCAACCTTCCGAATAATGGCGCAGTCGTCTGGTACGACCTCAACGCTCGCCAAATTTTCGAATCGGCACGCAAAAACTATGATGGGGATGTAATCGTGCAAGTCAATCACCCGCGCTCACCGGGAATGGGCTACTTCACCTATGTAGGACTCGACCCAAAAACAGGCACTATCCAACGGGTGAATGAGTTCGACGACTCGTTCGACGCTATCGAAATCTTCAACGGCATCGACCCAGCAGGCGCAGAGGTCATCTTGCAGGACTGGTTCTATTTCCTCAATCAGGGCAAGCGATACTTGGGGATTGGCAACACCGACAGCCATCACGCCTATCGGCTAGAGCCGGGCTTCCCCCGCACCTATCTCTACTTCGGACACCGTGACCCCACCCGCGTGACCCCGCAAAACCTCACCGCCACGATGCGCAAAGGCGATATTGTGGTGTGTGGCGGACCTGTGCTCACCTTCACTGCATCGGTGAATGGACGCACCTTGCGTATGGGCGAAACCGCAAGGCTGAAAACGAACCGCCTGCGCCTGAATGTGGAGGTGCGCGCTCCCTCTTGGGTACGCACGAACACTCTACAGGTCATCGTGAACGGCTCTGTGGTGCGCGAAATAGCCCTATCCCAGCCTGAGGATGCTCCCCTCAACTATAAGGGCACTCTCGATATCGAACTCCCAGAGGATGTTCGAAAGGGCTGGCTCGTTCTGCTGGCAAAGGGCGACCGCTTCACCGCCCTCTACCCAACTTACCCCCTCTCGTTCACCAACCCACTCTACTGGGAGCGTGAGTAGATGGGCGATCTGCTAGCTTGGCTGGTAGGGCTGGTTCTGGTCATCAAGGCACTTATTCTCAGCTGGAACTGGCTCTACTGGCGCACCTCTGGACGACCCTGAGAAGTAAATGAATGTTCATATCCTCATCCCGGCTCGGAATGAGGTTCGGAGTCTGCCACGATTGATAGAGGCACTGGCACCGCAGCTCACCCCAGCAGTGCAAGTCTGGGTATGTGATGATGAGTCGACCGATGGTACGCCCGAGTGGCTTGCTCAAAATGCCGAGCGGTATGGGGTGCGCTGGTTTCGTTCCGCTCCCCGCCCAGAGGGATGGGTCGGCAAAAACTGGGCGTGTCATCAGCTGGCACAGCACGCCGAATCGTCCGACTGGCTTCTGTTCTTAGATGCCGATTTAGAGCCTGCAGCCGACTTCATTCCGATGCTCATCTCCCTTCTCCAGCGTTCGGAAGGTGCCATGCTGGTGTCGGGTATCCCCACTCTCCATGCTCCCAGCCTCGCAATAGGGCTACTCAAGGTGATGGTGCCCTTCTCGGTCTTCACGCTCTTGCCCCTCGCATTTGCCGAGCGTGTGCCGAACCCTGCGTTCGCGTTCGCCAACGGTCAGGTGCTGGCGATGCGTACCGAAGATTACCGACGGCTTCTGCCTCACCAAGCTATGCGCAACCGTGTACTGGAAGATGTGGCGATAGCCGAGTTAGTGAAACGGCATAAAGGGCAAGTCAAACTGTGGGACCTGCGCGCCCATGTGCGCGCTACGATGTACCACACCCTACGGGAAGCGTCCGATGGGTTTGCCAAGAACGCCGTGGCAATCTGCCGAAGCATCCCGATGGCGCTCTTTATCGCCTCGATGCTCTGCATCGTGTATGGCTACCCGCTTTGGGCACTGATAGCAGGGAGCGGGCAGGTTGCGTGGGCGTGGGGCGCAGTAGCACTCAGTGCCCTGCTCTACGGCAGTTCCGCACGAGCGGTTGGACTACCCTGGTGGTACGGGTGGCTCTACCCCTTAGGAATTGCGCTGGGCGTGTATACTTTGTTGCGGTCGGTGGTATGGTATTGGCGCGGGAAAGTGGTATGGAAAGGTCGTTCCTACAGCATACGCTGAGCACAATCGGCAGGAGGTTCACCGAGTGGCTCATTCTGTGGAGTCTGCGTCGCCACTTCCGTGCCATCTATCTCCACACCGAGTTCGAACCCGACCCTAATCGTGGGCTAATCCTCTATGCCAATCACCACTACTGGTGGGATGGCTACTTGGGATATGCTATAGCGCGCGTGTGGCGTCGTCAGCCTCTTGCTTGGATGGAGGCGTACCGACGCTTCCCACCCTTTGGACTGCTGGGTGCGCTTCCGTTCCCGCCCTCAGATGCTCAGGTACGCATGCAGACCATTCGCAAGACGATGCGAATGCTGAAAAACGAGAAACGGCTCTTTCTCCTGTTTCCTGAGGGTGAACTGCACGCAGACGAGGCGCGACTGTTGCCCTTCCAGCGCTCGCTGGGGTGGCTGGCGAAGCGGTTGCCCGAAGTACCCGTTGCGCCCCTCGCCATCACCATTCGGGCAACTTATCATCAGTATCCATGCGCCTACCTGTGGGTCGATAAGCCCCTAACCGAGAGCTGGCGTGCCCTTTCAGAACAGGACTACACCGAGTGCGCAAGAGAACGGTTATGGCAGTGCCTTCAGGCGCAACGCGAACGAGTAGCCATCCTCACCAGCCACCTGCACGCAATACAGAACGGCTATCGACTCCTGATACAGGGTAAACTCTCTGCACATGAGCGCTGGCAGTGGTGGCGGTTATCGGACGATGAACCACGCAAGCCCGGCGGACTATGACTATTGTCGGGCGATAATGCGCCACTACGCCACCAGCTACTATTTCGCCACCCAGTTCTTTCCTGCCGATATACGCCCTTCGGTCTACGCCCTCTATGGATTCGTGCGCTATCCCGACCAGTGGGTGGACTGCCCTGACGGTTGGGATGCAAACGCAATACGCGCCCAGCTGGACGCCTACGAGCGCAACCTCATCCGAGCCGTGATAGGAGAGCCAGTGCCCCTTCCTGTCCTGCGTGCCTTCGCCGACTGCGTGCGACGCCACCGTATCCCCCTGCGCTACTGTGCTGACTTCTTGGATGCGATGCGGATGGACTTGGTGCGCTCCCGCTATCAGACATTTGAAGACCTCCAAACCTACACTTGGGGAAGCGCATCGGTGGTGGGTTTGATGATGGCGCACATCTTGCGCAGAACCGACTCCGAAACCCTACACTATGCGGGCTTGCTGGGGCTGGCGATGCAGATGACCAACTTTCTGCGTGATGTGGGCGAGGACTACGCACGCGGGCGTATCTACCTCCCTCAAGAAGAGCTTCAAGCCTACCACCTCACCGAGCAGGATATTGCACAAGGAGTCGTGGATGAGCGGTGGCAGGCGTTTATGCAGTTCCAGATAGAGCGCTGTCGTCGGCTCTATCAAGAAGCGGAACAGGGTATCAAGCTTCTGCCCCCATCCGTTCAGTATCCCGTGCTGTTGGGAAGCCGTCTCTATGCACGCATTCTGGATGCAATAGAGCGCAACGGGCACGATGTGTTCCGCCAGCGCGCCCGCACCTCCTCCACCGAGAAGATTCGACTGGCTGTCGAAACCTTCTGGCAGTGGAAAAGGGGAGCACTTCCAATCGCCTAGACAGTGTGAGGAGGAACCGATGAGCGACAGGTATGTGCGCGTGGTAATGGGTGTGCTAATGGTGGCGTTTGTGGGCACGGCTCTGCTCTTCCTGTTCGGGGAGCCATACCTCAGCGCGCTCATCAGGTGGGGTGCGGAGCGAACCCACCTGCCAAGCGAGCCGTTTGAATACCACCGCTTCTACTTAGCCCTCAGCACCGCAATGATGGCGATGTTGGTCGCTATCGCCTTTCAGGTGGCGCGTGCTCCCCAGCAGAATGCCAACCTCCTGCCCCTAATGGTGGTCTCGAAGCTAACCAGCTCCGCGGTCGGAATAGCGTTCTACCTTCAGTCCCCTGCCTTCAGGTATCTGCTGATTGCTTTGACCGACCTACCGATTGCAGGGATTGCGTACTGGGCGTATCGTGCGTTGAAGCGAGCTTCATAGGCGCGCAACCTCTCGGCTCACTTGAGGTAGGGAAACTGGCAAGCCGAACTCGATGAAAGCGTACCTGCTCGCTTGCCAGTGCCCTATAGGCTCCCATTCTCCATTTCGATCCTGCTCCACCCTCAGCTCGGCGTCGGCTATCTCGGTGTTGTGGCAGAACAGTTGACCGCCTGTGGGGTTGTCGTAGACGGCGCGCAAGAACCGTTTTGGGGGCGCAGAAACGCTGAGCGTGTAGCGATGGGAACCCCGTGTGAACTGCACCGACCACTGTGGAAAGTGGACATGCGTCTCTACACGCAACGCCTCCCGAAGGCTACGAAGGGGGATATGAAGAGTAGCCCCCTCGCTATCAGGAAACCACAACCCTATAACCGAGAGAGACGGTAGAAGAGGAAGATACAGCGTCAGCCCTTCAAACAGGGGCAACCGAGAGGGGCTAAAAGCACTACAGTGGCACCAGACCCACCGTTTGGGCAGTCGTCGTCCCCAGTGGTGGCTTTGACATCCGGGGGCACTGCTAAACGAATAGGTACGCCCATCGACCACCACCTTGCCCGATACGCTAGCAGAGAGCGCAACATTGGTCAATCGGCTGGGCACGAACGGGGAACGGTACGCCCAATCAGGAAGCGGACGATAGACAGGGATTGGGCCCTCCTCTATCTCCAGATCCCACTCTGCTTGGTGGTCAGATGAGTGGAGATGCCCTGTAAGCCGTCTTCCCTCAAAAGTGCCGTAGTCGGTCGTAATCCCTCCTTCAGGGTTCGCCTTGAGCGCATCCAGCGGGCAGGTTTGGCGCACTCCCCAACTGTTCTCTGGGTTGCGAGAGTCGAAAAACGAGAACCAGACTGCCGAGTAGCCGTCTGCGCGCTGATGCGGAACTATAAGAGTATAGCGTATCCAGATACCCGGCTCGGCAAAGGTGAGGTACCAGACCTCATAGTGGGGAGCCTGCCCACTCCATTGGCAGAGGTTCGCGGTGGTGAACTCCATTATTGCTGACCGGGCATTCCAAACGGCACCAGGGCGCGCCCCACTGCCGAGATTTGCTCGTTCGTCTTGGCAACCTCCTGTTCCACTCGGCTGAGACGCTGGTTGACCTCCCGCAACTGTTGGTACATCAAGATGAAACCTATCACGCTCGCCACCAAATGAACCGCCAGAAGCACCACAATCGCACGCATGAACGCAGTATACCTGCAGGAAGACTAAGGCGTGCTTCGAAAAGAAGGGCTAATGGCGGTTGTGGACGAACTTCAGCGTGCGCGACAGACTGCCGAGGAGGTCGCAGCCGAAGAACATAAGTTCGAGGACGGGTTCACTTTCCGAACCGTGCTCGGACTTTTGTTCGTGGCGTTCGTGATGTTGCCGGGCAGTATCTATATGGGCTTGGTGGCGGGCGTCGGCTTGGGCGCGGCGGCGGAATGGGTTACGATTGTGCTGTTTGCCGAGGTGATGCGCCGTTCACTCCAGCCCCTCAAGCGTCAGGAAATCTACATGCTGTTTTATATCGCCTCTGCGCTTACTGCGATGGGGGCAGGCGCATATGGGCTTTCGGGCGGTCCCCTGCAGTGGAAGATATGGGACCAGTTCTTCGTGCAATCGGCTCCTGCTGCGCCCATCGCGAACGAAGTGCCCCACTGGGCTGTGCCCCCACCCGACTCGGAGGCACTGCGCGAGCGCACCTTCTTGCACCCTGCGTGGGCGCTTCCCCTGTTCGTGCTGTTGCTGACCGAGATATTGGGACGCGCCAGTTGGCTTAGTGTGGGCTACCTGATGTTCCGCGCCACCTCCGATGTGGAGCGTCTGCCCTTCCCACTTGCACCCGTTGCGGCTGCGGGCGCGCTGGCACTGGCAGAGGCTGGACGCCGTGAAGAATCGTGGCGGTGGGGCGTCTTCTCCACCGGCTCTGTAATCGGAATGGGCTTCGGGGTGTTCTATGTGGGCATTCCCGTCTTCACGGGCACACTGTTTGGGAACGCTGTCACGCTTATCCCCATCCCGTTCTTAGACCTCACGCAAAATGTGGAGAATGCCCTTCCAACCGCTCTTGTGGGGCTATCGCTCAATCTTGGGGAGGTGCTGGTGGGGTTCGTATTGCCCTATCATATCTTGCTGGGTGCTGCAATAAGTTCGGTGCTCACCTATATCGTGGCGAATCCTATGCTGTACAATCTGGGTTTCATCCCCAGCTGGCAACCGAACTCCCCTGCGCTTCAGGCGAAAATCTCGGCAGACTTAGATTTCTGGCTGGCGATTATTGTGGGGCTTCAGATTGCGGTGGCAGTTATTGGAATTGGCATGGTGTTCCGCACGATGCGCGAGCATCGCTTGAATGTCTCCTTGCGTGCGCGGGGGATGACCCCTCCTCCGGGGCGAGGCGACCCACCCCTCTGGATACCAATCCTGGTCTGGGCAGTTTCGGTGGTCTCGTATATTGCGCTTTGCCGTTGGTTAGTGCCCGATTTTCCGCTGTGGATTGTAGGTGTGTTCGGCTTACTGTGGAGCCCGCTCAACAGTTATGTGTCCGCCCGAATGATTGGGCTGACGGGAAGTGGAGTTTCCGTTCCACTGCTGCGCGAGGTGGCAGTGATTAGCAGTCGCTATCCGCGAGTGGATATCTGGTACGCTCCCTTGCCCCTCTATGACCACGGTTGGGCGGCGCAACGGTTCCGCGAGGTGGAGCTAACGGGCACAAAGTTCACCAGCATTCTGAAAGCGGAAGTGGCGATGTTCTTCACCATCGCGGTTGCCAGCTTCCTGTTCTGGTCATTCTTCTGGAAAGCCAGCCCTATTCCCTCTTCGCTGTTCCCCTATGCGCAAAAGATGTGGCCCTACTTCGCCCAGATGGAGGCGGTCTGGAAGCAGATTAATCGCCCCGAAAGCGAGATGCGCGAACTGGTGCTGGGTGCACTCAACATCCCTCGCATTGGCATCGGCTTTGCGCTGGGCATGGGGCTGTTCTGGGTCTTCAACACCTTCAAGTTGCCGATTCTGCTCTTCTATGGGCTGGTAGGAGGAGTGGGACAACTACCCCACTTCACCCTGCCGAAACTGTTGGGGGCGTGGCTGGGACGACGCTACTTCAAGAAGCGCTTCGGTGAGGAGAACTGGATTCGCTATGCTCCTGTGCTTCTGGCAGGCTTCTTCTGTGGCATGGGGTTGGTGGGCATGCTGGGGATTGCACTGGCACTGGTGGCGAAGTCGGTCTCGGTACTACCATTTTAGCCCCAAATCGGCTATAATTAGGAACATGGAGGGAAAAACCATGCGGAAATCGTTATGTCTGTTGGCACTTGGGTTGATATGGGCGGTCGGAGCGAGCCAGAACGCACCCAAAGCCCCTACCCTACCTGACAACACGGTAAAGGCAGAACATGAGCAACTGACCCAGGTGATGAACCACCTTTCGAAGGGCGAGTTCGAGAAGGCGCTTTCTCTTATTCAGGGAACCACCATCCCGAACACCATTCTGGTCTACGGAAGCTGGACAACCATCCCCATAGACCTGCGAGACGAGTTCAAGCAAGCAGCAGAGGAGGCAATTAACAATTGGAACCGTGCGCTCAACGGCAACCCCAAACTGGAATGGACAAGCGATGAAACAAAAGCAGATATCCAGATTGTGTTTGAAGAGGATGTGGCGGAAATCACAGCAGGGCAGTTTCGACTGATGCACGGCAAGTCGCGTCTCAAACTACCGCCAACAGAGGGTACCAAGCGTCAGGTGCGCGCCCGAATCGCTACCTACATCCCCTACACGGAGATGCCGATGAGCAAAAATGCCATCACCCACCTTGTCGGGCAGGCAGTAGGCATTTATCTGGGGCTTGCCGAATCACAAAAAGATGACGAGATTATGGGACCTGTGTGGAACACAGAGAACCTGCCCACTGCCCCCACTGCTGGCGAGGTGGAAACGGTGCGCACACTATGGCAGACCCGCGCCCAACTGGCTGACTATGCTACGAAGCGCACCGCTATCTACCTTCCCAAACCCCGAATCGCCATCGAACCGATGGCGCACGACTTTGGTGAAATCGCTCAAGGCTCGGTGGTCAAGTTCACCTTCACCATCAAGAATACAGGGGATGCACCCCTCGAGATTAACGCCCGCCCCAGCTGCGGGTGCGTCGTACCGAAATATGACCGTGTGATTGAACCGGGTCAAGAGGGTGCTCTGGAAGCCCAACTCAGCACCGCAGGCTTTCGCGGCTTGCAGAATAAGACCATCCAGGTTACCACGAACGACCCCGACAACCCCAGCCTGACCCTGCGCCTCACCGCCAATATTCGCACTGCAATCGAGGTGCGCCCCAGCGAAACGATTCAGATGCGCCTGAGCGCAAATGCCCCCACCGTTCAGGAAGTGGAGATTGTTGCGAACACGGAAGAACCCCTCGAAATCCAGCAGGTGTCAGTGCCTGCCCCCTATGCGAAGGCAGAGGTGCAGAAAATCGACGACAAGCGCGCCAAAATCATCATCACGGTCAATCCCGATGCTCCCGTAGGGCGCAGTAACCTTCTTGTGATGGCGCGCACGAACCTCTCGGCTATGCCTCAGGTCACAATTAATGTGGTCTGTGAAAAGGGGATTATCGTGACCCCCACCACCGTCTTCTTTGGAGCTATCAACTCGGCAACGCCTCTGCCCATCGAGCGTGTGGTGATGCTCTCGCGAGGCGATGCGGGGTTCAAAGTGCTGAAATATGAAGTGGACGACCCCAATATCGAGCTTCGCCACGAAGAGGACAACGAGGGCAAACAGCACCGAATCGTCATGCGCTACAAGGGAGGCTGGACGCAGGGCACTGTTCGACGCACCCTCACTATCGAGACCGACGACCCACAGCAGTCGCGCATCACAGTCTCGCTGATGGCGAATGTGCTCCCCAGCGGGATATAGGGCTATAACAAGGGGCAGGGGATTTATCCTGCCCCTATTTTCTAACACCCGCTACCGAAGTTGAATAGCACAGTCAGCAGGTCAGCATCATCCACAACGCCGTTGCCATCGAGGTCGTAGGCACGGTTATTGCTTCCGAAGGCAAACAGAATTGCCAACAGGTCCGCATCGTCCACACAGCCACTTCCGTCCACATCGCCCTGCGGTAGGCTGGTGGTCTGGAAGCGGATTTCATAGCGCTGGACATCATCAGTGGAACCCGAACCCGGGAAGACCCGTGCAAAGAAGGTACCGCCCGCTGGTGGAAGAAGGTAGTTAGGGACTTGCTCTGCCTGTTCCACGCCGTTTGCGGTGGCACTGGCAAGCACGGTGGTGCCGTTGGAGTCGCGCAGTTCGAGTTGTAGGTTCTGAATGGCGCGGGTGTTGATGGTGGTGGCGGTGCCTCCTTCAGGTCCCACTTGATAAGTTGCGCCAATAGGGGTAACGGTAATGGTGATTCGTCGGCTGGCGGGCACTGTTAGGCGATAGAAGTCCACATCTGCAGTGCGGTCTAAGCTCGCCAAGTTCAGTACCACGAGATTCGTGTTATTCAAATCCACTTGAGTAGCAGTGGCTGCAGTGTTGTTCAGTTCATATGGGTCGCCATAGTTGCGATGCGCACCTCGGATATCGTCATCTTGCGGACCATCGAAGTTCGTGTTGAGATAAGGCTCCATCAGCTTGGTGCGATTAGTCGGGATGACATGTCCAAGTCCCAGTCCGTGCCCATGTTCATGCATAACGGTATTGCGCAAGAAGCGGTAGGTACCAAAGCTGGATTGCCAGTTCTCACTGGTGTCGATGACCATATCGCCAGTATTGGGGAAGTAGTTGAAGGCGAGCACACCGTTCACACCATCGAGGTTTCGCCCACCAATCCGCACATCTCCACGCGGAGCGGTTGCAGAGCCTGAACTGTTCGGGAACGCAGCGCCATCATCGGAAACCTCCTCATATCGCAAGCCCGCCACCTGCGACCATCGAGTGAAACTGTTTCGAAACTGGGTGAGCCATGTGTTACGGTTGCCTCCAAACTTGCTATCCATACTGGCAAACAGGTTGCTGGGGGCACTGCCACCAGAAAGTCCAGGCACTGGAGTCCCATCGGGCACGAGGCTCCAGCGTAGGCGAATAGGGTTGCCACGACTGCCCGTGCTTCCATAGGAAGTGCTCGACCATCGACCTCCGCGATTGTAGGCAGGGAAGAAGTCGCCAAAGACGACGCGGTAGACATACTCCATATACTCAGGCGGGGTGCCAGGCGCAAAGCAGAGGTGCATCGGAAGCCCTTCGTAGGAGATGCCCTCTATACAAGCAGAGCCAACCCCATGAACCCCTGTTATCGACTCGATCACTCGGTGGCGTATCTGCATCTCTAAGTCGGCTGGGTGTTCCCACTCCCATAAAGGAGCCCAGCTCAAATCGACAAGGCGACTGTTGAACGACTGTGCGAATAGACCGCACGCGGACAGTGCTACTACGATACCTACCAATAGCCTTAGTACCATGCTGATACCTCCTACCCTTAGTATAGCACATTTTGTGCCATTTCTGCCTCGAAAGGGGCACTATCTGTTAGACCGCTTCAGAGTGGGTTTGTTCCTTTAGGGCTGGGAAGCAGATGCGAAAGGTGGTGCCCTTCCCTACCTCACTTTCCACGAAGATATGTCCCCCATTCTGCGCCACAATCCCATAGACCACCGCCAATCCCATTCCATGCCCTGCCAGCCCTTTGGTAGTGAAGAACGGTTCGAAAATGTGATCGAGGTGATCTGGCGGGATGCCCACCCCAGTATCCTGCACAACGAGGCAGACATAGTCGCCTGCCTCCGCTTGGGTAGGCTGGGCTGGAGGCGGTTGGTCATAGTGGACGCGTTGGGTACAGATGCGCAAGGTGCCTCCTGTCGGCATTGCATCGCGGGCGTTGAGGGCTAAGTTGAGCAGTATCTGCTCCATCTGCACGGGGTCAATCAGGAAGAGGGTGGGTTTGTCTGTGAAATTGGTTTCGATGGTGATGGTTTCTCCTACCGCTCCTTGTAGCAGGGGAAGCAGGTCGCGAACGAGGCTGTTGAGTTCAATGGGGCGTGGCTGAGCCATTTGGCGTCGGGCGAACCCCAACAGTTGGCGCGTTAAGCCCGCCGCTTTCTCTGCCGATTTCACCACATTCGCAAGGTCTGCTTGAGCGGGATGGTCGGGTGGTAATCGGGAGGAGGCGATTTCTACAAAGCCGATTACGGCTGTCAGCAGATTATTGAAGTCATGGGCAATCCCGCCCGCAAGCCGACCGATGCTCTCCATCTTCTGGAGTTCGAACAGTTGGTGTTCCAACTGCCTGCGCTCGGTGATGTCGATATCGGCACAGATAAAGATTGTCTCGTCGCGAAGCCGTATCGGGAAGAGGGACGAAAGGATATAGCGTGTTCTGCCATCCGCTGTACGGATTTTCCACTCCTTCAACGGAGCCGGCTGACCTGTCTCGGCTATCTGCCTTAGCATCTGGAGATACTCTTGCGCTTGCTCTGGAGTGAAGATAAGCTCATCCAGCGTTTTCCCCAGAGCCTCTTCTTTACTATAACCGTAGAACTTTTCCGATGCTTGGTTCCACAGCAGGACACGCCCCTCCAAATCATAGCCCTGAATGGCAACGGTGGGAGCGTTCTCGATAATCGCTTCCAGTTGCTGATAGGCTTGCTCCAGTTTGGAATGGGACTCTTCCAAGCGTGCGGTGGTCTCGCGCGCTTGGCGCACATAAACTGCGACCACCATAAGGGTAAGGTAGCTCACCACCCAGAAAACCCAGTGATGGAAATAGGCAGAGAAAGATAACGGCTGTTGATTGAGCCACCCTGCTTGAGGATTGAACCCTAATACAAAGGCTAACAAGGGGAGCGTTAAGCCAGGAAGTTGATATCGGATAGTGCCCCAAATTAAGAGGGGCAAACCAATCTTTAGGATAGCGGTTGCATATTCGGGGTCATGCCAAGAACGCGCAAGAACGGATACACTCGCTGTCAGTAGGGTAATCCCTCCAATCTCTGCCCAGTGAAGTCTCTTTAGTCCCCGAAAAGTTTGCAACGCGAGAAGGGGGGGTTCCGAGTATCATCGCTCCCACTACATCCCCGCCCCACCAGAAGAACCAGTGCCTCCAAAAATCGTCCCAGCTCCAGCGCCCTGCAAGCGTAAAAAGAGCCACCATCACCCCAGCGGTAGGTGCTAACACCATCACCAAGTAGAGCAAAAAAAGGGCTAGATCGCGCGGACGACGGAAAGTAGGGTCAAACCCTCCTTGATGAAGGAGATAGACCACCGCCCCATAACCCAGCCCAGCGGTCAACCCCATCAGCACCCCGACCCAAGTGATGCCCAGCACTCCAAAAGCGAGTATCACCGTGCTAATGAGAATGCCGATGAGTGCGGGCGTGCGCCACCACCAGATTACCCCTATCGCAAAGCCAACGGGGAACCAGAAAATCGAGGGCGAATTGGGCGTGAAGGCATACATTAGCGCCACCCATGAGAGCGCAACATAGCCGATTCCTGCCAGCACTCCACGCACGAGCAAAACCATTGGGTTCTGCCTCTCTATGATTAGTTTTCTTTTCGATAGAGAGGTATATTCTCCTGCCCATTCCCCAGTTTCCCTCTGCCCCTGAAGAAAGCCCTGAGCCGTTCCGATAATAGTGTTTCAGGAGGCACGCATGTCGTTTCTTCGCAAATTCTTGGGCGTTGGCAAGAGCCAGGCATACGACGAGGGCATCCGCTACTACGATGATGGGCGTTTTGAGGAAGCGCTTCGGTTGTTCGAGCGCTGTCTTACCGAGACGCGCGACCTGATGGTGCAAAAGCTGGCACGCTTTTATATTGCCGAATCGCACGCCCAGCTTGGACAGTCTGCCCTTCGGCGCGGTCAGTATGAAATCGCAGCGCAACATTACGCTCAAGCTATCGAAATCCACCCCCACTATGCCGACCTCCACTATCAGCGTGCCCTCGCCCTGCGCAAGATGCGAAACTACACCGAGGCACTCTCCCACCTTGAGGAAGCCCTGCGCATTAATCCCCGCTTTGCAAAAGCCATCCTGCTTCAGGGAATCATTGCCTACGAGACCGGAAGGCGCGAGGAGGGGCTGAAACGGATTCAAGAGGCAGTTCAGATTGACTCCCATCTCGATGCCACTCGGCTCAACCAGGCGATGGAATACGACCGTGCAGGGCTGTTTGAACAGGCACTGGCGCTGTTTGAGACGCTTGGCTCCTCCAGCACGGACGAAGCACTCTATCACGCCCAGCTCGGCGACGATTTCTACAAGCGGGGCGATTTCGAGTCGGCAGTGGCGGAATACCGCAAGGCGCTAGCGATTCGCCCGAACTTTGCCGACATTCGCAACCACTTGGGGATGGCACTTGCTGCGCTGGGGCGTGATGAGGAGGCAATCGAGCAGTTCCAGAAAGCGTTGGAGATTAACCCACGCTATCTTGAAGCGCACCTGAACCTTGCGCTTACCCTCCGCGATTCGGGACGCATAGAAGAAGCACGCCAACACTTTCAAGCCGTGCTGGATATCGACCCCGAAAACTCACTGGCACGCCACGCCCTCAGCGACCTCGCTGCCTAACCGAAACAGTTATGGTTCCCTGACAGGAGTACCCAAGCAAGAGTTTCACCTCCTCCTGTAGGTTCCCCCCGCAAGCGGGGGAACCATTCAATTTTTTTCGGTTCCCCCCGTCAACGGCTGACAAGGGTACATAAGATGGGTTCAGTTTCGGAAGTGAACCCCTACTTTTCCGCAAGGGTTTCATCCCCCCTCCTGTAGGTTCCCCCCGCAAGCGGGGGGAACCATTCAATTTTTTTCGGTTCCCCCCGTTGATGGCGGAACCTTGCTTTCTTCTCGGTTCCCCCCGTTGATGGCGGAACCTTGCTTTCTTCTCGGTTCCCCCCGTTGATGGCGGAACCTTGCTTTCTTCTCGGTTCCCCCCGTTGATGGCGGAACCTTGCTTTCTTCTCGGTTCCCCCCGTTGATGGCGGAACCTTGCTTTCTTCTCGGTTCCCCCCGTTTACGGGGGGAACCTTAAGGAGGGGGGAATTGCCTCCCGAAAATGCGAGTGAACCGATGGAAAGTGAACCTGACCTGTGTACCTATGCCATGGGGGGTACACTTTTCGAAATGGAGTCCCAAACACGGCGTCGGCTACCGCGCACGGTGGTGGCGTTGGGTGGGGTTAGCCTGCTGAACGACCTCAGCAGTGAGATGGTCTATCCCTTGCTTCCGCTGTTCCTCAAAGGGTTGGGGGCGTCGGTAGCGTTTATAGGGCTAATAGAAGGGATAGCCGAGACGACCGCCAGCCTACTGAAACTGTTTTCTGGGTGGCTTGCCGACCGTACGGGCAAGCATAAGGGGCTCGCTTTCAGGGGCTATGCGATTGCGGGGTTCACACGCCCCCTGTTAGCCCTTGCCACAGCGCCCATCCAAGTGCTGGGATTGCGATTTGTAGACCGTGTGGGCAAGGGGATACGCACGGCTCCTCGGGACGCGCTGATTGCAACCGCCACCCCTCCTGAGGCACGGGGGCTGGCGTTCGGCTTCCACCGTGCGATGGACAACCTCGGCGCCACCCTCGGTCCCCTTACAGCAGGAGCTGTTCTACTATGGGCACCCGAGAACTATCGGCTGGTGTTTCTAATTGCGAGCATTCCTGCGCTCGCTTCGCTTTGGCTCCTCTGCTGGGGCGTGAAAGAAGTTCATCTACCCCCACTTGCGCTCAACAGAGACCATGCACATCCTCTGGCGGGCGCGCGCAGGCTCCTTGGGGGGCGGTATGGGTGGTTCCTGCTGTGTGTGCTGATTTTCACTTTGAGCAACTCCAGCGAGGCGTTCCTGATACTGAAAGCTGCTCAAGTGGGGATAGCCTCTGCGACGGTGCCTCTGCTGTGGGCGGGGCTGAACTTCACGCGTACTGCCCTCTCGACCTTCTGCGGTGCACTTGCCGACCGTTGGGGGCGCAAACGCATGCTCCTTAGCGGTTGGTTTCTCTATGCGCTCGTTTATGCAGGCTTTGGAGTGGCGGACCGTGTCTCTCTGGTGGTCGCCCTATTCTTAATGTACGCCCTCTACTTTGCCCTGACGGAAGCCTCCGAGCGTGCGCTGGTGGCGGACTATACGCCTCCAGGGGTTCGTGGGCAGGCATATGGGCTGTTCCATTTTGTGGTGGGGATTGGCATGCTTCCTGCAAGTGTCATTTTCGGTGCGCTTTGGGAATGGGCAGGCTCGCAGGTCGCCTTCTTCACAGGAGCGGGTTTAGCCCTGTTGGCAGGGTTGCTCTTGATGGTGCGGAAATAAGCAAATGGTATGCCCATCACACGCACCCAGTTTGGCACTTTAGAGGATGGCACTTCTGTGGAGTGCTTCACCCTTGAGAACTCGCAGATGCGCGCCCAGGTGCTGACCTATGGAGCAACTCTCCTTTCGCTCCAGATACCCAACCAGACTTTTCCAAATGACCAAGAGGAAACGGTTTCAGACTCGCAAGGGCAACTGAGCGAAATCTTGCTGGGGCGCGATACGCTGGAGGGTTATCTGCACGACAATCCCTACTTCGGCGCAATAGTAGGACGCTACGCCAATCGGATTGCAAACGCCCAGTTCACGCTGGACGGTAAAACCTATCGCCTGCCTGCTAATGAGGGGCAGAACCACCTGCACGGGGGTCCGAGCGGTTTTGGACGGCGTGTGTGGCATTCTGAACTGCTACCCGATGGCGAGCGGTTGGCGCTGAGCCTTTTCAGTCCTGATGGCGATGAAGGATATCCGGGCAATCTCATCGCCACTGTCGTCTATACCCTCGTGCCCCCTATGACCCTAAGGATAGACTACTTCGCCCTTGCCGACCGCCCTACCGTTGTTAACTTGACGAACCATGCCTACATCAACCTGTGTGGGGAGGGCACGATACTGGACCACTGGATGACGATGGAATGTGATTTCTACCTCCCTATTCGTGAAGACTTAATCCCCACAGGAGCTATCGAATCGGTAGAGGGCACTCCTTTCGATTTTCGCATGGGCAAACCCATCGGCGCCGACATCGAGGCAAACGACCCCCAACTTCGTATCGCAGGGGGATACGACCATACATTCGTCATTCGCGGGGAGGCAGGCATCCTCCGTCGGGCATGTACCATCCGAGACCCTACTACCCAAAGGCACATGGAAGTCTGGACCACAGAACCCGGCTTTCAGTTTTACACGATGAACCTCAAGCGCCCTATTCTTGGTCGTGGTGGGCGACAGTATGAGCGGTGGTCGGGCTTCTGTATCGAAACCCAGCACTTCCCCGATTCCCCGAACCTACCTCACTTCCCCACAACCGTGTTGCGCCCAGGCGAGGTCTACCGCTCCACAACGGAGCTGAGGTTTCAGGTGGGATGAGGATGGCACGGGCGGGACGCCCGTGCTACGGTTCGCATTACCCATACTTCGGATAACAGCACTTTTTGTACTTCTTCCCGCTTCCACAGGGACATGGGTCGTTGCGCCCTACTTTGCCTGTAGAGGCGCTGGTGGGCTGGTCATCGATGCGCTGGATGCCTGCGTTTGAGCGGGCAAGCGCGCCTGCGGGGTTCGCATCACCGCTGGCAATCCGCACCTGACGCTGTTGCTGAGGCACAACCTGCGCATGGAACAGGTACAGAAGCACATCGTTGCGAATGCTGGCAAGGGTATCGGCAAAGATTTTGGCAGACTCTTGCTTGTACGCCACCAGCGGGTCGATCTGTCCGTAGCCTCGTAGCCCAATGCCCTCGCGTAGGTAGTCCATCGAGGCGAGGTGTTCGATCCAGCGTCGGGTAATCACAGAGAGCAGGAAGTGGCGCTCCATCGCCCGCAGGACTTCGGGGGTGAGCTGTTCCTCGCGCATCTGATATGCCTGCTCTGCCCAGTCCAGCACTTGGTCGAGGAGCGCATCGTAGCGAGTGAATCGGAACTCATCGGGTTTTGTGAAGAACTCCAGCGGGAAGATAGAATTGAGCTGGCGGTAGAGTCCTTCCATATCCCATTCGGTGGGGGGCATATTGCGGGGGGCAAACTCGTCGATGACCTCTTGTACCCGTTCGTGCAGGAAGCGGAGTACCAGCTCGCGCGTATCTTCCTGCCCCATCAAGATATTGCGTCGCATGGTGTAGATGAGCCGACGCTGGTTGTTCAGCACATCGTCGTATTGGAGAACATGCTTGCGAATGGAGAAGTTATGCAGTTCCACGCGCTTTTGGGCGTTCTCGATGGCTTTGGTGAGCATTTTTGCTTCCAGAGGCTCCTCTTCGGGCCAGGTCTTCAAAAGGGGGCTGTTGCGCAGGTTCTCCCCGAAGAGTCGCACCAGCTCGTCATCCAGCGAGAGATAGAAGCGCGATTCGCCTGGGTCGCCTTGGCGCCCTGAACGCCCTCGAAGCTGATTATCGATGCGTCGGCTCTCGTGTCGCTCGGTTCCCAGCACGAACAGCCCGCCCAGCTTGCGCACTTCTTCCGCTGCAGCGGAGCGTTCCTGCTCGGAAAGAGGCAAAGGTGGCGCAGCACGCTCTTTGCCACCCCGTCGGAAGGAGAGCAGTTCCTCTTCCCGCTGGATGGCTTGCTCGGAGGTCTCCGGCTCTTCGCCATTTTCGGGCTTCGGTTCCTGTTTGACCACCGAGCCACCCAACAGAATGTCCACCCCGCGCCCTGCCATGTTTGTGGCAATCGTCACAGCGCCCTTGCGCCCTGCCTCCGCAATAATCAGCGCTTCCTTCTCATGGTACTTGGCATTCAGCACATTGTGGGGGATGCCGTGCTCCATCGCCTCGATAAAGTATTGTGCGTTCTCCTTCGGAAGCTCCCAGTGTTCGAGGAACCAGTTCACATGCTCAGGGTCGGTGGGGTTCGTGGGGAGGTTCAGCGCGCGCAGGATGGGCGTAATCTGGCGCATCGAGAGGCTATTTAGAGGCATCAGCAGGGTTTTGCGCCACTCATCCCGTTGCTTTTTGTCTATCTCTTTCGCGTTCTCTAACGCCCGTCGTGCTCGCTCGATCAGCACCAGCATCTGCAGTTTATCGAAGGTAAGTCGGGAGGAGACTACCTCCGACATCTCGATGGAGCGAGTGCCCACCAACACTGGCTGTTGCTTCGTGTAGAGGCGCAGAATCTCCAGCGCAATCCCCCTCAGTTTCGCCTCCAGATTCTTGTACACGACATCGGGATGATCGATACGAATCATCGGGCGGTGGGTGGGAATGCACACCACATCCATACCGTAGATTTTGCGGAACTCTTCCTCTTCGGTTTTGGCAGTGCCTGTCATACCCGCCAGTTTCTGATAGAGGCGGAAGTAGTTCTGGAAGGTAATCACGGCGATAGTTTGGCTTTCTTGCTTGATGGGTACGCCCTCTTTGGCTTCTAATGCTTGGTGAATCCCGTCGCTGAAGCGTCGCCCATGCATGAGGCGTCCTGTGAACTCATCAACGATGATAATCTCGCCATTGCGCACCACATAGTGGACATCCTTCTTAAAATAGCCATGCGCTTTGAGTGCAGCATTAATGTAGGGCATCAGCTCCACTTCATTCGCGAGGTTCTCAACACCCAGCATCTTTTCAAGGCGTTCGGTTCCCTCTTCAGTGAGGGTAACGGCGTGATGTTTTTCATCGACCACATAGTCCCGCCCTGCTTGCAGACGGCGCACCACCGAGTCGATGCGCTGGTAGATGCTGAGGTCTTCTTCAATCTGTCCAGAGATGATGTGAGGCGTACGCGCCTCATCGATGAGGATGCTGTCGACCTCGTCGATGATGGCATAGTAGAGTTCGCGCTGAGAAAGTTCCTCTGGTGAATAGACCATGTTATCGCGCAGATAGTCGAAGGCGAACTCGTGGTTCGTGCCGTAGATGATGTCGGCTTGGTAGGCTTCTTTTCGGGTGACCTCGCGCAGGTGCAGGTAGCGTGGGTCGGGATGCACATAGCCCGGTTCATAGATATAGGAGCCACCGCGCTCGTCGGTCTCGGCACTTTGCCCCTGAATGACCCCAACGGTCAAGCCGAGCAGGTGGTAGATAGGTCCCATCCACACAGCGTCGCGTCGGGCGAGGTAGTCGTTTACCGTGACGAGGTGCACTCCCTTGCCCAGCAGTGCGTTCAGGTAGAGGGGCAGGGTGGCGACCAGCGTTTTCCCCTCACCAGTTTTCATTTCGGCGATGCGCCCTTGGTGAAGCACAATCCCGCCCAACAGCTGAACATCGAAGTGGCGCATGTTGAGCGTTCGGCGCGCCGCTTCTCGGCACACGGCGAACGCTTCAGGCAGAATGTCGTCCAGCGTCTCGCCATCTTGCAGGCGTTTTTTGAATTCATCCGTTTTGGCGCGCAGTTGCTCGTTGGTCAACTGCTGGATTTCGGGCTCAAGCGCGTTGATTTTGGCAACAATCGGCTGTAAACGCTTGACATCGCGCTCGGTGCTATCGAACAGTTTCTTCAGCCACTCTCTTACTAACATAGGTTCCTCCGCCTCTTGATGGGGCGTGCTTCATGATACCTTATCGGGGGGATAAAACCGATTCCATAGCCCCTTTTGGGTATAATCTTGATTTGCAGGAAGCACACCACAACAAGGAGGAGACTTTTGGAAGCATACACAATTTCGGGTGGCATTCCACTGAGAGGGACTGTTCCGATAAGTGGGAGCAAGAACGCAGCGTTGGCACTGATGGCGGGCGCTCTGCTGATAGAGGGTCAGGTCGTACTGCATGATATGCCCCATATCGAGGATGTGCAGACGATGACCCGCCTGCTTGGCGAGTTAGGGGTCTACTCGGAATGGCAGGGCAACACGCTTTACTTAGACACGCGAACGCTCAACAGTGCAAGTCCCCGCCCAGAGCTGGTGAATCGGATGCGCGCCTCGTTCTATATCTTCGGTCCTCTACTGGCACGGCTGGGCTATGCGAACATGCCCCATCCGGGAGGATGCCAGATTGGCAGTCGCCCTGTGAACTTCCATCTGAAAGGCTTGCGCGCCCTTGGTGCTAAGATAGAAACCGAAGAGACTCTTTACCGTGCGCAGGCGAACGGGCTGAAAGGGGCGCAGATTTATTTAGACATGCCGAGTGCAGGCGCCACACAGCAACTGATGACCGCTGCGGTCTATGCAGAGGGGCTGACGACCATCGAAAACGCTGCGATGGAGCCTGAGGTGGTGGCGCTTGCCGATTTCCTCAATTCGGCAGGGGCGCACATAGTAGGCGCGGGCATGGGTACGCTCTACATCGAAGGGGTGAAACGGCTCAAACCGTATGTGGAGTTCGAAGTAATCCCCGACCGACTGGAAGCGGGCACTTTCGCCTTAGCCGCCGCGATTACACGGGGCGATGTGGTGATCGAACAGGTGGTTCCCGAACATCTGCACGCGCTCCTTGCTAAACTGCGCGACTCTGGGGTGCAAATCCACGAGGGCGAACATCACATCCGCATCTCAGCACGCGACCCGCTCGTAGCGGTCGATGTGCGCACGATGCCCTACCCCGGTTTTCCAACCGATCTCCAACAGCCGATGTGTGCCTACCTAACACTTGCTGAGGGTGCGTCGGTAGTGCATGAGACCATTTATGAGAACCGTACCCAACATGTGCCCGAGCTGAAGCGGATGGGCGCAGACATTATGGTGGAGGGGCGCACGATACTCATTCGGGGTGTTCCGCGTCTCAAAGGTGCCAAACTGCGCGCCACTGATCTTCGCGGTGGTGCTGCGCTCGTGGTGGCGGCGCTTGCAGCCGAAGGCACTTCCGAAATCAGTGAGGTGCTCCATATCGACAGAGGGTATGAAAATTTAGAAGGCAAACTAAGGGCACTGGGCGCACAGATCGAACGAGTGCCCCAATATGCGCTTACCCCTGCTATCACCGAATCGGTGAGGGAGAACTGAGCGATGTTGCGACTGCACGCAGAACTGGGGGTCGACCTCGGCACGGCGAACCTGCTGGTCTACCAGCGGGGCAAGGGGATTGTTCTGCGTGAGCCGTCGGTGGTGGCAATCTCCCAGCCCACGGGCAAAGTGCTGGCAGTGGGCGAAGAGGCACGCTTGATGTTGGGGCGCACGCCAGGAACTATCACTGCCGTTAAGCCCCTCGTGAACGGGGTGATTGCCGACTACACGATTACCCTCGAAATGCTGAGATATGTGCTGAACAAGGTGCTGGGTAAGCGCAGGCTGTTTAGCCCGCGCATGCTTGTTTGCGTGCCTTCCAGCGCCACCGATGTGGAACGGCGCGCCGTCATTCAAGCAGCAAAGGAAGCAGGGGCAGGCGAAGCGCACCTGATAGAGGAGCCGATGGCAGCCGCTATCGGGGCAGGACTGCCCATCAGCCAACCCGGCGGGAATATGGTGGTCGATATCGGTGGAGGCACCACCGATATCGCGGTCATCTCGTTGGGCGGAATCGTGATTAGTCGCTCCATCCGCGTGGCAGGCAATAAGTTAGATGAAGCCATCATGCGCCATGTGCGCCTCGCCTACAACCTAATGATTGGCGAGCGCACCGCAGAAGAGATCAAGATTCGGATTGGCTCCGCCTATCCACTCCAACAGGAACTGACGATGGAGGTGCGCGGGCGCGACCTCGTGGAAGGACTGCCCAAAACCGTTACTATCCACTCGGAAGAGATACGCAGTGCGCTCGCAGAACCCGTGAACCAGATTGTCGAGAAGGTGCGCTCCGTGCTGGAAGAGACCCCTCCAGAACTCGCAGCGGACATCATCGAGCGGGGAATCGTACTGACAGGGGGAGGCGCGCTACTCAGAGGATTCGACAAACTCCTCCAGCACGCCACCAACATCCCCGTTCGCGTGGCAGAAGACCCGCTCTCGTGCGTTGCCATCGGTACAGGGCGCGCCTTAGATGAGATGGACGCTATCGTGCGCGCCAGCCAAGGCGCATAAAGCAACCCCTAACGAATAGGGCGCGAAGAGGAGCCGACCTCTATCAGATACCAGCGCCCCTCCACGCGCTCAAAGGTGTAGGAGATATAGACCAACTTCGGCTGACCCGTGACATCGTCGATATAGCGATGCTCACCCCGCGCCACTAACTGAGTGTCCCCACGGCGCGCCACCTGAGTGAATCGTATCGACTCGGTCTTGATGACTCGAAGCGCATCGCGGGTCATCTCTATGTAGTCTTCCGAAGGCAAGGAGTAGGCATACCTGCCCTCCAGATAGACCGCAATATAGCCGTTCGGGCGCACATACCGCTCGATGAAGCTGATGTCGCGGAGCATCCACGCCGAGCGCAAGTCGGCTACAATTTGCGCATTCTCGTCGCGCGGGCGGGCGTCCCTCTGCAGATAGTAGGGCGTCTCGATGAACACGGGTACCTCCACATAGACCACACGAGGCGGAGGCAAGTAGACCACTCGCGGGAGTGCTACAAACGGTGGGCACGGGTCATAATACCAATACGGAGCGTAGACCACCTGATAGGGCACAGGATGAACGCAGTAGTAGCGATACCCGAACTGGATATTACCCCAGCGATACACGAAGTACCACTCAGAACCAGCGCCCCCGTAGTAAACAGGCTGACCTATTACGGTGAACCGATTCTCCCAGCGATAAGGGTTCAGCCCCTCTGTGCGACGCACCAGCGCAGGTAGATAGGAGGTGTCGCTCAACGGTACAGGCGTGTTCAAGCCGTGCTGAGGTGGGGTCAACACAGGACGCGAGTTAATCTCCACCCGCTGAGGATTGTTTAGCACCATACCCGAATCGCGGGGCTTCTTGCGGAAGGGGTCATCATCACGAGAGGTGGAATGAGTTGACGATGAACCTCCACCTTGACTGCTCGACGGGCGGGGTTTATTGCCTCCATCGCTGGAGCGACCGCTCTCTGAGTTCTGACTGGGAGCAGGCTTATTGTCCTTCTTGCCCTCCGTCTTGCGCACCAGCCCCCCCAAATCATCCCCATAGGCAAGGCTGAACGCGACCACTCCAGTACACAGCCACAACAGGCGTTTCATGGTTCGACCTCCTGACTCAATTGTACACCATAATCAGACGCCTCAGGGTCTTTCTGCGTTTCATGGGGAAGTCAGTGTCTGCAGAAATCAGCACGCGCTCCTCTGCTCGCGCTCGCTCAAAGAGAGTGGTGTTTTCGGAATCGTGAAGCCAGCCCATGTGTTCCACGAGCTCGCTAATGCCCTACTCCATCTCCAACGCTCCTTGCCCTGCCTCCGCTTGAACCCGCTCTGCCTGCGCCACCCCGTGCAGATACGCCGTTATCGGCAACAGGAACTCCTCACCCGCCAACAACTCCCCCACCGTCCGTATCTGCAAGCGTGGGATTTTTCGGTTGCCCAGCGGAGTGGTGTAAAAGCCCGCCTGCTCCACCTCCTGTACCATCGGTGCAGTCGGCTCCTCCAGCGACACAAAAAAGCCCAGCGTCTTCACGAACCCCTGCACCAGCTCCACCAGTTGCGGTTTCGGGCAGGTCTCACAGAACTCCACGAAGGCGCGTTCGCTCCGCTGCCAAGTGTCGGTGAAGGCTTTGATTTGTGCCTGAGCAGGCTCGCCCGACTGCTCTTTGAACAGCAGGTTATAGTCGCGGTTGCTGTTGAAGGGCGGGTCGAGATAGATGAGGTCGATGCATTCGTCGGGGAGGTAGCGTCGGAGTATCTACAGATTATCGCCATAGTAGAGTGTGTTCGGTTGCATCGGCAGGGATTGTACCTGATATGCCCTCGCCCTGTCTGAAAACCCTCACCCTCCCCTACCCTTCTTTTCCCACAGGGCTTACTGCACGAGAGTTTTTCGAACTTGTGCCTGAGGTTGGCTTCTATTTAGAAAGGGCAGACACAGGGGTCTGCCCCTACAGGCAAGGTGATTTTGTAGGGGCGCACCCCCGTGTGCGCCCATTCTCTATTCTCCCTCAAAAAAGTGTCGTGCAGTAAGTGGGAGAGGGGTTGGGGGTGAGGGCTTAGCACCCACTGCCGAAGTTGAACAGCACCATCAGCAGGTCGGCATCGTCGACCACGCCATCACCGTTCACATCCTCCGTTAGAGCCGAGCCACTACCGCCGAAGGCGAATAGCACGGCGAGTAAGTCCGCATCGTCCACACACCCATCCCCGTTCACATCGCCTCTTGGCAGAGGGGTCAAAAGAAACCCGCGCTGTTTGTTGTTTAGAAGACCATAACCGACTATCTGCCCCCGTTCGTTGATGTCCGTAGCCGTTTGCAGAAGCCAACCCGTGTTGGGGGGAATGGCAAGGTTGAGATCGATTTCATGCCCCTCTGCAGTCCAAAGGGTCGCATGCCCTCCCTTCTGACCCACCAGGTCGCCCCGATTGTTGATTCCTTGAGCATAGCTGTGACGCCGAAACGAGCCGTGATCTAAGACTGCCACTATCCCGTTTTCCCATCGAATCGCATAGGTTTCAACAAAGTCCTCGAACGGCAATAAGCCTCTATATCCTGCAACTTGTCGGTTGTCATTCAGGGACAAGACGCTTGCATCGATGAAGTCATCGGGTGTAGGGGGGTGGTCACTGCTAAATCGCTCCAAAGGCTGATAAATCCAGTTTCCGCCGTAGTGGTCCTGGTCTATGTCCCAAGCGATACTACCGAGGATGTCACCCTGATTATTGATGTCAAGGGCAGTTCCTGAGCAAGGAACCGAGCCACAAAGGGAGATGACCTGCCCATGAACCCACTTGACGGGGATGGGATTGCTCGGTCCATCAACGCCGACCACGATATCGGAATCGTTGATTGCATAAGCGACCCCGTTGGTGCGCACGAGGGGCAAATAGCTCAGGGAACGATCGGGGTTCCAAAGGGCGGGTGAATAACCGTTCGCCCGCCCAACAATGATGTCATGATTGTTGATGTCATAGGCTTCCCCTCCCGAAAACCCGGAGGGCAGGGCGATGGAGGCATTGCCATCCCACAAAAGGGCAAGTGGGCTGCGGTTGGGGAACCCAATCCGTCCGACCGCATGCCCATAATCGTTGAGACTGTTGAGGGTCACTCTGCCAGTCGCTTCGTAAAGAGGTGGTGGAGCGATGGTTTGGATGTGATAACGCGTCGGCTGGGCGAGCGCATGGCTCCCCAAGCTGAAAGAGAGAGTAAGCCACCCAAGAAAACCCGACAAAGGCATAGGTATTCTCATCTTCTTCTCCTATTTTCAGTTCGGCAGCTTGTTCTCGTTCGGTCGTGTAGGTTCGGCTTCAGGGCGTTCGGGTTCGGGGTGGTAGTGGATGCCCCGCTCTTTCGGCTGACCGTACAGTTCGGGGTGGAGGTACTTGCCCTTGATTTCATCTTCCTTCTCCTGTTCGGTCTGGTAGCCATACTCTTGCACCCAGCGGTCGTTGCGCACCGCCTTCACTTCCCACGAGACCTTGACGAACGGCTTATTTGTGCGAATGACGAACCGATTGTTCTGGATTTCGCGCACCACCTTCGCCAGCACGAAGTCGTCGCTCGAGTCGATGACGGTGAGTTGGTAGCGGAAGTCGCGGTTGATGGCTTCAAAGTAGTCAGGCAGTCGTACAGTCGCATAGCCTTGCGCGTCGGTGACCACATTCCCGCTGTAGGCGTTGAGCGGTTCGGGGGCTTCTGCGCAGAAGTGGTTTAGGTAATGAGTTTCGGGGCGGAGTGGGTGGTCGATTTGGAACGATTTGGTGCCAGAAGCAGCGAAGCGTCCAACCGAGTAGACACCATAACCAGCGGTGCTGTTGCTTTGCCCAATCACGCCGTAGGTCGTCCCTGTGGTGGCGATTGCCTCACCGTACACACCTCTGCCAGTAGTGCTGAAACTTCGCCCATACACGCCATAGGTTACGCCCGTGCTGGCGGTTGCCAAGCCATACACGCCCGTGCCAACGGCGCTGAAACTTTGCCCAATCACGCCGTAGGTCGTCCCTGTGGTGGCGATTGCCTCACCGTACACACCTCTGCCAGTAGTGCTGAAACTTCGCCCATACACGCCATAGGTTACGCCCGTGCTGGCGGTTGCCAAGCCATACACGCCCGTGCCAACGGTGCTGTTGCTTTGCCCAATCACGCCGTAGGTCGTGCCCGTAGTGGCGGTTGCCAAGCCTAACACACCCCTGCCATCGGTGCTGGCGCTTTGCCCAAATACGCCATAGGCTTCGAACGTAGTGGCGGTATGGTTGCCGAAAATGGCTCTTTGCCCTGTGTTCGTCTCCACATGCAACCGATAAATGGGCGAAAGTGTGCCAATACCGACATCCCCAACGTTGGTGATCGCAAGCCGTGGCGTACCGTTGGTAAACAACTTAATGCCTGCGTAGCCAGAAAACCATGCAGTGGCGCCTCCACCGTTCCACGAGTCGTCAAACCAGCCAACTGCATAATGCCCCATCGCCTTCCCGTCATAACTAAAGGAATCCGAAGGGTTGAGTCCGATGAACCTGCGAATGTTCGTCAAGCCGACATTCAAGTTGGTGTCCACATTCAATCCGCGTGTGTTGGCACTGTAGATGGCATAGGGTGTCCTGGTTATCTTCACACGGGGCGAAAGGGTAGTGGAGCCGACCTGTATCTCTAACCATCGGTTTGCACCTGTCCAGACTGATGCAGGGTAGTTCAGTTCCACCGTGAACAGTCCGTTGCTGACCGATACGGAAGCTGGTCCGATGGTTGCCAAGGCGGTTCCGCCTGTAGGCACATCAAAGAGGCGGAAGGTCATATTGAAAGTCCCACTTGCAGGATTGCCTCCCTCTTTCAGGAAGCCCTGATAAGTGAACGATTGCGCGCTTGCGACAATCAGCGCGCTCAGCAACCCGATACTGCACAGGATAATACGCATCATGGTTCCTCCTCAGATAGAATGAGGTGATTTGGAAAAGGGGGACTTGGGGGCGATGGGGGGGTTGGCGTTCGCTCCTTCGTATCCTTTTCTTGGTGTCACCTGCTTTATTATAGCCCATTTTTTGGGGAATTGTCAAGTGATAAGGAGGGTGTTCGAAAAAGTGGCTTGGGCATCTTGCCCTTTTCGTACACGGGCGGGACGCCCGCGCTACGAGTGTGGCACAGACATTCGTATCTGTGCAAAAGCAGTGTTCCACAGGCAGGAATGCCTGTGCTCCATTTTGCTGATGGGCAGGATGCCCGTGCTACGAATGGATTTTTCGAACAGCCTCTCGCCCCCTTGACTTTCGCTCCTTCAATATGGTATACATATGTATACTGGAGGAGATACGATGCCGTTCAATGTGAACCGATACCTGATTCGTGTTCGCGGTGGTCAGAAATATCTGCCTGTATCGGCGCGCCTCGTGTGGTTTCGCGAGGAGCACCCCGACTGGACACTGGAGACCAGTCCCCTACACCTCGATTTTGAGCATGGGATTGCAGTCTTCCAAGCGGTGGTGAAAGACCCCTCGGGTCGGGTGATTGCCAGCGCCACCAAGATGGAGACCCGCGACGACTTTCTTGACTTCGTTGAGAAGGCGGAAACGGGCGCGGTCGGGCGTGCGCTGGCGATGTGTGGCTATGGCACTCAGTTCGCTCCTGAACTGAGCGAGGGCGACATTCAGGAAGGGCGTGTCGCTTATGCCGATTCTCCTTTGCCCCTGCGCGGAGAGGATGGAGAGGCACAAAAGGTCGCCGAATCGCCCCCGATGGTGTGTGAAAATTGCGGGGTTGCGCTTCGTCGCCCGCAGTATGAGTTGAGCATGCGCAAGTTCGAGCGACCTCTGTGCCCCACCTGCCAGCGGCGGGCAACTCAGGCTTCTGCATCGTAGCCGATGGAGCGGGCGATTGCCGAGCAGTCGGGCATACGCTTAGACCGCTGGCTTGCAGAGCGACATCCCGAGATTAGTCGCGCCCGCTGGCAAGAGTGGATCGAAGCGGGTGCGGTTCTGCTCAACAATAAGCCTACCAAGCCCTCAGCAAAACTCAAGGCGGGGGATGAGGTCGCCTATACCCTTCCCCCCGACCGCCCTCCCGACTATGACCTGCGCCCTGAACCGATACCGCTCACTATCCTCTATGAGGATGCGTATCTGATGGTGGTGAGCAAGCCTCGTGGGCTGACCGTTCACCCCGCACCTGGGCACCCCCACGGCACGCTGGTGAATGCCCTGCTGGCACATGCTCCCCAACTGGCGCAGGGTTCTGCTACCTTTCGTCCCGGTATCGTCCACCGTTTGGATAAGGACACCACAGGGCTGCTGATTGTGGCAAAGACCGACCGTGCCCATGCCCTGCTCAGTTATGCCCTGCAACAGCACGCTATTCAGCGTCGCTATCGTGCGCTGGTATGGGGCACTCCTGCTTGGGAGCGCACGACGGTCGACCTCCCGATTGGTCGCCACCCTGTCAATCGCCAGAAGATGAGCGTCTATCCGCACGGTGATGTCCGAGCCAAGCCTGCGCGCACGCATTTCAGCGTGTGCAAGCGGTATTCGGGCTTCACGCTACTAAAGGCACTGCTGGAAACAGGGCGCACGCACCAGGTGCGGGTACATGCCAGTGCAATCGGGCATCCTGTGGTGGGCGACCCGCTCTATGGGGGCAAGCGCACCCCGCCCGCTGAGTGCTCCCACGCGCTTGCAGAAGCCCTCCGAAACCTTCAAGGTCAACTGCTTCACGCTTATCGGTTGGAGTTCACCCATCCGATTACGCATCAGCCGATGGAGTTCACCGCTCCCCTGCCCCCCGACTTCGAGCAGGTGCTTGCGCTCTTAGAGGTACAATCTCCCCTGCGATGATTATCGATATCAGTATCCCGCTTCGCGCCGAAATGCCCATCTATCCGGGCGACCAGCCGTACGCGCTGGAGCCGATGTTGCGTATAGAAGAGGGAGCGGTTTGCAATCTCTCCCGCTTGGTGATGGGCACGCACACGGGCACGCATATCGATGCGCCTTGGCACTTCAATCCTGATGGCAAGCGGGTTCATGAAATTCCCCTCGCTCGGCTAATTGGGCTGGCGTGGGTGGCAGACCTGCGTGGGCACTCGCTCATTACTGCAGAAGCGCTTAAGAAGGCGTGCATCCCGCCCTCCACCACACGCCTGCTCATCAAGACCGACAACAGCGACCTCTGGGCGTCTTCTGAGTTTCGCCAAGACCATGTGGCGCTTGCACCCGATGCGGGCGATTGGCTCCTCAAGCACTGTATCGATGTGGTGGGGTTGGACTATCTTTCGGTGGAGCGTTTCGGCGCGCCGAAGCCAGAAGTTCATCTCAAGCTCTGTGGGGCAGGCGTGGTGATTATTGAAGGGTTGAACCTCAGGGATGTGGAGGCAGGGGCATACGAGCTTATCTGCATGCCCCTCAAGATAGAAGGGGGCGACGGTGCGCCTGCACGCGTCGCCCTGAGAACAGTTTAGCGAGATACGCCCGCGAATACAGGGGCGAGACGCCCTTGCTACGCTTAGATTACAGGGGCAAAACGCCCTTGCTATGCTATGGTTGTGCCCCTATGCCCAGCAGGTCGGCAAGGGAGGGCACACGGATTTCGGGCAGGCCCAGCATGTACTTCGCATCCAACGCCTGATTGATGGTCTCAATTGCCTCGCTGTAGTGGGCGCGGGTGTAGAGGTCTTTCGTCTGGGGTATCTGCTTCTCCAGTTGTGCCTTCAGCTGGCGCAGTTGGTAGCGTGCCAGCATCTTCGCATCGTCGGGCACAGGCTGGTTCTTCACCAGCATATCGATTAGTAGTTGCAGATGTGCCCGCTGGAGCAGGCGTCGGAGGGCAGAGACCTCTTGCCCCGTCTTGGCTTCCGCCCAGATGGCATCGTAGAGCGTCTCGAACATCTCTGCCAGCGTGAAGGCACTCCTCGAGTCGACCGCCTTGAACTCGTTGTTGACGACGCGTCGCAGAGTATCGGGCGACATCAGGCGCGTGAGCGTGAGGCGCTGGATGTTGCTCAGGAAATCACGAGCGGGCGTGTCGGGCGGGATCGGTCCGCCTCGAAAGCCATCGTACGGATTCGGCGCCAGCAACTCGTAGTAGCCCTTGGGGAATTGGAACGCTCGGGGCGAGAAGATATGCTCCACAATCAGCCCCAGCGCACGCCGTTGGGTCGCCCCATCCACCACTTGGGAGGGTGGCTGAGCGTTCGGGTCGTTGGGGAAGTTGCGTCGTATCTGTAGTGCCCCCACAAAGCGTGAGAGCTGGACTGATGCCCTACTGTAGTTCGCCAAGGTGCCGAAAAACAGGCGCGTGAACTCGTAGTAGCTCTCGTTCGGGCGCGGGAAGAAGGCTGGCAACAGCTGGAGGAGAGCGTCAGTGTCCTTTAGCACCAGCTCCCAATACTCAATCGGCTCCTTGCTGAGGTCGAAACGGGTGACATACGGGTCAAATCGGTCGGCATAGTCGTCGGTCTCGTAGGCAAGTTCGGGCTTGGTGTTTTTGCGGGCAATCTCCAGCAGGAAGACGCGTTCCTGCTCTGGTGTCTTTGCCTCGTGGAAGACCCGATAACCGTACTCGATTGCCCAGTAGTCGTAGGGTCCGATAGTGGGGTTCCAGTAGACATTGTTGGGCGTGTGGAGCGCCATCTGGTTGAAGGGGTCGTACTCCATCACGCTGGCAACGGTTCCGCGCTGGCGCAGTTTCTCGCCATCCTTGAGGTCTTCGAGGGTGTTCATTCGGCTGGCGACGAAGTTGTGGCGCAAACCGAGGATGTGCCCCATCTCGTGTGCTGTTACGGAGCGCAGGTAGTCCTTCACGAACTGGTCTTCGCTGACTTTGGTGGCACCACGCATAGGGGCAAGCACCGTCATCTGCAGGTAGCCCATAAAGGCGCGGTGGAGCGTGTCCTGCCCAATCGTGCAGATGCGCGCATCGTGCAACAGGTCGTTCGGACAGCACTCGCGCCGTTCCGCTTCATAAAATGCCGACAGGGGGTTGACCGCGTACAGGTGGTTCACACGGGTGAAGCGCGCCATATTGCCGTCGATGGTGATGCCAGCGTTCAGAATCTGTCCTGTGAGGGGGTTCGCACGGAAGAGCGCAACCGCATAACCGTTGCCAGGCGATGAGACCCACCGCACCACATTATAGCGCATATCGGCGTGGTCCCAGTCCGCATCGTCGGGCATCTGTTTGACCACAATTGCATCCTTGAAGCCGATTTTCTCGAACGCCTTGTTCCACTCCAAGATTCCCTCGCGAATAGCGTCGCGATACTCTACAGGGATAGCGTTATCCAGCCAGAACACAATCGGCTCTTTGGGGGGCGAGAGTTCTGCATCGGGATCTGCCTTCTCTAAGTGCCAGCGCAGGATATAGCGTCGAGTCTGGTCGGGCACTTCGCTGGCGATATCGATAAGGTCGGTCGTGAAGTAGCCGACGCGTGGGTCGTAATAGCGTGGGCGGTAGCCGTTATTGACGGGCAGTTCCCACAGGTTGTAGTTCACGGTGATGGGCATACTGCGCGGGTCGGCAAGGTTCGCCTCACCCAACAGACCACCTAAGATGCCTGCAAGACCACCACCCCGCTGTTGCCCTCCTGTGAAGTGGTAAGCAGTCTGGATAAAGAGGTTGTTGGGGAACGCCTTCACTTGGGTGTAGATGGTCTTCTCGCGGTCGATGGTGTAGTTTCCGCCTCCTGCAGCACTTGCCAGTTGCTGAATCTGAATCAGGTCGGAGCGGAACAGGTTCGACACATCGATGAGGAACCGTTTGCCTTCCCCATCCTTCGCCTCAATCTTGAACGCCTCTAAGTACGCATCGGCAAACGAGCGTCGTACCGAGCGACCAATCGGGGTGTTTTCAGGTGCTTGGAACAGATAGTTCGGCACTACCAGCAGAATCTGCTCGTCGCGCTTGACCAGTTTAAACAGAATGTCGCTAATCGGGCGGCCGGGAGCGAGCAGGATGCTTGGCAAGCCCTCGCTAACGGTGGATTGCAGGAAGTAGAGCTTCCCCAGCTGGTCTTCCCGAATCTCCATGTAGAGGGTGTCTTTGGTGGCTTCCTTCTTGCGGTACAGGGTGAACAGTCCCTCCATCTTCTCGAACTCTTTGGTCACCTCGGCGATGGTCTTCTCCTTCTTTTTGGTGTCCTCTTTCTTCTCTTCAGCCTTCTGTTCACCCTCTTGCGCCTTCTGCTCGCCCTCCTTCTTCTCGTTGGTCTGAGATTGTTGACTCACAGTAGGTGCAGAGTTCGACCCGTTCTCGTTCTCTGGGAGGGGGCTTCCCTCAATCCGTTCGACTTCCAGTTGAGCGGTAGCAGGCGCTTCTACTGCCCCTTGCCCGAAGCTCATGTTGCTAACTGTCGTCTTCGCATAAACGGTGTCGCCCGTTCGCACTTCTACCAGCAGTTCCGTCTCAGCCGTAAGTTTGCTCTCCCCTTGAGCGGTGTAAGTGCTTTGAATGCGTGCCACGCGAATGCCCTTCCAAGTTTCGAACCCGCGCAGAGTGTAGTTCAATCTTCCTGAAACCGTGGACAGTTTGGAATCGTCTCGGAAGGTATAGCTCCAGCTATCCCCCACCCCTACGGGATTTTCAGCAAAGACTACCGCAAACACCTGTGCCAAGTGTTGCTGGTCGCCTTCTGCTTCCTCCTCACGAGTCGATTCGTAAGCAACCAGTTCACCGTTGGACTTGATCGTGGTCGTGGTCTTGAGCGATAAGAGCTCATCAGGAGTGGGCATCTTTTGTCCACGAAAGGTCATCTCGTACGATTCGTAGCTCGTCTCTTGAGTGATATTGCCTTCTGGCGAAACACTCAAGATTTTCTGATTCATCACGGTGGTCACTTCAAGAGTGAACGATTGCCCCGCTGCCTCGATGGTGATGGAACCTACTTGGCGATAGCGCATCGTCTGCCCTGTTTTTGCCTTCTTCTGAAGCAGAACCTTCTCTTGCGCATCACCACCCACAACAAGGAGCAAGAGAAACAGCCATGCGAATAAGCGTCGGTATCTCCACATCGGTGTTGCCTCCATAGCGGATTAAGTGTACCCCAATGGGGTAGAATCCGCCTATGAAACGGCTGGGCTATCGTGTGGCAGTGTTGTGGCTCCTGTGTGCGGTAAGCCTGCACGCAGTGAGCGAAACGCCTACTTTGTGGGGCATCCCGATAACCGAGTATGCCTCTCGGCGTGAAGCGGTGCGCCAACAGTTAGCAGAAGACCAGATGCTCATCCTCGCCAGCGCAACTGCTGAGGTCGATTATGTACGCTACCGTCAGGAGAGCAACATGATGTATCTGACAGGGGTGGATACGCCGAATGCGGTGCTGGTTCTGCTCCCTGAAAACAGTCCGATGGGTGTGGAGGAGGTGCTGTTCTTATCTCGGCAGTCGCGCATTGCGCGCCTGTTCGAGGGTCCTGCGCTGGAGCCGAGCGAGGAAGCCGAGCGCAAGACAGGTTTCCGCGAGGTGCGCGACCGTTCCGAACTGAGAGAGTTCTTAGAACAAGCACTCCAGTACCACCCGAAGCCCCTCTTAAATCGCCCTGCCCGCACCAGCCTCTTGGACACTCTGCGCGAGCTGAACCCCGAAGTGAGCATCAACCCAGCCGAACGCCTACTCACACCGCTTCGCATGGTGAAGTCCCCTCACGAGTTGAATCTCATGCGCAAAGCAATCCAGATTACGATGGAAGCACATCGGGATGTTGCGCGCACGCTCAAGCCAGGCATCCATGAGTATGAGATAGAAGCGGTGATTGTCGCCACCTTCCGACGGCACGGAAGCGAGCGTGAAGCGTTTGCCTGCATCATCGGTTCGGGTCCCAACAGCTGTATCCTACACTACAACGCCAATAAGCGTAAAATCGAGAAGAACGACCTTGTGCTGGTGGACATCGGAGCAGAATATTCCTACTACGCTGCGGATATCACGCGCACCTATCCCGCATCAGGAAAGTTCACCCCCCGCCAGCGAGAGCTGTACCTTGCGGTGTTGGGCGCAAAGAAATATGCCGAACAACATGCCAAGCCGGGCGTCACCCTGCGCGAACTCCATCAGAAGGCGGTGGAGTACCTACGCAACTCGCCCCTTCGCGCCAAAGACGAGAACGGACAGGAGCGCACCCTCGATGCCTTCTTCGTGCATGGGCTGTCGCATCAGCTCGGCATGGATGTGCACGACCCCGATAATGGCACACCTTTGAAGCCCGGAATGGTGTTCACGATAGAGCCGGGCGTCTATATCCCCTCCGAGAACATCGGCATCCGCATCGAGGACGACTATCTGGTGACGGAAACAGGCGTGATTAACCTCTCTTCTGCCCTGCCCACCGCCCCCGATGCCATCGAGCGCATGATGCGCCAAGCTCGCACAGGGCGCAAGTGAGGGCAAATTTTTGAGGGGAAGCAATAGTTCAGGGGCACGCTGAACCTCGTCCAGAACCGAGCGCTCGGGCAAAGCGTTAACGAAACCTTCAGGGTCTTGACGCGCCCCCTGAAGGGTTGCTAAGTCGTCCATCGTGAAATAGGCGTTCAAGACTCCCGCCTCGACCAGTTGCTTTGCAAGGGTGGTCTTGCCCACCTGGCGTGCGCACTGTAAAAATACGACAGGCATCACAAGCAGCCGTTCTTGCACTCGTTCCAGAATCCACCGCTGTACCACGATGGGTAGATTTTACCCATTTGATGGGTAGAATCTACCCGTTCAATGGTGAATTTTTCCCAGAACGAACCGTGACAGTGTGGAGTGGAGGCTTCCTACGGAAAGTTCCCTAAGCAGGGTACACTCCATACTGGATGAACTGGCAAGAGATAGGGCATATTACGCTTCAACTGCTGATTGCGATTGTGCTGAGCGCCATCATCGGCTGGGAGCGTGAGATGCGGGGGCGCCCTGCAGGCATTCGCACGCATGTATTGATATGCTTGGGCACGACGCTTATCATGGTCATCTCGCGGGCATTCGTGGCGCCTGCTGACCCTGCTCGAATCGCTGCGCAGGTGGTGAGCGGGATTGGCTTCATCGGGGCAGGCACGATTCTGCGTCAAGGAAGCGTGGTGCGCGGGCTGACCACCGCCGCCAGCCTCTGGGCAGTGGTGGCAATCGGCATGACGGTCGGTATGGGGAGCCTGCAATATTATCTCGTTGCCCTGATTGCGACCTTGCTTACCTACGGTACGCTTACGCTTCTGCGCATTCCTGAAGAGCATATCCAGCGTACTCACCGTGTCCCTACCTTGTGGGTCACCTTAGAAGCCACAGCCAAGCTCGACCCAGTCTTTTCCGTGCTTTCCCACCACAAGGCAGAGCTGACCGCCTTCCGCCAGGAGTTTCCCGACATCCCGAACACGCGTGTGTTTGCACTTCAAGTCCAACTGCACGCGGACCACTCACCTGAAGCCATTCTGCGCGACCTATTGCACCTGCCAGAGGTACGCGCCGCTCATTGGGAGGCTTAGACATGAAGGCGAATCCCCATCGTGTCGGGGTTATCGACTTAGGCTCGAACTCGGTGCTTCTGCTGATAGCCGAGCGCACAGAGAGCGGCTGGCAGGTGCTGACCGACACCACCACAATTACCCGCTTGGGAGAGGGCTTCGAACCCCACCATCGGCTACAGTCCCCTGCCATAGAGCGCACTCTGCGAACGGTCGAACAGTACTTGCAGACCTGTCAGCAGATGGGCGTTTCGCAAGTGCAGATTGTGGCGACCGCAGTGGTTCGGGAAGCCACCAATCCGCAAGCACTCCTGAAACCGTTGACCCAACTCGTAGCCGTTTATTACCCCCTTTCAGACAGTTGCACGATTCAAGTGCTTTCCGCACAGGAGGAGGCGGAGTTGAGCTTCCTTTCGGTGGCCCATGACCCCCACCTCCCTCCTGAACACCCGCTGGCGGTTATCGACATCGGCGGTGGAAGCATGGAAGTAGCCTTCGGATACGAGCGGTTAGAGCAGGCATTTAGTTTTCCTATGGGGGCTCAGCGGGTGCGGGCGCGATGGATGCACTCGAACCCACCTCAACCGAAGGAGATTCTCCACGCCTGCGAGCAGTTAGATGCGGTGTTTGCTCCTCTCCAGGAACTGCCTATCCCTGCTCTTACTGTCACAATCGGGGGTACGGGGGTCAACCTTGCGATGCTTGCTCTACGGCTCGAACGGTTCGAACCGGCGCGGGTGCATTTAGCTCCCTTGACCAGCGACCAGATTGGCTCGCTGTTCCACTTCTTAGTGCAGATGAGCGATGAGGAGCGTGCTCTCCTACCCAATATTGAACCAGAGCGTGCCCCCCTACTCCCTGCAGGCGCGCTGATACTGGAGCGCGCCCTCTACGCCCTCCGCCAAGAGCAGGTGCTGGTCAGCACTTATGGCGTACGCTACGGAGTGCTCCTGAGCCCTCCCAGACAGACCTGAAGTTTGGAATGCTAAATAGCAGGAATCTTCGACCCACTGTTCGAATAGTGCTTCTGATGAACCGTATCGTCGTGAAAAGCCCGGCGGATGGGAGTTTGGTGGGGGAAGTGCCCATCACCCCAGTAGAAGCGATTGAGGGCATCGTTCAGCGTGCCCATCAAGCATATCGTGAATGGCGCGAGGTGCCTTTGCGCCAGCGTGCCGACTACCTACGCACGCTTCGACGCGTCATCCTGAAGGAGCGCAATAGGATTGCTGAACTGGTCGCCCGTGAGCAAGGCAAGCCTATAATGGAAGCGCAGATTGTGGAGCTGTTCCCTCCTATTGATATGTCCACTTTCCTCATCTACGAAGGGGTACGCTTGCTTAGCCCGCGCCCCATCCGCTCGCGCAACCCGTTCATGGCTGACCGACAGTGTACCTACTACTTCCACCCCTATGGAGTGTGGGCGGTGATTGCCCCTTGGAACTATCCCTTCACCCTGCCGATGGTGCAGATGATGGCGCTGGTGTTTGCGGGCAACGCTGTGGTGATGAAGCCATCGCCCCTCACTCCCCATGTGGGCGCGCTGATAGGCGAGCTGTTTGCACAGGCAGGCTTTCCTGAAGGGTTGGTGCAGGTCGTGCAAGGGGGCGCATCCCAAGGCACAGCACTTGTCACCCATCCCCTCACGCGCGGGGTCATCTTCACAGGGAGTGTGCCCATCGGCAAACAGGTCGCAAGCCAAGCAGGCGCACACGGCAAGAAAGTCATACTGGAACTGGGAGGCAAAGACCCTGCAATCGTGCTTGCCGATGCCGACCTGGAGCGTACCGCACGCGGGATTGCATGGACTGCCATGGTGAACGCAGGGCAAACCTGTGCTTCCATCGAGCGGGTCTATGTGGAACGGGCGGTCTATGAGCCGTTCTTGGATGCTTTGCGAGAGGAGATTGCCCGCATCCGAGTAGGGCATCCCCTCCAGGACGATGTGGATATGGGTCCTGTAATCGCCCCCTTCCAACTGGAGAAGGTGCGCACCCATGTAGAGGACGCTTGCACCAAAGGGGGGCGCGTGCTCACGGGTGGGCGCGTGTTAGACCACTTAGGCGAACTCTACTATGCTCCTACCCTGATTGCCGACGCCAACGAGTCGATGCTCGGCATGCAGGAAGAGACCTTCGGTCCGTTGGTGATGGTTCAGCCCGTCGCGGATGAGCAGGAAGCGATACAGCGCGCAAACGACAGTGCGTTCGGCTTGACCGCTTCTATCTGGACACGCAACCGCCAGCGGGCGAAACGGCTCGCGCCTCTGCTGGAGTGCGGAGGCGTCTCGGTCAACTCGCACGCCGTGACCTATGGCGACGGCTACAGCAGTTGGGGTGGGTTCAAAGATTCGGGCGTTGGGCGCACGCACGGAGAGTTCGGACTGTATGAGATGGTGCAGATACAGTATGTGAGTGAGGTCTACTCTGGCAAGCCAGAACTCTGGTGGTATCCCTACAGCGACCGACTACGACGGATTACCGACCAGATGATGGCATGGCTGGCAGAGCCAAGCCTGCGCATGAGCCTGCGTGCGATGCGTCGCCTCGCGCCCGAACTGCGCTATCTTACCCGCCACTTCTCTCCCCTCAAAACCCTACCCGCCATGCGCCGATATATGCGCTGACAGGTCTAAACTCACGCCCGATAGAACCTCCAGCTCGATTTCAGCCCATCATTTGAGATAAGAACAAAGTGCCTGTTGAACTCAATCGCCTGGTGCGAAGCACGCATCCATTCCCGCCATTTGTGCATTTCGGATGTTTGCGAGTAGGTGATGAGCGTAATTTGTATGCCGACGGCTTTGTCTGCAACAGGGATGATAAAGTCCACCTCGTAACGGCAACTCCATTCATCAGGTGCAGGTTCCAGTTTTATGCTTAAAGTGTATTCCAATTGCTCGTAAATCGTCTTAGGACGGTAGCAGTCCACTTTGGTTCCCTCCTCAAACATGAAGTGGAATTTGAAGGCGCTCTCGCTTTATGTGTAGGTCAAGTTCCACCAAGCCCAAAACCCGCGAACCCAACGAGGTTAGCACGACGCGATCATAGTTGCCTCGGAGCCTCAGACGGTCAACCAAGCCTAATTCCTCGCATTGGTTGCAGGTAAACGCCAGAAAATCCGTTAAAGTGCGCCAGGCATAATTTTTACCAAACAATGCCGTTGCCAAATACCAGTAACTATGGGCTTCTTCTCCTGCCTGGGGCTCTGGGGCTGTCGGCTTTGGCACCCATGCACCTTCCGTAATGTGCACAAAGCGCAGGAAGTAGTAAACATTCGCCTTACACGGACGAATAATCCCATTGGTCAGCACTTCCAGCAATATACGCTTCTGTTCCGCGCTTAGGGGTGGTATTTTGGAATAACCGACAAGGATTTCTGGCACCATTGCTTCAGCGAACCGTTTCCCATACTCGGTCAACACCAACATCGGTTGACTTGCTGATTCCCCTTCTATGATGAGTTCAAAGTCCTCACACAAGCGCTTGCGCACATTGTAGGTCGTTCGGCTTCTAAAGACGCCAGAACCTTTGGGGTTAAAGAAAACCGTCACAGGTAACTCAGTTACTTGTTGGTCAATAAATGGTTTGATTAGCGTGTTCATCCAACGCAAGTAGCAAATGTCCATTGCAGCAGTTGGACCAAGTGGGATACCGACAGTTTTTATCAATTCAGCCATAATCTTTTGATACCGAGATTGCACTTCTTGGAGCGAGTAAGTGCGAGGCAAGACCTTCAACTGCTGACATGTCGTTTGGAGCCTCTGCGCCAGCTTGGGTGGAGTCTTATCCTCCGCGTAAAGCAATATCAAAGTGGATGGGTAGGGCGGAAAAGAAACATGGCAATATCTTTGCAATTGGTCCTGCACCAAGGTTAATTTGCCTCGTGAGTCAATGGCTGTCTCCAGTTCTATAATCAAAAGAGGATGATTGGCGTCCGTGGTCAAAAGCACGAAATCCAGAACCCCATGTTCTGTAGCAATATTTTCGCCGTACCGCCGGATGATAGGAAATCCCAAGCAATTCTGCAGATAATGCCATTCGCGGAGCAAGACCCACTGCACTATTCGCTCTGTCAAACCCTTTCACCTCCCTTTATCGTGCGCATCGTGGTCTTTTTTTGCCAGATAATTGCGCCCAGATAATCGAACCCGATCGTTTCGCACTGCGCGATGACCTCGGTATGGAGCAGGATGACCTTGTATTGCCCATAAATCACCGCGCGGGCGAACTGGTCGCCGATATTGATGCAGAGGCGGCGTCCAGGCAGGAGCACCCGCCAGCATTCTCGCCAGACACGACTGAGGTCATACAGGTACTCGTGCAAGGTCTGCCGTAGCCAATTTGATTATGCACACCGTAGTCTTTGAGATGCCAATAGGGAGGCGAGGTGACAATCAGCGCGACACTCTCGTCGGGCGTCTCCGCCATGTTGCGACTATTGGCGATATAGACCAATCCCTGTGGCGATTCCATCGAGCATAAGTGTACCTGTGCGTAGAGCGCAGGTGAGGCACAAGTTGTGTGTGAAGGAACCCTCCATAAAGCTCATAGGGTAAACTTCGGGCATGGTCTTTCGCCAAATTTATGATGAGGGATTAGCACAAGCCTCCTATTTTTTCGGCTGCACCGAGACTGGCGAGGCGATGGTGATAGACGCTCGGCGCGATATCGATGTCTATCTCAGCGAGGCGGAACAGAGGGGAATGCAGATTGTCGCTGTAGGAGAAACCCATATTCATGCGGACTATCTTTCTGGGGCGCGGGAGCTTGCCTATGCTACAGGCGCAACACTCTATCTCTCGGACGAGGGTGGGGATGAGTGGCGCTACCGGGGTTTGGACGGATTTCGAACGCGCCTACTCAAACATAACGACAGTTGGATGATAGGCAACCTACGCGTGCAAGCGATACATACTCCCGGACACACACCTGAACATATCACCTATCTTCTCTACGAGAGCAAGGAAGCGGTTGAGCCAGTGCTTGCCATCACGGGCGATTTCATGTTCGTGGGCGATTTAGGCAGACCCGACCTATTAGAGGAGGCGGTGGGTGAGAAGGGCAGTGCCGAATTAGGAGCACTCCGGCAGTTCCAAAGCCTTTCGGAACGGTTCCTAAGCTTTCCCGACTATCTCCAGATATGGCCTGGGCATGGGGCAGGTTCGGCATGTGGAAAGGCACTGGGCGCGCTTCCCGTTACGACACTCGGCTACGAACGCCGTTACGCTTGGTGGGCAAAATCGTTGCTCGAGCACGACGCCCATACTTTCGTGCAGGACTTACTGAGGGACCAGCCCGAAGTTCCCCCCTACTTTGCACGCATGAAGCAACTAAATCGTGATGGGGTGCCCTTATTGGGTTCCCTCCCTCAGCCTCCCCTGCTCACGCCTTCCGCATTAGCGGAGTGGCAGAAGCAAGGGGCAGTGATAGTGGATACCCGCAATAAGGACGCATTTGCAAGGGGACACCTCCCCGGCTCGTTCCATATCCCTGCAAGCCGACAGTTTTCCACTTGGGCAGGCTGGCTTTTACCCTACGACAAACCGCTGGTGCTCATCGCAGAACCGTATCAGACCCAAACCCTTGTGCGCCAGCTTATCCGCGTGGGATTCGACACGATAGTAGGAATTGTGCCATCACTGGAACTGAGCATGCCACTCGCTCAGGTGCACCAGCTGAATGTAGAGGAAGCCAAGCGGTTTTGGGATACAAAAAGCGCCTACTTCCTCGATGTGCGTGGAATCTCCGAATACCGTGAGGGACATATCCCCGGAGCGCTTCCTATCCCTGTGGGGAGTATCCAGAATCAACGCGAGCATATCCCACACGACCGACCCCTCATACTCTATTGCCTTAGCGGGGAGCGATCCAGCATTGCTCTGAGCGCACTTGAGGTGCAGGGCTTTACCCAGCTTTACAACCTAACAGGGGGCTTCGCCGAGTGGGCATTGAGGGGTTACCCTATCGAGAAGTAAATGGTTCATCTCTCGTGTATAATTATGAAGAACCCATGAATCAACCGACGACTGCATTTGGTGCTGGCGGAGAGCGAGTCTCCCATGAAGGAAGCCTTACCTTCGTGTTTACCGATATTGAGGGCTACTCCAGGCTCTCAGAACAGTATCGGGGGGCGTTTTACCCACTGTTGGAACGACATAATACCCTTCTACGCCCGTTGATTCTCCATTATCGTGGGCGGGAGGTTAAGGCGATAGGGGACGCGTTTTTCCTTGTGTTCGAGCATGCCCTCGATGCGGTTCAGTTCGCCCTCACAGCCCAGCACGCCCTCTTAGCAGAGCGCTGGGAGGTTCAGATAGGAGAGGGAGCCGCTGTACCAATCAACCTAAGGGTGCGGATGGGCATTCACACGGGAACCGCTACTCTCATTCAACATCCCGACGGCAGTGTGGACTACATTGGAGCGGATGTGAATCGTGCCTCACGCGTCTGCTCTGCAGGGCATGGGGGACAGATTGTGCTTTCCTCGGCTACCTATGCTGAGACTGCGGGCGCAGACCTCCCATTCCAACTGCGATGTCTCGGCACCTACTGGCTCAAAGGGGTTGGGCGCGAGAAACTGTGGCAAGTGTGGCAAGACGACCTTCCTGCCGACTTCCCACCGCTGAATGCTCCCCGCGCCGAACTCCATAACTTGGTGCTTACAGACAGCCTTCTGGTGGGACGGGAACGGGAAATTGCCGAGCTGAGCCACCTGCTCCTAACGCCCAGCGTTCCGCTTATCACAACGGTGGGACCCAGTGGGGTCGGCAAAACGCGCCTCGCCCAAGCGGTTGCCGAGTCGGTGCTGGAGCATTTTGACGATGGGGTCTGGTACCTCTCGCTGGAGGGGCTCGATACCCCATCTGCGATTGCCCAGCGAATTCTGCAAGCGCTACCTCTTCAAGTCCAGGCAGACAGCCCACCGATGACCCAACTGACGCACTATCTGCAAGGACGCACCATCCTGCTTATTCTGGACGACATCGAGTCGATAGAGGCGGTCAGTAGTGTAGTTCGCAGTTTGCTCCAAGTGAACACCCTGAAACTTATGGTGATTAGCACAGCCCCTCTGCAGTTGCGTGCCGAGCGACTGTACGAAGTTAAGCCCCTCAAAGTGCCCCCTGCTCACAGTTCCACTGAGCCTGCTGTGTTGGTGCAGTACAGCGCAGTGCAGATGGTGGTGGAGCATGCTCGGCGTCATAGACCCGATTTCGAACTCAACGACGAGAACGCCCCCCCGATAGCGGACCTCTGTCGGCATCTGGACGGGCTTCCACTTGCTTTAGAGCTGGCGGGAACACGATTGGCACTCCTAAGCCCCCGCGAGATTCTGAAACGGCTCGACGAGCGGTTTCAAATCCTGCAAGCCCGCAACCCCGACTTACCTCCTCGCCAGCGCACACTTCAGAGCGCAATTGAATGGTCTTACTCGCAACTCTCGCCCGAAACTCAAGACTTCTTCCTCCAAGTGGGCATCTTTGTAGACAGTTTCACTCTGGAGGATGTGGAGGCGGTTTGCGACTCGGTATTCGCGCTGGACGCATTAGCCGAACTGCGACAGCATGCGATGCTCTCGGAAGAATATTTTAAGGGTGAGGTACGGTTCCGCTTGCTCAATCCGATGCGCCTGTTCGCCCTCAACCGACTGCGCGAACAGCCTGAGCGCTATGGAGCGGTTGCCGAACGCCACGCTCACTATTTCCTCAAGATGATAGGGAGCTATCTCCAGCAGATTCGGACGGCTGGTGAGGCATCCGCCCTGCGCGAGTGCGAACTCTACTTGCGCAACTTCGAAGCAGCGTTCGAATGGTTTCGCTCTCAAGGCGATTGGCAAAATGCGGCGCGAATGGCACTTGCACTCACACGGCTCCACGATAGGCTCGGGAACCTCCACCTTATCGAACCGTGTCTTAATCGATTGATGGAATGCGTTCATGCGCTTGGCGATAGTCCAACCGAACTGCATGCAGACCTGCTTCTGGGGCACTCTGCGTATGCCTACGAATGCCACCAGTGGGAGACCGCTTATGCGCTGGGGCTGTCGGCACTTCAAACTTACGAGGCGCTTGGTCTTCCTCAGGGTCAGGCGCATGCGCACAACCTCTGTGGGCTTATCGCGACACGCCAAGCACGCTACGACCAGGCACGCCAACACTTCCAGTCAGCTTTGGAGCGGTTCGAGGAACTGCAGATGCCCGTCTGGTCCGCTTTGATCCGCAATAATCAGGGCTTGATAGAGTACCAGCTGGGCAACTACGAAGAGGCGGAACGACTCTTCACAGAAGCGGTGAACCTCCAACGAGCCTTGCAAGACTGGCGCGGGCTTGCAGAAAGCCTCACCAACCTCGGCGCGGTGCGCCAAATGCGAGACGACCTTCCGGGCGCACTTCACTACTGCCGTGAGTCACTGCGTGGCGAAGCAGAGATTGGCAACCGAATAGGGGTTGCACGCGGATTGTGCAATATCGGAGAGGTTCTCATGTTGATGGGAGATACGCGCACTTCCGCACGCTACCTCGTCTCGGCAGAGGTTCTGTTCCAACAGCTTGGCTCTCCTGATTTGGAGTATGTTCATCAACTCCTCCACCAGCTCGCCATCGAGCCAAGCGCGCTTCAATCCCTCAAAGAAGAGGCTCGCCGACGCACTTGTGAAGACCTACTCTATTGGGCACAGAATACGCAAAGCTAAATTCGCCCCGTGTTTGGGATATAATAGAGACGGAGGTGTTTTTTGGGTAGTCTCCCTATGAATCGTTGATAGGAACAGGAACATGGGTCAACAGCTCCTCCAAGCTCCAGATGTGGTCCGTAAGACCCGCCACCAT
>FWPU01001269.1_pt1 | contig 77164 bp, 62 predicted proteins | sample 2228361 | NCBI WGS metagenome assembly FWPU01 (sample SAMEA103939777, study PRJEB20133) | metagenome | reverse complement strand
CACCTTCACCGCGGCCATCGCGCTGGCGGTCGCCATGATCCCCGAAGGGCTGCCCGCCGCGCTCACCGTGACCCTGGCCATCGGCGTCTCGCGCATGGCGCAGCGCCGCGCCATCATCCGCAAGCTACCAGCGGTGGAGACGCTGGGCAGCGTCACCATTATTTGCTCCGACAAGACCGGCACGTTGACGCAAAATCAGATGACCGTGCAGGAGATCCGCGCGGCTGACGCCACGTATCGGGTCACGGGAACCGGCTACGCGCCGGCCGGCGAGATCCAGCGCGACGGCGCCGTCATTGATCCCGGCGCGGAGAACACGGCGTTGCGCGAGACGCTGGTCGCCGGGCTGCTGTGCAACGACAGCGCCCTGGCCGAGGCCGACGGCGCCTGGCGCGCCGAGGGGGATCCAACCGAAATCGCGCTGATCGTGGCCGCGCGCAAGGCCGGCCTGGCGTCCGCCGAAGCGCTCCACCTCTCCCGGCTGGACGCTATCCCGTTCGAGTCGCAGCACCAGTACATGGCGACCTTGCACGACGCCGGCCCCGACCAGCCGCGAGTCGCCTACGTCAAGGGCGCGGCCGAGGTGATCCTGGCCCGGTGCGCTTCGGCGATGGACGCAGGAGGCGGTCAGGTCCCGTTGGACGTCGAGGCGGTCCGGCGCCAGGTGGACGTCATGGCGGGCGAGGGGTTGCGCGTGCTGGCGTTCGCCCGGGGCGAGTTCCCGCCGACCACGGCCAGGATCCACCACGAGGATGTCGCGGCGGGGCTGATCTTCCTGGGGCTGCAGGGGATGATTGATCCGCCCCGGCCCGAGGCGATCACGGCCGTGCGGGCCTGCCAGGAGGCCGGCATCCAGGTCAAGATGATCACCGGCGACCACGCGCTCACCGCCGCGGCCATCGCGCGCGAGCTGGAGCTGGGCCGCGACACCCATGGTCCGAACGGCCTGCCGGAGGTGATGACCGGCGCCGACCTGGCCGCCTGTTGCGACGAGGACCTGATCACCCGCGTCGAGCAGACCGACGTGTTCGCCCGCGTCTCGCCGGAGCAGAAGCTGCGCCTGGTGGACGCGTTCCAGAGCCGCGGCCACGTGGTCGCCATGACCGGCGACGGCGTCAACGACGGCCCAGCGCTCAAGCAGGCCGACGTCGGCATCGCTATGGGCGTCGCCGGCACCGACGTGGCCAAAGAGGCCGCCGACATGGTGCTCACCGACGACAACTTCGCCACCATCGAGGCCGCGGTCGAGGAGGGCCGCGGGGTCTTCGACAACCTGACCAAGATCATCACCTGGACGCTGCCCACCAACCTGGGCGAGGGGCTGATCGTCCTGCTGGCGATCATCCTGGGCGTCACGCTGCCGATCCTGCCCGTCCATGTGCTGTGGATCAACATGACCACTGTGGCGGCCCTGGGCATCGTGCTGGCGGTGGAGCGCCGGGAACCGGGCATCATGAGCCGGCCCCCGCGGCGTCCCGACGCGCCGATCCTGACCCGCACGCTGACCTGGCGGATCGTCCTGGTCGGCGTGGTGATCCTCATCGGCGCGTTCGGCCTGTTCGAGCTGGAGATGCTGGCCGGCGCGAGCGCGGCAGCCGCGCGCACCGTGGCGGTCAACACGGTGATCATGGTGGAGGTGTTCTACCTGCTCAACTGCCGCTCGCTGACCTACTCCATGTTCCGCATCGGCGTGCTGTCCAACCGGTGGGTGCTGGTGGGGATCGCGGCGATGGTGCTGCTGCAACTGCTGTTCACCTACGCGCCCTTCATGAACGCAGTGCTCCAAAGCGCGCCGATCAGCGCAGGCGCATGGGCCAGGATCACGGGCGTGGGGTTCGTCGGCTACCTGCTGGTGGAGCTGGAGAAATGGCTGCGCCGCGCGCCAGTTGCCCGCCGCGCCTAAAGGGAAGAGGATGGAACCCAAGCTCACGCTTCACGTTCGCCGCGCGGCTGAAGGCATCGCCACCCTGGCAGTGCACGGCGAGTTGACCCGCCTGGCCGAGAAGCCATTGGACGCAGCCGCAGAGGAAGCCCTGGCGTCCGGCAAGCGCGGGATCATCCTGGATTTCAGCGGCCTGGCCTTCATGAACAACAGTCGTTCACCCTGATGACGCCGGAAGGCCACCCCGAGGCGGGCTTGGTCACCATGAGCGCCTACGTCGAGGACGGCGTCACCGTGGCGCAGGTGCAAAGCCAGGGGCGCGCCAGCGATCCTCTCTATGAGCTGGCGTTCCGGCTGATGGGCTCGCGGCTGCAGGACGCCATTTGGGAGCACGTGCTGACCGAGCTGGCTGCGCACTTTGGGGTCAGGGGGCAGCCGGTGGAGGTGGACCGCTGGCTGCTCGACCCGAAAGTGCAATGGCGTCGCGCCGGCAACGTCTGGCACAACGCGCAGATCCGGACGATCCTGTATCAGATCGCGGCGCCGGCGCGGTGGGTGAGGCGGATATTGAGGCGTGCTTGATCACGCCGCGTGAAGTGTGCGCGCGAGGGAATCGGCCAGAAGAGGCTCGACCTCCTCTGACACTTCGACCGGAACAAAGGAGGAGGCAGGATACAGATAGTCTTCGCCGCTCTCGTCAATTACTCGCAGGTCGCCTTCCAGTGCCGCGTCTTCGTCAGGCAAGACGCGATAGACCTTGTGCAACGCCAGGGAGGCTGGATAGTCGGAATTATCAATACAAATCACATAATGTGCCTTCATGCTTCCCGATCCAAATACCGTTTTCGCTTGATCTCCCGTCTGCCGATGCCGTGCGCCTCATACCAGTGAAGCTCTGCAAGATGCGTGCGGCAGGAAACAAGATGGATCATCGCTGTTCCCTTGAGTTTGCGCCAACGGCCTCAGCCATACTGCTGGCGCAAGCGTTCAATCTCTCGGATGGCATGGTCAACGGCGATCGTTTCAATATCAGTGATTTCGCCGATGATCTCGAAATTTTGGGCCACACCACTGAGTATAAGAGCAGGCACCACACGTGTCAAGCTGGGAGATGTAAGGGTGCGTTTCAGGTTGGGGGCAGAACCATTGGTGGGCGGATGCGATCCGCCCCTACCGCCACCCGTTGCGTAGGGGCGGACGGCGTCCGCCCCAAGACGGTTCGATCCCGATGGTGAAGGGACCTGATCATGAGAAAAGTCATTGTCCTGGAACACATCTCCCTTGATGGCGTCATCCAGGCCCCAGGCGGGCCGGAGGAAGATACCAGCGGCGGCTTCGCGCACGGCGGGTGGATCGCGGCCTACTCCGCCCCAATGCTTGGCACGCTGCTGCGCCGACAGATGAACCTGCCGTTTGACCTGTTGTTAGGGCGCAAAACCTACGAGATTTGGGCGCCGTACTGGCCGCACCATGGAGAGATATGGCCGCGCGTCAACGCGGCGACCAAGTACGTCGCCTCGCACACCATGACGTCTGGTGAATGGCAACCGACGGTGTTCTTGAGCGGAGACGTCGCGGAAAAGGTCGCCCAAATCAAGCAACAGCCAGGTCCGGATTTGCACGTGTGGGGGAGTGGCAATCTCATTCAAACGCTGCTCAAGCATGATCTGGTAGATGCATTCTGGCTGATGATCTATCCGCTCACGTTGGGCAGCGGCAAGCGGTTGTTTGCCGATGGTACGCTCCCGGCGGCCTTCAAGGTGACGGAAAGCGCCGTCACCCCCACAGGCGTCATCGTCGTAAATTACGAACGCGCCGGCGCAATCACAACCGCGAGTTTATGAATACATCCGTCACCGTCATCGTCAAGTTTGGCGCTACGGGCAAATTGGTGGTGATCACGGTCTTTCGTGAGTAGCAGGTGAGCTTATGGTCTGTGACATTTGCGGTAAGGATGGTGCACAGGTGCGGTGCGTGTCGCGCAGCTATGGCTGCGGGGCCAGTTTGTTCGTCATTGAGAACGTTCCGCTTGTCAGTTGCCCCAACTGCGGCGAGAGCTATTTGACGGCCGAAACGCTGCACGAGATCGAACAACATCAAGCTGCATCGGCACACATGGGCGCAAGAACGCGCGGTACCCGTGGCGGCATTTGCGTAACGACTCGCATGGCCGGTTACTCTTGTAGTCCAAAACGCCCGGCCGATATCGAGGACGACATCTCGCGCCCCCCTTCCACCCCCTTGACGCCATCATCGTCGGCGCGGGGCCGAACGGGTTGGCCGCGGCCGTGACGCTGGCGCGGGCCGGCCGCCTGGCTCATCACAGAGTTGATGGGCTACCGACACGTTGCTGGCCTTGTCGCATCATCTCGCTGGCATTATAATCCGAGACGACAAGGACCTGAGCAGAGGTGATTACACATTGAAGGCATAAGACGTCGGGCGTTATTTTCTGAGGTAACCGCCATGAGCACAATCGAGATACTTGAATCGCTGCAGTTTGTTGTAACCCCTGATGGCCGTCCGGCGGCGGTGCAGATGAGCATGGAGGCGTGGAAAGGCTTATTGGATTGGCTCGAAGATGTCGAGGATCGAGCAGCGGTGAAGGCCCTTCTTCCCAAGCTGCGCGAGGGACCCCACAGCAGCGGCGCGTTGCGTTGGGACGACATCGAGAGCGAGTGGGATGACGCGACCAAGTAGAGAGCACGCGCGATACGAGCTGCTCATCGAGCCGGAAGCGCACCGGGCTCGCACTCACTTGCCCGGACACATCCGGCAGCGGATGAGACGAGCGATTGCCGATCTGGCCATCACCCCGCGACCTGCGGATAGCCGCGATCTGGATGTTTCGGGAATAGACATCCCACCCGGCATCGAATTACGCCGGTTGCGCATGGATCCCTGGCGCATCGTTTACGCTGTGAACGACGAGGACGGCTGGGTTTGGGTGTTGGCGATCCATCGTCGGCCACCGTATGATTACGAGGATCTGGCAGAGTTGACCGGCAGACTCCGGTAATCTGACTCACAAGGACGACCCCGCGTGCCACACACCCATCCCTACGACGCTATCATCGTTGGCGCGGGGCCCAACGGCCTGGCCGCGGCCGTGACGCTGGCGCGCGCTGGCCAGTCGGTGCTGGTGATCGAGGCCGCGGCCACGGTCGGCGGCGGGACGCGCACGGCCGGGCTGACGCTGCCCGGCTTCCGCCACGACATCTGCTCCGCGGTGCACCCGCTGGCCCTCTCGTCCCGTTTCTTCCGCGACCTGCCCCTGGAGCGCTACGGCCTGCGTTGGATCCAGCCGCCGTTGCCCCTGGCCCACCCGCTGGACGACGGCGCCGCGGTCGTGCTGGAACGGTCGGTGGACGCCACGGCCGCGGGGTTGGGCCAGGATGCGGCCGCATACCGCCGGCTGATGGGGCCGCTGGTGCGGCGTTGGGCCGCGGTGACCGAGGATCTGTTGGGCCCGCTGCCGCTGCCGCCGCACCATCCGCTGGCGCTGGCCTGGTTCGGGATCGAGGCGCTGCTGCCGGCGACCCTGCTGGCCCGGCTGTGGTTCCGGGGCGAGCGGGCGCGGGCGCTGTTCGGCGGCATGGCCGCGCACTCGGTGCTGCCGCTGGAGCGGCCCGGCAGCGCGGCCTATGGCCTGGTCCTGGGCATGGCCGGGCACGCGGTGGGCTGGCCCATCGCGCAGGGCGGCTCGCAGGCCATCGCCGACGCGTTGGCCGCCTATCTGCGCGACCTCGGCGGCGAGATCGTCACCAGCCAACTGGTCACCTCGCTCGACGCGCTGCCGCCTGCCCGCGCGGTGTTGCTGGACGTCAGTCCGGTCAACCTCCTCCGTATCGCTGGCGACCGGCTGCCCGCGGCCTACCGGCGCCGGCTGGCGCGCTACCGCCACGGCCCGGCCGCGTTCAAGCTCGACTGGGCGCTGGACGGCCCGATCCCCTGGACTGCCGAGGCGTGCCGTCGCGCGGGCACGGTGCACCTGGGCGGCGCGCTGGCCGAGATGGCGCGCTCCGAACGCGCGGCCTGGCTGGGCGCGCACCCGGAGCGGCCGTATGTCATCCTGGCGCAGCCCAGCCTCTTCGATCCGACCCGCGCGCCCGCGGGCAAACACACCGCCTGGGCCTACTGCCACGTGCCGAATTTGCATGTAGGGCAAGATTCCATCTTGCCCCACCAGATGATAGACCGGATCGAGGCACAGGTCGACCGCTTCGCGCCCGGCTTCCAGGCCCGCATCCTGGCGCGGCACGTGATGACCCCGGCCGACTTCGAGGCCTACAACCCCAACTACGTCGGCGGCGACATCGTCGGCGGCGTGCAAGACCTGCCGCAGTTCTTCGCCCGGCCCGTGCTCAGCCGCAACCCGTATGTCACGCCTGCTGAGGGCATCTACCTGTGCTCGGCATCCACCCCGCCCGGCGGCGGCGTCCACGGCATGTGCGGCTACCACGCGGCGCAGGCGGTGTTGAGACGGAACGGTTCGACCTGGTGTAGCGGGGGGAGGAGAACATGCGACAACGGCTCCCGACGGCGTTAGCGATCGGCATCGGCGCTTTGATCCTGATCCTGTCGGCGATCTTTGCCCTGCTACAAACCCATTAGAAACGAAGTCCGCTCACCCCAGGAACAGTTGGACGCTCGCCCTCGCGGAATCCTGCTCCATTCGTCACGATTTATGCTATAATTACCCAAATTATAGTCCCCAAGAGCAGAGGCCGCCTCGCGCGCTTTGGGCGGCGGCAGATACCTTTGCCGCCGCCCTCGCGCTGGCGGTCGCCATGGTCCCCGACGGGTTCCCCGTCGCGCGCACCATCACCCTGGTCACCAGCGTCCCACGCATGGCGCAGCGCCTCGCTTTCCCCCCCAGCCCCAGGAGGGCGCTTGAAAATCCTGTTTCGGGCGGTCGGATGCTGACGGTGCCGCAAAGACAAGAGGGAGGTCATATCATGCAATCGCTACACAAGCTTTGGTGTACGCTGCTGGCTGGTCTGCTGCTTCTTCTGTCCCTCGGCCAGCCGATGCCGGTTGCGGCCAGCGGCCCGACCTGGCAATGGACTGGACCGGATGGCGGCATCATCTATGCTCTGGCCGTTCATCCCACCACGCCGACTACGCTGTATGCCGCCTCGAGCAATCACATGGTCTACAAGAGCACCGACGCCGGCGCCACCTGGAGCGGCGTGAAGCTCACCAGTGGTAACGTTGAGGCAGCGCGCTGGCAATTGACCCCCAGACGCCCACTACTGTATACGCTGGCACAGGCGGCGGCCGGGTGTACAAAAGCACGGACGGGGGCGCAACATGGAGTGGTGTGAATCTGCCCTTCACTGATCAACTATGACAGACGCCTCCCTCCACGCCGTCACCGGCGCATTCGGCTACTCCGGCAGGTACATCGCCCGCCGCCTGCTGGCCGCCGGGCGCAGGGTGATCACCCTCACCAACTCGGCCGACCGCGCCAACGAGTTCGGCGGCCGCGTGCCGGCCTATCCCTTCCACTTCGATCGCCCCGACGAGCTGGCCGCCAGCCTGGCCGGAGTCGAGGTGCTCTACGACACCTACTGGGTGCGCTTCAACCACAAGCTCTTCCGCCACGCCGACGCGGTGCGCAACACGCTGATCCTCTTCGACGCGGCCCAGCGCGCCGGCGTGCGCCGCGTGGTGCACATCAGCATCACCAACCCGTCGGAGGACTCGCCGCTGGAGTACTTCAGCGGCAAGGCGCGGCTGGAGCGGGCCTTGATCGAGTCGGGCCTCTCCTACGCCTCCTTCGGCCCACGGTGCTGTTCGGGGAGGAGGACATCCTGATCAACAACATCGCCTGGCTGCTGCGCCGGCTGCCGGTCTTCGGCGTGTTTGGCGACGGCAGCTACCGCTTGCAGCCGATCTATGTGGACGACCTGGCCGCGCTGGCGGTCGAGTGGGGCGCGCGGGGCGAGAACGTCATTCTCAACGCCATCGGCCCGGAGACCTTCACCTATCGCGAGCTGGTGGAGACCATCGGCCGGCTGATCGGCGCGCGGCGGCCGGTGATCGGTATGCCGCCGCGCGTGGGCTATTGGGTCGGCCGGCTGATGGGCGCGTTGATGGGGGACGTGACCATCACCCGCGAGGAGATCGCCGGGCTGATGGCGGACCTGCTCTACGTGGAGACGCCGCCCACGGGCACGACGAAGCTCACCGACTGGATCGCAGCCCATGCCGACATGGTGGGACGGCGCTATGCCAGCGAGCTGGCCCGGCGCGTGGATCGGTCAGCGGCAAGCGCGCCTCCTAACCTTCCCTGCCGGTCAAAAGAAGTGGAACGACGACAGGTTCCTCCCTGGTTAGCATGATCCGCTCCAATCAATCCTGTCAAAACGTTGCTCGGGTCATCCGGGCGCGGGCAGGTGGCCTAACTGCATCAGGAAGCCCAGGCCATCCGAGTAGTTATGCGCCTCGTCGGCCTTGCCATCTGGGCCGAAGTGCCAGACCTCGCACACGTCCAGCGAGTAGGGCTTGCCGGTGGCCGGGAAGCTGGGCGGCAGCGGCCCATCCTGGACGCCCACGGCGCGGAATTGAGCGATCACCCAGTCGCCAGCGTCAATGTAGCGCTGGTCAACGATCCTGATGTCCGACGAGCTGGCGACGAAGCCCTCCAGCCAGGCCTGCATCTCGGCCTGCGACGATATCGTGATGCCGCGGCCGTGGTCGACCAGCGTGAAGTTCGCTCCGGCCACCGTTGCGGCGGCGCGGGCGCAGTCGTGCGCGCTGAAGGCGTCGTGGGCTGTGCGCAGGGCGGCGATGTTCTTGCTTTCCATGGGGATGCTCCCTCCGTTTTGCATGGCGGCGATGTGCTTCGCCGTGTCGGCGTAGTGGCGCAGACGAATAACCTGGCCGTGGTCATCGAATGTCCACAGGTGTATCTCCTGATCGCGGACGCGCCGGCCAGCGCCCGGGACTTCGAACTCGATTTCAAACTCGGCGGCGACTTGATTGCCGCCAGCCATCAGGGAGAGCACGCGGAAGCCCAGCACGCGCAGTCCGCCCATCACCTGAAAGAAGGCCAGCGCGCCGTCTCGGCCGCGGCGGGCTTGCAGCCAGGGGACGCCAGCGCTTTGGGCGCTGTTGTCCGCCCATTCCTCCCAGCGCACATCGTCGGCCAGATAGCCCAGGATGGCCGGGACGTCGCCCTTGCCGAACGCCTCATAGATCGCGCCGACGGTTGCCAGATTGTCGTTCAAGGGGCGCCTCCATATTGCGGAATGATCAACCTTGCTTGTTGGAGCGTCGCTATGCTTAATGGCCTTACTGTACTCGGAATGAGTGCTCACAGTCCAGGTCGAAGAGTACTCACTTTTTGCTCACTTCGCGGAACTCCGGCAGGGTCCGCGTCGCCGGCTCTGGCGCGGGTGCGTCTCAGGCCGAGGGCAGAACCTATTGGCGAGCGGATGCCATCCGCCCCTACCACCGCCCATTGCGTAGGGGTGGCCGGCATCCACCCGACACCGACGGCTAGAGGCGCCGCTCAAGCCGCTGCGTCACATCTTCAGGCCCAGTAGCAGATACCAGAACGGGTTGACGATGAAGCCGGTCAGCGCGGCCGGCAGCAGCACCAGCGGGCTCGTGGGCGTCAGCACGATCAGCCGGCCCAGGTAGACCACGATCAGCAGTGCGCCGAGCAGGAAGGTCAGCGCCGTGAAGCCGCGCCCGAAAACCGGATGGCGGCGCATCAGCAGGCCGGCAATCAGCACGGCCAGGCCGGCCACACCGAAGGTCAACAGCCCGCGCGGGTCGATCTGGCTGGGCAGAGCAGCCACACCCTCCGACACGACGCCTGGCGGGTTGAGGATGTTGGCCAGGTCGTAGCCGCCGTGGATGGTCGCGCCCAGGGCCGCCGCTGCGCCGAAGGTCAGCCCCACCATGGCGGCCTGGGCATCGATCTCACCCAGTCGTTCGAACAGCGCCACCAGCACCACAACCGACAGCAACCCGCCCAGCATCAGGCAGAGCGAGTAGAGCAGCGCGTTCTGCAGAACGACGAACGCCACGGAGTACAGCAGTCCAACTAGAGCGGCCAGGCCAGCGGTGCGGCCAAAGGTGGTGGATCTCATGGGAGTGCCTCTTGCGGCCCCGAGATGACGCCGAGCTGGATCAGCAGGCTGGCGTCGTCGTCCTTGCGCCAGAACTCGGCGATCTGGCCGTCGGCGAAACGGAACAGCTCCAGGCCGTTGACCTCCACCGACTTGCCGGTAGCCGGCAGGCCCATGAACGGGCCGTTGTGCGTCGCCAGATGGGTGTGCAGCACGGCCACGTAGTCCCCTTCGGCGATCACCTGCTCGACGCGCACGCGGTGGTGCGGGAAGGCCGTGTCGAAGATGCCAAGCAAGGCCTTGAACGCGGCGCGGCCGCGGCTGGCGCCGGTGAAGGGATCGTGCAGGATGGCGTCCGCCGCAAAGATTTCGTCAATGATAGCCTTCCGCTCCCCGTTAATGACCTCCTCGAACAGCCGCACGGCCGTAGCCTTGTGGGCCTCGAGGTCGGCCGGCCCGGCGGTGATCTGGCGCATGATCTCGGCCAGGTCCACCTCGATCCAGTGCTCGGCGATGCGGTCGTCGGCCAGGCGGAAGGTGTGATGGCTGGGGACCCGGACGCCGCGGCCGCTGGGGGGCGCGCCCTGGAATTCCCCGCGCTGCGTGCCGCTCCCCATGATCTGCACTTCGACCCGGCCGTCGATCTCGGTGATTTGTTGAATGTCGTGACGCAGATCGGGAAAGGCAGCCTGGAAGCCGGCGATGAGCTGATTGGCGGCCGCCAGGTTCAACGGATCAGGGATGCCGGCGAAGTGGAGAGTGTAATCCGGCGTCGTGAAGCGGTCGAGCAGGCCCAATTGGCCGCTGTCCAGCAGGCTGAAGTAGTTGCGCACGGTGTACTCGACGGTCGGGTTGGTCATGGCGGTGTCTCCTCAGGTTGGATGTTGCCATCTACGCGCCAGGCGCTTGCGAAGCGCCCGGCGCGTGCAGGCGTTTGCCACTGACGAGCCCAACTTACACCCGCGCGTTGTTCAGTTTCCAGATCAAATGATGCTCAGTTTTTGCTCACTTGTGTGGCAGCGCAAGATGCCATTCTGCATTACAGCTCCGGCAGCAGTCCGATCTCGCGCAGCAGCCCCGCCACGTCCCAGATGTACACCGCCCGCACGAGTTTGTCGCCGCGAAAAGTGAGCAACGAGGCGCCGCGCACGCTGATGCGCCGACCGCTGGCGGGGATCTTCAGCAGCGGGCCGCGGTGGGTGGCCTGCGCCCGCCAGGCCTGGGCGACGCGATCGTTCTCGATCACGGTTTCGTCTATGGTGAAATGCAGGTCGGGGAAGGCCGTCAGGTAGCTCGCCACCGACGCGGCCATCCCTGCCGGCCCGCGATGGGGCACGGCCTCGCCCACGTTCTCCCCCTCGTAGTCCGCCGCGCACAGCGCCGCCACGCGCTCGGGATCGTGCGCATTCCACGCCTCGGTCAACTGCGCGGCCAATCGTGCCAGTTCCTCGTTGCGTCGCCTCTCATCAGTCACGCTCAAACTCCCTATCATCACGCATCACGCCTCACGCCTCACGCACCACGCCTCACGCTCCCCCCACCTCGCGCGCCCACAACGCTTCCGTCACCTGCGCGATCCCGGCCGTCAGGTGGCGGCGGTAGGTGCTGAACGGCAGGTCAAGGAGCTCGGCCGCCTGTTCCTGGGTCGGCGCGGGCTGGAAGTAGGTGTGCTGCAGCGCCCGATAGAGCTTGAGATCGCGCGGGGAGGCTTGCAGCGCGGCGGCCGCCTCGGCGATGAGCGCCTGCAGGATGGCCGCCCGGTCGCCGGCCGATGTTCCTGCGCGTCGGACCGCGTCCAACACCAGGCGGGAACGTAGCAGCGGGTTGCCCCGCAGCAGGTCGGGCCGCACGAAGTCGCGCAGCGCATCGCGCACGGCCGCGGCGAAATCTGGCTGGCTGAGCACCACCACCTGCTCGGCCACGCGGGGCGCAGACGCGGTCGTCGCGCCGCCCACCTCGCGCTCGCCCAGTAGGGTCAGCCAGGCGGCCGGCGGCGTGATGCGCCAATCGTGGCCGTAGACGCCATAGCGCCGGCCGCCGACCTCGAAGTCCGCTTCCGGCAGCCGGGCCAGGTCAGCGTAGGCCAGCACCGGCGCCCAGAACTCGGCCTCGGCGCACGGAAAGAAGGTGTAGGCCAGGCCGGGCGTGGTCAGATAATGATTCACCGCCTGGATGAAGACCAGGCTCTGCACGGGGGAGACCGCCTGATACGTCTCTGCGGCCATCCAGAAGCGGACCAGGGTCGCGTGCTCGCCAGGGCGCAGCGCCGCGTGACCCCGCAAATAACGCCAGGTTGCCCGCGTCGCGGGATCTTCCTCCAGGTCGGCGGGCGCGACCCGTTCCAACGCCAACAGCGCCATGAAGCCGATGGGCTGCTGGTCGGCGTCGCGAAAGACCAGGAAGCCTTCCGGTTGATGCTCGCACCAGCGCGCGGTCGTCTGCGCTGACGCCTCGCCCTCATGCCGCGCCACCATCGCCAGCAGCGCGGCCCGATCCTCCTCGCGCATCACGTCAGGCAGGATACTGCCGCCCTCGGCCCACTCGAAGAAGGGCCGCACGGCCGGGTTGTCGCGATGCAGGAAGACCAGGTCGAACAGGAGATGCTGCTGGTCAGCGCGGTCGGCCCCGCCGAGCCGGCCCACGTAGAACGCGCGCGCCCGGCGGTGCAGCTCCCGATACCAGTCGGGATGGCGCCAGCGCAGATCGGCCACCAGCGCCTCCCGCGCCAGGTCGTGCGGGAAGAGGCCCAGCGGCCCCGCTTCGATAAAGGAAAGCTGGCGCAGCCAGTCGAACAGCTCGTGCGGATCGGGCAGGTTCAGCATGGCCGTCAGCAGCGGCTCGGTCAGCGTGCGCACCTGCGCGCATGCCTCCAGCGCAGCGCGATGGGCGGGGCCGGGCGCCTTCTGGACGAACTGCTCGAGAAGGGTCTTGATGATGTCGGGCGCGTCTTCGGGACGGAACACCACCGCCTCGCGCTGGGCGAAGGTGTCGGCCACCAGCGAGAGGGCCAGGGGGTGGCCGTGGGTGAAATCCATAACCGCCTGACGCTGCGCCGCGGGCACGTTGCGCTGGCTGAGATACAGCCGACTCTCATCAGGACTGAGGTTGCGCAGCGGCGCCACGCGCACCAGCGTCTGCCAGCCTGGATCGGACCGCCAGGCCGGCGGCAGCGGGTTGCGACTGGCCAGCACCACCAGCACATCGGCGGGCAGTTGCGGCAGGAACACGTCGCGCAGCCAGTTGTCCAGCGGCGCCAGCCGCTCGCAGGTGTCCACGAGGATGACGCTGCGGCCTTCATGCGCGGCCAGCGCCGCGGCCGGAGACGCCTCCGCCGGCCCCACCCCCAGCGCCAGCCGCAGCGCGGTCAAGAACGCGTCCGGCGTCGGCTCGACATTGCGGGCGTCCAGCGCGCAGGCGGCTATGCCCGCCTCGCCGGCCAGGGCCGCGAACTCGCGCAGGAGCGCGGTCTTGCCCACGCCGCCTGGCCCGCAGACATAGAGCACCAGGAACGGCAGCTCGGGCGCAGCCAGCGCCGCCTGGAACAGCGCGCGCTCGGCCGCGCGGCCGACGAAGTGTCGCCGCCGCACGGCGGACAGCCGATCGGCGAGACGGGTGGACATGCGCGCCTCCTGAACAAAGAATGCGCAACCGATTCACGATGCTACGCCTGACCAGCGCTGGCTAATGGGAAGTCGGGGCGGCCACAGAGGGCACACCCCTACTCCCTTCATAGCCCATCTTCAATCAGCAATGCGCACCCGGCCGATCCCAGCTTCTAGCCCCCCGCAATGGCGCCGACGATGATCAGCGGCTCGGCCCCGCGGCCACAGCGTCGGGCAACGCCGCGTCGACCGGGTCCAGCGAGAGATCGCGACCGGCAGCGAAGAATGGCTCGTTTTCTTAGTCAAGACTATTAATGGGATAAATATAATACAAACCCACGGTTCGCTCAAATTAGGACAAGTTCCTGGAATTGGGTTAAACTCTCCGTATGGCCGAGAAACTGATCGTCACCAATGAACGCGCAGATGATATTCCCCTCCTACTGGCCCAGATGGAGCGGACGGGGGTGCCCTCCCTGCTGGACGAACACTTCCCCACCCACGGCAACTGGCAGGGTCTCAGCCTGGGGTGGACAGCCACGATCTGGTTGGGCCATATTCTTTCTGAGGGCGACCACCGCTTGAACCACGTCCAATCCTGGGCCGAGAAGCGTCTGGGGACACTGAGCCGCTGCACCGGTCAGGAGGTGCGTTCTCTGGACTTCAGCGATGACCGCCTGGCGGATGTGCTGAGCGCCCTCGGCCAGGATGCGGCCTGGGAGGGCTTTGAGACGGCGCTGAATGGGTATCTGTTGCGGGTGTACGACCTGGACTCGCGACAGGTCCGGCTGGATAGCACGACGTACGTCCCGTCCATCCGCCAGGTGCGGGGAGGCGTGGGCCAGCGGGGGCTGTTGTATATTGGGGATTGCAAACATCAGCCGGGAAAAGGAGGATGGGGAGCAGGAACGGATCGCCGAGGGCTACGAACGGCTGGAGGTGTTGACGGCGATGGTGGATGGCCAACCCATCACCTGGACGGAACGGCGGCTGGTGTTGCGCTCCCTCTCGCAGGCGCAGGCCGCCGAAGCCGCCTTGCGAGCGCGGCTGACAAAGGCCCAGAGTGCGCTGGCCGCTCTGAATGAGAAAGGTCGGGGCAAGAAACGGTTCACGGAGGTGGCAACGCTGCAACAGGCCGCAGAAGCCGTGATCGAGCGGCACGGGGTTCAGGGGCTAATGATAACTTCGTCTCAGCAAGCGCGATTGGCTCTGTGGATGGCCTCATTGCTAATGGGCGCTACCCTGCTTGTGCTGCTATGGCCCCAACGGGCGTGGCCTCAGAGTATGACTGTCACCAAACGGTCTAGCTCCGCTATCGCCATCACCGCCGATGCCAGACTTGTTCTGGCCGTCAATCCCGACTCCAATTCCCTTAGCCTCATCAGCACCGCCGCCCAGGAAAAAGTCGCCGAGATCCCCGTTGGCATTGACCCCCGCACCGTGACCGTGGATGACGCGGGAAGCCGGGCTTACGTGGCCAACCGTGGCTCAGACAGCGTCTCTGTCCTGGACCTGGCCGCCCGCGCCGTCATCACCGAGGTCACTGTCGGCTATCGGCCCTATGGCGTTATCGTCAGCCCTGCGGGTGATCGGCTCTACGTGGCCGAGCAAGGCGTAGATCAAGTGCGCATCCTGGACACAAGTAGCCTTGCCACTCTGGCTATCCTGCCTACTTATGATCGCCCCAGCGGCCTGGCCATCTCCGACGACGGTCGCATCCTCTACGTCACCTACCTCCTCACCGGCAGGATCAGCGTCATATCCCTGAGTGATTATCGTATCTACTTGCCCCTGATTCTCCAGTGGAAGTCGGTAAACTGGTATATTGGTACATTGGTAAATTGGGAGAGTGCTCTTGTGTCACCAATCTACCAATCTACCACTCCACTGATTTACCAATCTACCAGCATCCAACTCTGGCCCGACAGCAACCTGGTCCAGTCCATCGTCCTCTCGCCCGATGGCCGCACAGCCTACGTCCCCCACACCCGTTCCAACACCACCAACCGCGCCCTGACCTTCGACACCACTGTCTTCCCGCTAGTGTCGCTGATTGACCTGACGACCCGGCGGCACCTGGTGGGTCAGCAATTCGACCTGGGTACCCTGGACCCGCCCGGCGTGGGGCTGCCTTTCGATGCCGCCGTGACCCCTGATGGCGAGGAACTATGGGTGCTTAATGCGGCCAGCAATGACATCACGGTGCTTGACCTGACCAGACGCCGGCTCGTGGCTCACATCGAGGTGGGCGATAACCCACGAGGTGTAGTCCTCTCTCCCGATGGTTCTACAGCTTACGTCAACAACACCCTGGCCGGCGCCGTCTCGGTGATAGACACCGCTGCCTATACTGTCACCTCCGTCATCACCGTCACCAACATCCCCCTGCCGCCGGCCCTGCTGAACGGCAAGCGGTTGTTCCACACCAGCAATGACCCACGCCTGGCCAGGGCGCAGTGGATCAGTTGCAACACCTGCCACTTCGAGGGCGAGCACGACGGCCGCACCTGGTTCTTCGGCTTCGCCGGGCCGCGCAACACCACCAGCCTGCTGGGGATGATCGAGACCTACCCGCTGCGCTGGTCGGGCGAGTGGGACGAGTCGGCCGATTCGGAGTTCGCCAACCGCAAGGAGAACTTCGGCGGCGGCCTGATTGACGGGAACATGAACTGCTCCCTCTCACCGCCTGACTGCGTGAATCAGCCGCCCAACCAGGGCCGCTCCTACGACCTGGACTGCCTGGCCTCGTTCATTGACTCGCTACCTCCGCCGTCGAGTCCGGGCCCACCATCGGAGGCCGCGCTGCGCGGGCAGGCCATCTTCAACCGCGCCGACGTCGGCTGCGTCACCTGCCATCCCACGCCTCTCTACACCGACCTACAAAAGCACGACGTGGGCACCGTCACTGCCGATGAAAAGATCGGTCCGGAGTTCGACACCCCCACGCTGAAGGGGCTATGGGACAGCGCCCCCTACTTCCACGACGGCAGCGCCGCCACCCTGCGCGATACCCTCACCCGCCCCAGCTCAGGCAGCGAGCATGATGTACGTGGTCGTCTGACGGAACCGGAGATCGCCGATCTGATCGCTTTCCTGCTGGCTTTGCCATTTGAATGACCTAACCGGAGGAGCAGTATGCGTCGCTTTCTCAAACCCCTATTCGCCCTGTGGATATTGGCCCTGGTCTGGCCGGCAACTGGCGCTGGCCCGACCTCTTCCCTGGGGGACATCATCACTGTCACCGTCTCCGGCGCCGTCACCGGCCCGGATGGTCCTGTGCCAAACGTCTGGGTCAGCGTGAATGCTGCGCCATCCGGTCTGCCGTATGCCGCAGACGCCTTCACCGACAGCAACGGCTTCTATAGCGTGACCGTCCAGACCGCGGGCATCCTCAATTTGCACGCTAAACCTCCATTGTCCAGCCGGCTGGCTCAGGTCAACATGCGGCGTGACGAGATTACCGGCAGCTTTACACACAACTTTACGACCGTGGCCGGCTATCTGCTCAGCCTGCGACCGGCGGATGAGACCGGCCAGCCGCTCGAGATGCTCGACTGGCAGCTCCTGGCATACTCGATGCTCACGGCGACTCCGCCCGGCTACTTGCCCGAATACCATCTCATGTGGGATGACACAGTTGGGCGCTACGAGTGCGTCTTGCCACCCGATGTGTACTCCGTGGATATTGACACGCCGCCCGCCGGTTCCCTCCCCACGACGACCGTTTTCGACCTGCGCAGCGCCGACCAGGTGACCGACCTGGTTTTTAGCCGGACCTCCTTCAACCCGACCATCTCCTACCCCCCCGACGTCAGCAAGATCGCTATCGGCCTGCCCGACGGCCTGGGCGAGGCGCTGGTGACCGGGGCGCCCGGGGCAGTCGCGCCCAGCGGGCACATCCTGCTGACCAATCTGAGTTCCTGGCATCGGGTAGATGCCATATCCAACCCGGACGGCAGCTTTTCGGCGCGCATCTACGCCCCGCCCGGCTCGGCGCTGTACATTCAGCACGGCTCGCTTCAGTGGCTGTCCCGACTGGCCACCAGCTCCGAAGCGTATGACGTCTACCCTGGCACGCTCATCAACCTGCCTCACACCCCCAGCGCGGCATCTGGCGCCACGCCTTTCGCTGCGGCGGGGGCGGTGGAGTTTGTCAGCGAGTCGGCCACGACTAAACCTCACGTCAGCGCGGCGTGGGCCATGACCGGAACCCTGCGGCCATCTACCTATTCTGGAATGAGCACCACCTTCTCCGTCCACCGTTACGCGCCGGGAGACTCGTTCCACGTCGAGGGCACTCTGCGCATCTACGGGCCAGCCATCACCGGCACGACCGACGTGTCGGACCTCTCTGCCTCCGGTGGTCTGTCCCTGCGTATGTTCGGCAACCGGGACGGTGTGCCTCTGGCGCCGCATAACCCGGCCATCACCACCCGACTGACCGTCAGCGGATTCCCCATCCGGGATCCTTATACCAACGATGTGGGCCTGGGGTGCGGGTTCGAGGCGAGCGGGCTGCACCATAGCGGCGATCACGCCATCGAGGGCAGCTTTGCAGTAGACTGCCAGATCCCCCAGGATACACCCCCCGGCACATATCGGCCGGTGATCGGGCTGGGCTTCAGCGGCGTACCCGCCAGCACTCAGTGGCTGGGGCCCAACGGTGAGATTTCCTATCGGAACTATGGGTTGAACGAGGCACCCTTGCCGCCCATCGTCGTCGCTGAAGCAACGCAAGCGATAGCCACGGTGCGTCTGCCCTGGCGGCTGATGATGGAAGACAACGTCCAGGGTGTGCGCGGAGTTGGCGCACGCGAGGATGTCGGCAAAGTCGGCCTGCTATCCTTCATCGTCACGCAAGATACGCCGTACATCGCGCCCCCCGTGGATCACCGCACAGGCATATCCATCACCTATTCCCTCGAGCCCAATCTGCCGCTCGTTACCTCCAATGTGTCGAGCCTGTACCTCCCGCCCTCGCCGCCCTTGATTCCCTTCAGCCTGCCGGGTGGTTCGCTGAGCGTGGTCATCGGCCAACCCGATGGAACCACTCAACATCTGGGAAGCGAGGTCTTTGCTCAATCCGCTACGCGTGCCAGGACCACCTGGGGTGGTTTCCCTCTAAACACCGGTGTGAACAGCGGGACCACGCGCGTGGACCATGCCTATTCCCTGATAGCCGCCTCTGACCGCTTCCGGGTGACATTTGACCAGTACGGCCATCACGTCATCACCGTGACCGGTGAGGTCAGCGACCTGTGGGGCAACCGCTACGCTGGCGGCGGCACCTACGACGTCTGGGCCGCTGAGCCGCTGGACATGGACCCTGGCGTCCTACCTGGCGCCCCCTTTGACGTGGGAGATACTTTCAACCCTACGGTACAGCTCTATCCCGGCGTGCCCGCCTGGGTGAAATGGGTGGTCACCGAGTACCCCAACTCGGACCCTGCGCGGGCCATCCGGCACACGGCCAGTGGCTGGGCAAATCGGTTTGGCTACTTTGACGGCCCAGGCTTTGCCTTCAGCGCCCCAGGCGAGTATCGCGTGGACCTGGTCGCCCGTTACGTGGACGAAGATGGGGTGACGTGGATGGGGGCGATGACCTGGGGCGGGGTGGTGATGACTCCGTCGGCGCAGGCGCAGCTCATCGCCCACGGCCGGCGGGGCATCAATAACCTGGAGCACATCCCCAGCCCGTGGTTCGTTTTCTGTCGTGACCTCACCCCGATCCCAGGGGTGACGCCGCACACTTTCGCGCCCTATTTTAACGGCGATGTGATCTGGAGTCGCCAGGAGTTGATATATGAGTGTTCCGGCGAGGCCCTTCAGACCGGCGGCAGCGTTCAAGATACGGTTGGGGCGTTGGAGGCCCGCATCCGGCAGCGGTTCGAGCGTATGTCCCCACCCCTCGACCTTCCGGGAGACCTCAATGAGCGCTTTGGCTATGGCGAAATCCCGCTGTTCAGCAGCACCCGCTCCGGACGGCCGCCGCAGATGTTCCCCGAGGAGATGGACCAGATCGCCTACATGTACTTTTACTCCGAACGCCCCGGCGTGCGCGTGCGCGAGGACGTCACCGAAGACTATACCTTCCCCGCCGGCTACTGGCGCTTCGATACGCTTTACGACGATCAGATGGGCGTCGGCATTCTGGGCGACCTGCCCAACGATTATAAGTTCCAGTACATCGGCGCGGTCTACCGTGATCTGGAGACCGGCCACAGCGAGTATCTGGGACAAGGCACGGGCTGGGTTCTTCTTGGTGAAGATGACCCCTTGGGCAGCCGGGTGATGCCGCCCTTCGCCGGGCCGGGCAATGGCGGCTGGCCAACTGAAGGCGGGCCGCTCATGCGGCTGAAGGGTCGGGACGTGCATGTCTTCATCCAGCCCACTGGCGCCCTGCCGGGCGCCGTGTTGCAGGTGGGCGATACCTTTCGTTTTGCCGGCCACATCATGCCCACGCTGAACAGCCAGGTGGCCTTCACAGTGACTGCGCCCAGCGGTGTTCGGCACCTCGGCGGCGGGCGGGCCAACAGGATCGGTTATTTCTACAACCCGGTCGGCGATTTCGTGGTGGACGAGCCTGGCCTCTGGTCCGTGGACGTGCGCGTCTGGCACGATGGCCTGTGCTCCGGCGGCCGCACCATCCCACCCTACCCATCAGGCGACGTACTGGGCAGCGAAAATGGCCGCTACTGGTTCTATGTGGTGCAAAGAGATGCTCCTCGTCTGGACGTCTCCACGCCGGCGCCCGGCCTCCTGTCATTTCCTGGCGGGGTCACTCCTATCACCATTTCCGGCACAGCGCCAATCACGCTCACGGGCGCCGTGGTGGACTACACCATCACCATGCCTGGTTTCATCCTCGAACACGGCCAGGTTAGCGTCGCCAACGGTACGTACACAGTGGTATTTGACCCTGTAGCGCTGGCTCGTGACTTTCCCAACCTGGATCTGATCGGGCGCGACGCTCGCAACCTATCCGGCCTGGCGGATACCTTTCAGATTGGGTTGCTATTGCGAGGGCGAGACGCTGGCGGCGATCTGGCCTATCGGGCCAACTCGATTGTCCTACAGGGAGAGCAGGTCTTCGTAGGCCACGTGGCCGAAGTAGCCCTGTTCAAAGTCTTCCTGCCAGTGATTTTGAAACGATAAGGGTTGGCATCAGGAGGGCCTGGGATGAGGAAACTAACGATCTATTTGGGCTTCTTGCTGCTGACCGCTCTAGCGCTGGTTAGCTGGCAAGCCTGGGCCATCGGGCAGGTTGCCGCCACCGTGTCTGGCACGGTGTGCCTGTCCGATGGCCGCCCCGCCGAGGGAGCCTGGGTGCGCGTGCAGACCACGAACAATCTCACCTACGCCGCGCCCGATGGCAGCTTCACGCTCACCGGCCTGACCGAGGGCCTGACCGTCACCATCACCGCCTGGTATCCTGAATACAAAGTTGGCTGGGCAACCGTAGCGCCACCCGCCGAGAACGTTACCATCACGGTGAGGCCCTACGACACTCGCGACAACCCCGATTACGTCTGGAACACCTCCTACCCAGACCCCGCCAACCCTACCCTGGGCTGCGGCCACTGCATGATGCCCTCGTTCGATGAGTGGCAGCACACCGCGCACGCCAAATCGGGCACGAACCCACGCTTCTTCTCCCTCTACAACGGCACCGACATCACCGGCGCCGTCGTCGCCTCCCCCGGCTACAAGCTGGACTTCCCCGGCACGGCCGGCAACTGCGCCGCCTGCCACGCGCCCGGCGCCGCCTACGATGCGCCCTTTACCACCGACATGAACACCCTCGGCCCGGTGGAGAGCGAAGGTGTCTTCTGTGAGTTCTGCCATAAGGTCGGGGCGGTCTACCTGAACCCGGCCACCGGCCGGCCCTACGAAAATGCGCCTGGCGTTTTTTCCATGCGTCTCTACCGTCCCTACCCTGGCGATCAGATCTTCTTCGGCAGCCTGGACGACGTTACCCGCCGGGTGAGCTATCTGCCGCTGGAGAAAAAGAGCCAGTTCTGCGCCCCCTGCCACCAGTTCTCTTTCTGGGGTACGCCGATCTATGAGAGCTTCCGCGAGTGGCAGGAAAGCCCCTATCCGGCCCAGGGTGTGGAGTGCCAGACCTGCCACATGCCGCCGGGCGCCAGCCCCACCTTCTGCCTGCCCGAAAAAGGCGGATTGGCCCGGGATCCGGCCCGCATGGCCTCGCACCTGGACCTGGGCGTCAAAGACCTGGAGTTTATGCAAAGCACCGTGGCCATGACCCTGACCGCCCAGGTAATCACCAATACCGTCCGGGTGAGCGTCACGCTGACCAACGTGGCCGCCGGCCATCACGTCCCTACCGACTTCCCCGGCCGGCACATGATCCTGGTGGTCGCAGCCACCGATGGGCAAGGGCAAGCCCTGCCCCTACAGAACGGCCCCACCGTGCCTGACTGGGGCGGCACACAGGCCGGGCTGCCGGGTAAGGCCTTCGCCAAAGTGCTACGCGACGTACAAACAGGCGAGTCGCCCGTGGTGAGCTATTGGAAACAGACCCTCATCGTCAGTGACAACCGCATCCCGGCCCTGGGCAGCGACGCGTCGGTCTACACCTTTGCTGTGCCGGCCGGCGGCGGAGAGGTAAACGTGACCGCCAGGCTCCTCTTCCGCCGCGCCTTCCAGTCTCTGATTGAGACCAAAGGCTGGGAGGTGGGAAACACTGTCATGGAGGCCGAGGCCATAACTCTCTCCTTAGAATCAACCCGCAGGGCCTATCTGCCCCTAGCCCTTCGCCCCCAATCGTGCGGCGGCGGTCTGGCCCGAGAGCGCTTTCAACCGGCAGGACATCGCTGAAGCCGATTTCGCGGACGCGGTCCAATGTTCACCGTCCTGTGACAATCCCGCTCGCGCCGAGGAGGTGGATCGCGCTGAGCCGAATTCGGGCACTTCCATAATGAATCCGGACCGAACGTGATCAGGATAAATTGGTGTGCGTTGGGAGGTCCATATGTCTCGTTACTCTGTCCCTCTGATCGTTCTTGCCCTGTTGGCCCTGGCCATCTTCACCGGCCCGGCCTATGGCAGCCGCACCGCTTTGGATCGGTCGGCGTCTGCCTTGCCACAGGACCACGGCCTGCCGGCTGTCGTCCTGGCCGACCGGGCCGGCGGGCTGGAGCTGGTCTCTGCGCCGATCACCCTGCCCTTGACCGTCGGTCACGTGGCCTATCTGCCGGTGGAAGTGTTGAACTATCATCGGCCGATCACCATCACCGCGCAAACGCTGATCCACACCTACGTCAACGGCCAGACGCCGGCCGAGCCAGGCGCGTCGCCGCCGTTCGTCGTGGCCGTGCTGGATGCCGCGCAGGGCGAGCTGCGCTGCAAACGCTGCGGATGCGGGAGCATGAGCTGGCGTTGACGTTCGACGCGGGAGATTGGGCGCACGAAGACACGAACGAACGCGAAGGACGCGAGGCACGAAGGCGCGAAGACCCCGCGTCGCGCCAGATTTCCTTCGCGACCTTCGCGCCTTCGTGCTCCAGACGCCCTCGCGATCACCCTCACGCTCGCGCCTGCCATCCAGCCCCACACGCCCCTTTTCAGCATCCATACCGAGCCGTTCTACGACGGGATTCCCGAGCCGTACATCCGCATCTGGGGGATGCAGTGCGACTACTGCGATCCAACCTGGCCAGACTGCGAACCTTGTCCTGCCACCCCCGGCGACCCGCCCGGCACGACCCGCGACGTGAGCTGTGGCAAGCAGCACGACAAATGGGACGCCTGTCGTTGTCGCCATCTCCGGCCGATCTATGACCCCATTGCCGATGCGCACATACGCGCACAAGCCCCGGCGATGCAGCGATATGCGTCCCAATTCCTGCGCAACGGCGCGGGTGGCTGGGCCGGCAACACGTATCGGCCCGACGACTACCTGTGGGAACGGCTCGACTGGCTCTTCGGCCTCTCGCCGGTCGAGCGCGACTATTCACCCCTGCTCAGCGACATCATCCACGGCACAGGCGGCTGGCTGAGCTGCCCGAACTATCCCATCACCAATCCCGACGGTTCCATCGGCTTCTTCGACCCGAACAACAGCTTCCTGATGGAACAATACCGCCTCTACATGCGCGAGCTGGCGACGCGCTATGCACCCGACCTGCGCTTCCTGGAGACGCATAACGAGCCGACTTACAGCTTCTATCTGTGCCCCTGTCTCGACGACCCGGCCGGTCCCGGCGTGGCGTGCAACGCGTCCGGCGGCCCCAACCAATACGTCTGCGACTTCATCACGCGGCCCTACGGCGCAGACAGCGAGGAATTTGCCCAAGTCTATGGCCCCTTCCTGTCGCAGACCGCCAACATCGCCGCCGAAGAGCTGGCTGCGGCCAGCCCCGACGCGCTGCTGATAGCCGGCGCGCTCGAACAGACTGGCCAAGACCTGATGACCACCACCCGCTACATGATCGAGCACGGCCTGCTCCAGCGCGGCAATGTGGCGATCATGATCCACCAGTTCCCTTACCCCTCGCCGCCCGATTGGGTCGAGCACGAGCCGTGCGTCTACAGCGGCTTCTTCTACCTGCCGCCCGGCTGCGAGACCGCGCCGCCGATGGAGGACTACATCAGCGTTGACACCGGCCAGCCGGTATCCGCGCGCAGAAAGTGGGCCAAGATGGATCTCGACATGGACGTGAGCGAAATCCTGCACGACGCTCGCGAGCTGGGGGTGTTGGATGACTTCTACCTCTTTGACACCGAGCTGCACGCCGGCTTCTACGTCAAGGACGAGACGACCACGGTCGGCCGGGCGGCCATTGCGGGGCTGCGCGTCGCCGCCATCAACGCGCATCAGCGTTTCGTAGGCATGGAGTTCATCGGCGCGGCCCACGACCCGACCGCCTACAACCTGATGGCGCGTCACCTGACCGGCGTCACGCCGGTTTACACGACGACCGCGCCGCTGCTGGACGCCGATTACTCCGGGCTGGTCTACAAGTTGTTTACCCGGCAGGCGCCAGGCGCTTCATGGGGGAAGACATCATCGCCCTCTGGAGCAACGCGGGGGAGCGGCAACGCCTGGCGCTGACCCTGGCGGCCGGGCCGACCCGCTTCAAGCAGGTCACATTGACCCGCTTCGCCGCGCCGCGCTGCGCGGACGTCCGCTGCGCCGCGGCGCGCGATCAACTCGACATCGGCCGCCAGGATCTCGCCGCGCCGCCCGCGACCATCGCGGTCGAGCCGCGCTACGAATTCTACTTCCTGTCGGTCATCAGCGACCGGCCCGGCTTCGGCTGGCTGGCGGGAGAGCGCCTGCTCTATCTGCCCCTGGTGATCGCCGACTGGCGCCAACCCACGTCAACGGCGATACACCCGAAGGGTCTGGGAGACCCTTCGGGTTTTGCCGATGACCCATCGCCGCCGGCCAGCCCGGTGCGGCTGATCTTCATCCACCACTCCACCGGCGGCGCCTGGCTGGCCGACCCCAGCGGCGACCACCCCTACGGCGGCCTGGGCCGGGCGCTGATGGACAACAACTACTACGTCAGCGCCACCAACTACGGCTGGGGGCCGGGCGGCATCGGCGACCGCACCGACATCCCCAACTGGCCCGAATGGTTCACCGGGCCGGACAGCGCGACCATCCTGGCTGCGCTGTACAACGAGTCCGGCCAGAACATCGGCGACTTCGGCGCCTGGCCGCGGCTGGCGAGCGCGCCGGCCGGCGAGAACCAGATCGTCATGTTCAAGTCGTGCTTCCCCAACTCCGACCTGTACGGCAATCCGGACGACCCGCCCCTGCAGGAGCCCAACGACCAATTCACGGTGGCGAACGCCAAGGCCGTCTACAACAAGATCCTGACCTACTTCGCCACGCGGCAGGACAAGCTGTTCATCGTCATCACCGCGCCGCCGCTGGCGCAGGGCGAATACTTGCCGGGTGACCAGCCACCAGCCGAGCGCGCCGCCAACGCCCGCGCCTTCAACAACTGGCTGGTCAACGACTGGCTGGCCGGCTACCCCTATCGCAACGTCGCGGTCTTCGACTACTACAATGTCCTGACCAGCAATGGCGGCAACGTCAACACCAACGACGCAGGGGGGGAAACCGGCAACCACCATCGCTGGTGGAACAACGCCGAACAACATATCCGCACCGTGGACAACAACTATGCGGCGTATCCCAGCGGCGACAGCCATCCCACCACCGCCGGCCATCAGAAGGCCACAGTCGAGTTCGTCCAGTTGCTCAACGTCTTCTACAATCGCTGGCGGGCGAGCCAGGCCGCGACGCCCACCGCCACGCCTACCGCGATCCGCACGCCCACCGCAACGGCAACCGCCACCCGGCCGGCCGACCGGTTCACCTATCTGCCCCTGATCCTGAAGGGCCTGGCGACCACGTCTCCGACGCCGACCCCGACTACTACTCGGACGCCCATGCCATCGTCCACGCCGACGCGCACCCCCAGCCCGACGCGCTCACCGACGCCGACCTCTACGCCCACAACGCCGGCCTCTGCCGGCCGCATCCAGCCGGCCGACCTGGTCTACGTGGGCGCGTTTCGCCTGCCCGGTGGCGAGGATCGGCCCCAGACCTTTGCCTACGGCGGCAACGCTATGACCTTCAACCCGGACGGCGATCCTGCCAACGCGGACCCCTACGGCGGCTCGCTCTTCATCATGGGACACGACCGCCTGCCCTACGGCGAGCTGCCCGACGGCAACCAGGTGGCCGAGGTGAGCATCCCCGTGCCCGCCGTGGCCGACAACCCTGCCGCTCTCCCCGAGGCAGCCTTCATCCAGGGCTTCCACAACGTGGCCGCGGGCTATTTCACCGGCCTCGACGAGATCCCCAAGGTGGGCATGCAATATCTCAACCACCTGGATACCGGCGCCAGGATCCACCTAGCCTGGGGCCAGCACTTGCAGCCGCCGGACGAGCCTTCGCACGCCTGGTTCAACGCCACGCTGGCGTCGCCCAACCTGCAGGGCGTCTGGTTTGTGGGCGACTACGACCTCTACAGCACCACCGGCTACCTGTTCGACATCCCGGAGGCGTGGGCCGACGCGCATGTGCAGGGCCGGCTCCTGGCCACGGGACGCTTCCGGGACGGCGGGCAGGGCGGCATGGGCCCGGCCCTGATCGCCTATCGCCCCTGGCTGCCCGGCGGCGTCGCGCCTCCCTCGGGTACACGCCTAGCCGCGACGGCCCTGCTCCTGTACGAGAACGCCTACAACACCTCCGAGTTCGTGCGCTGCCTGAACGGTTATCAGCATGCAGACGAGTGGGAGGGCGGCGCCTGGCTGACGACCCCTGCGGGCAAGCACGCGGTCGTCTTCGTCGGCACCAAAGGCGCCGGCGCCAAGCACTGGTACGGTTACATCAACCCTCGCGGGCCGGAGTACCCGTGCGTGGACGCGGATGTGACCGACTTCGATACCTGCCGATTGGCCAACGGCGCTTCCTGCCCGCCGGAGGATTATGCCGGCTGCTGCGACGAGGCGCAGGGGACATGCGTGAGCTATCGGGGCTGGTGGAGCGCGCGCTTCGACGCGCAGATCATTTTCTACGACCCGGCCGACCTGGAGCAGGTCGCCGCGGGGACCATGGAACCGTGGCAGCCGCAGCCCTACGCGGCCCTGGACATAGACGAACACCTGTACCTGGCCGCGCCGGAGTGGGATCGGATGGTGGTGGGCTGGGGCGTGCAGCGTCGCTATCGCATCGGCGACGCGGCTTACGATCGAGAGAGGGCGCTGCTCTACGTGCTGGAGCTGCTCGCCGACGGCGGCAAGCCGGTGGTGCACGTCTGGCGCGTGCAATAGCGAGCGGAAGCGAGGCCGGCACCGAAAGCACGGCGCTCTCAAGACGAGAGCCTGTATGACCATCGTCATTGCTCCGCTGTAAACAGCCCACTATAGTAAATCCATCATTGGCGTCGGCATGCAAAAAAAAGGACCCCACAACACGTGGGGTCTGGCCAGGCGGAGAGGGTGGGATTCGAACCCACGATCCCTTGCGGGATACGCGTTTTCGAGACGCGCGCACTAGGCCAACTATGCGACCTCTCCTCAACGCCGATCATTATAGCATATGGCTCAGCAAGCAAGCAAAAAAGTGGTAGGCGATGAAAGACAAGCTTGAGGAACTACGTCAAATGCGCGCCCGGGCCAAGCTCGGTGGCGGCGAGCGGCGGATTGCCGAACAGCACGCCAAAGGCAAGCTGACCGCGCGCGAGCGCATTGATCTGTTGCTGGATCAGGGCACGTTTCAGGAGTTGGGTCGCCTGGCAACGCACAACATCAGCGATTTTGACATGGCGGACAAGAAATATCCGGGAGACGGCGTGGTCACCGGCTTCGGCAAAATTGACGGCCGGCGTGTCGCGGTCTACGCCCAGGACTTCACCGTCCTGGGCGGCTCTTTCTCCGAAGTACAGTCCCACAAGGTCTGCAAGATCATGGAACTGGCCCAGGAGAGCGGCATTCCGGTGATCGGCCTGCTCGATTCCGGCGGCGCGCGCATCCAGGAGGGGGTGCGCTCCCTGGCCGCCTATGGTGAGCTGTTTGTGCGCAACGTTATGGCCTCGGGCGTCATTCCTCAAATCTCCGTGCAGATGGGCCCATGCGCCGGCGGTGCGGTCTATTCGCCGGCCCTGACCGACTTCATCATCATGGTGCGCAAGACCAGCTTCATGTTCATCACCGGCCCGGACGTCATCAAGGCGGTGACCGGGGAGGAGGTGGACTTCGAGACTCTGGGCGGTGCAACCGCTCACAACACGCTCAGCGGCGTGGCGCATTTCGCGGCCGACGATGAGCTGGCAGCGTTTCGCCTGGTGCACGAGATCCTGTCGTATCTGCCGCAGAACAACAGCGAGGATCCGCCGCGTGTGCCACCGTACGATGACCCCGCGCGGCGGGATGAGTTGCTCGACCGCCTCATTCCGGAGGACAGCAGCGAGCCGTACGACATGCGTCAGGTCATCAGCAGTGTGTTCGATCGCGGCAGCTTTCTCGAAGTGCATGCGCATTATGCCAAAAACGCGTTGGTCGGCCTGGCCCGGCTGGACGGCTATCCGGTCGGCGTGGTCGCCAATCAGCCGATGTATCTGGCCGGCGTGCTCGACATTGACTCCAGCGATAAGATCGCCCGCTTCGTGCGTTTCTGCGATGCCTTCAACCTGCCCATCATCACCTTTGTGGACTGTCCCGGATATCTGCCCGGCGTCTCGCAGGAGCACGGCGGCGTCATCCGGCACGGCGCCAAGATCATTTACGCCTATTGCGAAGCGACCGTGCCGAAGATCAGCGTCGTTGTGCGCAAAGCGATGGGCGGCGCGTATATCGCCATGAGCAGCAAGCAGATGCGCACCGACCTGGCCTATGCCTGGCCCACGGCCGAGATCGCGGTCATGGGGCCGGAGGGCGCGATCAACATCCTCTATCGCGAGGAGTTGCGCAAGGCGTCCGATCCGGCTGCACTGCGCAAGAAGCTGCTACAGGAATATGTGGACAAGTTCCACAATCCCTACGCGGCCGCCGATATGGGCCAGATAGACGAGGTCATCGAGCCGAGTTACACGCGCCTGCGGCTGGTGATGGCGCTGGAGATCCTGCGCTCGAAGGTGGCCAGCAATCCGGCGAAGAAGCATGGTCTGATGCCGGTGTGACGGTGCGCTGTTGGACAGGGTAACGGGCGCTGTGTGTGGTTATGTCGTTATTTGGAGAGCGAGGTGAGTGTGAACCCGGGTGTGCCTGAACTGCTCCGCCAGGGTGTGGCGATGATGATTGTGGGGATGAGCCTGGTGTTCGGTGCGCTGGCGCTCCTATGGGCAGTGATCGCACTCCTGGGCCGGTTTGGGGGCGCGGCCTCAGATGCGCACAAACAGGTAGCGGTCAACGTGACTGCTTTGCCGCCGACCGCGGCCGAGACCGAGCGCGCCGCGTTGACAGCCGAGCGCGCCCGTGTTGCCGCCATCGTGGCGGCCGCGCTGATGGCGAACGCCATCCCACTGCATCTGGAGCCGCCTTCTGGGCCGACCTTCGAGCATGGCCGCTCCGCGCCTGCATGGGTGACCACCAATCGGGCTCGCGCCATGCGACCATGGCAGCCGCCCCGTGCGGCCGCGTAGGTAGGGGCAGGCCTCTGTGCCTGCCCCGTGGGGTTGCGTGCCTGCCCCGTGGGGTTTCCCCGTGGGGCGCGTGCCATGCGACCATGGCAGTTGCCACGCGCGGCCGCGCGCGCTGGTAGGGGCGTAGGGGCAGGCACGGCGTAGGGGCAGGCACGGAGGCCTGCCCCTACGCTACGTGATCGCCCCTACGCCGACAGATATCATTGGAAAGGGTATGCTGTGCCCACATTTGACGTAACTATTCAGGGCAAGACCTATCATGTCGAAATCCCCGACCCCGGCGCATCGCCGCTGCAGGTCATCGTGGACGGCGAGCCATTTGCCGTCGGGATCGTGGGGACGGAAAGCGGTATGCGACCGCCGGCAGTGGCGGTTGCGCCGCCGCCCGCAGCGCAACCGACTGTTTTGCCGGTCGTGCCGCGTGTGGCCGTGGCCCGGCCGGTCGTGCCGGCCGGCGCCGAGGGCGGCGGCGAGATCGTGGCGCCGATGCCCGGCACCATCCTTTCTATAGACGTCCAGCTCGGCCAGGCCGTTGAAGCCGGCCAGGTGGTGTGCGTCCTGGAAGCCATGAAGATGAAGAACCCTATTCGCGCGACCCATACGGGCACGGTGGCCGAGATTGCCGTCCAGCCCGGCCAGACGGTCGCGTACGGCGCGCTGCTCGTGCGCCTGGAGTAGAGGCGAGCCATGTACATCGGCCTGGAGACATTGACCTCCATGAGCTGGGCGAACCTGGTGATGCTGGCGGTCGGCGGCCTGCTCATCTATCTCGCGATCGCCAAGGAATATGAGCCGGTGCTGCTCATCCCGATCGGCGTCGGCGCGATCCTGGCCAATATCCCGGGCGCCGGCATGGGGCTCGACTTGCGCGCGATCACTGCAGGCCGACACGTCGAGGCGGTGTTGCTGCCGCTCTATAAAGCGGGCATCGAAACCGAGCTCTTTCCGCTGCTGCTCTTCATCGGCATCGGCGCGCTGACCGACTTCGGGCCGCTGCTGTCGAATCCGCGCATGGTGCTGGTGGGCGCAGCCGGACAGTTCGGCATCTTTCTTGTCCTGTTGCTGGCGCTGGCGACCGGTCGCTTCACGCTGAACGAAGCGGCCTCCATCGGCATCATCGGCGCCATTGACGGCCCGACGAGCATTTTCGTCGCCTCGCAGCTGGCGCCGCACCTGATCGCCCCGATCGCTGTGGCCGCGTACACCTACATGAGCCTGGTGCCGATCATTCAGCCGCCCATCATGCGCCTGCTGACCACCCGGCGTGAGCGTCGCGTGCGCATGCCCTACACGGCGCGCATCGTCAGCAAGCGAGAACGCGTCCTGTTCCCGATCTTTGTTACGCTGTTGACCGGCCTGATCGCGCCGCAGGCCAGCCCCTTGATCGGCTTTCTCATGTTCGGCAATCTGCTGCGCGAGTCGGGCGTCGTGGATCGGCTGGCGAGGGCGGCCGGCAACGAGCTCGCCAATCTCACCACCATCTTTCTGGGCATCACCATCGGCGCGACGATGGTCGGCGAATCGTTCGCCAATGCCCAAACCCTGATCATCCTGCTCCTGGGCATCCTGGCCTTCGCGCTCGATACTGCAGCCGGCGTGCTGTTCGGCAAGCTCTTGTACTTGCTGACGCGCGGCAAATTCAATCCGCTCATCGGTGCCGCCGGCATTAGCGCCTTTCCGATGGCCGCGCGCGTCGTCAACAAGATCGGCCTGGAGGAAGATTTCGACAATTTCCTCCTGATGCACGCCATGGGCGCCAACGCTGCCGGCCAGGTCGCGTCCGTCGTGGCCGGCGGCATCGTACTGGCATTGATGATGCGGTGAGGCGTGAGGCGTGAGACGTGAAACGTCAAACGTCAGGTGCGAAAGCGTCGGGGGGGGGTGTCATGCCCATATATACCTGCCTTAAGCCTTCGGAATATCACGATTCTGTCACGTTGATGTTGGTGGCGCAGGCGTTGTCGGCGTTGCCCGGCATCGAGGACGCGGCGGTCGTGATGGGCACCCCGGCCAACCGGGAGATCCTGGCCGCGGCCGGGCTGCTGACCGATGCCACAGCCGCCGCCCGGCCCGATGATCTGGTCATCGTCGTGCGCGCGGCCGACGAGGCGGCCGGCCAGGCTGCGCTGGCCCAGGCTGAAGCGCTGCTGGCGGCGCGCGTGGCGCCCGCGGCGGCCGCAGTCCAGCGTCCCAAGTCGCTGGCGTCGGCCATCGCCGCCGCCCCTGACGCTAACCTGGTCGTGATTTCGGTGGCGGGGCGCTACGCCGCGCAGGAGGCGCGCACTGCCCTGGAACGCGGCCTGCACGTGCTCCTCTTCTCCGACAACGTGCCGCTCGAGGAGGAGATCGCCCTGAAACAGCTGGCTGTCGAACGGGGCCTGCTGTGCATGGGGCCGGACGCCGGCACGGCGATCATCAACGGCGTGGCGCTCGGTTTTGCCAACGCCGTGCCGGCCGGCCGCGTCGGGCTGGTCAGCGCGTCGGGGACGGGCCTGCAGGGGGTGACGTGCGGGCTGGCGCGGCGGGGCACCGGCGTGTCGCAGGCGATCGGCGTCGGCGGCCGCGACCTGAGCGAGGCGGTCGGCGGCCGCATGATGCTGGCCGGGCTGCAGGCGCTCCAGGAAGACCCCGCGACCGACGTGATCGTGCTGATCTCCAAGCCGCCCGCGCCGTCAGTCGCGGCGCGCGTGCTGGCGCAGGTCAAGGCGTCGGCCAGGCCAACCGTCGTCTGTTTCCTCGGCGCCGACCCGCTGCCCATCGAGGCCGCGTGCGGGCTGCACGTCGCCAACCTGACCCAGGCTGCGGCGGCCGCGGCCGCCCTCGCTCGCGGAGAAAGGCCGGAGGACGCGCTGGCGCAGCTCGAACGGGAGGGCCTGGCGCTCATCTCCCTGGCCGCGACCGAGCAGCGGAAGCTGCGACCGGGCCAAACCGCGCTGCGCGGCCTCTTTGCCGGCGGCACCTTCTGCTACGAAGCGCAGCTCATCCTGAAAAACTTGCCGGAGCCGGTCTACAGCAACGCGCCGCTGGACAAATCCCGCGCGTTGGATCAGGTCGGGGCGGATGGCATCCGCCCGCTGGCGACAGGCGCGGACGCCGTCCGCCCCTACCACATCTGCCTGGATCTCGGCGCGGACGAATTCACGCAGGGCCGGCTGCATCCGATGATGGATCCGACGCTGCGCAACCGCCGCATCATCGAAGCGGCGCGTGATCCGGCTACCGCGGTCATCCTGCTGGACATCGTCCTGGGCTATGGCGCGCACCCCGACCCGGCCGGCGCGGCGACCGCGGCGATCCGCGAAGCGCAGCAGATCGCGGCCGCCGCAGGGCGCCACATCGTCTTCATCGCCTCCGTTTGCGGCACGGAGGCCGACCCGCAGCCGCTCAGCCAACAGGAGGCCAGACTTCGGGAAGCTGGCGTCCTCGTCCTGCCCGACAACGCCTCGGCCGCGCGCCTGGCCGGCCTGATCACGCAGGCGCTGCATGAGTGAGGAGCCCGAATGGAACTGTTTCGCCAACCGCTGAGACCCATCAACCTCGGCCTGGAGAGCTTCCGCGAGAGCCTGGCTGCCCAGGGCGTGGACGCCGTCGCCGTGGACTGGCGGCCGCCGCTGGAGGGCTATGTCGAACTGACGCACACCCGCAGCGGCGTGGATATAGATGCGGCCAACGCCGAGGCGGTGCGTCGCATCTGTGCAGGCCGGCCGTTGCTCGTGGACATGGGGATCGCGCGCGAGGTGATCCCCGGCTTCGCGCCTTCCGGCCACGGCCGGATGCTGATCACCCACAGCGGGCCGCCGATCACCTGGGAGCGGATGTGCGGGCCGATGCGCGGCGCGATCATCGGCGCGTTGATCTACGAGGGGCTGGCGGAGACGCCGGAGGAGGCGGCCCGGCTGGCCGCGTCGGGCGAGATCGAGTTCGCGCCGTGCCATCATTACCATGCGGTCGGGCCGATGGCCGGGATCATCAGCCCCTCGATGCCGGTTTTCGTCGTCACGAACGAGACGACCGGCCACCTGGCCTACGCCACGCAGAACGAGGGGCTGGGCCGGGTGCTGCGCTACGGCGCCTATGGCGCGGAGGTGATCCGCCGCCTCAAGTGGATGGAGACGGTCCTCTATCCGGCGCTGAAGGCCGCGCTGGCGGTCAGCGGGCCGATTGACCTGCGCAGCATGATCGCCCAGGCGTTGCACATGGGCGACGAGGGCCACAACCGCAACAAGGCGGGCACATCGCTCTTCATTCGCGCCATCGCGCCCGCCCTGGTCGAGGCCGTGAAGGACCCCGCCACGGTCGCGGCGGTGTTGCGTTTCATGGATGGCAACGATCACTTCTTCCTGAACCTCTCGATGCCCGCGATGAAGGCGATGCTGCTGCCCGCCGAGGACATCCCGGGCTGCACGGTCGTGACGACGATGGCGCGCAACGGCGCCGATTGGGGCATCCGCGTCAGCGCGACCGGCGACCGCTGGTTCACCGCGCCCGCGCCGATGGTGCAGGGGTTGTGGCTGCCCGGCTACACCGCCGCCGACGCGAACCCTGACATCGGCGACAGCGCGATCACCGAGACGGGCGGCATCGGCGGGTTCGCCCTGGCGGCCGCGCCGGCTATCGTCAAGTTCGTGGGCGGCGCCCCGGCCGACGCGCTCAACACCACGCTGGAGATGTACGAGATCACCGCGGGCGAGCACACCGCGTTCACCATCCCCGGCCTGAACTTCCGCGGCACGCCGGTGGGGGTGGACGTGCGCAAAGTGATGCGGACGGGCATCACCCCGCGGCTGAACACCGGCATCGCCCACCGCGAGCCGGGGATCGGCATGGTGGGCGCGGGGCTGGTGCAGGCGCCGAAGGAATGCTTTGCTGCTGCGTTCGCTGCCTTGCGTAGTCTGTAGGAGGCACGGTCATGCCCAAATTGCGTCGGCCCACTCTGCCCAAAAAGGCCCCGGTGGTTCTGCCGGAGCAGGTGGATCGCCAGCTGGCCGAGCTCCAGCGCCGGTTGGTCCAAAAAGACTACCGGGGAGTGATTGCGGCAGCTCAAGAGCTGTTGGCCGTCTTGCCGGCTCGATCGCCGCAGCGCGCCGAGGTTCTGCACTATCTTTCGAACGCCTACGGTCTGCTCAAACGCTTCGAGGAGGCTTATCAGGCTGCACTGGAAGCCGTGCGCATTGATCCCCAGGATTCGGTCTACTGGTATAACCTGGCGCAATCGGCCCGGTTCACCCTGCGCATCGGCGAATCGTTGACGTATTTCGAGCACGCCGTCGAAACGGCGACCGATCCGAAGCAGAAGGCGCTTGCGGCCAAAGAGCTCGCTTTTGCGCGTAAGCTGGTTCAGGATGAGCTGAAGCTGCGTGGGCCGAATTTCACCCTGGACGATCTGATCGAACAACAGGCCGCGTTCCAGGAAGGCCTCGCCCACATGCAGGCTGGCCGTTGGGCGGAAGCCGAGGCCGCGCTGCGCAAAGTGATCGCGATGGCCGATGTCCTGCCGCAGCCCCGGGGCAACCTGGCCCTGGCGTTGATCCAACAGCGGCGCTTCGACGAGGCAGAAGAAGCGCTCCACCGCGCCCTGAAGATAGATCCGAAATACGATCTGGCGCGGCGGAATCTGGCTGCCCTGGCCGAAGTCCGCCGGACAGGCCGGCTTCCGCAGGTCGCCATCAATGCGTCGCTGGCCGGAGCCAGGGTGAAGTCAACGATCATTTTCGAGGATGAATAAGCGCGTTTACGGCGAAGCGTGCGTCAGCAGCGGCAGGTAGGCGCGGGGAGGGCAGGGATCGCCGCGCACGAACGTCACCCCCGCCGGCGCGCTCCAGACGCCGGGATAGCGGTGGTTGGGGAATGCGCCGGGCATGCCTTCGGGCTGTTCGGCGCGGGCGCGCACGCGGAACTCGTAGGTCTGCGCCGGCGCGCAGAAGGCGGCGTCAAAGGTCGCCGCGCCCGCAGGCTGATCCACCAGCCAGTCCTCCCACTCGGGCTGTCCGATTTTCCGGACCTGCATGTCGAACAACAGATTGTAGGCGCCGCCGGGGATCGCGAGGATATCGGGGCTGAGCGCGCCCTCCCAGCGTATGGTCGTCGTCATCCCCTCGGCCGCCGCGGGCAGGTCCACGAAATGGGCGGTGGGCGCCTCCACCAGGCTGAACGCATCCACGATGGCGTGCGCGCCGTGCCACCGGAACGGGCTGACGACGCGGGCGAAGATCGTGAGGGTCACGGCCTGGGCCGTGGCGGCGAGCCGCAGGTTGGCCCAGCGGCTCTCGGTGAAGTTGCGCCGATCCTCGGCCCAGAGCACGCCCGGGGCGTCGGCAGCGAGGCCGCCGGTCGGATCCAGGCCGACCATCTTCGCGATGTAATGGCCTTCCGGACAGTCATTGGGGATGGCGCTGCCGCCGCAGAAGCTGACCATCCAGCCGCTCAGGCTGTAGGTCATGCCCTGCGTCACTGTGATCTGCTGGGCGATGACCACATCGAACGGTTTGCCCGGTTCCGGCGGCTCCTCGACATCCTCGGCCAGGATCACCAGGCTGTCATCCCCCTCCAATCGTTCGACGAACCCGCTCCCCGCGCAACTGCCGGTGAACTCGATGCGCGTACTGTCCAGCCTGGGATTGCCGGCGAGCCGCGCCGCGGTCCAGCCCGCCGGCACGAGGCCAGCAATCCCTTCCTGCGGCGCAAACCCTTCCGTACACTCGAAGCCGGGGTTGGTCAGCGGCGGGGCCTGGCCGGCCGCACCGCCGATGACGAGCGCCAGCAGCACGGCGGCCAGGGCGGCGGCCGCGCGCCCCGATGTGCGCAGGTGGTCTGTGAAACGCATGGCGGCAGCCTTTCGCGCATCCATCAATACTTGTAATCATCCCGCGCCGGGCTGAAAAATTCGACCACCAGCCCCGGCGCATCGCCCATCACCACGCTGTGCGTCACACCGCCGGGGATCACCCATACGTCTCCCGGCTGCACCTGCCGCGTCTCATCGGCGATGGTGAAGGTGCACGTCCCTTCGAGCGCCATGCCGATCTGCTCGTAGGGATGGCTGTGCGGCGGAATGACCGCATGGGGCGCCAGATCCACCAGCGCCATGAGCATCCTCTCGCCCCAAAACGTGCGGGCCATTACACCGGGCAAAAGTTGTCTGGTCAACCGGTCCTTCGAACTATGGAAATACACGCCAACCTCCGATGTGGCATTTCACGTTGCACGTTGCACGTTCTCACGTTGCACGTTGCACGTTGCACGTTCTCACGTTTCACGTTGCACGTTGCACGTTCTCACGTTGCACGTTGCACGTTCGACGCTTCGCGCACCACCCTGAACCGTGCATCCAGCCGCGGCAGGTCCACGTGCGTCGCCTTCAGGAGCAGCACGCTGTCGAGCGGCAGGCCGTCGGGGACCGGCAGGTGCGGCTCCAGGCCCAGTTCGGGGATCAGGACGACGCTGTTGCGGTCGCGGCGCTCGACGAGCACGCCCTCCCCCTGCCACGGCGCATGTTGCAGCAGATAGACCAGCGTCCAGTGCTGCTGCGAGAGATGCTCGGCCTGGCGCAGGCTGCCGACGACCGCCTCGGTCGCGCCGACGCGCTCCAGGATCTCCGCTTCGGTCAGCAGGCGGCCGCCGGCCAGGCAGGCGCGCAGCTGCTGATGCGCGACCAGGTCCAGGTAGCGCCGCATCGGGCTGGTGGCCTGGGTGTAGGCTGCCAGGCCGAGCCCGCTGTGGGGCGCCGGCGCCGAGCGATACTGGCTGCGCTTCATCGTCTTGCGCAGCGCGAACATCTCTGCCAGGCTGTAGCCCCCAGGCCTCTGGCTGCTGACTCCGGCCTCCTGTGGATCCGGCGGCTCCTGAGTGGAGAACGGCATCGGCAGGCCGCGCGCGATGGCAAAGCGCGCGACCGCCTCGCCGGTCATGATCATGGCGTTTTCGACGATGACGCGGGCGGGCAGGAGCGGAACCGGCTTCAGGAACACCTGGCCGTCTCTGACCGTGACATTCACTTCGGGCAGTTTGATCTCCACTGCGCCGGCCCGGATGCGTCGGTCGCGATAGGCCTGCGCCAGCGCGTAGAGGGAGGCAAACGGCTCCTCGGCCAGCCGCGCCGTGGCCTCTTCGTAGGTGAGGCGGGTGACGCGCACCCAGCTCGGCACGATCTCGATGTCGGCGATGCCGGCGTCAGGGTCGAGGTCGAGGCCGAAGGAGAGGGCCGGCGAGACCGGTTGCAGGCCCAGGCCCAGCCGCGGCGTGGCGGCCGGCGGCAGCATGTGTATCGTGCCCTCGGGCAGATAGAGGCTGGCCCCGCGGCCGCGTGCCTCCAGATCGAGAGGACTGTCGGGCGCGACCAGGGCGGCCGGATCGGCGACGTGCACCCACAGCCGTCGGCCCTCCAGGCTGAGCGCATCGTCGGGCGTCTCGGTGGCCGCGTCATCTATGGCGAACGCCGGCAGCGCGGTCAGGTCGCGCCGCGGCTCGCCGGGCAGGTCGGGCAGGGGCAGGTCGGGCTGCGCCGTGGCGACCCCCAGCCGGACGGGGTAGGGATTCACCGCGGGCGTCCAGTGGCCGAGTTCGAGCAGCAGCGCATGGGCCGCCTCGGGCGTCTCTTCGCGATCGAGTTCGCGCAGGACGCGCGAGCGGGTCGTGCGCCCCAGCGCCGCTGCTTCCACCTCGTGCAGGAAGCGGCCGTCTGCGGGATCGAGCGCCGGCCGGCCCGGTTCGCCGTCGGTCCGGCGGCTCCGCACGCGCGCCAGGAAGGCCGTCCACGCCTGTCTTTCCGCGGCCTCTGCCGCGCGCGCTGCCTGCAATCGGGCGACCTCCTCGGCTGTGGCGGCGACGACGGCATCCGGCGCGCCGCGGAAATAGAGCCCCTCGGCGATCAGTTGCCAGGCGGCCCAGGCGGTGGCCGGCGTGTAGGCGCCGAAGGCCAGCTCGGCCAGCTCCGGCAGGGTAGTCGTGCTGCCCGCCAGCATCTCCCAGGCGGTCTCGACTTCGCCGGCTTGCGGCCGCAACGCCTCGGCCAGCGATGTGAGCGGGCCGGGATGGAGCAGGGTCACGTCTTTGGGTCGCACCTTTTGCGTCTCGCCGCCCTCGATCTCGATGTCGAGCTTTTCCCCCAGTCGCGCAACGCGCGCCGGCCGCAGTTTGTAGAGCACCAGGCTGCCTTCGCGGAGTTTGAGGTTGGGATCGGTCACTGCCACCTCCTGAGTCCCATTGTAGCATAACTTGTCCCATCGGGCGGTGTTGTCATGCAGCAGGTGTTTTCAGCCGGCCCGCTATTTGTGCCGGAAAACGAATATACGGTACAATTCCGACCATGAATCGTCGCCAGCGCCTGATGAACACCCTGCGGGGTTGCCCTGTGGATCGGCCCCCCGTCTCGTTCTATGAGATCAACGGCCTGGACGAGCGGCCAGACGATCCCGATCCCTTCAACATCTATTCCCACCCGTCGTGGGCGCCGCTGATCGAGCTGGCGCGCGAGCAAACCGACCGCATCGTCATGCGTTCGGTCCCGCTGCGCGGTGCGCCTCCTGACCCGCTGGCCGAGCTGACCACGACCGAGACCTGGGACGACGGCGCCGCGCGCTATACCCGTCGGACGATCCGCTGCGGCCGGCATGTCTTCACGGCCACCGACCGCCGCGATCGAGACGTCAACACCACCTGGCGGGTCGAACACTTCTTGAAGGGACCCGACGACCTGCGAGCCTGGCTGGCGCTGCCTGCGCCGACATTCGGCGGCGAGCCGGATGCGGCGGGCGTGCTGGCGGCCGAGGCCGCGCTGGGCGACAGCGGCATCGTGATGATTGACACGCCTGACCCGCTCTGCCTGGCCGCCGATCTCTTCGCGATGGCCGATTACACCGTGGTCGCGGCGACCGAGCCCGCGCTGTTTCACCGCCTGCTGGAGCGATTTGCCGCCGTCCTGTGGCCGAAGACCGAGGCGGTGGCTGCGGCGCTGCCGGGCCGGCTGTGGCGCATCTATGGGCCGGAATATGCGGCTGCGCCCTATCTTCATCCTCGTTATTTTCGCGAATACGTCGTGCAGTATGACACGCCGCTGGTGCGCGCCATCCAGCGCACAGGCGGCTACGCGCGGCTGCATTGTCATGGCCGGCTCAAAGCGATTCTCGACGATATTGCGGCCACCGGCTGCGACGGTCTCGACCCGATCGAGCCGCCGCCGCAGGGCGATGTCGAGTTGCGCGAGGTGCGCGCGAAATACGGCGCGCAGATGGTGTTGTTCGGCAACCTGGAGGCCAGCGACATCGAAAACCTGCCCACGCCGGAGTTCGAGATCAAAATCCGCCGCGCGCTGGCCGAAGGGGTCGGCGGCCGCGGCTTCGTGCTGATGCCTTCATCCTGCCCCTACGGCCGTGTGCTCTCGCCGCTGGCGCTGGCGAACTATCGGAGGATGGCGGCGGTGGTGGGCGCGGGGCGTGAAACGTAAAACGTGAAACGTAAAAACGTGAAACGTGAAACGTAAAAACGTGAAACGTGAAACGTAAAAACGTGAAACGTGAAACGTAAAAACGTGAAACGTAAAAACGTGAAACGTGAAACCGGGAGGTATTGTGGCAAGTACATGCGATACGCTTGTCTGGAAGCCGGATTGGCCGGAGGCGCGAGAGCGGTGGCGGCGGTTCTGGCGACGGGAGGGGCTGGCCATTGCCTTGCATCCGGTGCGGCAGACGCCGATCGAGCCGCTGGCGCCGCCGGCCGCGCCGATCAGCCTGGAACAGCGCTGGCTCGATCCGGCGTATCGCGCCGCGCGCACCGAGTACGAAATGGCGACGCACGCGTTCCTGGCCGAGGGGCTGCCGATCTTCGACACGAACATCGGGCCGGGCAGCCTGGGGTTGATCCTCGGCGCGCAGGGCGTGCTCGATGAGAGCACGGTGTGGTACAATCCCTGCATCCACGACCCCGAAAGTTACGGGCCGATCCGCTTCGAGCCGGAGGGCAATGTCTGGCTGGCGCGGCATATGGCGCTCATCGAAACCGGCCTGCGTCGCGCCAACGGCCGCTACCTGGTCGGCATCCCCGATCTGATCGAGGGGCTGGATACCCTGGCCGCGCTGCGCGGCGACATGCAGCTCCTCTACGACCTGAAGGAACGGCCGGGCTGGGTGAAAGAGCGGCTGGCCGAGATCAACGCCGCGTATTTTCAGGTGTTCGACCTGATGTACGAGCGGGTGCGCGACAGCGAAGGCGGCAATGTCTTCACGGCGTTTCGCATCTGGGGGCCTGGCAAGACAGCCAAGCTACAGTGCGATTTCTCGGCCAACATCTCGCCCAGGATGTTTCGGGAGTTCGTCTCGCCCTACCTGGTCGAGCAGTGCGCGTGGCTCGACTACTCGCTCTATCACCTGGACGGCACGACCGCGTTGCAGCATCTGGAGCCGCTCCTGGAGATCGAGGCGCTCGACGCCATCGAATGGACGCCGCAGGCGGGGCGGCCGGCCGGCGGCTCGCCGGAGTGGTACGCCCTTTATCGGCGTATCCTCAAGGCCGGCAAAGGGGTGCAGGCGGTCGGCGTGGCGCTGGACGAGGTGATCCCGCTTCTCGACGCGGTGGGGCCAGCGGGGATGTGCATTCTCGTCGGCGGCGACGCGTACGATGAGGCTGCGGCCGAGCAACTGCTCAAAGCATTGGAGCGGTATCGCTGATGGACGATATCATTGCCCGCAATGTGTCGGTGCGCATGGTCCGGCCAACCCTGGAAGGGCTGCCGGTCTATCCGCCGCCGGCCGGTTTCACCCTGCGGATGTATCAGCCCGGCGATGAGGCGGCCTGGGCGGCGATCCACGTGGAGGCCGATCGCTGGAACCGCATCACCCTGGAGACTTTCTGGAAGGAATTCGGCACAGATCAGGCGCAGCTGGCCGCCCGGCAATTCTATCTGTGTGACGCCGCCGGTCAGGCCATCGGCACGGCGACCGGCTGGTACGACGAGGACTATCACGCCGCGGCCTGGGGCCGCATCCACTGGGTGGCGCTTCTGCCTGCCTATCATGGCCGCGGGCTCTCCAGGCCGTTGCTGGCCGCCGCGTGCTGGCGCCTGAAGGAGCTGGGCCACGACAAGGCGTATCTCGTGACCTCGACGGCGCGCATCCCGGCGCTGAGGCTATACCGCCGCTTCGGCTTCGAGCCGGAGATCCGGTCGGCGGAGGACGAGGCGATCTGGGCCGCGGTGTGGCCTTATCTCGATAACATATGATGAAAAGAGAGGAGAGGCGGACATGTGTGTCATCATCGAACGCACACAGATCGTTGTGACCGTGTTGTTGGTTATCGTTGTGTTGGCGGCCGGATGTGTGCCGTTGCCACCGCCACCTGCACCGGAACCGACCGCCACCGTGGAGGTGCCGACTCCGGCGCTGCCGCCTCCGCCTCCGCCGCCTCCGACAGCCGTGCCCGGCCTGGCGCCAGAGCAGCTCATGAACGGCGTCTATCTGTCGGAATTCGTGCCGGACGGCAAAGTGACTCTGACTGCCGGCAAATTCGAGACCTCTACGGGACCGGCCCCGATGCAGAAGATCACTGTCGTCCTGATGGAGCCGATGGCATCCGGCGATCTGGATGGCGACGGCATGGCCGACGCCGCTGTGATCCTCTCGACGAACACCGGCGGCACCGGCGCGTTTCGGGACCTCCATGCCGTGTTGAACCGGGACGGCCAACCGGTGCACGCCGCCGCCATTCCGTTGGGCGATCGCGTGCAGATCAAAACCCTGACCATCCAGCACGGTGCCATTGTTGTGGACATGCTGACGCACGGGCCGAAGGACGGCCTTTGCTGCCCGACGATGGCAGTGGTACACACCTATCGGCTGGAGGGCAATAGCCTGGTACTGCTCTCGGTGGCACAGAGGCCGACCATCCGCCTGGCCGCGACCGTGCCGGTTTCGCCGACCCTTGCCGTTTCGCCTGCCATAACCATCACGCCGACGGCTATCATCACGCCGACGATTGTCATCACGCCGACACGTAGCATCACGCCGACGGTTGCCATCACGCCGACGATTGTCATCACGCCGACACGTAGCATCACGCCGACGATCCTCATCACTTCGCCTCGCGAAGGAGAGACAGTCGCCAGTGGCGCTGTGGTGAGCGGGACGGTTGCGCCCACACCGGCCGGTCAGACGGTCGGTTACCAGGTCGTGGCGGGCAGCAGCGGTCAGGTGATCGGCAGCGGCACGTTGCCGGTGAAGGGCGAGGTGGGGCAGAAAGGGACGTTCGCAGCCCCCATCCAGTTCAGGCGCGGCCAGGAGCAGGCCGGCCGGCTGGAGGTGATGGTGCTCGACCCGGCGACCGGCAAGCCGCTGGCCCGCGCAGTGGTGAACGTGCGCCTGGCGGACAAATAGAGCCGCCCGGCCGAAACCCCCCATCCTGTATGCCCCCCCTTCCTCCGCCCGGTGGAGGAAAGGGGGGGCCCAAGCAGCGGCCAAATGCAATCCATCCCGAATTCGACTAATCGTTCATCTGGGTTCCTGCACATATTGACTCGCTCCCTCAGCTATCTTCGTCCCTACTGGCGTCTGACCGCGGGAGGCTATCTGGCGTTGCTTTGCACCAGCGGCCTGGCGCTGATCATCCCTCAGCTAGTGCGCGCGACCGTGGATCGGGGCATTCGCATGGGCGACCTGGCTGCGTTGCGGCTGGCGGTGCTCGGCATCCTGGGCGTCACGCTGATCAAGGGCGTGCTCTCGTTTTTGCTCGGTCGCTGGACTGAGATCGCTTCCCAGGGTGTGGCCTATGACCTGCGCAACGCCCTCTTTCGCAAGCTGTCGGCGCTCTCCTTCTCTTATCACGATCGCGCCCAGGTCGGCCAGCTGCTGTCGCGGGCCATCCAGGACGTGGATCGCATCCGCTTCATGACCGGTCGGGCGCTTCTGCGGCTGGCCGAAGGCACCATGCTTCTCGTCGGCGCGGCCATCTTCCTGGCGCTCATGAACCCCGCGCTCACCCTGCTGGCGCTCTGGACCATGCCCGTGATGGCTTATTGGGCCTGGCGCTTCAGCGCCCGCTTCCGGCCACTCACGCTGGCCGTGCAGCAGCAACTGGCCGTGCTGACGACCCGCCTGGAGCAGAGCCTGCGCGGTGCGCGCGTTGTCAAGGCTTTCGCCCAGGAGGAGGCCGAGATCCGCCGCTTCGACGTCCAGAACGATCGCTGGTTCGCCCTGTCGGCCGCGGCCGCCCGGCTGCAGGCGTTTAACCCGCCGCTACTCGATCTGATCGCCAATCTCGGTTCCGTCTTCATCATCTGGTACGGCGGCACCCTGGTCATGTCGGGCAGCCTGACGCTGGGCGAACTGGTGGCGTTTTCGACCTACATGGGCCTGCTCATTCAGCCGGTGCGCCGCCTGGGCATGATCCTGCCCAATCTGGCGACCGCGGTCGCGGCCGGCGAGCGCGTCTTCGAGATCCTGGACGCCGACTCGGAGGTCAAGGATGCGCCGGATGCCTACCCGTTGCCGCCGGTGAGCGGCCACGTGCGCTTCGAAAACGTCTCCTTCGCCTATTTCGGACGCAACAAGGTGCTCAACAACGTCTCCTTCGAAGCGCGGCCCGGCCAGGTGATTGCGTTGCTTGGCCCGACCGGCTCCGGCAAATCCTCGATCATCAACCTGATCCCGCGTTTCTACGACCCGACGGCCGGCCGCATCACGATTGACGGTCACGACATCCGCCGCGTCCGGCTCAACTCCCTGCGCGACCAGATCGGCATCGTGCTGCAGGAGACCACCCTGTTTGCGACGACCATTCGGGAAAACATCGCCTTCGGCCGGCCCGATGCCGATGAGGCGGAGATCGTTGCCGCAGCGCAAGCGGCTCAGGCCCACGATTTCATCATGGCGACGCCGCACGGCTACGACACCCTCGTCGGCGAGCGGGGGGTCACCCTGTCGGGCGGCCAGAAGCAGCGCATCGCCATCGCCCGCGCCCTGCTGAAGAACCCGCGCATCCTGATCCTCGACGATGCCACTTCCAGCGTGGACGCCGACACCGAGCGTCAGATACAGGCCGCACTAGAACGGCTGATGGCCGGCCGGACATCGTTCGTCATCGCCCAGCGCCTGAGCACGCTGCGCCTGGCCGACCTGATCCTGGTGCTCGACCGCGGCCGGATCGCGGCTGCCGGCACGCATGACGAGCTGTTGCGCACCTCGGAGCTCTACATGCAGATCTATCAGCGGCAATTGCAGCCCCAGGCCGAGGAGGTGCGGTCATGAGCTTCTCCATCGGCGCGGCCGGCCCGCGCATGGGTCCGGGCGGCGCGCTCGAACGCTTCGGCGGCCGCGATGAAGCGCATGCATTCGATCCGCAAGTAGCATTGCGCCTGCTGGCTTTCGTCCGCCCCTACTGGCGCCAGATGATCGCCGCGCTCCTGCTGATGCTGGCCGCTTCGCTGTTGACCCTGGCCACGCCCTACCTGGTCAAGATCGCCATTGACCAGAACATCGCACAGCGGGACGTGCCCGGCCTGACCCGCACCGCGCTGTTGATCGCGGCCACCTTCGCCGGCATCTATCTGACCGCGGCCGGACAACGATGGCTCCTCTCCTGGGTCGGCCTGCGCGTCCTGGCGACGCTGCGCCGCGACCTGTTCCGGCACCTGCAAGCCCTGCCGCTCGGCTATCACGACACGCACATCGTCGGTGTCACGATCTCGCGCGTGATCAACGACGTCGGCGTCATCAACGACCTGCTGTCGCAGGGCGTCGTGACCTTGGTCGGCGATAGCGTGGTGCTGGTCGGCATCGTCATCGCGATGATCTCAATGAGCCCGAAGCTTGCGCTCCTCTCCTTCAGTGTGCTGCCACTCATGGTTGCCGCGACATTGCTCTTCACGGCGCGCGCGCAGCGCGCCTTTCGCCAGACCCGCTCCGGCATCGCTGCGGTGGTCGGCGACCTGGCCGAGAACCTCTCCGGCATGCGCGTGATCCAGGCTTTTGCCCAGGAAGGCGCCACCTTCGAGCATTTCGACGCGGTCAATCGGGTGAATCGGGACGCCCACATCTCGGCGATGACCCTTTCCTTCGTCTTTCTGCCCACGGTGGAATTCCTGAGCATGTTGGCGACGGCCGTGGTGCTCTGGTTCGGCGGCGCGTTCGTCATCCGGGCCGAACTGAGCCTGGGCGTGGTGGTTGCCTTTCTGGCCTACGTTACCCGGTTTTTCGATCCGATCCAGGAGCTGAGCCAGCTCTACACGACGGTGCAGGCAGCCATGGCCGGCGGCGAGCGCGTGATCGAGGTGCTGGACACGCCGGCCGAGGTGGCCGACCGGCCCGACGCGATCGAGATGCCGCCGATCAGCGGTCGGATCGAGCTGGATCGTGTCAGCTTTGCCTATCGGGACCAGGTGGAGGTGCTGCACGACGTCAGCTTGCGCATCGAGCCGGGCCAGACCGTGGCGCTGGTCGGCCCGACCGGTGCGGGCAAGACCTCCATCGCCAATCTGATCGCCCGTTTTTACGATGTCACAGAGGGCGCGGTGCGCATTGACGGCATAGATGTGCGCGATGTGCGTCAGCGTTCGCTGCGCGGACAGATGGGCCTGGTGCCACAGGATCCCTTCCTGTTCAGCGGCACGATCGCGGAGAACATCGCGTTCGGCCGGCCCGATGCGTCACCGGCCGAGATCGAGGCGGCGGCCCGGCTGGCGCGCTGCCACGATTTCATCACGGGCCTGCCCGAGGGCTATCAGACGGCGATCCTGGAGGGGGGCGTCAATCTCTCGCTCGGTCAGCGCCAGCTGCTCTGCATCGCGCGTGCCGCGCTGGCCGATCCGCGCATCCTGATCCTCGATGAGGCCACGGCCAGCGTGGACACCATCACCGAGGCCTATATCCAGGAGGCCATTGACCGGCTGCTGGAAGGGCGCACGGCCATCGTCATCGCCCACCGGCTGAGCACCATCCGCAACGCTGACCTGATCTGCGTGGTTCAGGATGGCCGGATCGTGGAACAAGGCCGCCACGAGGAGCTGCTGGCACACGGGGGACTGTATCGGGAGCTGTACGAGAAGCAGTTCCTGGACGTTGCCTCCGCGCGCAGCGTCGCCGGATGAAGCAGCAGACCAATTTGGATTGCGGCGCTGTAGCGCCGCTTTGCGGTCGTTGCGCAAGCCAGAGCGGCGTCGGGCCGCCGTAGGCCAAAGCGGCGCCGTGCCGCCGCAGGCCAATCTGGATTGCGGCGCTGATGGGGTTCCACAAACGGTCATGATTACGTGAGCCCAGATCCAGATCAATTTGCTGAGGATCATCATGCCGCCTGCGCGCCGAGGAGGGTATGAATCCCACAGCACATAGCTCATTTCGAGACAGATCACAGGAAATGCAATCGCACACCAGGACAGAGCCTCCCGCCGCGTCGGCTCAGGTTCGCCGGGACTGGCCGCGTTACGGCCGCGTGGCGTTCTTCTTTGCCACGGCGTTCCTCTCATTTATCTGGTGGGATCTGATCGCCAGCCGGCTGCCGTTCGTGGGCGGCCGCGTGCGCCACGGCGCGACCGATCGCTGGCGCCAGGTTGCCCGTCGCTATCGCCAGCTGGCCGTTCGCTACGGCGGCGTGCTGATCAAGCTCGGCCAGTTTCTCAGCATTCGCGTAGATGTCTTGCCGCCCGAGATCACGTCGGAGCTGACCGGGCTGCAGGATGAAGTCCCGGCCGAGGCCCTCGCCGATATCCAGCAGGTCATTGCCGGCGAATTCGGCCGGCCCACCGATGAAGTTTTCGCCTGGTTCGACCCCGAACCACTGGCCGCAGCGTCGCTGGCTCAGGTGCACCGGGCCCGGCTGCGCCGCGATGGCGCTGTGGGGCCAGAGGTTGTGGTCAAGGTGCAACGGCCGCGCATCGAAACCCTCGTCGAGACCGATCTGGCCGCCATCCGCCTGGCCGCAGGCTGGCTTGGCTGGTATCGGCCGATCGCGGCCCGCGTGGACCTGCGTCGGCTTTACGCAGAATTTGCCGCTACTACCCGTCGCGAGCTTGACTTCGTCCAGGAAGGGCGCAACTGTGAACGTTTTGCTGCTAATTTTGCTGATAACAACGGCATCTGCATCGCCAAAGTGTATTGGGAGACTACGGCGCGCCGTGTTTTGACGCTGGAGAACGTGGCGGGGATCAAGGTGACCGACCTGGCCGCGCTGGAAGCTGCCGGCATCCGGCGCAGCGAGGTGGCCAGACGCCTCTACGACGCCTATCTGCAGCAGATCTTTGTGCACTATTTCGTGCACGCCGACCCGCATCCGGGCAATCTCTTTGTACGGCCCCTCCCGCCGACCCCGACGGCAGCCCCGGATGCGCCGCGTCCGTTCCAGATCGCCTTCGTGGATTTCGGCATGGTCGCCGTCATCCCCGAGGCGCTGCGCGCGGCCCTGCGCCAATATGTGATCGCGCTGGCGACGCGCGACGCGCATGGTGTGGTGCAGGCCTACGTGAGCGCGGGCGTGCTGCTGCCCAACGCTGATCTGAGACGGCTGGAGGAGGTGCACGAGGTCCTCTTCAAGCGACTCGGCGAGGTGCGCATGGGCCAGTTGCGCGATCTGGCCCTCGAACAGGCCGAGTACATGCTACGGGAATACCGCGACCTGATTTTCGAGCTGCCGTTTCAGTTCCCCACCGATCTGCTGTTCGTGGCGCGCGCCGTGGTCATCCTGGCCGGGCTGGCCACCACCCTCGACCCGGATTTCGAGCCCTGGGCAGCCGCGCTGCCGTTCGCCGAGCGGCTGGCGATGGGTGAGCTGACACATGACTGGCGCCGCAACCTGGAGCGGGCGTTGGGCTGGCTGCAATTGCTGACGCGCCTGCCCGGTCGCCTCGACCGTTTGATGACACAGGCCGAGCGCGGTAACCTGATCGTGCAGTCGTCGCTGGCGGCCGATCATGCGAAGGCTTTGCGCCGGATCGAGCGCGCCGTGACGCGACAGACCTGGCTGACGCTGGCGATCGGCCTGCTCGTGACCGGGGCACTCCTGCGGACAACCCCCGGCGACGAGGGGCTCAGCATCGCCCTGTGGATCGGCGCGGCGATTGTTTTTCTGTGGGGTCTGACGCGGCGCTGATCACGCGGCAGTCGTGCGCTGGAGCAGTGCCTCTACGGCGGTCAGGGTGGGCAAAGAGGGCTGGGCGCCCAACACCGTGACCGCCAGCGCGCCCGCTGCGATGGCGTAGCCCAGCGCGTCGTCGAAAGTGGCGCCTGTGGCCAGCCGGGCCGCCAGCGCGCCGCAGAATGCGTCGCCGGCCGCGGTTGTGTCCACCACCGGCACAGGGATCGCGGGCCGATGCCGGCAGCCGGTCTCGTCGCAGATCACGACGCCCTGGCCGCCGAGCTTGACGATCACGCGCTGCTGCGGCGCAGCACGCAGCCGTTGTGCCGCGATTTCTGCCGCCGCGAGATCGCGGATCGGCAGCCCCGCCAGGTCGCCGGCCTCCGTCTCGTTCGGCGTCAGGATGTCGGCCAGAGCCAGAAGCTCGGCCGGGCAGCCGCGCGAGGGCGCCGGGTCGAGGATCACGGTGGCGCCGGCCGCGCGTGCCCGGCGCATCGCCTCGCCCACGGTGTCGAACGGAATCTCCAGCTGCACCAGGAGCACGCCGACCGCCGCCCAGTCCACCGCGTCCAGATCGGCCGGTGTCACGCGCATGTTGGCGCCTGAAGCGACGATGATGCTGTTGTCTTGCCCTTCGGCCAACAGGATCAGCGCTACGCCGGTCGCAGCAGCCTCATCCTCGCGGACATGGGCGACGTCCACGCCCGCTTCCTGCAGCGCGGCGCGCAGGCTGCGGCCGAACGGGTCGGCGCCCAGCCGGCCTACCATCTGGACGCGGCCGCCGATCCGGGCCGCGGCTACCGCCTGGTTGGCACCCTTGCCGCCCGGCACGGTGATCACCTCGCCTGCCAGCATCGTCTCGCCGGGCCGCGGCAGGTGGTCGAGCCGAAAGATCTGATCCATGTTGATGCTGCCGACAACGAGGACATGGCGCATGGTGCGTTCCTCCTGATCTGAAAATAGGACGCGGACAAGCGCGGATGAACGCGGATAGCTGCATTTTCATCTGGCGCAGGATTTATTCCGCGCCCGCACAACTATAGCACGAAACAGCCGATCACCGAAAACCGTCCATACCTCCTGTTGCTTTTTGACGAGGGCGGGCTTTCGTGATAGGTTGTGCTCATCTTAACGAGGTGGTATTGTCTTCATGAGCGTCTTTGAGCCATCTGAACTGGAGCGAGAGGAAGCCGAGCGGTTCGCCGCCAGGCACTTTCGCTGGAATTTCACCGTCAATGTGGTGGATGTGGCCTTCTTCCTGCTGGCGCTGAGCATGGTTTCGCAGACAACGGTGATGCCGCTGTTGGTGCGTCACCTGACCGACTCGACGCTGGCCATCGGCCTGATTCCGGCCATCGCCAGCGTCGGCTATCTCCTGCCGCAGCTGCTGATTGCCAACTATGCCGAGGGGTTGCGCCGGAAGAAGCGCTTCATCCAGATCATCAGCGGGATCGGCGAGCGCGGGCCATACCTGGCGACGGCTCTGCTCGTGCTGGCGCTGGGCGAGCGGGCGCCCGGCATCGTGCTGATTGGCTTTTTCCTGTTGCTGGCGACGGCCAATATTGCGGCCGGCCTGGGTACGCCGCCGTGGTATGATCTGATCGCCAAGGCGATTCCGGCCAACCGCCGCGGCCTGTGGGCCGGGGTCAGCCGCGGGCTGGGGTCGCTGTTGGGCATCGGCGGTGCCGCGTTGACCGGCCGTTTCCTGGCCGATTACGGCTTTCCGCTCGGCTTCAGCCTCTGTTTTCTGGCGGCGTCAGCCTCGCTGGTCATCTCCTGGGTCGCGCTGTCGTTGAATCGCGAGCCGGTCAGTGTGGTGACCAAGCCGCGCGTGAGCCTGTCGGTCTATCTCCGCCAGCTGCCATTGATCCTGCACCGGGACGCGAACTATTGGCGCTATCTGATCGCACGCTCCATCGCACTGCTCGGCGGCATGGGGACGGGCTTTTTCATGGTCTATGGCGTAGAGCGCTTCGGCGTCGAGGGGCAGATGGTGGGCTTTCTTACCGGCGTGCTCGTGGCCGCGCAGGCGCTCGGCAATCTGGCGCTGGGCGCGCTGGCCGACCGCATCGGCCATCGGACGATCCTGGCCGGTGCGGCGACGATCACAGGGCTGGCCGCGGCCAGCGTGCTGGTCATTCCTTCAGCCGGCTGGCTGGCGCTGACCTTCGCCCTGGTCGGCCTTGCTACGGCCGGCAACCTGGTCTCGGGGCTGAACATCATCCTGGAGTTCTGCGCGGCGGAAGATCGTCCCACGTACATCGGCCTCACGAACACCCTGATGGCGCCGGCGACAGCGTTGGCACCGATCATCGGCGGCGCGCTGGTGAGCGTGATCGGTTATCGGCCGATGTTCGGCGTCGCCGTGGCCCTGGCGCTGTTGGGCGGTGGCCTGCTGGGAGCCTGGGTCGCGGAGCCGCGCCATGCGATTCGGGCGCAGACGGCACCGACGGTTTGACGTGTTCGGCGCGTTGGGGCGGTGACGCCATGAGACAGGTGGGGAACAGAGGAGGCAACGATGTCTTACGAAGACGGCTGGGCAGCACTCAATCTGGAGATGCCCAAACGCATCCCGCGCACCGAATATTCTGCCACCATGCACTGGGACCTGATCCGGGCTGTGACCGGCATCGAGGTCGGCATCCATAGCCCGGACGAGCTCAAGCAGCGGGCGCAGATCGCGTTCATGCGTGCCTGGAACTTCGATTTCTTCTGGAGCACGTTGATCGGCCACGACGAGTTCGGCCCGTGGCAGTCGGACATGGGGCACGCCGAATACGCCGCCGGCGGGGTGGATCGCCGCGATACGATCTTCAGTCCGTTCAAAACTGTCGAAGAGGTGCTCGACTTCGACCCGTGGGAGAAGCTCGGCGCCCAGGATCACGGCGAGCTGGTCCGGCGTTTCGAGGCACACTATCGTGCCAACTGCGCAGCGCATCCGTTCGGCGTCAACATGACCGGCGTCTACGTCACACTGATCTCGGGCTTCATCGGGCTGTTCGGCTGGGACATGTTGTTGCTGGCCGCCGGCACCGACCCGGTGCGGTTCGGCGCGCTGGCGAACCGCTATGCGTCCTGGATCCAGCAGTATTTCGACGCGCTGGCCGACTCAGATGTGCCCGTGGTGATGATCCATGACGACTTTGTGTGGGCCTCGGGGCCGTTCTTGCGGCCGGGGTGGTATCGTCAGTACGCCTTCCCGAACTATCGGCGCTTCGTCGCGCCGCTGCGCGAGGCCGGCAAGAAGGTGGTGTTCTGCTCGGACGGCAATTTCGATCTCTTCGTGGACGATATCGTGGCGGCCGGCTTCCACGGCCTGGTCTTCGAGCCGTTGACCCGGCTGGAGCCGATCGTGGAGAAGTACGGCAAGACGCACGTCATCATCGGCAATGCGGACACGCGCATCCTGCTCAGTGGGCCGCAGGAGGCGATCCGCGCGGAGGTGGAACGTTGCCTGGGCCTAGGCCGCGATTGTCCCGGCTATTTTCTGGCCGTCGGCAACCACATCCCGCCCAATACGCCCGTGGCAAATGCCCTGTACTACAACGCAGTGTACGAGGAACTGTGTTGGCGATGAGAAAGGAGTTTGTTTATGTCTGCCCAATCGTTCAGATTCGAGCCCACCTGGGACTCGCTGAAACAATATCAGGTCCCGGCGTGGTATGAAGAGGGCAAGTTTGGCATCTTCATCCATTGGGGGCCATATTGCGTGCCGGCCTTCGGCAGCGAATGGTATCCCCGGCATATGTACCTGCAGACTCGTCCGGAGTTCGTCTACCACCAAAAGGTCTTCGGTCACCAGTCGAAATTCGGCTACAAAGACTTCATTCCCATGTTCACTGCAGAGAAGTTCGATGCGGCGGCGTGGGTGGATCTCTTTCGTCGCGCCGGTGCGCGGTTTGTGGTGCCGGTCGCCGAGCATCATGATGGCTTTGCCATGTACGACAGCGCCCTGAGCCGCTGGACGGCCGCCAAAATGGGACCGAAGCGCGATATCATCGGCGAGCTGGCGGCGGCGACCCGGGCGGCCGGCCTGATCTTCGGCGTCTCCAGCCATCGCGCCGAGCACTGGTGGTTCTTCAACGGCGGCCGGGAGTTCGACTCCGATGTGCAAGACCCGGCCTATGCCGACTTCTATGGCCCGGCTACCCCGCAGCCACCGAACGCCCTGCATGAGCGCGATTCAGAGCCGCGCCCCGATGCCGCTTTCCTGGAAGATTGGCTGGCGCGTTGCTGCGAGCTGGTGGACAGATACCGGCCACAGCTCTTCTGGTTCGACTGGTGGATCCGCCAGATCGTCTTCCAGCCCTATCTGCAGCGCTTCGCTGCCTATTACTACAACCGCGGGCTGGAGTGGGGCAAAGGGGTAGCGATCAACTACAAGCTAGACGCTTTCCCTGAGGGGAGTGCCGTGCTCGATATTGAACGCGGCCAGCTCAAAGATATCCGGCCCATGCTGTGGCAGAACGACACCTCTGTCTCCAAGAATTCGTGGGGCTATATCCAACATCACGAATACAAGACGAGCACAACGATCATCCACGATCTGATTGATATCGTCAGCAAGCACGGTGCGCTGTTGCTCAATGTCGGGCCGAAGCCGGACGGCACGATCCCGGAGCCGGAGCAGGCCATTCTGCTCGACATTGGTCGTTGGCTGGCAGTCAACGGCGAGGCGATTTACGGCACGCGGCCATGGAAGATCTACGGCGAAGGGCCCACCGAGGTGCTGGAGGGGGGCTTCACCGATACCAGGCGCGCCGCTTTCACTCCCCGGGATGTGCGCTTTACGACCAAAGGGGACACCCTCTACGTCATCTTGCTGGGCTGGCCGGAGACAGGCGAAGCGAGCGTGCAGTGGTTGCGCGCCGGATCACCGCTCTATCCCGGCGACATTCGGCGTGTGGAGTTGCTCGGAGCCGCGGAGCCGGTGCACTGGTCGCGGGATGCAGCCGGGCTGCAGGTCAAGTTGCCACCAGAAAGGCCGTGCGAGGCAGCCTATGTGTTGAAAATCTGTTGATGCGGCAGACTGGTAAGTGTTCACCGTTGTCCCGCGGATTGCGCATTTCGGGCAACGCCCTCACCCCCTTTCCCCTCTCCCGCTCCGCGGGAGAGGGGAAAACCGTTCAAATGGGGGTTTGGGGGCCGCACAGCGGCTCCAAAACCCCCAAAAAGAGATTCCCCCGCTTCCGCAAGCGGGGGCGGGGTCAGGGGTGGGGGCTGTCACATTGTAAAGGTGAACACTTACGCCAGACTGTTGCCTGTTATGGCCCCTGAAGCTGTTTGAGCTCCTGCCGCGCGAAGTCCATGGCCGCGGGATCCTGGCCCGGGCCGATGGCGAGGAACTTCTCGAAGGCGGCGATGGCTTCGGCCTTCTGGCCTTTGAGCCGATAGAGCACGCCCAGGCCGTAATAGACTTCGGGCAGGTCTGGTTTGCGCTCGCGCGCACGCAGTAGCAGCTTTTCGGCTTCAGGCAGGTTGTTTTCCTGCAGGCGCACGGCGGCCAGTAGGTAGAGGGTGGCGGCATCGTCCGGTTCCAGGCGCAGGGCAGCCTCGAACGCAGCGGCGGCCTGCGCCAGCTGCCCCATCTGGTAGTAGACGACGCCCAGGTTCGCCTGCGCCGCGGCCAGCCTGGGATCGCTGGCCAACGCCGCCTTAAAGGCCTGTTCTGCCTCGGCCAGACGGCCCTGCCGGATGTAGACATTGCCCAGGCCAAACTGGGCGCGCGCCAGTTTGGGATCAAGCGCAATGGCAGCCCGATACTCCTGTTCGGCGCGAGCCAGGTCGCCCGCCTCGAAGGCGGCCAGGCCGGCCGCCATGTGGCCGGCCGCTTCTCCGGCCGGCCGTGTTTCCGCCGCCTTGCCGGTCGGCGTCGCTCCGCCGCACCCGGCCGCCGCTAACGCTACCAGCAACACGGTCATCAGTGTGAGGCCCTTTTTCCATCCCCGCAAGTGCCACATGGTCGCCTCCTTCGCCGTCGCCAGCGTAACTGCTTCCGCGTTCTCAGCCCTGCTTGCATTCCAGGATCACGACCTGCGTTTCTTCCGGCAACTCGCTCCGCGTGACTTTGAGGCTTTCCCGTGGCTCGTGCTCGGTGACGCCCATCTCTTTCAGGAACTTGCTGAGCGGGTCAAGCGGAAGATTGACATAAGGCGTCTTGTAATGCATCGGAATCACGATGCGGGGCTCGATCAGGCTGATGACCTCCGCGGCCTTGTCCGCGTCGAGGGCGGTGCCGCCGCCCACCGGCACCAGCAGCACGTCAATGTCGGGCATCGCCTCGACCTGCGCCTGGGTGAGCACCCGCGCCAGGTCGCCCAGGTGACAGACGGTCAGGTCGTTGAATTCGAAGACGAACACGGTGTTTTCTTCTTTGGCTTCGCGCTGTTCGCTGGCGGCCCGCCAGGTCTGGATGCCGGTGATGAAGACGCCCTTGACTTCATATTCGCCCGGCTTGTTCAGCACGCGCGCGTCGCCCCGGATCGCGGCAACCGCCGCGTGGCCGGGAGCGTCATGGCTGACCGTGATGATGTCGGCCCGGATGCGCGGCATGACGTAACCGATGGACCGGTCGTAGGGATCGGTGATGATGGTGACGCCGCCTTCGCGCAGCCGAAAACAGGAATGTCCGTACCAATCAATGTCCACAGTGTGCCTCCGTTGCAACTCTGGGGCCGATTATACCGCGGGCCGTGTGTTTAGCCAAGAAAGTTATGCGTCGGGCATCGGCTGTGGTAGAATCGAGGTATCTATTCAGCCTCACCCCTCCCCCTGTTCCTTTCCCTTCTCCTGACGGAAGTCAGGCGAGGGAAGGGATGAGACTGGAAGGGGTTGGCGGCAAAGCTGCCCGCCAACCCCCATCCTTCATACCCTCTTTCCCTTGTTTTGTGGGGAAAGGGGGCAAGGGGGATAGAGGGCATGAGTAGCTCTGAATCGAACATGAGAACGTTGAACGCAAAAAGAGCGCAAAAACGTTCTAACGTTCAACGTACAACGCTAACCGCGAGAGGTGAGCCGTGCTGGAGCGCATTCGAGAGCAACTTTACTACCTGCATCTGGAACTGCCCAAAAACAATCTCGTCACCTGGACCGGCGGCAATGTCAGTGCGCGCGATCCGGAGACCGGCCTGGTGGCCATCAAGCCGTCGGGGGTGCGCTACGAGGCCCTGCGCCCCGAGCATATGGTCGTGGTAGATCTGGACGGCCGGATCGTCGAGGGCGAGCTCAGTCCGTCCTCGGATACGGCCAGTCATCTGTACATCTATCGCCACCGGCCCGACGTGGGCGGGATCGTCCACACGCATTCGCCTTATGCCACGGCCTTTGCGGCGTTGGGCCGGCCCATCCCGTGCGTGCTCACCGCCATGGCCGATGAATTCGGCGGGCCGATTCCCTGTGGCGGGTTTGCGTTGATCGGCGGCGAGGAGATCGGCCAAGTCGTGGTCGAGTCCATCGGCAATTCGGTTGCCTGTTTGCTCAAGAACCATGGCGTATTCACCATCGGGAAGAACGCCGAGGCTGCGGTGAAGGCCGCGGTGATGGCCGAAGATGTGGCGCGCACGGTGTGGCTGGCGCTGCAGCTCGGCCAGCCCGCCGAGATTCCGGCCGACGCAGTGGCGAAACTGCATCACCGCTACACTCACGTGTACGGCCAGCGCTGACGATCGGATAATGGTTTGACAAGTGCGGGTTTCGGCGCGATACTTACGAATGTTTACGAATAGTTTCTATCCGTAAGCGGCTGATTCCCCTTCAGGAGCAGCAGCGATGGCAATCGAAGCCCCCTATCCTGAACTCGATGAGCTGATGGTCTTGATCGGCGAAGCCGGCGCCCGGTTGTCGGAGATCGAGGCCAGCGAGGGCGCGGCCGGCAACATCTCGGTGTATATCGGCTGGCCGATGGACCCACGTCGGCGCTTTCCGAACGCAGAGATGATCGAGCTTCCCGTGGCCGTGCCGGCCCTGGCCAGTGCTTCGTTCCTGGTGACCGGATCGGGCCGACGGCTGCGCGAGATCATCAAGGACCCGGCGGCCAACCTGGGCTTCGTGACGGTGGGCGCAGACGGGCGCACCGCGCGGCTGTACACTTCGCCCCGACGTCTCTTCGCCCGTTTGACGAGCGAATTCAACTCGCATCTGGCCGTCCATGCCGATCAGGTGGCTCTGACCGGCACGAATTTTCACGCCATCATCCACGCCCAGCCGCCCTATCTGACCTATCTCAGCCACATTGCCCGCTATCGGGATGCACTCTATCTGAACCGTCACTTGTTGCGCTGGCAGCCGGAAATGATCGTCAACCTGCCGGAAGGGTTGGGGTGTGTGCCGTTCGCCCTGCCTGGCTCGGCGGAGCTGATGGAGGCGACGGTCGAGGCGTTGCGCACGCATCGGCTGGTCCTCTGGTGCAAGCATGGCGTCGTGGCCCGTTCTGACCAGTCGGTTAAGCGCGCCGCCGATCGCATCGAATATGCCGAGACGGGCGCCCGTTATGAGTTCATGAACTTGACGAACGGCGAACAGGGCGAAGGACTCTCGGCCGACGAGATCCGGGCGATCTGTGCCGCTTTTGGGGTTCAGCAGACGATTTTTTAACATCGCCCTGCGGCGGTGGCCGCAGAGGCCGTGCAAGGAGCATCGAACGTGACCGACAAGTTGACTGCATACAAACGCGGGGAAGATCCCCTGACCGGGCCAAACGAGCTGTGGCCGTTGTACGGCGCCGGACTGGAAAACCTGGGCGTGAACCGCAAGCCGATCACCGTGCCCATGCCGCAGTACGGCCCGAACGAGCTATTGGTGCGCCATGATGCCTGTGGGCTCTGCTTCTCCGACACGAAGGTGATCGCCCTGGGGCAAAATCATCCGCGCATCTTCCGCGATATCAGCAAAGAGCCGGTGGTGTTGGGTCATGAAGTCTCGTTGACGGTGGTCGGCGTCGGCGAGAACCTGCGCGATCGCTATCATGTCGGCGACCGCTTCATCGTCCAGGCCGAGATCTACTACAAAGGGGTCAACTGGGCCTACGGCTACATGTTGCAGGGCGGGCTATCGCGCTACGGCGTGCTCGACGAGCGCGTGCTCAACGGCGATGATGGGGTTTACCTGATCCCGGTCAAGCCGGAAACCGGCTATGCCGAAAGCGCGCTCACCGAGCCGTGGGCGTGTGTGACCGCAGCCTACGGGCTGAAGTATCGCACTGCGTTGAAGCCCGGCGGGACAACGTGGATCATTGGGGCAGATGTCGCGACCCAGGCGTCAGGCGTCAGGCGTCAAACGTCAGACGTCGGCTATACGATTTCGGCGGGATTCGATGCTGCTGCGCATCCGGCGCGCGTGGTTCTCACGAACGTGCCGGCGACGTTCGCGGGCTGGCTGCGCGGGCGCGCGGCCGCGTTGGGGATCGAGGTGCTGGAGGCGCCATCGGTCGCGGATCTGCCGGTCGCCGAGGTGGATGATATCGTGTTGCTGGGCACAGATCCCGACCTGCTCGAGGCGGCGAGTCCGCGGCTGGCGAAGGATGGCGTCTTTGCCATCATCGCCGACCGGCCGATGCCCAGGCCGGTCAGCCTGGATGCCGGCCGCATCCACTACAACAATTGGGTATACGTCGGCGGCACCGGGCCGGACATCGCCGAGGCCTACCGCACCAGGCCGGTGCGCTCGGAGCTGAAGCCGGGCGGCAGGGCCTGGTTCATCGGCGCTGCCGGGCCGATGGGCCGCATGCACGTGCAGCGCGCCATCGAGATGGCGCATGGGCCGGCGGTCATCGTCTGCACCGACGTGAGCGATGCGCGGCTGCAGGACCTGACGGACTCCTTCGCCGCCGAAGCTATCGCGAAGGGCATCGAGTTCATTGCCCTCAACCCGACGGACAAAGAAACCTACCGCGCCGTCATGTCCCGCTTCACTCCTCCCCCCTGTAAGGGGGGAGGGCGGGAGGGGGGTGTGCCCTCACAGGGGGGAGGACGGGAGGGGGGTGGCTTCGACGATATCGTCGTCCTGGCCCCCGTTGCGGCGCTGATCAGCGATGCCGCTACCTGGCTGGCCGAGGGCGGCGTGCTGAACATCTTCGCCGGGGTGGCGCGCGGCACGATGGCGACCTTCGACGTGAGCGATGTATATCTGCGCAACGTGCGCTACATCGGCCAGTCCGGCTCCAAGATCGAGGACATGGAGCTGATGCTGCACCAGGCCGAGACCGGCGCGCTCTCGCCCAACCGTTCCGTGGCCGCCATCGGCTCGCTGGCCGCAGCCTGGGAAGGCATCAAGGCGGTCAAGGATCAAACGTTTCCGGGCAAGATCGTGATCTATCCGAACATCAGGGATCTGCCGCTGACGCCGCTGACGGAACTGAGAGAGAAGCTGCCGACCGTCTATGCCAGGCTCAAAGATGGTCGGGAGTGGACGAACGCGGCAGAAGAGGAATTGTTGCGGCTGATGCTTCCGTGAGGTGGGGGAGATGGCAGGCATACTACAGGACAGAATCGCGCTGGTGACGGGCGGCGGCCAGGGACTGGGCCAGGCGATCTGCCAGCGGCTGGCGGCCGAAGGGTGTCATGTCGTCGTGGTGGACATCAACGAGCAGACGGCTGTGGCCACGGCCGCACAGATCGCAGCGGCGACCGGTCGCCGGACCCTGGGCCTGCGGGCGGATGTGACCGACGAAGCGCAGGTGCAGGCGGCATTCGAGCGGACATTGCAGGAGTTCGGCCGGCTGGATATCTGCGTTTCCAACGCGGGCATCCTGATCGCCGAGGAAATCACCGAGTTCCCGGCCGAGAAGTGGCGAGCGGTCATGAACGTCAATCTGTTCGGCTACTTTTTGACCGCGAAGTACGCCGCGCGCATCATGAAGGCGCAGCGGAGCGGCGTGATCATCCAAATCAACTCCAAGTCGGGCAAGAAGGGCAGCTACAAGAATTCGGCCTATGCGGCATCCAAGTTCGGCGGCATCGGCCTGACGCAGAGCATCGCGCTGGAACTGGCCGAGTACGGCGTGCGCGTGAATGCCATCTGTCCGGGCAACATCCTGGAAGGCACGTTGTGGACGCAGGGAGAGACCGCGTTGCTCAAGCAATATGCCCGCACACAGGGGCTCACCGAGGAGCAGGTGCGCGAGAAATACATCGGCCAGGTGCCGATGAAACGCGCCTGCACCTATGAGGACGTATGCAATGTGCTGGTCTTCCTGGCCTCTGACCAGTCGAGCTATATGACCGGCCAGGCGATCAACGTGACCGGCGGCCAGGAAATGCGGTAGGGGGCCGGGAGCTGGGGGCCAGGGACTGGAAGGCAGCGGATACTCCGAGATCCAACTTTCAGCCTCCAGTCCCCAGCATTCAGCCTATCGCTGTAGGCTTTCAGCCTTTAACTTGTGGTGCCCGGCCTTATCCACGACCGCGTGCGCGCGGCCGTGTAGAGCGCCTCCATCACGGCGCTGCGACTGGCCGCCTCATCCACGCTCACGAGGGGCACCTGTTTGCCGTTCAGCGCGTCGAGGAAGAGCTCGAACGCATGCGGCCAGGCCTCGGGCAGCTTTTCCCACGGCTCCTTGCCGTCGGCGCCGGGCACATGCTCGCTTTGGTAGAAGAGCTTGCCGCCCGCGACGTACGCATGTCCCTGCGTGCCGCTGACCACGTGCGACACCGGATGCGCCACGTCCACCCAGCCGGCGGCCAGCGTGCCGATGGCGCCGTTTGCGAAGTTCAGGATCCCTTCGCCGGTTTCATCGCAGTCGCCGTAGCGGCCGGTGACCGCGCGGACGGTGGCCGTCACCTCGGTCACCTCGCCCATCATCCACATCAGCAGGTCGAGCGCGTGCGTGCCCAGGTCGCCGAAGCCGCCGATGCCGGCCTGCGCCGGATCGGCCATCCAGCGCCACTCGATGTCGAACCACCCCTTCAACGACCCCGCGTGGCAGTTGGTGATGCGGATACGCGTGACCTGGCCCAGGTGGCCCGCGGCGATTTCCTCGCGCAGGAACTGATTGAAGGGCAGGCCGCGCTGGAAGTAGCCGGTTTGGAAGAGGACGCCGGCCTGCCGCACCGCGGCGGCCATGCGGCGGGCATCGGCGGCCGCAATGCCGAGCGGCTTCTCGACGAACATGTGCTTCTTCGCTTTGGCCGCGGCCAGCACCAACGGCTCATGCCGGTCGGTTTCGGAGCAAATGATCACGCCCGCGATCTGGGGATCGCTCCAGATGACCTCGGCCTCGGTGACCGGCTGCGCTGCGAGTGCCTCGGCCTGTCTGGCCGCGCGCTCCGGCTGATGATCCCACACGTACTTCACGGTGACGTCGGTGCGCGCCTGGAGTCGTTTGACGAACCCAGGCGTGTGGATGTGCGCGCAGCCGACCAGAGCAACCTGTGTCATCGGTGTTCTCCTCGCCATGGTGCCGGTGTCAGTCCAGCACGATCTCCCGGCCTGCGGCCTGGCTGCGGTAGATGCCGTCGAGGATCGTCAGCACCTGAAGCGATTGTTCGGCGGGCACCGGGGAAGGCGCACCGGTGTCCACCGCCCGCGCGAACTCGACGCATTCCAGCGCATGCGGTTCCATCGTGTCGGCCACCAGCTTCAGCGTGCGATTGTATTGCTGGCGCGTGGCGTAGTTCGACTCGTAGATCTCGCATTTCGGCCAATGCGAGCCGGCCTTTGTCCCGTATAGCCACATCTGCATGTCCTCGCCCTGCGTATCGTGGTGCAGCAGCCAGCTCACCTCCAGCACGAGGGTGGCGCCGTTCTTGAAGCGCACGAACGCGGCCGCGAAATCCTCGACGTCGAATTCCGGTGGGATCGGGCCGCCGCCCATGATGGTGGTGAAGGCGCCGGGCCGATGGGCCAGCTCGGCGCGCGCCACACCGGTGACCGAGTGCGGTTCGGGGTTGCCCATGAACCAGAGGGTCAGGTCGAGGATGTGCACGCCGATGTCAATGCACGCGCCGCCGCTGGCGTGTTGTTTCATGATGAAGCCGGGACGGTTGGGCGCGGCGGCCCGGCGCAGCATCCAACTGCGGGCATGATACACGTCGCCCAGGACGCCGGCGTCTATCTCGGCTTTCATCGCGCGCGCCGAGCCGCGGAAGCGAAAGTGCTGCGCGGTCATCAGCAGCTTGCCTGAGCGGTCGCGTGCGGCGATCATCTCGCGGATGGCGGCCGGCGTGGGTGCCAATGGCTTTTCGCAGAGGACATGCTTGCCGGCCTCCATGGCCGCAATGCTCAGCGGTGCATGGTAGTTGTTGGGCGTGCAGATGTCAATGATGTCAATGTCCCGGTTGCGGAACAGATCGGCCGCGTCGGTGGTGGTGAACGGGATCTTCCACTCTGCGGCGAACTTTTCGAGGGCGGCCGGCGCGATGTCGCACGCGGCCACCACCTCGGTGATGCCCGATGCATTCCACCCGGGCATGTGCGTCCGCGCGATGCCGCCGACGCCGATGATGCCCACCTTGTAGATTTTGGACACGGATGCTCCTCCGATGCGAGTGAATGGTAAAAGCGGTCCGGCGCGTCGAGCGACGCGCTGGCGAGGACCATTCTAGCAGGGGCCGCGTCGAGTGTCAAAGCTGAGCGGTAGAATGTCGGCCGCAAGAGGGGGGCACTCGCTTCCTTTGACAACCGGTTACGCCTCCGCTACAATACCATGCAGCGACTGAAGAGCTCCTGGCGAGACGAGCAATTCTGGAGCACTGTTTCGTGAGGGATCACCATGGCTCCCAACCCGTTTCCGGAAATGAAGAGCGTCCCCTATGTCGCTCCCGATGATTTCGGCGTGCTCTCTCGTTTCACACCTGCGCAACGGGCCTTTCTGAAAGCACTCGCCAACACAGGCCTCTCCGACCCCCAACCGGCCAACAAGATCGCGAAGCTGGCCACAGCTATTTACGGCGTGCAATTTCCGGAGAAGAGCTTGCCGCGTTTGGTCCTCGACGACCTGGTGGAGGCCGGTTATATCACGGCGACCAAAACAACTGAGGGACGGGGAGCAAAGCCGTTCCTGGTTGCGCCTGCTCCCAAGCTGGTCGCCGATGTAGTCGTGCCTCTGCTCGATCAGCTTCAAGATCAGATTGACCCGAAGTTGAGTGAGTTGCTGCGCAAGCCGCTTGCAGAGATTCGCGCCGAGTTGAGATCTCCGGACCGTTACATAAGCGGCCTTGCCCTGGAAGCGTTGGCGTTCAAGCTCATGCGCCTGCTCGACATCGGCTATGTCGCCACCCGCTTGCGTGCTCAGGTCACGGGCGGTGCGGAAGTGGATCTGATCTTCGAGTCAGCTCGCCTGGTCTTTTCCCGCTGGCAGGTGCAGTGTAAGAACACAGCGCGCGTTGCCCTGGATGATGTGGCCAAAGAGGTCGGACTGACGCATTTCCTCAAGAGCAATGTGATTGTTGTCATCAGCACGGGAGACATTGGGCCAGAAGCGCGACGCTATGCCAACAAGATCATGGCCGACTCGAACCTCTGCATCGCCATGCTTGATCATACCGACTTGAACGCGATCGAGGCCGATCCAACCGCGATCGTGGACATCTTCAATCGCGAGGCGCGCCATGCCATGACTCTGAAGAAACTCGCTCTCTGATGGCCGGCGGGCATATCTGGCCAACGGAGGAGCCGAATTCCCATTGCGACTTTTCCCATCATCCATCGAGGAGGAAGATGCCATGTATCACGTCCAACGCTGGACGCTTGCCAAAATCCGCCAGCGGCTCGAGCTGATCGCGCCGCTCGTCTATATCCGGAGCGCGGAGTTGCCGGCCTTTCGCTATCGCCGGCTGGATGGTCCGCTGGCCCCACCCCCCGTCGCGCCCGATCTGGATGATTCCGATTGGGAGGTGATCCGTCCCAACGAGTATTGGGGTGCCTGGATGACCGATTTCATCCTGCGCACCACCTTCACCGTGCCCGCGGATTGGGATCCGGCTGCGGGGCTGGCGCTCTTCCTGCCGCTCGGCGAGGCGGGCGACTTCAGCCACCCGGAGGCGCTGGCCTACGTGGACGGCGTGGCCTATGCCGCCTGCGATCGCCATCACCAGGAGATCCGCCTCCGCCCTGAGTGGGCGGACGGCCGGCCTCATGCGCTTGCATTGCATGGCTGGACCGGCCTCGGCGGCTTTGCCAATCGTGACTTTTTCACCAGGCTCTACATGCGGCCATGCCAGATCGTGCAGATCCACCAGCCGACGCGCGACTTCATCGCGCTGGCGCGCGTGGCCCGCGATACCGCCGAGAATCTGCCCGACGATAGCCCGGCCCGCCACGGGCTGCTGAACGCGCTCAACGACGCGTTCAACGTGCTCGAAACGCGCGAGCCGCTTTGGGGGCTGCGGCCGTGGCATGATGCCGCCGCCTTCTATGCCAGCGTGGAGCCCGCCACTGCTGTGCTGAAGGCCGGCCTGGAGCGGGCCGGCGCGGCGCTGGATGTGACCATCCATGCGACCGGCCACGCGCACATTGACGTCGCCTGGCTCTGGACGCTGGGCCAGACGCGGCGCAAAGCAGAGCGCACCTTCTACAACGTCATCCGCAACATGGAGCAGTTCCCGGACTATCATTTCAGCCAGAGCCAGCCGCAACTCTACGAGTTCATCCGCCAGGACCAGCCGGCCCTGTTTGCTGCCATCCAGAAGGCCGTCGCCGAGGGGCGCTGGGAGCCGATGGGCGGTATGTGGGTGGAGGCCGACTGCAACATCTCCGGCGCGGAGTCGCTGGCCCGGCAGTTCCTGCTCGGCCGCACCTTCTTCCGCCAGCACTTCGGCGAAGACGCGGAGACGCCGGTCCTGTGGCTGCCGGACGTCTTCGGCTACGCCTGGGCGCTGCCGCAGCTGATCAAACAGGCCGGCCTGAAGTACTTCATGACCATCAAGATCGGCTGGAGCCAGTACAACCGCCTGCCGTATGACACCTTCCTGTGGCAGGGGCTGGACGGCACCCAGATCCTCACCCACTTCAGCACCGTGAAGGAGTTCGGCAGTCCCTTCGCCAGCACCTACAACGCGATGGCGAACGCCAAAGAGAGCCTGGGCGCGTGGCAGAACTTCCAGCAGAAGGAGCTGCATCGCGATCTGCTGATGGCCTACGGCTACGGCGATGGCGGCGGCGGCCCCACGCCGGAGATGATCGAGAACATCGCCGTGATGGGCGCCATGCCCGGCCTGCCGCAGGTCAGGCAGTCCAGCGTGCGCCAGTTCTTCGAGGCCATCGCGCCGCTGGCTGCCGACCGCAAGATGCCGGTCTGGAACGGCGAGCTCTATCTGGAATATCATCGCGGCACCTACACGACGCAAGCGCGCAACAAACGCGCCAATCGCAAGAGCGAATTCCTGCTCCACGATGCCGAGTTCCTGGCGACCTTCGCCAGCCAGGTCAACCCGACCTACGTCTATCCGGCCGCAGCCTTTGCCGACGCCTGGCAGACCATCTGCCTGAACCAGTTCCACGACATCATCCCCGGCTCCAGCATCGGCCCGGTCTACGAGGAGTCGCAGGCGCAGTACGCGGCGCTGACTGCGGCCATCGCCCGCGAGCGGGATGCCGCGCTCGACGCGCTGGCCGCCTCCCTCGGCGGCGACCTGCTGCTTGTCAACCCCACCTCGTTCGCGCGCACGGATCTGGCTTTCATCCCCGGCGAGCTGGCGGGCGATCTGACGATCGGCGACCGGCGACTGACGACGCAAGCGGTGGAAGGCGGCGCGCTCGTTGACCCCGGCGAGTTGCCGGCATATAGCGTAGTGCGTGTTGCGTATTCTCCACAGCCTGCTGACGCGCCCCCCAACCCGCAACCCGCAACCCCCAACCCGCAACCCGCAACCCCCAACCCGCAACCCGCAACCCGCAACACACCCACCCTCGAAAACGCCCATCTGCGCGTCGAGTTCGCGCCGACCGGCGACATCGTCCGCATCTTCGACAAGGCCGCCCATCGCGAGGTCCTCGCCCGCGGCCAGGTCGCCAACCAGTTCCAGGCGTTCGAGGATCGCCCCAAAGATTTCGATGCGTGGGACATTGACATCTTTTACGACGACAAAGTCTACTACGCCGAACCTGCCTCGTCCGTGCGACTGATCGAAGCCGGCCCGCTGCGCTGGACGGTGGAGGTCAAGCGTCGCATCCTGAACAGCGACATCACGCAGCGCATCTCGCTGCGCCACAACTCGCCGCGGCTGGATTTCGACACGACCGTGGACTGGCGCGAGCGCCACATCATGCTCAAAGTCGCGTTTCCGGTGGACATCCTCGCGCCGGCCGCCACCTACGAGATCCAGTGGGGCAACGTCCAGCGGCCGACGCACCGCAACACCAGCTGGGATTGGGCGCGCTTCGAGACCTGCGCGCACAAATGGGCCGATCTCTCCGAGGGAGGCTACGGCGTCAGCCTGCTGAACGACTGCAAGTACGGCCACGACATCCGCGACAACGTGATCCGCCTGACGTTGCTCCGCTCGCCCACCATGCCCGACCCGACGGCCGACCTCGGCGAGCATCACTTCGTCTACAGCCTGTTGCCCCATGTGGGTTCGTGGGAGAATGGCACGCAGCGAGAAGCATATGCGTTGAATGACCCGATCATCAGTTATTGGAGGCGGGGGGCTGCGGGACAGCCCGTGTCGGCCATGCCGATCGGGTCGGGCGAGGATAGGGCCGGGAGTGGAGGCGAGGGCCTGACCGCGGGCTCCTGTTCGCTGCTCGCAGTCTCAGCGCCGAACGTGGTGGTAGAGACGATCAAGCGCGCCGAGGATGGCGACGGGATGATCGTCCGGCTGTACGAGTCGCAGCGCAAACGGGGCCCGGCGGCGGTGCGGTTTGTCTTTCCGGTCGCCCAGGCGTGGGAGACGAATCTGCTCGAGGAGAACCAGGCCGAGCTGCCGGTACGCGATGGCGCGGTGATCCTGCAGCTGCGGCCATATCAGATCGTCACGCTGCGGGTGAAATGACGTTTGACGTTCCACGTTTAACGTTCGAACGTGGAACGTTCAAACGTTAAACGTGGAACGTTTCCGCCCGCGCCCAACGCGGCTCGCGCACCCACCAGCGCATCAGCACGAAGGCCACGAGATTGATCACGACGCAGACGGCGAACAGTCCGACATAGCTGATGCTGGCCAGGCCCGCGCCGATCAGCGGCGCGACGATCCCCGCGAGGCCGGCGCTGGTGCTGGTGATGCCGATGTAGGTCGGCCGGCGCTCCGGCTCGCAGAATTCCATGACCACCAGCATGGCAGAGCCGATCACCGCGCTCGAACCGATGCCGAACAGGGCGAAGGCGATGTAGTACCACTCGGGGACGGGCGCCAGCCAGGCCAGCGCAAACCCGATGGCCGAGGCCGCAATCGCCAGCTCGAGCGCCATCTTGTGCCCGCGGCGGTCGGCCAGGAAGCCGAACGAGATGTAGCCCAGGGTCTGGCCGACGAGAAACGCGATGGTGAACAGTCCGGCCGTGCTGTCAGGCACATGCCAGCGCTGGATGGCCGACACGGTCACGAAGCCGCTGCCCATGCCGGCCAGCGCCATCAGGTTGCGGGCGATCAGGAAGCGGCGGAAATTGTGATCGCGACGCAGGAGATCGGGCAGGCTGGCCAGGTATTCGAAGATGTTGCGCGCGGCCGCGTTGCCGCGCTGCACCGGCTCGCGCGCCAGGGCCAGCCAGCCCCAACTGATCAGGATGGCAGTGGCGGCGATCAGAAAGAGCACGGTGAAATTCAGCGGATAGGCCAGGTTCTGCAGCAGCCAGGTGGAGGCCACTGCGCCCAGCGCACCCGTGCCGGCACCGACGAAATTGGTCAGGCCGACGAAGCGGCCGCGGCGTTCTACCGGAAACATGCGCGCGATCAGGTCCTGCCAGGCCGTGCCGAGCGCGCCTGCTCCGAAGCCATGCCAGGCGAGGCAGAAGAAGAAAACGACCAGCGCCAGGGTCGGGTTGTGCACCGCAATGAGCGCGGCCACCACCAGCCCCCAGACCGGCAGACGTTCAGTAAAGAGACCCAGGTTGACCACCACCGCTTTCTTGCGCGGTAGCCGCTCCACGATGTTCGCTGTGAAGAGCTGGGGCAGGAACCAGGATGCCTGTGAGAGGACCGCCAACAGGCCAAGCGCCAGTGGGCTGGGCGTCAGTTTGCTGACGAATAGCGGGAGTATGGTGGCACCCGACATGAAGCTGGCGCCGAACCAGAAAAAGGCGCCGTCCAGGAGATTGACGGCGAAGTTCCAGCGATAGTTGCGTTCGACCTCGGCCGCGATCTCATCGGCACTGCGCTCCGGCACGGGCTTGTGGAGTTCCAGCAGCCATGCGAGAATATTGCGTAGTGGCAGCCGCAGCGAACGACGCTGGGGGGTCACAAGAGCCATGGCACACACCTCAACTCGGAGGGTTTGAGTTTCAGGATCAACGACCCATTCTATCACAGTTGCAGCGCTGTGGCCGAATTGGAGGGCGATGGTCTGTGGCGAGGGTGCCCCGAAACCGCGCGGCGGCCACGATACGCGCGCGCCGCACCCGCGTGTACAACAGACGTTTGACGTTTCACGCTTCACTTTTGACGCTTGAAGCTTCACATCTCACCATGTCAACGCGAGCATAGCATGACGATCTACCTGGCCGTAGCTGTGAAATCGTTCCAGAAGCATCTGACCTATCGGGCGGCGAACCTGGCCGGCATCATCACCAACTCATTTTTCGGCGCGCTCTACGTCGCCGTTTACAGCGCTGTCTTTCAGGGCCGTGCCACCGTCGGCGGGCTCGACGTGCGCGACGCGGTGACCTACGTCATCCTGACGCAGTCGCTGCTGATGGCGATGTCGGCCTTCGGCAATCGGGAGCTCTCGGAGGCCATCATCAAGGGGCAGATCGCGGCCGATCTGAGCCGGCCGGTGGACTTTTACCTGTACTGGGCGGCAATTGACCTGGGCCGCGCGGCCTACTACCTGATCTTCCGTGGCGTCCCGACCTTCGTCATCGGCCTGATCCTCTTTCATCCGCGGCTGCCGGCCAGCCTGGCCAGCGCGGTCGGCTTCGTGCTGTGCGCGCTGAGCGGCATGGCGGTCAGCTTCGTCTTTCGGTTTATCCCGAATTGCCTGGCCTTCTGGACGACGGATGCGCGCGGCATCAATTACCTGGTTAACACGTTGATCCTCTTTTTTGCCGGCTTCATCGTGCCGTTGAACTTCTTTCCGGCCGGCCTGCAGGCCGTGGCGCTGATGTTGCCCTTCGCCGGGCTCGCCAATCTGCCCGTGAACGTCTACCTGGGCAAGCTGAGCGGGGCCGAACTGGCCCGCGCGCTGGCCGTCCAGCTCGCCTGGGTGGCCCTGCTCGTGCTCGGCGGCCGCTTCGTGCTGCGTCGGGTGGTGACGCGACTCACCGTCCACGGCGGCTAGGCCGCATCGGGGGCATGCACGCGATGAGATACCTGTTGCCTCTCTATTTCCGCCTGATCGGCGCGCAAATCCGCTCGGAGCTGCAATATCGGGCCTCGCTCCTGGCCGAGACGTTCGGCGCGTTCATCATCACTGCGCTCGACTTCGTCGCCATCGCCATCCTGCTGAGCCGTTTTCAGGGGATCGCCGGCTGGACGCTGGCCGAGGTTGCGCTGCTCTACGGCGTCTCGACGATCTCTTTCAGCCTGGCCGAGCTGCACGCGGGCGGCTTCGATTTCTTCGATCAGTTGGTGGTGCGGGGGGAGTTCGACCGCCTGCTGATCCGACCGCTGGGGGCCTTCTTCCAGGTGTTGGCAGAGGCCTGGCCGCTGCGCCGTTTCGGCCGGCTGAGCCAGGGCCTCATCGCCTTCGGTTTTGCCCTCTCCGTCCTGCGGCCGGCCTGGGGCTTTCTCGATTGGGTCTTTCTGGCCGTGACGATGGTGGGCGGGGTGCTTTTCTTTCTCGCCATCTTCGTCATCGGCTCGACGGCCTGCTTCTGGTCGCCGCAGACCTCGGAGCTGACGAACATCTTCAGCTATGGCGGCCAGTTGATGACCAGCTACCCGATGAGCATCTACGAGCGCTGGATGCGCCACTTCTTCACGTTCGTCATCCCGATGGCGTTCGTCAACTATTACCCGGCACTCTACCTGCTCGACAAGCCCGATCCGTTCGGGATGCCGCGCTGGCTGGCGTTTCTCTCCCCGTTCGTGGCGGCCGCCATGTTCGGCGCGGCGCTGGCGTTCTGGCGCTTGGGCGTGCGACACTATCAGAGCACGGGCAGTTGAGCGGAGAAAGGCTCAGCTGTTCGCAGCCACGGCGAACGTCGCGCTCTCGATGTCGTGCAGGGTCTGCGCTACGGCTTCCCCGAAGTCTTCGCCCTCCACCAGCTCCTGGACGCGGCGGCCGGCAGCTTTGCGTTCGTCTTTGGTGAAGATCAGGTTGAGCAGGCGGCAGCCTTGCATCAGGCTGAGCAGGACGATGCTGCGCTGTTCGGGTTTGGCAGCGGTCAACACGGCGCTGCGCAAGCCTTGTTTGATCCAGTACTTGGCCGGGACATCCCTCTGTTCGGGGGCCGGATAGGGCACGGCCGCCGTGTAGCGACGATCCTCCTCGGTCAGCACGCCGCGCGCCACCAGCCGGTCGGCCACCTGTCTCGGCAGCTTGCGGAAGCCCAGGGCATTGATCCAGTGTTTGACCTTCAGTGGCTTTTCGGCTGCGCCGAGGCGTTCGAGGACCCAGTCGAGCAGGTCGTCGCCGGTCGCCGCGGCATCCAGCAACCTGACCCGGCGGTCTTCCACGATGATCTTGCCGCGCAGGGCCAGGTCGGCCAGGAGCGCCGCGGCCAGTGCGTAGCGCAGTGTATTCTGGGCCGACGCCGCAACCCATCCCTCGTCGTCGTCCAGGGCCAGCAGAAACAGCTCTTCGGCCAGATTGAGCATATTCCCTCGCACTCAAATGTTCAGCTCGATGAGGTCGCCTGTGACCGTGTAGATCACCCGTTCGGCGACGTTGGTGGCGCGATCGGCCACGCGTTCCAGCTCATGCGCGATCTGCAGCATATGCGTGCCTGCGCTGATGCGCCTGGGGTCTTCGACCATGGCCGCGACGATGGCGTTGAAGACCTGCTTGTACTGGGCATCGGCCTGGTCATCGCTGCGACAGACGGCCTCGGCCGTGGCGACGTCGTGGGTGGCGAACGCGGCCAGCGTGCGATCCAGCATCGTCAGGCTCAGTTCGGCCAGCGCCGGGATCTCGCCCAAATCCATCGGCCGCGGATCGGCGAGCAGGCGGAGATAGGTGCGGGCGATCTTCTTGCCGTGGTCGGCGATCCGCTCCAGGTCGCCGACGACCGTCAGCGCGGCCACGATGGCGCGCATGTCGCTGGCCACCGGTTGTTCCGTGACGAGGAGCGAATAGCATTCGAACTCGATGTCGTAGCGCAGCCGGTTGATGGCCACATCGGCGGCGATCACCTCGCGGGCCAGCTCGGCATCGCCCTCGATCAGCGCGGCCAGGCCGTTGGCGACGGCGCGACGCGCCAGGCTGCCCAACTGCAGCACGTTCTCGTGCAGCCGCTGTAATGCCTTGTCGAAATGAGCCCTGGCACTTGTCGGCATATCTCCTCCTCTCATCCGAACCGACCGGTGATGTAGTCTTCGGTCCGCTTATCTTTGGGCCGGGTGAAGAGCTGCCGGGTCGGTCCGTACTCCACCAACATGCCGGCACGTGCTTCATCCATCAACAGGAAGGCGGTGTAATCCGAGACGCGCGCGGCCTGCTGCATGTTGTGCGTCACGATGATGATCGTGTATTCCTCGGACAGTTCGCGCATCAGCTCCTCGATCTTCAGGGTGGCGATGGGGTCGAGGGCCGAGGCCGGCTCGTCCATCAGGATGATCTCAGGCCGCACGGCGATGGCGCGCGCGATGCAGAGGCGCTGCTGCTGGCCGCCCGACAGGCTGAGGCCGCTCTGGTGCAGCTTGTCTTTCACCTCGTCCCACAGCGCAGCCCGGCGCAGCGATTGTTCGACCAATTCGTCCATGTTCCCGCGATAGCCGTTGATGCGCGCGCCCCACGCTACGTTTTCGTAGATGCTTTTCGGGAACGGGTTGGGCTTCTGGAAGACCATGCCGATGCGTCGGCGCACCTCGACCGGATCCACCCGCGGATCGTAGATGTTCTGGCCGTGGAAGAGCACCTCGCCGGTAGCGCGCGCGGTGGGGATCAGCTCGTTCATGCGGTTGAAGGCACGCAGGAGGGTGCTCTTGCCGCAGCCCGACGGCCCGATGAAGGCCGTGATCTGGCGGCGGCGCACCTTGAGGTTGATCTCCTTCACCGCGCGAAAGTCGCCGTAGTAGACGTTCAGGTCGCGCGCCTCGATGGCATAGACGCCGTTGGTCTCACCGGCGTCGCGATTTGTACTGGCAAAAGCGGGAAGCGCCATAAAGCGTCACCATCTCCTTGTGTAACGGTTGCGCAGCAATACCGCGGCTGCGTTCAGGCTCAGGAGCATGACCAACAGGACGAGGATGGCGGCGGCTGCGATGTGCCGGAATTCGGGCTGTGGTCGTGCTGTCCATTGATAGATCTGGATCGGCAACGTGGTGAATTTCGAAAAAGGCCCGCTGGGGTCTACGACGATGAACGTGGAGGCGCCGATCACCACCAGGGGCGCGGTCTCGCCGATGGCGCGCGAGACGGCCAGGATGTTGCCGGTCAGGATGCCCGGCAGCGCGCTGGGTAGAACGTGATGCCAGATCGTCTGCCATTTGGTGGCGCCCAGCCCGTAGGCGGCCTGGCGCAGCGAGCGCGGCACCGCGCGAATCGCCTCCTGGCTGTTGATGATCAACAGTGGCAGGATCAGCAGCGCCAGCGTCAGCCCGGCCGACAGGATCGTGCGGCCGTTGGCCGTGGTCGGGTCGGCCGCTGCGAACAGGGTGCCGCTGGTCACCGGCTCCAACATGCGGACGAAGATCGTCAGGCCCAACATGCCGTAGATGATCGAGGGCACCCCGGCCAGGTTGGTGATGTTGGTCTGGATGGCCCGTGTCAGCCACGTATCGCGGGCATACTCCTCCAGGTAGATCGCCGCGCCCACCCCAATCGGGAAGGCCACCACCAGGGTGATCAGGATGGTCCACAGGGAGCCGAGGATGGCCGTGCGCACCCCGGCCAGGTCGGGCACGCTGGCCTGGGGCCGGGTGATGAAATCGGGGCGCAGCCAGCTGCGGAAGACCAGCTGCGCATTGGGGTAGTTGGCGGCCACTTCCGCCTGGATGGCGCCGCGCCTGAACCACGAGTCGGCCAGCGACCAGCTCGCCACGATGCGCGGCTGCACGACGCGCTCCAGCACGAGCGCGTAGACGTTCTCGCGCGTGCGCTCGGCGAAGGGCTGTTCGCTCTCGTAGCGCCGCATCACTCCGGCCGAGAGGTGATCGCGCAGGATGGCGATCAGCTGCTCCTTGTCCAGCGCCTCGAGCGGCACCCCCTCTACAGCCAGGGTCGCCGGATCCACCCGGTTCTCCACCGCCACCAGGCCGAACGATTGCACGATGACCGTGTAGAGCAGGGCAGTGAGCGCCACGATGCCGACAACGGTCGCGGCCATGAAGAGGCCATGCCAGATCATCCCCGCCCGTTTGCGCGCGTCCAGCTGCGGCTCGAAAGCGTCTGGGCGTTGGCCGGCCGGGCCAGCGGCCAGCCCGCTGCCGCTTCCGTGGGCCGATTCGTTCAGGTGCCGATTGGCCTCGTCCCTCATTCGTACACCTCCCGGAAGCGGCGCACGACCTGCTGGCTCAGGAGATTGAGCGCCAGCGTGATGAGGAAGAGCACCAGGCCGATGGCGAATAAGCTGTCGTAGTCCAGCGAGTCATAGCTCAGGTCGCCGCCGCTGATGCGCACGATGTGGCCGGTCATCGTCTCGGCAGCCTTAAACGGATTGAGGGTGAAGTTCGGCCCGGCGCCAGCGGCAATGGCGACGATCATCGTCTCGCCGAACGCGCGCGACACCGCCACGATGAAGGCGGCGGTGATGCCCGACAGGGCAGCCGGCACCACGACCCGGAGCGCCGTCTCCAGTTTGGTTGCGCCCAGGCCATAGGCTGCCTCGCGCAGGCTGCGCGGCACGGCGCTCAGCGCGTCCTCGCTCATCGAACAGACGAGAGGCAAGATCAGGATGCCGATCACCAGGCCGGCCGAGGCGGTGTTGTAGATCTCGACGACGTTTTCGCCGAAAATGGCACGCAACAACGGCGTCATGAAGGTGAGCGCGAAGTAGCCGTAGACCACGGTGGGCACGCCGGCCAGCACCTCGAGGATCGGCTTCAAGGTGCCGCGCGCGCGCGACGAGGCGTATTCGCTCAGGTAGATGGCCACGGCCAGGCCGACCGGCAGTGCCACGCTCACCGCGATCACGGTCGTCACGATGGTCGCGGTGACCAGGGGCCAGATGCCGAAGTTGCCGATGGCCGGCTGCCACCGGGTGCTGGTGAGGAATTCGATCAGCGAGACCTCGGGATGGGCGAAGAAGAGCATGGCCTCTCGGCCCAGGACGAAGACGATGCCCAGGGTCGTGAAGATGGAGACAACGCCACAGAAGAACAGGAAGGCCTGGATCAGGCTTTCCACCGGACGTCGTCTGCGGTACAGGCCCAATGGATCGTCCAGGGTCGCTTCACGTTGCTGCTGGGCCAGGCCCGGCTTGAGAACCGTGGTGTCGCTCTGCATGGGATGGCTTATTCCTCTCCGTTTAGCCAGGCGAGGATGCGCGCCTCGATCTGATCGCGCACTCGTCGGAACTCTGCCAGCTTCTCTTCGTCGGTGCCCGTGCACGCGGCCGGATCGTCGAACGGCCAGTAGAGGCGTTGCGCAATGCCGGGAAAGATCGGACAGCGCTGCTCGGCATTGCTGCATACCGTGATGATGTAGCCGAAGTGCAATTTGCCGAGGAACTCGAACACATCCTTCGAGTAATGCCCGGCCAGATCGCAGCCTTTTTCGGCCATCACCTGCCGGGTGAGCGGATGAATCCCCTTCGGCTCCAGTCCGGCGCTGTAGACCTCGAACCGGTCGCCTGCGTGACGGCGCAGGAACGCCTCGGCCATCTGGCTGCGCGCCGAGTTGCCGGTGCAGAGAAAGAGCACACGAGATTGAGTCATTTCGACCCTCGCTTACAGGTGAACGTGCCTGACGCTCCGTTCGGCAGCGTCAGGCACGTCACAGCGGCCGGTCGGCCACTCAGCAGATACACCAACCGCGACTACTTCATAGCATCGAGCCAGTTCTGCTTCGCCTTGTCGAGCGCGGCCGCGCTGGCCGGGAAGTAACCGACCTTCTTGATCTCTTCGTTGACGTAGGTCAGGTAGAAGTTGATGAAGCTGGCGACCTGCGGCTTCTCCTGCATGATCTTGGCGGTCGAGTAGATGAAGAGGGGCCGGGCCAGCGGATACTTGCCGCTTTCGGCGGTCTCATCCGACGGCGCGATGCCGTTGATGGACAGCGCGTTCAGTCGCCCCTTGTTCTCCTGGTAGTAAGCATAGCCGAAGTAGCCGATCGCGTATGGGCTGCCCTCGACTCCCTTCACCAGGACATTGTCGTCCTCGCTGAGTTGCAGGTTTTTGGCGCCGAGGATCTCTTTCTTGGCATTTTCTTTGTAAGCTGGCGTCATCACGGCTTCTATGAAGTAGTCGAAGGTGCCGCTGTCGGTGCCCGGGCTGAAGCGCAGGATGTTCTCTTTCGGCCAGGCAGGGTCCACGTCCGACCACTTCTCAGCCTGGGTTGAGAAGATCTTGGCCAGCTGTTCCAGCGTCACGTTCTGCAAGAAGGTGTTATTCTTGTTCACCACCACGGCCATCGCATCGGTGCCGATGCGGAATTCAATGGGCTCGCGGCCGATCTTCTTGCAGCTTTCCACCTCGCTGGACTTGATGGCCCGACTGGCATTGGCGATGTCGGTCTCGCCCGTCTTGCAGAAGCGCTCGAACCCGGCGCCCGAGCCGATGCTGTCAATCGTGATGTTCCCTTTGTAGCCTTCATCCTTGAACCGCTCGGCCATCCGTTCGCTCAGCGGGAACACTGTCGAGCTGCCTGCGGTGATGATGTTGCCCGTGACTTTCAGCGGGTCCACAGGCGGCAGAGTCACGCCGCCTGCAGCGGGTGCCGGCGCCTTGGTCGGTTCGGCCGCCTTGGTCGGTGCCGGTGCTGCAGTTGGGGCAGCGGTCGGCGGGACCGGCGTGGATGCCGGGGCACATGCACTGACCACGGCGGCCAGTGCCAGCAGGACGATGAACAACATGGAACGCATTGGTTTTCCTCCGAGTAGCATGGTGTTTTACAGCAACCATGCTCAGCATCGCGCACTCTTTTTAATGGCCGAATAAGGGCCGATTAAGGAAACGCGAACGAGAAATTAACATCTCATCACATGGCAGCTCTCATGCTTCGTCAGGCCAGTGCCTCGTCAGGCCAGACTTTACAGTTGGCGGCGTCTGCCTCCCGTTCTCTCCTGCCAGGGAAGCGCGGGGCAGGCGGTGAGGGAGCAGAGGCTCTAGCCCTCGAAGCGGTAGCCGATGCCGCGCACGGTGATGATGCGCGTGGGGTGGGCGGGATCGGCCTCGATCTTCTCGCGCAGCCAGCGGATATGCACATCGAGCGTGCGGGTGTCGCCGTAGAAGTCCGGCCCCCAGATGCGGTTGAGCAGGAGGTCGCGCGTCAGCACCACCCCGCGCTGACGCATCAGCTCGGCCAGCAGGCTGAACTCACGCGGGCTGAGCAGCAGCTCGCGGTCGCCCAGGTAGGCGCGGCGGCTGACCAGGTTGAGGGTGATGGTCGGGCCGAGGCCAGAGGCGGGATCGCCCGCCCGCAGCTCTTCGGCGCTCGCGCGTCGGCTGGCCCGGCGCAACAGCGCCCGGATACGAGCCTGTAGTTCGCCCAGGCTGAACGGCTTGGTCAGATAATCGTCGGCGCCGCTCTCCAGGCCCACGATCTTGTCCAGCTCGCCCGAACGCGCCGTCAGCATCAGGATCGGCACATCGGAGGCCTGGCGCAGGTGGCGACAGACGCTCAGGCCGTCGAGTTGCGGGAGCATCAGATCGAGGATGATCAGATCAGGCTGTTCGGCCTGGGTCTGTTCCAGCGCGGCGTCGCCGCTGGCAGCCGTCACGACCCGATAGCCGACTTTGCGGAGATTGTAGGCCAGCGTCTCGACGAGCGCCGCATCGTCGTCTACGAGGAGGATCTTTTCCGCCACGCGTGCTTCTTCACCCGGTAATTCGACGTTTGGATTCGGGGGTGTCTCTGGCCGGCTGCGCTGCTCAAACCACCACTCCACACAGGCAGGATAGCCGATGGTCGTTAATGCTGTGTTATCGCGACGTTAAGTTTGCGCGAAAATAAAGTTAAGGATCGTTCATAGTTCCTCTGTGACTACTCAGGCCCTCTATCCCCCTTGCCCCCTCTCCCCCGCAAGGCGGGGGAAAGGGGGTGTGAAGGGTGGGGGTTGGCGGGCGGCTTTGCCGCCCG
>FWPU01001267.1_pt1 | contig 77230 bp, 65 predicted proteins | sample 2228361 | NCBI WGS metagenome assembly FWPU01 (sample SAMEA103939777, study PRJEB20133) | metagenome | reverse complement strand
CGTGGGGTCGTTAACGCGGGGTGGAGCAGTCCGGTAGCTCGTCAGGCTCATAACCTGAAGGTCGTGGGTTCAAATCCCACCCCCGCAACCAAACCACCCGAACACCACACCAGACCGACGGCGGAGAACGCTGCAGTACGCGGCCGAGCGCCCTCGCGGGCGGGATGACATCCGGTCCGCGACGATCCGCCCTTCCCGCGCGCATACCGCGAGCGGCGAGGGATCCGCGCCGCACGCGCGGGTGGCCGCCGTGCGCGACCGGATGCCGGTGAAGAGATCGGGGAGCCTCGGCCGCCGGCTCCGTCCGCAACGGGTCGAGCGGGTCGGATACCGCGCCCCGCCGGGGGACGCGACGGACCGCGGCGACGATGCGGGGCCCGCCCGGATAGGCGTCGTCACGGACAGGACGGGCGAGCCGTCGGTGGCCGTATGGCCGGACGGGGCTCGCGAGCCGGCGCACCATCCAACCCCCTCCTGTCGGCGGGATCCCCGAGACGCCGTCGGCGGGCGCGCCGCCCCGAAACGCGACGGGGCCCCGGAGGGCCCCGTCGGCCGGGAGGAGACCGCAGGAGGAGGAACCTACTGCAGCGTGATCTCGACGCGGCGGTTCTGCGGCTCGCGCACGCCGTCCGGCGTCGGCACCCGCGGCCGGCGCTCGCCGTACCATTCGAGGTGCATGGCGTCCATCGGCACGCCCTTGCCGGCGAGATAGGCGGCGACGGCGCGCGCCCGGCGCTCGGAGAGGCCTTCGTTGTAGGACTCCGGTCCGGAGCGGTCGGCATGGCCGGCGAGGATCAGCCGGGCCGCCCTGCCCTTCGCGTATTCGCCGGCCACCTGGTCGAGGATCTCGGCTGCCACGGGGCTGATGTCCGCCCGGTCCCAGGCGAAGAAGACGATGTAGACGTTCTGGATGCCCGCCGCGAGCTTCTCCTCGACCTCCTGCATGGCCGATTCGAACTGTGCCTTGCAGGCAGCCGCGTGCTCGGTGTCCTTCTCTTCCTCTTCCTCGAGCCAGCAGTCGAAGGCGGCCTGGGCGCGCGCCGAAGCGAGCGGTGCGATCCGCCGGGCGTCCTGGTCGAAGGCCGCCATCAGCCGCGCGCGGGCGGCCTGCAACTCCTCGACGCGATCCTCGGGGATCTGGCGCAGGGCGAGCTCGTCCGGCTGCACGAAGATGCCCTTGGCCGACGCCACCGCCTTGCGCGCGAAATGGATCGAGTCGCGGTAGTCGAGCTCGGCCCATTCCTCGTCCGCGAGCGGCAGGTAGCCGGCCCTGAGGCCCTGCACGAAGGCGGGCCCGTTCGGCTGCATCCCGCGCACGGCGTCGAGGTCGTGCATGTAGATGTCGAGGTCGTCCATGGCGTCCGGGTTGATCGTCTGGAGCCCGGCGCAGCCCGCGAGAACCCCGCACAACGCACCCGCTGCCAGCACTCTGGCGCCCTTGCGCATCGCAATATCCCTTCGCATGCCCAATTTGCGGCTCGAGGCGATCGGCGAGACCATCGCCACGGCGACCACGAGACGTCGAGCTCGCGCTCCGCCGCGGATATCAGGCGAAAGGCCCGGGCGAATCAAGCCGTTTCTCGCACCCCGCCGGGCAGGTCGCGGCGACTGTTGCGCGCTTCCAACGACGGACCCGGCCGGGCGTGCACCGCCAGACGCCCGCTCAGGCGCGCTCGCGCTCGCCGGCGAGGCTGTCGAAGAAGCCGGCGACCCGCTCCACCTCCTCGCGCAGGCGCGCGAGATCGGCCGCGTCGCCCCCCTGCTTCTCGATCCGTTCGGCGAGGTCCCCGACCGTGGCCGCGCCGATGTTGCGGCTCGCGCCCTTGAGCGCGTGCGCCACCCTGCCGATGTCGGTCCCCGCCGCCAGCCCCTCCTCCATCTCGCGGAGATACTGCCGCGCCGTGCCGACATAGAGCGTGCCGATCTCGAGGGCGAGCTGCATGTCATCGCCGGTCGCGCCTTTGAGGCGCTCGAGATCGACCACCGGCTCGGCGGGCCTGCGCGCCTCGGGGGCCGGCGCGCCGACCCTCGGGTTGAGCGTGAGCTCGCGGACGACCCCGAGCCACCGGCCGATCGAGAGCGGCTTGGCGAGATAGCCCTGCAGCCCGGCCTCGGCGCAGGCCCGCCGCACCGCGGCCTCGTCCCAGGCGTCGCCGAAGACCACGATCGGCACCTGGCGGAGCGACCGCTGCTCGCGCCGCAGGCGGCGCGCCAGATCGAGACCGCTGCCGCCCGGCAGCGAGAGCGCGACGAAGATCAGGTCGTAGCGGGTCGCGGCGACCCGCGCCAGGGTGTCCTCGACGTCGAGCGTGCAGTCGACCCGATAGTGCAGGCGGTTCAGCACGAGCTGCATGAGATTGCGGCTGAGGGCCGGATCGCCGACGATCAGGAGATTCTTCGACGCAGGGGTGGACACGGCACGGCGCCCCGCTGGATGTTCCGTCTACGGAACACCTTTTTACGTCCAAGGCGAACGCACGCAAGACAAATTACCGGAAGGTTGCAGGACCCGGGTCCCTTGCAACGGCCACCGCCAGCCGCGCCGCGAGGCCTGCGTTGGCGATCGCGAGCGCGGCGTTGAGCCGCACCGTGCGGCCCCCCGAGGCTTCGGCGAGGCGCGCGAGCAGGAACGGAGTCTCCGCCGCACCGCGCACGCCGGCCTCGCGCGCCGCCGCCCGGGCCGAGTCCAGGAGCGCCGCGAATTCGCCGGGGGCGAGCGCTTCTCCGGAGGGTGGCGGATTGGCGACGAGGATGCTGCCGGGCTCACCGAGTGCCGCGTGCGCCCGCCAGAGACGGACGAACGCCGCCTCGTCCGCCACCGACGGGATCTCCAGTCCGGTGTGCGCGAGATAGAAGCCGGGCAGCTCCGCCGTGCCGAAACCGACCAGTGTCACGCCCAGGGTCTCGAGGACTTCGAGGGTACGGGGAAGGTCGAGGATCGCCTTCGGCCCGGAACAGACGAGGGTGACGGGCGAGCGCGCGAGCTCGAAGAGATCGGCCGAGACGTCGAGGCTCGACTCGCCGCCGTGGTGGACGCCGCCGATGCCGCCCGTGGCCGCGAAGCGGATGCCGCAGCGCCGCGCGATCCAGATGGTCGCGGCGACCGTGGTGCCGCCGAGGACCCCGTCGGCCACCGCGCGCGCGAGATCGCGCGTCGTGCATTTGCGGGCCTGCGCCGCTCCGGCGAAGAGGTGCAGGTCCTCCTCCGCGAGCCCCACCCGCACGCGGCCGCCGAGCACGCCGATCGTCGCCGGCACCGCGCCGGCGTCCCGCACGGCCCGTTCCATGCCGAGCGCGACCTCGAGGTTGGCCGGGCGCGGCAGCCCGTGGGTGGTGATCGTGGTCTCGAGCGCCACGACCGGCCGGCCGGATGCGAGCGCGTCCGCCACCTCCGGCGCGACGTCGAGCACGTCGTCGGTCATCCCCGCGCAGCTCCGGCTGCGGCGAGGGCCGCGTCGAGATCGGCGATCAGATCGGCCGGATCCTCGATGCCGACCGAAAGCCGCAGGAGGTCGGGCGGCACCGGACTCTCCGGGCCCTCGACCGGCGCCCGGTGCTCGATCAGGCTCTCGACCCCGCCGAGCGAGGTCGCCTGCACCCAGATCCGTGTCGAGGCCGCGACCGCGGCCGCGGCGGCACCTCCGCCCCGCACCCGGATCGACAGCATGCCGCCGAACCGTCCGCCCATCTGCCTTGCGGCGACCTCGTGGCCCGGATGGTCGGGAAGGCCGGGGTACAGCACGGCGTGCACGCGCGGGTCGCCGGCGAAGTGCCGGGCGATCGCGAGCGCACTCGCACAGGCGCGTTCGAACCGGAGTTCGAGGGTGCGCAGCCCGCGCAGCAGCAGCCACGCCTCGAACGGGCCGGGGACGGCGCCCCGATCGTGGCGGTTGCCGCGGATGCGGGCGAAGAGGTCGTCGTCGCGTGCCGCCACCACCACGCCCGCGACGAGGTCGCTGTGGCCGTTCAGATATTTGCTCGCGGAATGGATCACGAGATCGGCGCCGAGCGCGAGCGGGCGGGTGGCGAGCGGCGTGGCGGCGGTCGAATCGACAGCAACGAGCGCCCCGGCGTCGTGCGCGAGCTTCGCGACCGCGGCGATGTCGGTCACCGTCCAGAGCGGGTTCGCAGGCGTCTCGATCCACACCAGAGCCGGCGGGCGTGCCGCGATCGCCGCGGCGACCGCAGCCGTGTCCGACATCTCCACGAACCGCACCCGGAGGCGACCCTCGGCGTCCCGGTCCTGCAGCCAGCGCCGCAGGTTCCAGTACATCACCACGGGCGCGAGCACTTCCGCCCCCGGCGCGAGGGTGTCGAAGACCGAGGTCGCGGCCGCCATGCCCGAAGCGAACAGGAGGGCGTCGGCGCCGCCCTCGAGCGCGGCGACCAAGCGCTCGACGTGGCGGCCGGTCGGATTGTCGTCGCGCAGATATTCGAAGCCGCTGCGCGCACGCCGGTCGAAGGTGGAACTTGCGACCAGCGCCGGCACGACCGCACCGGTCGCAGGGTCGGCGGCGCCGCCGGCGCGCGCGAGCAGCGTCGCCGGACGGAGCGTCGAGGGATCGGTGCTCATGCCCGCTCCACCCGGACCGGGGCCCCGGGGCCGACGGCCGAGAGCGCGCGCACGTCGGAGAGCGCCCGCCCCCAGATGTTGCAGGGGCTCGCGAGCCGGCATTCGCCCGCGCGCGAGATCGGGGTCGGCCCGAAGCCGATGGCGATCGCGTCGCCCTCCGGCCAGAAGGCGAGCTCGCCCGGGGTGACCACGTCGCGCGCGTCGGGCTCGCGCGGCACCGAGACCGGGGTCGTGAAATAGACCTCGTCGCCCCAGGTGCTCGCCACCGATTCGAAGGGCGCCGCCTCGAACAGCGCGCGCGCCGTCGGCGTGTCGAAGGGTTCGACCTCGAGGGTCACCCCGCCGACGGTGATGCGAAGATGGTGTACGGTCATTCGTCCGTCTCCCGCGTTTTCCGGACATTGTCGCCCGCCCCGGCCGGGCCGGCGACCTCGAGTGCGATCTCGTCCGCAGCGGCGCGCAGGCCGCGCCCGGGCACGGCACGGCTCAGGGCCGCGAGCCCGGCGCCGGGATCGTCATGCGCGGCGAGGATCTCCTCGACCCGCGGCCGGTCGGCCGGGTGGACGGCGAAGCAGCGGATCCGGCTGCGCCCCGGTGGCGGTGTGGCGACGGGCCTCGGGCCCTCGCCGCCGAAGAGCCGGTGCGGCCGGCTCGGGCGCAGGCGCGGCGCCGGAAGGCCGGCCCGCGGCAGCAGCGGCTCGACCACCCCTGCCTGCTCCATCCAGCAGCGCAGATCGGCCTCGAAGGTGGCGACGGCGTGGAGGTCTATGGCCTCGCCGTAGCGGTAACGGAAGCCCTCCCGATCGGCGGCGTAGATGCGGAGCACCAGGGGCAGCTCGTCGGCGAGCATCCCGGCGAGCCGCTGCGCCACCTCCTCGCGACAGCCGGCGCGGGCGAGCCGGTCGAGGCCGGTCGTGGACGATGCGCAGACACCCCCGGCGGGACCGCCCGACAGTCCGGCACCGCGCACGGCGCCGATGCGTGCCCCGCCCTCGCCGGCCGCGAGAAGTGCGCCAATGGCGGCGGCGACACCCGTCGCCACCGCCGGAACCCGGAGCGAGCTCTCGACCCTGGACGCCTGCGCGAGCCGGGTCAGAAGCCGGCCGTCCTCGGCGAGCAGGGTCACCGAAGCGCCCTCCTCCAAGGCCAAAGTGGACGGATCGGCGACGAGCGTGCCGACGGGAACCCCGGGCGAGGTGCTGGCGATGACGAGCCAGGCGGCGGCCGCCGCTTGCGCGGGAACAGAAAGCAGGGAAAGAACGAGGAGGAACAGCCCCGCGGCACGGGCCCGCTGCGGCCGGCCCGCCTCCGCGGCCCCACGGGCGGCGACTGTCGGCATTCCGACCGTTCCTCCAGCTCTCTCGCGCCGCATCGGCACGGCCCTCGCGCTGCTCGCGGCGCCGCTCCTCGCGGCGCTCCTCGAACGCACCACACCGGTGCGGGCGTTCGAGAACGTCCTCGACGATCTCCGTCAAGCCTATCTGAGCCCGTCGCGACCGCAACATCCGAAAATCGCGGTCGTGCTCCTCGACGAGGAGACGCTCGCGGCCCTCCCCTGCCGCAGTCCCGTCGACCGCGGGCTGCTCGCCCGGCTCCTGCGCGAGCTTGCAGCCCGAAAGCCGCTCGCGATCGGCCTCGACATCCTGCTCGACCGCCCCACCGCACCGGCCGCCGACGCCGCGCTGCGCGAGGCGATGAGCGCGGTTTCCGTCCCGGTGGTCGTGGCCGCGCCGCCGGGCGGCATCGCCGCCGGCGAGGGGGACGTTCCCGCCCTCGTGCCCGACGGCATCCGGGGCGGCGACGCCTCGCTGATCGCGGATCCGGTCGACGGCATCGTCCGGCACGTGCGTCTCCGCGACCCGGCCGGTCGACCCGGGTTCGCTGCCGCCCTCGCCGCGGCCGCGGGAGCGCACCTCCCGGAAGGCGCGAGCCTGCGGCTCGTGTGGCACCGGGGGCCGGACGCGGAGACGGCGCCGTTCCGCGCCTTTCCCGCACGGGCCGTCGCGCTGCTGCCGCCGGAGTGGCTCGCCGGACGGATCGTGCTCGTCGGTGCGGTCCCCGACGACAGCGACCGCTGGACCACGCCGCTCTCGCGTCTGCCGGGCGCGCCGACCCTCTCCGGGGTCGAAATCCACGCCCGGGCGCTCGCCCAGCTCCTCGACGGCGAACGGGTCGGCGTACCGCCGCCGTCGGTCCGCTTCGCGACGCTTCTCGCCGCGGCCGCCCTCGGCCTCGCCGCCGCGTCGCGGCTCTCCGGTCCGGCGGCGCTCGCGACCGTCGCCGTCGCCGTCCCGCCCCTCTGGCTGCTCGCCGGTTTCGGTGCCTTCGCGGCCGGCATCGGCCTTGTCCCCGTCACCCCTCCGGCGATCGCGTTTTTCGCCGCGCTCGGGCTCGCGGTGGCGGTCTGGCGCCGCCAGGAATGGGCGAAGCGGCGACAGGTGGAACGTGCCTTCGAGCACTATCTGGCGCCGGCCGTGGTGCGCCGCCTCGCGGCCCACCCGGAGCTGCTGGAGCGGGGCGCGGAGCGGCGCGAGCTCACGATCCTGTTCACCGACCTCGAGGGGTTCACCGCCACCTCCGAACGCTGCCCGCCGGAAGTGGTGTCCGCCTTCCTCGCGGACTATCTCGACGGGCTCGTCGAGATCGTGTTCGCGCACGGGGGCACGGTCGACAAGATCGTCGGCGATGCCCTGCACGTCTTCTTCGGCGCTCCCGAACCGCAGTCCGACGATGCCCGCCGGGCGGTCCTCTGCGCGCTCGACATGCGGCGCTTCGCCGAAGCCTGCCGGCGCCGGTTCGAGGCGGGCGGTCGGGTCTTCGGCCGCACGCGCATCGGCATCGACCGCGGCCCGGTGCTGGTCGGCAATTTCGGCAGCCGGCGCCGCTTCGATTACACGGTCCACGGCGATGTCGTGAACCGGACGGCGCGGCTCGAGGCGGCGAACAAGGTGCTCGGCACGGCGATCCTCACCGCCGAGGGCGTGGTGCGGGCCTGTCCGGATCTCGTCTTCCGGCCGGTCGGCCGGCTGCGGCTGCGCGGCCGCGAGCAGCTGCTCACCGTCTTCGAGCCGCTCTCCGACATCCCCGAGTGGCTCGACGACTACCGCCGCGCGCATGCGGTGATGGCGGCGGCGGCACCGGAAGCACGGGATCTCTTCGCGGCGCTCGCCCGGCGCCTTCCGGACGACCCGCTCGTCCGCTTCCACCTCGACCGTCTGCAGCGCGGCGAACGCGGCGACCTGATCGATCTGTCTTCTTCGGGTTGAGCCCTTCGGTCGGGCCGGCTAGCGCACCGTCTCGAGCTCGCCGAAGCGGACCGGCATCACCGAACGCGTGCGCATGCGCCCCTCGGCCGTCTTCTCGACCAGCGTGAGCTTCTGGTCGTCGGGCGTGCCGGTCGGCAGCACCATGCGGCCGCCCGGAGCGAGCTGCTCGAACAGCGCGTCCGGGACCTTCTGCGCCCCGGCGGTGACCAGAATGCGGTCGAAGGGGGCGTGCTCCGGCCAGCCCAGCGCCCCGTCGCCGACCCGGATCTCGATGTTGTGATAGCCGAGGAGCGACAGCCGGGTGCCCGCCTCCTCCGCCAGTTCCTCGATGATCTCGACGCTCCACACCCGCTCGACGAGCTGCGCCAAGACCGCCGCGTGGTAGCCGAGGCCGGTGCCGACCTCGAGCACCCGGTCGGTCGGCATCGGGTCCAGCAGGTCGGTCATCACCGCGACGATGAAGGGCTGGGAGATGGTCTTGTCGAAGCCGATCGGCAGCGGCGAATTGTTGTAGGCGAAGGGGCGCAGCACCTCGGGGACGAACTCGTGGCGCGGCACCCGCGCCATGGCCTCGAGCACGCGCGGATTGATGCGGGCCTTGCCGAGCTCCTCGGCGGAGAGCTCGGCGTAGATCTCGATCACCTCCACCATGTGCCGGCGGAGGATGGCGAAGTGCCGTTCCTGCATCTGCATGCCGCCGCTCCTCCCTTGCCGGCGCCAGCGCGCCGGGGATGATCCAACATAGGGCGAAACCGGCACCCGGGGCAATCCGCGAGACGGGGCTGGCGCGAAGGCCGCAGCCTGCGCTACCACCCGCGCGTCGGGGAAGCGGATCCGAGGCATGGGCGATCTCGAGGGCATTCTGGTCGTGACGCTGGAACAGGCGGTGGCAGCACCACTGGCTTCGCGCCTGCTCGCCGACGCCGGCGCCCGGGTGATCAAGGTCGAGCGGCCGGAGGGCGATTTCGCACGCCAGTACGACGACTATGTCCGGGGCGAGAGCGCCAACTTCGTCTGGCTCAACCGCGGCAAGGAATCGATCGTCCTCGACCTCAAGGCGCCGGACGATCTGGCGCTGCTGTTGCGGATCCTGGCCCGGGCGGACGTGTTCGTCCAGAACCTCGCACCCGGCGCCACGGATCGCCTCGGCATCGGCTCGAAGAGCCTGCGCGAGCGCTTTCCCCGGCTCGTCACCTGCGACATCTCGGGCTACGGCTCCTCGGGCCCGTTCCGCGACATGAAGGCCTACGACCTCCTGGTCCAGGCCGAGAGCGGGCTCGCCTATGTGACCGGGATCGGCGGGGAGTCGACACGGGTCGGCGTCTCGGTCTGCGACATCGGTGCCGGCATTGAGGCCTACGCCGCGATCCTGAGAGCGCTGTTCGCGCGCGAGCGCACCGGGCGCGGCCGCGGCGTCGAGGTCTCGCTCTTCCACGCCATGGGCGAGTGGATGAACATCCCGTATCTGTGCTTCCGCTACGGCGGTCGCGAACCGGCCCGCCTCGGGCTGCACCATCCGTTCATCGCGCCCTACGGCCTCTACCGCTGCGCCGACGGGCTCGGGATCCTGATCGCCATCCAGAACGACCGCGAGTGGCGGCGCTTCTGCGCGGAGATCGTCGGCGATCCGGCGCTCGCCGACGACCCGCGCTTTTCGACCAACACGGCACGGGTCGAGAACCGCGCGGCGCTCGACGCCGTCCTCGCCGGCGTATTCGGCCGCCATTCGCGGGCGGAGATGGCGGAGCGGCTGCAGGCGGCGAAGATCGCCTGGAGCCGGCTCTCCACACTCGCCGATCTCGTGGACCATCCGCAGAAGCGCAGCGTGCCGGTGCGGCTGGAGCAGGGCGAGGTGGTCGAGGTGCTGGCGCCCGGTGCGCTTTTCGCCGATGCGGGAGAGGTGCCGGTGCGGCCCGTGCCGAGGCTCGACGAGCACGGTGCCGCGATCCGCGCCGAATTCGGGGAAGACCTGACGGGGAGGCAGCGATGAGGCTTTCGGGCAAGCGTGCGATCGTCACCGGAGGTGCGTCCGGTTTCGGACGCGGCATCGTCGAGCGGTTCGTGGCGGAAGGTGCCCGTGTCGCGATCCTCGACATCCAGGAGCCACTCGCGCGCGAAGTCGCGACGGCACTCGGAGAGCGGGCGTCCGCCTTCGCCTGCGACGTCTCCTCCTTCGCCTCGGTGCGGGATGCCGTGCGGCAGGCGGTGGATCGGCTCGGCGGGCTCGACATCCTCGTCAACAACGCCGGCACGAGCCACCGCAACCGGCCGATGCTCGAGGTCGGCGAGGAGGAGTTCGACCGGGTGTTCGCGGTCAACGTCAAATCCATATTCAACACCGCGCATGCCTGCATTCCGGTGATGCGGCAGGGTGGCGGCGGGGTGATCGTGAACGTCGGCTCGACGGCGGGCATCCGTCCGCGGCCGGGGCTCACCTGGTACAATGCGAGCAAGGGTGCCGTGAACACGCTGACGAAGTCGATGGCGGTGGAACTGGCGCCGGACCGGATCCGGGTCTGCGGCATCGCGCCGGTGGCCGGCGACACGCCGCTGCTCGCGACCTTCCTCGGCGAGGACACGCCGGAGCGGCGGGCGGCCTTCGTCGCCACCATTCCCTGGGGACGGCTGAGCCGGCCGGAGGACATCGCCACCGCCGCCGTGTTCCTCGCCTCCGACGAAGCGGAGATGGTCACCGGGGCAGTCCTGGAGGTCGATGGTGGACGCTGCATCTGAGACGGGTCACGCGCCGCTGTTCCAGCTCGGGCCCGACACGACCGAGTATCGCAGGCTCGACCTCGAGGGCGTGCGGGTCGAGGAGTGGAACGGCCGCCGGTTCACGGTGGTGCCGGCGGAGGTGCTGACAGCGCTCGCCGAAGAAGCGTTCTTCGACGTGCACCACCTCTTCCGCAGCTCGCACCTGCAGCAGCTCCGCAACATCCTCGCCGACCCGGAGGCCTCGCCGAGCGACCGTTTCGTGGCCCTCGAGCTGCTCAAGAACGCGGTGATCTCGGCGGCGCGCGAGTTCCCGAGCTGTCAGGACACCGGCACGGCGATCGTCGTGGCCAAGAAGGGGCAGTTCGTGCTCACCGAGGGCGACGATGCGGCGGCGCTCTCGGCCGGCATCGAGCGGACCTACCGCAAGCGCAATCTGCGCTACAGCCAGCTCGCTCCGCTCTCGATGTTCGAGGAGAAGAACACCGGCAACAACCTGCCGGCGCAGATCGACATCGAGGCGGTTCCGGGCGACAGCTACTCCTTCCTGTTCATCGCCAAGGGCGGCGGTTCCGCGAACAAGACCTTCCTCTACCAGGAGACGCCGCGGCTTCTGGACCGGGAGCGCATGCGCGCCTTCCTCGAAGAGAAGCTCACGAAGATCGGCACCACCGCCTGCCCGCCCTACCACCTCGCGATCGTCGTCGGCGGCCTCTCGGCCGAGCACACCATGAAGACGGTGAAGCTCGCGAGCTGCCGGTACCTCGACGATCTGCCGACCACCGGCGACCGCACGGGGCGCGCCTTCCGCGACCTCGCGATGGAAGAGGAAGTGCTGCAGCTCACCCGCGAGCTCGGCATCGGCGCCCAGTTCGGCGGCAAGTACTACTGCCACGACGTCCGGGTGATCCGCCTGCCGCGCCACGGCGCGTCGCTGCCCATCGGCATCGGCGTGTCGTGCTCGGCCGACCGGCAGATCAAGGCGAAGATCACGGGCGAAGGCGTCTTCCTCGAGCGGCTCGAGACCGACCCCGCGAAATACCTGCCGGATGTGAAGGTCGATATCGGCGCGGCGACGCGCATCGACCTGACGCGGCCGATGGAGGAGATCCGCGCGGCCCTCTCGAAGCTGCCGGTCGGGGCTCCGGTGCTGCTCACCGGGCCGATGATCGTCGCCCGCGACCTCGCCCACAAGGCGATCGCCGGGCGCATCGCCGCGGGCGGCGAGATGCCCGACTACTTCCGGAACCATCCGATCTACTACGCCGGACCGGCCAAGGCCCCGGAGGGACGGCCGTCGGGCTCCTTCGGGCCCACCACCGCCGCCCGCATGGACCCGTATGTGGCCGAGTTCCAGAAGCTCGGCGGCTCGCTCGTGACCCTCGCCAAGGGCAACCGCACCCGGCAGGTCGTCGAGAGCTGCAGGAAGCACGGCGGCTTCTATCTCGCCACCATCGGCGGTGCCGCGGCGCGGGTCGGCCGCGACATGATCCGCAAGGTGGAGGTGGTCGACTTTCCCGAGTTCGGCATGGAGGCGGTCTGGCGCATCGAGGTCGAGGACATGCCGGCCTTCGTCGTCATCGACGACAAGGGCAACGACTTCTGGGCGGTGAAGGTGAAGACGAAGGTGCCGATGAGCGCCGACTAGCTCGCGGCGTCTCGGCGCGGAGACGGACCATGGCCGATCCGGCCCTCGAGATCCCGATCGACACCGAGGGTTTCCTCGCATGGGAGGCCCGCCAGCCGGAGCGGTGGGAACTCGTGTCCGGCGTCGTGCGCATGATGGCAGGCGGCACGGCGCGGCACGACGCGGTCTCGAACAACCTCCGGGGGGCGCTGCTGTCGCGACTGCGCGGCACACGCTGCCGGCTTCTCGGGCCGGAGTTGCGGGTCCTCACGCCGGCCGGCGACGTGGCCTACCCGGATGCCTTCGTCCGCTGCGGCGATTTCGATCCGGCTGCGACCTCGGTACAGGATCCGGTCGTGCTCTTCGAGGTGCTCTCGCCCGGCACCGCGCAGTTCGACCTGACGCGGAAGAAGCGGGCCTACGAGGCCATCCCGTCGCTCCGCGCTCTCGTCTACGTCGTGCCCGAGGAGCCGCTCGTGCTGGTCCTCCGCCGCGGCGAGGGCGACGCCTGGCGGGAAGAGCTCGTCGAAGGGACGGAGGCGGTGCTGGAGCTGCCGGAGATCGGCGTGAGCGTGCCGCTTTCCGAGATCTACGCCGACATGCCGATGGATCCCGCGGCCTCCACCGCCCGCTGGCTGCGCGAGAGACCATGAGCGATCCGGCCCTCGAGATCCCGATCGACACCGAGGGCTTCCTCGCATGGGAGGCCCGCCAGCCGGAGCGCTGGGAGCTCGTCTCCGGTGTCGTCCGCATGATGGCAGGCGGCACGGCCCGGCACGACATGATCGCGACCAATCTCCGCGTGGCGCTGGCGCAGCGGCTCCGGGGCACGGGCTGCCGCGTGTTCGGCTCGGATTTCCGCCTCGTGACGCCGAAGGGGGACGTCGCCTATCCCGACCTCTCGGTCCGCTGCGGACCAGTGGATCCGGAGGCGACGCAGATGGACGATCCGGTGCTGCTCGTGGAGGTCCTCTCGCCGAGCACCGCGCAGTTCGACCTGACGCGGAAGAAACGGGCCTACGAGGCCATCCCGTCGCTCCGCGCTCTGGTCTACGTCGTGCCGGAGGAGCCGCTCGTGCTGGTCCTCCGCCGCGGCGAGGGCGACGCCTGGCGGGAAGAGCTCGTCGAAGGGACGGATGCCATTCTCGATCTTCCCGAGATCGGCATCCAGGTGCCGCTCTCCGAGATCTACGCCGACATTCCGATGGATCCCGCGGCCTCCACGGCCCGCTGGCTGCGCGAGAGACCATGACGCTCCTGCTCTACTTCCACGAAGCGGCGCTGCGGCACGATCCTGGGCCGGGGCATCCGGAGAATCCCGGGCGCCTGCGCGCGATCCTCGACCGCCTCGAACGCGAACCGGTGCCCGGCATCGAGCGCCGGGAAGCGCCGAAGGCGACCCTCGAACAGCTGCACCGCGCCCATCCCGCCCCCTATCCCGAGCGCATCCTCGCCGCCGAGCCGGAATCGGGCCGGCGCCGGCTCGATCCCGACACCGCCATGTCGCCGGGCTCGGGCGAGGCGGCGCTCCGGGCCGCAGGTGCCGCCTGCGCCGCGGTCGATGCGGTGCTCGCGGGCGAGGCGAAGCGGGCCTTCTCCTGCATGCGCCCGCCGGGCCACCATGCCGAGCCACAGCGGGCCATGGGCTTCTGCCTGTTCGACAATGTCGCGGTCGCAGCGCTGCACGCGCGGCACGTGCACGGGGTCGGCGGGATCGCCATCTTCGACTTCGACGTCCACCACGGCAACGGCACCCAGGCGATCTTCTGGAACGACCCGGAGACCCTCTACGCCTCGACGCACCAGTGGCCGCTCTATCCGGGTACCGGGCGCGACAGCGAGACGGGTGTGGCGGACAACATCCTCAACCGCACCTTCCCGCCCGGCACCGGCTCGGCGAAGTGGCGGCAGGTGGTCGAGCGCGAGATGCTGCCCAGGGTCGACGCCTTCGCGCCCGAGCTCCTGTTCCTCTCGGCCGGCTTCGACGCGCATGCGCGCGATCCGCTCGCCAACATGCTGCTGGTCGAGGAGGATTTCGCCTGGATCACGACGCGGCTCGTGGATCTTGCGGAAAAGCACGCCGGCGGCCGGGTCATCGCCGTTCTCGAGGGCGGTTACGACCACGAGGCGCTGGCCGCGAGCGTCCGCGCCCATCTCGTGGCGCTCGCCGGGGACTGACGAGCGGGAGGAGCCGGGATGGCAGCAGAGGAATGGCAGGGAGAGACGCCCGCGGCGGAAGCGGCGCCGAAACCGGTCGGGGCGATGAGCTTCGAGGAGGCGCTCGCCGAACTGGAGGCGATCGTGCAGAAGCTCGAACGCGGCCAGCTCGATCTCGAAGCCTCGATCGCGGCCTACGAGCGCGGCACGCTGCTGCGCCGGCACTGCGAGGAGAAGCTGAGGCAGGCGCGGCTTCGGGTCGAGAAGCTGACCTTCGACGCCGCCGGCGAGGCGAAGCTCGAACCTTTCGAGCCGAAGTGAGCGGCGTCGATCTGGCGTCCCGCCTGGCACCGGTCGCAGCGGCCGTCGAAGCCGAACTCGACCGGCTGCTGCCGCGACCTTCCGGCCCCGAGGCTCCGCTTCTGGAGGCCATGCGGCACGCGGTGCTGGGTGGCGGCAAGCGGTTCCGCGCGTTCCTCGTACACGCCGTCGGCGGGATCTACGGTGCCGATCCGGCGGCGACGCTCCGGGTCGGTGCCGCGGTCGAGCTGCTGCACGCCTATTCGCTCGTGCACGACGATCTGCCGGCGATGGACGATGCGGAACTGCGCCGCGGCCGGCCGACGGTGCACCGCGCCTTCGACGAGGCGACGGCGATCCTCGCCGGCGACGCGCTGCAGGCCCTCGCCTTCGAGGTGCTGGCGCGCGACGACTGGCCGGTCGACGACGCGCGGCGGGTTCGGCTCGTCGCCGGGCTCGCGGCCGCGGCCGGTGCCGCCGGCATGTGCGCGGGCCAGGCGATCGATCTCCTCGCCGAGCGTACCCCGCTCGATCTCGAAGCGACCACCCGCCTGCACCGGCTCAAGACCGGCGCGCTGATCGCCTTCTGCGTCGAGGCGGGCTGCCTGCTCGGCCACGCGCCCGAAGGGGAGCGGGCGATCCTCGCCGCCTGGGCCGGCGCGCTCGGCCTCGCCTTCCAGATCCGCGACGACCTGCTCGACGCCACTGCGGAGACCGCGAGCCTCGGCAAGGATGCGGGGCGGGACGCCGCCGCCGGCAAATCGACCTTCGTCACGCTGCTCGGCGTCGCGGGGGCGACGCGCGAGCTCGCCCGGCTCCGCGACGAGGCCGCGCGCGGGCTCGCGGGTCTGCCGCGTGACTCCGGCCCGTTGCACGCCATCTTCGATTGGGTCACCATGCGGACGGCCTGACCCGACGCCATCTCCGGACCGACGATGATCGAAACGCCGCTGCTCGACCAGATTCGCGATCCCGAGGATCTGCGCCGCCTGCCGCCGGAACTGCTGCCGCAGCTCGCGGACGAGCTTCGGCGCGAGACGATCGACGCGGTCTCCGTCACGGGTGGCCATCTCGGCGCCGGGCTCGGTGTCGTCGAGCTCACCGTGGCGCTGCATTACGTCTTCGACACGCCGCGCGACCGCCTGATCTGGGACGTCGGGCACCAGGCCTATCCCCACAAGATCCTGACCGGCCGCCGCGACCGCATCCGCACGCTGCGGCAGGCAGGCGGGCTCTCGGGTTTCACGAAGCGGGCCGAGAGCGTCTACGACCCCTTCGGTGCCGGCCACAGCTCGACCTCGATCTCGGCCGGGCTCGGCATGGCGGTGGCCGCGAAGCTGCAGGACCGCCCGCGCCACGTGGTCTGCGTGATCGGCGACGGCGCTATGAGTGCCGGCATGGCCTACGAGGCCATGAACAATGCCGGGGCGATGAAGGCGCGGCTGATCGTGATCCTGAACGACAACGACATGTCGATCGCGCCGGCGGTCGGTGCCATGAGCGCCTATCTCTCGCGCGTCGTCTCCTCGGGCACCTACCGCAGCTTCCGCCACATCGCCAAGCAGCTCGCGAGCCACTTCCCGAAGCGCCTGCGGGAGGCGGCCGAGAAGGCCGAGGAGTACGCCCGCGGCCTCGCCACCGGCGGCACGCTGTTCGAGGAACTCGGCTTCTACTACATCGGCCCGCTCGACGGCCACAATCTCGACCACCTCCTGCCGGTGCTCGAGAACGTGCGCGACATGCCGGACGAGGGCCCGGTCCTCGTCCACGTCGTCACCCAGAAGGGCAAGGGCTATCCGCCGGCCGAAGCCGCCGACGACAAATATCACGGTGTGGCCAGCTTCGACGTCGTCACCGGCCGCCAGCACAAGACGAAGGGGAACGCTCCGACCTGGACGCGGGTCTTCGCCGAGGCGCTGATCGAACAGGCCCGGCGCGACGACAGGATCGTGGCGATCACCGCCGCCATGCCGTCGGGCACCGGCCTCAACCTGTTCGCGAAGGAGTTCCCGGAGCGCTGCTTCGATGTCGGCATCGCCGAGCAGCACGCGGTCACCTTCGCCGCCGGCCTCGCCTGCGAGGGCATGAAGCCCTTCTGCGCCATCTACTCGACCTTCCTGCAGCGCGCCTACGACCAGGTGGTGCACGACGTGGCGATCCAGCGCCTGCCGGTGCGCTTCGCCATCGACCGCGCCGGGCTGGTCGGTGCCGACGGGCCCACCCACGCCGGCAGCTTCGACATCACCTTTCTCGGCTGCCTGCCGGGCTTCGTGCTGATGGCGGCGGCCGACGAAGCGGAGCTCGTGCGCATGGTGGCGACCGCCGTCGCCATCGACGACCGTCCCTGCGCCTTCCGCTACCCGCGCGGCGAGGGTGTCGGCGTGGCCCTGCCCGAGCAGCCCGAGCCGCTTGAGATCGGCCGTGGGCGGATCGTCCGCGAGGGCGGACGCGTCGCCCTGCTCTCCTACGGCGCCCGCCTCCAGGCCTGTCTCGAGGCGGCGAGCGAGCTCGACGCCCGCGGCATCGCCACCACCGTCGCCGACGCGCGTTTCGCGAAGCCGCTCGACGAGGCGCTGGTCCGCCAGCTGCTCGGCCACCACGAACTGGTCGTGACGATCGAGGAAGGTTCGATCGGCGGTTTCGGCAGCCGGGTGCAGCAGTTCGCGCTGGACCGGGGGCTGCTCGACTCGGGCCGCTGCCGGCTGCGCAGCATGATCCTCCCCGACCGCTTCATCGAGCAAGGCACGCCTTCCGGCCAGTATGCCGAGGCCGGCCTCGACGCCGAGGGGATCGTGCGCACCGTGCTCGGGGTCCTCGTGCCCGAACGCCGGACCGTGGCCGCGCGGACTCCCGCCGCGGACACCTGAAGCCTCCCCGCCGGGCGGAACCGGAGCGGAATCGGAAGGGGCGGCGGGATCACCCGCCGCCCCTCGTGTTGCCGGCCGCGCCCGGTCTCAGACGTCGGCGCGTTCGCGGCGCAGGAAGGCCGGGATGTCGCCGATCTCGTCCCGCTCCGCCGCCGGTGCCGCGGGCGCTGCCGCCGGTGCCGCCGGCGGTTCGGGGGCGGCCGCCGGCTCCTCGGGTGCGGCATCCGGCGAGCGTCCGAGCGCGAAGCCGCGCAGACGCTCGATGACGTTGAACGGACGGCTCTCGCCGCGCGGGATCGGGCGGTTGGCGGGCGCCGCCGAGCGCCGGGCGGTCGTCGTCCGGGTGCCGAGGCCGGCGAACTCCGGCGCCGCCGCCTGGGTCGGCTGGGCCGGCGCCGCCGCGCCCGAACGCCGCAGCAGGGCGGCGGGCGCCGTCTCGCGCGGCGGGGTCGAGGCGTTCACGGGCGGAAAGGGCTGCGGCTGGTGCACCTGCGGCTGGAAGCGGAACGGCTTCGCGGTGGCACCGGTCGCGCCCTGCGCCGCCGGCTCCTGCATCTGCTCGCGCCGCACCGCCGGCGCCTCGATGCCGGTCGCCACCACCGACACCCGCATCCGGCCCTGCATCGATTCGTCGAAGGTGGAGCCGAAGATGATGTTGGCGTCGGGGTCCACCTCCTCGCGGATGCGGTTCGCCGCGGCGTCGACCTCGAACAGCGTCATGTCCATGCCGCCGGTGATGTTGATGAGCACGCCGCGGGCGCCCTTCATCGACACCTCGTCGAGCAGCGGGTTGGAGATCGCCGCTTCCGCCGCCTCGATGGCGCGCCGGTCGCCCTCGGCCTCGCCGGTGCCCATCATCGCCTTGCCCATCTCGCTCATCACCGTGCGGATGTCGGCGAAGTCGAGATTGATCAGACCCGGCATGACGATCAGGTCGGTCACCCCGCGCACGCCCATGTGCAGGACCTCGTCGGCCATGCGGAAGGCGTCGGCGAAGGTGGTGCGCTCGTTGGCGAGCCGGAACAGGTTCTGGTTCGGGATGACGATGAGCGTGTCGACGTACTGCTGCAGCTCCTCGATCCCGGCCTCGGCGATGCGCATGCGGTGCGCACCCTCGAAGTGGAACGGCTTGGTCACGACCGCCACCGTGAGGATGCCCTGTTCGCGCACCGCGCGGGCGATGACCGGCGAGGCGCCGGTGCCGGTGCCGCCGCCCATGCCGGCGGTGATGAACACCATGTGGCTGCCCTGCAGGTGATCGAGGATCTCGTCGAGGGCCTCTTCCGCGGCCGCACGCCCGATCTCCGGCCGGGCGCCGGCGCCGAGGCCGTGGGTGATGCTGGCGCCGAGCTGCACCCTGCGCTCGGCGAGGCAGGTCGAGAGCACCTGGGCATCGGTGTTGCAGACAAGGAAATCGACACCCTCGAGGTGCGCGGTGATCATGTTGTTCACGGCATTGCCGCCGGCGCCGCCGACACCGACCACCGTGATCTTCGGCTTCATCTCGTGCGTGAGCGGCACACCGAGACTGATCGTCATCTGCTTCTCCTCCATGACTGCGATCCGACCATCGGATCGTCCTCCGTTCCGGCCGACCCTGGGCAGGCGGTCGACCGTCTTTCCACCGGGCCCGTCTGCGGGGCCTCGGTCAGAAATTCTGTTCGAGCCAGCGGGCGAAGCGCGCGAGCCACCCCGAGAGCGCGGGCAGCTCGCGGCCGTCCGACCAGCCCAGTCCTTCGTCGTCTCCCGTGGCGAGCAGCAGCCCGCCGCAGCCCGCGGCGCAGCAGGGCTGGTTCTCGACGCCGTCGCGGCCGTGCACCAGCATCGGCCGGCCACGCCGCGCGGGCACGCCGAAGATCTCCTCGACCAGCTCCTCGAGACCGTCGATCTGCGAACCGCCGCCCGTGATCACCACCGAGCGCGGCGGCCGCCGGTCGAACATCTCCCAGTTCGCCCGGATTTTCGCCTCGACCATCTCGAGGATCTCCTCGACCCGCGCCCGCACGATGCGGGTGAGCTTCGCCCGCGGCACCTCGCCCGTGGGCTGGTCGAGATCCTCGCCGACGAGCGGCACTTCGAGCCGGGCGTTGTCGTCGCTCGCCCGCGGCTGCACGCTGCCGTAGAGGGTCTTCACCCGCTCGGCGAAGCGCCGCGTCGTCGACAGGCCCCAGACCACGTCGGACGTCACGTGCTCGCCGCCGTAGGGGACGCGGTCGAGGTAGACGAGCCGGCCGTCGGCGAAATGGGCGATGCCGGTGAGCCCGCCGCCCATGTCGAGGACGAGGCAGCCGCGCTCCAGCTCCTCCTCGCTGGCACAGGCGAGCCCCGCCGCATAGGGCGCCGCGACCACCTCGACGACGCGCACGTGGCTGCGTTCGAGGCAGCCGAGCAGGGTCTGCAGCGGCTGGCTGTCCGCGGTCACGACCGAAACGAGCAGGTCGAGCTCGCGGCCCTGCGAGCCGCGCGGATCGCGCATCGGCCGACCGTCGTCGACCCGCGCCTCGAGGGCCACGCAGTGCAGCGCCTCGCGCCCCGGTTCGAGCCCGATCGCCCGGGCCTGGACGAGGGCCGCCTCGATGTGCCGGTGGCGCACCACGCCGCCGTCGATCGGGCGCCGCACCCGCACGAAGCGCGAGCGCGGGCCGCCGGCGCCGGTCACCAGCACGACGTCGCGGATCTGCTCGCCCGCCTGTTCCTCGGCTTCCTGCAGCGCGGCGGCGATCGAGGTCTCGGCGGCGGCGACGTCCACCACCTCGCCCACCTTGAGGCCCTCGGCCGACTGATAGCCGCGGCCGAGCAGGGTGAAGCCGCGCGACGGACGGGGACGGGCGAAGAAGCAGGACACCTTGGTGGTGCCGACGTCGAGGACGGCGACAGGGGTGGCGCGCACGCCTCCGAGGGGGACCCGGCCGCGTTTCGCCGGTCGCTGCGTCACCAACGTGTTCATGCCGCTTTCCTCCCGGATGTCCGACTGTCGTTTTTCATGGGGCGCACCGCGATCCATCCCCGACCCCGGAGATCGACGGATTCGATCGCACGGTCGAGGATCCGGGTCCGCGTCTGCTCGCGGACGAGGAGACGGAGAGCGCCGGCCGGGTCGCGTTCGGGCAGACGCACCTCGAGGCGGTTGTCGAGCAGAAGGTTCCAGCGGCGGCCGGCGACCAGTGCGGCGCCGGTGGTGCGCTGCGCGATGTCCGGAAAGGCGGCGAGAAGATCGAACAGCGCCGCGACCCGCTGCGGCGCCCCTTCACCGGCGACGACGGGCAGATCGCGCCACGGGCCGAGCTCGCGCACCGGCACGATCTCGCCCTGCCGGTCGATCAATCTGGGCCCCCCTTGCGAACGCCAGATGGCGGCCGGCTCGTACTCCTCGAGCTCGACCAGAACGGTTCCCGGCAGGAGGCGGCGCAGGGAGGCACGGCGGACCCACGGCAGGTCACGGAGCCGCTCGCGAACGGCATCCAGATCAACCGTAAGTATATATTGTCCTTCGAGTGATGCAAGCGTCCGGACAAGCTCGGCCTTGGACGTGCGCACCCGCCCCACCGTCTCCACCGTCCGGATCCGCAGATCGAGACGCTCTTCGAGGAAGCGGGCGAGCGCCGACTGTCCGCCGAGCCATTCGCCGGCGACGCCGGCGCGCCACGCCAGCACGCCGCCGCCGAGCAGACCTCCGAGGACGAGCAGGACGGCCGCGCCCACCAGCGCCGGCCGCAGCCAGCGCGGCTTCGGCGGACGGCGGGCGACGACGCGGGTGCGCCGGGCGATCCGGTTCAGCTGTCGCATCGCGCCGCCTCCACGAGCCGCTCGACCAGATCGCCGAAGGCGATGCCGCGGAACGCCGCCTGCTCGGGCAGGAGTGAGAGCGGGGTCATGCCGGGCTGGGTGTTCACCTCCAGGATGAAGAGCCCCTCCTCGCCGGCGCTCTCGTCCCAGCGGAAGTCGGCGCGGCTGACGGAGCGGCAGCCCAGCACCCGGTGCGCCGTCTCGGACCATGCGCGCACCTGCCGCTCGACCGCGGGCGGCAGCGGCGCCGGCAGGATGTGCTCGGCGAAGCCCGCCGTGTACTTCGCCCGGTAGTCGTAGAAGCCCTCGCGCGGCGCGATCTCGGTCACCGCCAGCGCCTCGCCGTCGAGCACGGCACAGGTCAGTTCGCGGCCGGGCACGTAACGCTCGACCAGCACCTCGCTCGCCGGGTCGAGATCGTTGCGGCCGCGCAGTTCCCGCAGATCGGCGTGGCGGACGACGACGACGCCGACGCTCGAACCCTCGGCCGGCGGCTTGACGACGAAGGGGACCGGGAGCGGAGGGGAGTCGAGCACGCTCCCGAGCCGCGTCACCAGACCTTCCGGGACCCTGAGCCCGGCCTGGGCGAACAGGGCGCGGGCGACCGGCTTGTTCATCGCCAGGGCGGAGGCGAGCAGTCCGGAGTGGGTGTAGGGGACGCCGATCAGATCGAGCAGTCCCTGCACGCGGCCATCCTCGCCGTAGCGGCCGTGGAGCGCGTTGAAGACGACATCGGGGCGCAGCTCGGCGAGCCGGAGCGGCAGGTCCCGACCGGCGTCGAGCCGGGTGACGCGGTAGCCGCGCTCTTCGAGCGCCCGCGCGCACGCCTCGCCGCTCACGAGCGAGACCTCGCGCTCGGCCGACATGCCGCCCATGAGCACGGCCACGTGCCTCACGATGCCACCTCCGCCGCGAGGGGCCGTCCCACCCTGTGGATTTCCCATTCGAGCCCGATGCCGGTCCGCGCCCGGACCCGTGCGCGGACCTCCTCGCCGAGCGCCTCGATCTCGGCCGCCGTCGCCCCGCCGGTGTTGACGAGGAAATTGCAGTGCTTCTCCGAGACCATGGCGCGGCCGCGCACCAGCCCGCGACAGCCGGCGGCCTCGATCAGCTGCCAGGCCCGATGCCCCGGCGGATTCTTGAAGGTGCTGCCGCCGGTGGCGACGCGCAGCGGCTGCGAGGCCTCCCGCTCGGCGCGGATCGCCTCCATGCGGGTGCGGATCGAATCCGGATCGCCGGGACGGAGCGCGAAGGCGGCGCGCAGCACGATCCAGTCCGCGGGCACGGCGCTCTGGCGGTAGCCGAAGCCGAGCTCGTCGCGGGCGAGGCGGTGCCGCCGGCCCTCGCGGTCGAGGAGCTCGGCCCACGCCAGCCGGTCCGCGGTCTCGCCGCCGAAGGCGCCGGCGTTCATGCGCACGGCACCGCCGATCGTCCCCGGAATGCCGATCATGAACTCGAGCCCGGACAGCCCCGCCCTGAGCGCGACGCGCGCGACGTTCTGGTCGAGGGCGCCGGCGCCGGCGACGAGGGTCGAACCCTCGACCGCGATCGCCGCGAGCGGGCCGCCGAAACGCACCACCGCCCCGTCGATGCCGCCGTCGCGCACGAGCAGATTCGAGCCCACACCCATCGGCAGCACCGGCACCGCCGGATCGAGCGCGCGCAGGAAATCCGCGAGATCCGCCTCGTCGGCCGGATGGAAGAAGAGCTGCGCCGGACCGCCGACCCGGAACCAGGTGAGCGGGCCGAGCTCGACGCCGGTGCGCAGGCGGCCGCGGACGCGGGGCAGATCGCGCGGAAGCCCGTTCATGGCCGCACCTCCACGCGCCGGCGGGCGGCGAGGGCCGAAGGCAGGGTTCGTGCCCACTGGGTGATGCTGCCGGCACCGAGGCACACCACGAGATCGCCGGGTCTCGCGAGCCCGTCGATCAGCTCCGGCAGCTCGTCGGGGCCGTCGATGCGGTGCACCTCGCGCTGACCGCTGCGCACGAGACCGGCCGCGAGCGCCGCATGGTCGACGCCTTCGATCGGGGTCTCGCCCGCGGCGTAGACCGGCGCGACGACGACCACGTCGGCATCGCCGAAGCAGGTGCAGAAGTCCGCGAACAGCGACTGCAGGCGGGTGTAGCGGTGCGGCTGCACCACCGCGATCACGCGCCCGCCGCCCGCGACCTTGCGCGCGGTCCGGAGCACGTTCGCGATCTCGACCGGATGGTGGCCGTAATCGTCGATCACGGTGATGCCGTCGACGCTGCCGCGGCGGGTGAACCGCCGCTCGACGCCGCGCAGTTCCGAGAACGCGCGGCGGATCGCCGCTTCGGGGATGCCGAGCTCGCGGGCGATCGCGATCGCGGCGAGCGCGTTCTGCACGTTGTGCAGGCCGTAGAGCGAGAGCGCGAGCCGTTCCATGCGCCCCTCCTCGCCCCCGGGCCCGCCGAGCACGACGTCGAAGACCTCGCCGCGCGGCCCGAGCTCGGGCGGCAGCGCACGCACGTCCGCCTGCGGGCTGAAGCCGTAGGTGACGATGCGGCGGTCCTCGATCTGGCCGATCAGGTGGCGGACCTCGGGATGGTCGATGCAGCAGACGGCGAAGCCGTAGAACGGCAGCCGCTCGACGAAGCTGCGGAAGGCGGCGCGCACGGCGTCGAAGGAACCGTAGTGTTCCAGATGTTCGGGATCGATGTTGGTGACGACGGCGATCGTCGCCGGCAGTCTCAGGAAACTGCCGTCGCTCTCGTCGGCCTCGACCACCATCCAGTCGCCGCGGCCGAGCCGGGCGTTGCTGCCGTAGTCGACGATGATGCCGCCGTTGATGACGGTGGGCTCGAGGCCGGCGGCATCGAACACCGCGGCGACGAGCGACGTCGTGGTGGTCTTGCCGTGGGTGCCGGCGACCGCCACCGACCATTTGAAGCGCATGAGCTCGCCGAGCATCTCCGCCCGGCGCACGACCGGAAGGCGCCGCTCGCGGGCGGCGAGCACCTCCGGATTGTCGGGCCGGACCGCCGAGGAGACGACGACGACGCGCGCATCGGCGAGATGCGAAGCGTCGTGCCCGATCGTCACCGTCACGCCCATCCGGCGCAGGCGCTGGACGTTGGCGTTCTCGGCGATGTCCGAGCCGCGCACGCGATAGCCGAGATTGTGCAGGATCTCGGCGATGCCGCTCATGCCGATGCCGCCGATGCCGACGAAATGGATCGTGCCGACGTCGAGGGGGGCCATGCGCACGCTCACGGGCGCGCCTCCGCGGGCAGGAGGGAGAGGAGGGTGTCGGCGATGCGCCCCGCGGCATCCGGCCGGGCGAGCCGCAGGGCTGCCTGTCGCATCGCCGCGAGACGCCCGGGGTCCGCCGCGAGCCCGGCCAGGACGGCGGCGAGGCGGTCGGCATCGAGCGCCTTCTCGTCGATGCGCACCGCCGCGCCGGCACGCTCGAGGCGGACGGCGTTCGCGGTCTGGTGATCGTCGGCTGCGTGCGGATAGGGGATCAGGATCGCCGGCCGGCCGACGGCGAGGAGTTCCGCCACGGTCGAAGCGCCGGCACGGGCCACGACGAGATCCGCGCGCGCGAGACGCGCCGGAAGATCCTCGAAGAACGGCCGCAGATCGGACTCCGCGAGGCCGGCGGCTTCGATCCGGGCGGCCGCCGCCGCGCGCTCCTCCTCGCGCACCTGCATCCACAGCACGAGCCGGTGCCGGACCGGTTCGGGCAACCGCGCGACGGCTTCCGGCACCACCTCGCCGAGCCGCCGCGCTCCCTGGCTGCCGCCGGTGACGAGCAGCCGGAAGCGGCCGTCGTCCACGGGCCCGGTCGCGGCCCGGGCGAGGAAATCCGGTCGCACCGGATTGCCGGTCACGGTGATGCGGTCGCGCAGCGAAGGCGGTACCCGTTCGGTATCCTCGAAGGAGAGCAGCAGGCGCTCGGCGAAGCGGGCGGCGATCCGGTTCGCGCGGCCGAGCACGGCGTTCTGCTCGTGCACCACGAGCGGCACGCGCCGGATCCGGGCGGCGAGGACGGCCGGGAAGGAGGCGTAGCCGCCGAAGGCCGCGGCCGCCTGCGGCCGGATCCCGGCGAACAGCCGGAGCGCCCGGAGCGTGCCGCGGAACAGGAGGGCGAGTGAGGAGAGCCTGCGGAGCGCGCTCCCCGACGGGCTCGCCGCCTCGACCTCGAAGACCGCGTTCTCGCCCGCGAGATAGCGTCTGCCGCGGGCATCCGTGAGCAGCACCGTGGCATGGCCGCGGGCGCGCAGCGCGCGGGCCAGAGCCAGCGCCGGAAAGACATGGCCGCCGGTGCCGCCGGTGGCGATCGCGAAGGTCGCGCTCATGGCCCCTCCCCGAGCCGTGCGCCGCGGCGGGTGAGCGCGAGCAGCATGCCGGCGCCGATCGCGAGTGCCAGAAGCGAGGAGCCGCCGTAGCTCAGAAACGGCAGCGTCATTCCCTTGGTCGGCAGCAGGGCGAGGTTCACCCCCATGTTGACGAGCGCCTGCAGCGCGAACTGGGCGAGCAGCCCGCTGCCGGCGAAGACCACGAAACGGTCGTCGGAGGCGTGCAGCCGGGCAAGCGCGCGCAGTACCAGCACGAGGAAAAGGAGCAGCACGAGCAGGCAGGCGACGACGCCGAACTCCTCGGCGAGGGTCGCGAAGACGAAATCGGCGTGCGCTTCGGGCAGATGGTACTTCACCACCCCCTGCCCCGGACCGACCCCGAACAGGCCGCCGTTGCCGACCGCCCGCAGCGCCGCCTCGACCTGGTAGGGCGTGAGCTCCGGATCGAGGAAGGCATCGACCCGCGCACGGACATGGTCGAAGACGGAATAGGCGGCGAGCGAACCGCCGACGGCAAGCGCGCCGAGGACGAACATCACGAGCCAGGGCAGGCCGGCGACGAAGAGCTGGACCGCGACCGTGGCGACGACGAGCGCGCTCATGCCGAGATCGGGCTGCGCGACGAGCAGCGCCAGCACGGGCAGGGCGAGGCCGAGCGCCTGCGGCAGGCCGCCGAGCCCCTCGCGGCGGGCGAGCACGTACCCGACCAGCACCGCGAGCGCCGGTTTCACGAACTCGCTCGGCTGCAACAGCACGCCGCCCAGGGGCAGCCATCGCGTGGCCCCCTTGATCTCCGGGCCGAGGAGCGGCGTGAAGAGGAGCAGCACGCCGAAGATCCCGAACATCCCGGTCGCGAGGCGCAGCACGCCGCGCGGGGCGAGGAGCGAGCTGCCGAGCAGGAGCACGACCGCCGGCAGCAGGAAGAGGCCGTGCTTGAGCACGAACTGCGTTTCGGGCAGGCCGAGCCGCCGTGCGACCGGCGGGCTCGAGGCCAGCACCATGATGAAGCCCGCGAGCGCGAGGACGCAGAAGCCCGCGAGCAGGAAGCGGTCGAGCGTCCACCACCAGGTGGCGAGCAGGCCGCGGTCGGTGCGCGCGAAGGGGCTCACGGCACGGCCTCCGCCGGATGGTCGGCGTGTGCGAGCGCCCGCACGAGCTCGCGGAAGCGGTCGCCGCGGTCCTCGAAGTCGCGGAACTGGTCGAACGAGGCGCAGGCCGGGGCGAGCAGCACGACCGCACCCGGGCCGTCCCCGCGGGCGGCGGCGAAGGCGCGATCGACCGCCGCCGCGAGCGTGCCGCAGCGATGCACCGGAAAGCGCGCCTCGAAGGTCCGCGCGAGATCCTCCTCGGCCTCGCCGATGAAGTAGCCCGCCCGCACGGCCCGGGTCGCATCCAGGAGGCTCCCGAAGCCCCCGGGCTTCGGACGTCCGCCCGCGATCCAGTGGATGGCCTCGAAGCTCGCGAGGCTGCGCGCCGCCGCATCCGGATTGGTGGCCTTGCTGTCGTTGACGAAGAGTACGCCTTCGACGCGCGCCACCTCCTCCATCCGGTGCGGCAGGCCGGCGAAGCCGGCGAGCGCGCCGAGGAGTGCATCCCCCCCGCAGCCGAGCAGCCGGGCCGCCGCGAAGGCGGCGGCGACGTTCTGGAGATTGTGCGCACCGCGGAGCCGGAGCCGCCCTTCGAGGGCGAACCGGCGCGGGGTCCCGTCGAGGCGGTCGACCAGCACGCCCTCCGCGATCCCGACGTCGACCCCTTCGGCCACGGCGCCGCTCACCCGCACCGGCCGGCGCCCGGCCGCTTCGAGCCCGTCCGCCACGGCCCGGGAAATGGCGTCGTCGACCGCGACCACCTGCGCGGCATCCGCGGGCTGCTGGTCGAACAGGCGACGCTTGGCGGCGATGTAACCTTCGAGCGACCCGTGCCGGTCGAGATGGTCGGGGGAGAGGTTGAGCCAGACGCCGACTGCGGTGCGCAGGCTGTCGCAGAGGTCGAGCTGGAAGGAGGAGAGCTCGAGCACGACGGTCGCACCCTCGGGCGCTTCGAGCGCGAAGACCGGCGTGCCGATGTTGCCGCCGAGGAGCGCCGGCACGCCGCAACCGAGAAGCAGATGGTGCAGGAGCGCAGCCGTCGTCGACTTGCCGTTGGAACCGGTGACGCCGACGAGCCGCAGGTCCCTCCGGCTGTCCGCGAAGAGCTGGATGTCGCCGGTCACGGGTACGTCCGCGGAGCGTGCCGCCGCGACCAGCGGGTGCGGCTTCGGGAACCGCAGCGGCACGCCCGGGCTCGGCACCAGCAGATCGAGCGACGGCACGTCCTCCACCCCGCCGACGGCGAACCCGGCCGCGCGGGCGCGGGCGCGGGCCGCCTCTCCGTCGTCGAAGACGAGCACATCGGCTCCGATCTTCCCGAGCGCCCGCGCGAGCGCCTCGCCGCTGCGCGCGAAGCCGAGGATGCCGACCCTGCCGCCCCGGAGCTCGTCGATCGCCACCATGCCGGTCACCGCAGCTTGAGGGTGGAAAGGCCGATCAGCGCCAGAATGGCGGCGATGATCCAGAAGCGGATGACGATCGTCGGCTCCGCCCAGCCCTTCTTCTCGAAGTGGTGGTGCAGCGGTGCCATGCGGAACACCCGTCGCCCCGTGAGCTTGAAGGAGACCACCTGGACGATCACCGAGACCGCCTCGAGCACGAACAGGCCGCCGACGATCGCGAGCACGAGCTCGTGCTTGGCGGCCACCGCCACCGTCCCGAGCGCGCCGCCGGTGGCGAGCGAGCCGGTGTCGCCCATGAACACGGAGGCGGGCGGTGCGTTGAACCACAGAAAACCCATCGAGGCTCCGACCATGGCGCCGCAGAACACGGCGAGCTCGCCCGAGCCCGGGACATAGGGGATGCCGAGGTAGTTCGAGAAGATGGCGTTGCCGGCGAGATAGGCGATCAGCGCGAAGCAGCCGGCCGCCACCATGACGGGTCCAATCGCGAGTCCGTCGAGACCGTCGGTGAGGTTCACCGCATTCGACGCGCCGACGATCACGAGGGCGCCGAAGAGCGGGTAGAACGCCCCGAGCGGGATCAGCACGTCCTTGAAGAAGGGGATGGCGAGCGAGGTGCCGAGCGGGTCGGGCAGCAGCCGGCCGATGGCCCAGGCGGCGACCAGCGCCACGGCGCTCTGGGTGAGGAACTTGACCCGCGCCGGCAGGCCCTTGAAGCGGTAGGCGTAGTCGTCGGCGCGGCGGTAGCGGAGCTTGAGCCAGTCGTCGGCGAGGCCGATGCCGCCGAAGGTGAGGGTCACGACCAGCACCACCCAGACGAAGGGATTGCGCCAGTCGACCCAGAGCAGGGTCGAGAGGGTGAGCGTGAGCAGGATCAGGAGCCCGCCCATGGTCGGGGTGGACTGCTTCAGGAGCACGCGCGGATCGACCGTCGCGTCGTCGGCGGCCGCCGCGGTGGCGGCGGGGTTCGCCCTGCGCCCGTTCTGGCTGTCCCGGAGCCGGCGGATGATCGGCGGACCGAGCAGAAAGCTCAGCAGCAGCGCCGTCATCACCGCCCCGCCGGTGCGGAAGGTGAGGTAGCGGAAGACGTTGAAGACGCCGATCGTGTCGGCGAGCGGGTAGAGCAGGTGGAAGAGCATCTCAGGCGCCCTCCACCGCCGCCGCGGGCTGCCGCAGCGCCGCGACGAGCCGCGCCATGCCGCTCGCGTTCGAACCCTTGACCAGCACCACGTCCCCCGGCCGCAGCCGCGCCCGCAGCTCGGGCAGGAGGGCGTCCGCATCCGGCGCCAGCACGCCGCGCAGGCGGGCCGGCAGCGCCTCGTAGAGATGACGCATCTGCGCCCCGCAGAGATGGACCTCGGCCACGCCGGCCGCCTCGACCGCCGGCGCGAGGGCGGCGTGGAGCCGCGGTGCGTGGTCGCCGAGTTCGGCCATGTCGCCGAGGACGGCGATCCGCCGGCCGGGCTGGAGCGCGAGCACGGCCAGGGCCGCGCGCATCGATTCCGGATTGGCGTTGTAGCTCTCGTCGAGAAGGAGCACCGTCCCACCTTCGGGAAGCGCGAGCCCGAGCCGCCGGCCGCGGCCGGAAGGGGGCTCGAAGCCGGCGAGTGCTTCGGCCGCCGCGCCGACGTCCGCACCGAGGGCGAGGACGGTCGCGAGCACGGCGAGCGCGTTCATCGCCCAGTGCCGCCCCGGTGCGGCGAGCCGGAAGCCGAGCCGCCGCCCCGCAACCTCCGCCTCCACCTCGCTTCCCGTGGCGTGGAGCCGGAGGCCGAGGAGACGCACATCGCAGCCGGGAGCGGTACCGAACCGCAGGATCCGCCGCACGCCGGCAGCGTGCGCCACCTCGCGCAGCAGCGGTTCGTGCGGATTGTCGGCCGGCAGCACTGCGACCGCGGGCGGCGGATCGACCTCGAAGATCTCCGCCTTGGCGCGGGCGATCGCCGCTTCGTCCGGGAAGAAGCCGATGTGCGCCGCCGCGACCCAGGTGACGAGCGCCACCTCGGGCCGCACCTCATGGACGAGCGTGCGGATCTCGCCCGGCCGGTTCATGCCGAGCTCGAACACGGCGAAGGCGGCATCGGCCGGCATGCGCGCGAGGCTGAGGGGCACACCCCAGCGGTTGTTGTGGCTGGCAGCGCTCGCGTGGGTCGGCGCCTGCGCGCCGAGCACGCGGCGCAGCGCCTCCTTGGTGCCCGTCTTGCCGACGCTGCCGGTGAGTGCCACGATCCGCGCCCGGCAGCGCGCGCGGGCGGCACGGCCGAGCGCCTCGAGCGCCTGCTGCGTGTCGGCGACGCGCACGAGCGGGCCGACCGCGGGGGTCTCCGCATCCGCCGCCACCACCGCTGCCGCGGCACCGCGGGCGAAGGCGTCGGCGACGAAGGCGTGGGCGTCGTGGCGCGGGCCGCGCAGGGCGACGAACAGATCGCCGGGTTCGAGCGTCCGGCTGTCGATCGAGACACCCGAGGCCTGCCAGCCGCCGGGGCCGCTGCCGCCGACCGCCGCGAGCACCTCTCCGGCACGCCACAGGCTCATGCCGCCGACCTCCCGCCGCTCGCGAGGCTGCGCACCACCTCGATGTCGTCGAAGGGCAGCACCCGGTCGCCGACGATCTGCCCGGTCTCGTGCCCCTTGCCGGCGACGAGCAGCGCGTCGTCGGGGCCGACGGCGGCGATGCCGCGCGCGATCGCCGCGGCGCGGTCGCCGATCTCGATCGCATCCGGCCCGGCGCCGGCCAGGATCTGGGCGCGGATCCGCGCCGGATCCTCGCTCCGCGGATTGTCGTCGGTGACGATCACGAGGTCGGCGCGCCTCGCCGCAATCTCGCCCATGAGCGGCCGCTTGCCGGTATCGCGGTCGCCGCCGCAGCCGAAGACGACGACGATCCGCCCGGGGACATGGTCGCGGAGCGCGAGGAGAGCCTTGTCGAGCGCATCCGGCGCGTGGGCATAGTCGACGAAGAGCCGCCCGCCGGAGGGCGCGCGGGCGACCAGCTGCATGCGGCCGCGGACACCTTCGAGGAACGGCAACGCCTCCGCTACCGTCGCGGCCGGAAGCCCGCCGGCGATCGCCATGCCGGCGGCGCACAGCAGGTTCCAGGCCTGGAAGGTGCCGTAGAGCGGTACTTCGACCAGGCGTTCGCGGCCGTCGAGGAGGAGCGAGAGCCGCAGCCCGTCCGGGCGGGGCTCGAACCCGACAAGGCGCAGATCCGGTCCCTTCCGGCCGTAGGCGAGGACCCGGCCGCCACGTCCGGCGACGATCGCGGCGAGCCGCGGATATTCGGGAGCGTCGGCGTTGAGGACGGCGGCACCACCCGGCCGCAGCAGCTCCGAAAACAGCCGCGCCTTGGCGAGGAAATAGGCCTCGACGGTCGGGTGGTAGTCGAAGTGGTCGCGGCTCAGATTGGTGAAGGCGGCGACATCCACGGCGAGGCCGTCGAGACGGCGCTGGTCGAGCCCGTGGCTCGAGGCCTCGAGCGCGAGATGCGTCACGCCGCGCGCCGCGAGGGCGTCGAGGGTGCGGTGCAGGGTGAGCGCGTCGGGCGTGGTGAGCCCGGAGACGTCGCCGAGCTCCCGGGGCTCGAGCCCGAGGGTGCCGAGGCTCGCCGCGGCGAGCCCGCAGCGCTGCCAGATCCGGCGCGTGAAGGCGACCGTCGAGCTCTTGCCGTTGGTGCCGGTGACCGCCGCCACGACCTCCGGCCGGCCCGGGTGGAAGCGGGCGGCGAGACGGGCGAAGGCGCGCCGCGGATCGGCGGCGACGAGCCGCGGCAGGCCGGTGCCGGCACGGGCCGCATCCGCTTCGCCGAGGAGGAGCGCCACGGCCCCGCGCGCGACCGCCTCCGGCAGATGGTCGAGGCCGTGCGCCCGGGTTCCGGGAAGCGCAGCGAAGAGATCGCCCGGCCGGACGCGGCGGCTGTCGGCGGCGAGGCCGAGTACCTCCACCGCGCCGTCGCCGGCGAGCCGGATCTCCTCATCGACCAGCGTCGAGAGCCGCAAACCCTTCCTCCTTCCGGCCGGTGCGCGCGTTGAACGCTTCGCTGACGAGCAGTCGGGCGCGCAGTGCCAGGACCGCCTCGCTGTCCGAAGGTCGCACACCGAGAAGCGGGCCGCTGCGGTCGACGATGCGCGCGACCACGGGTGCCGCCGTCCAGCCGCCGTAGCGGAAGCCGTAGGTCGTCTCGTCGCCCTTCGGTTCGTCGAGTGTGACGAGCACGGCGTAGCGCGGACGGTCGATCGGGAACACGCCGAGGAAGGAGGCGACCACCTCGCCCGAGCGGTAGCCGCGCCGCGTCCGGCCCGGCTTGTCGGCGGTCCCGGTCTTGCCACCGACGAGATAGCGCTCGAGCCGCGCCCGGGTTCCCGTACCCTTCTCGACCGTGAGCCACATGAGCCAGCGCAGATCCTCGACGGTCCGCTCCGAGATCAGCCTGGGGCCGGGCTCTGGCGGAGCGTGGCGGCGCAGGAGCGTCGGCCGCAGCAGATGGCCCGGGCCGGCGAGCGAGGCGATGGCATTCGTGAACTGCAGCGGGCTCACGGCGATGCCGTGGCCGAAGGAGACGGTGGCGGCGACGATCTCGGGCCAGCGCCGCGGCAGGAGCGGCGGCGTGCGGTCGGGAAGCTCGAGCGGCACCACCTCGCCGAAGCCCAGCCGCTCGAGGAAGGCGCGCTCGGCCTCGGCGCCGCCGGCGGCGAACGCCATCCGCACGGTGCCGATGTTGGACGAGAAGGCGACGATCTCGGGGACCGAGAGCGGCCGCTTCTTCGCGTGGTCGTCGCGGATGCGGTGGCGGCCGATCCTGAGGCTCTCGGTGGCGTCGAAACGGTCGGCGAGGTCCACGGTCCCGGATTCGAGCGCCATGGCGACCGTCACCAGCTTGAACAGCGATCCGAGCTCGTAGACGTTGCCGGTGCAGCTGTTGCGGCGCTCCACCGGCCCGGCGCGGTCCCAGGCGTTGGGATCGAAATCGGGCAGGCTCACGAGCGCCACCAGCTCGCCCGTGTGCATGTCCTCGACGATGCCGCAGGCGGCGACGGCGCGGAAACGGCGGACCGCGTCGGCGAGCTCCTCGTGCACGATCTGCTGCACGCGCAGATCGAGCGACAGCACCAGCGGCGAGGGATCGCCGCGCAGCCGGTGGTCGAGCGCGAGCTCGACGCCGGCGAGCCCCTGGTTGTCGACGCCGACGAAGCCGACCAGGTGGCCGGCGAGCGCCCCCTGCGGGTAGACGCGCTTGCGCCGCGGCAGGAAGTGCAGGCCCTTGAGGCCGAGATCGATGACCCGCGCCTGCTGCGCGGCCGAGAGTTCGCGGTCGACCCAGGCGAAGCGGCGGCCGACGAGGAAGCGGCGTTCGAGCTCGGCGGCGTCGACCTCGCCGAGAGCCCGGGCGAGCGCTTCGGCGGTGGCCCGCGGATCGCCGATCTCGGCGGGATCGGCGGCGAGCGCGTAGGAGGTGACGTCGGTCGCGAGCAGCCGGCCGTTGCGGTCGAGGATGTCGGCGCGCGCCGCCGCCGGGCGCTCGTCCTGCGCCGACGGGACCGGCTGCGGGGTGGTGCCGCGTCGGTCCCCGAGATCGATCAGGCGCACGCCGATGCTCGCGAAACCCAGGGCGAGGACGACCGCGAGCACCCTGAGCCGCAGCCGTGCGCCGGCGAGTGCGTCGCTGCGCGCGCCCCCGCTCATCGCCGCCCCCCCGGCACCGGCAGCACCGGAAGCGGCGGCCGCAGCCGCAGCTCGACCGCCTCGCCCGAGGGCAGCCGTGCGGGCACCGGCCAGCCGGCGAGCTCGAGCTCGCGGGCGGTACCGATGCTCTCCGCCGCCACGACGCGCCCCGAGGACACGGGCACCATGCCGAGCGATTCCGCGAGACGCGCGAGGCGTCCGGGCCGGGTCAGATAGGCCCAGGAGGCCTCGAGGCTGCCGAGATCGGCGCGCGCCAGATCGATCCGCTCGCGGGTGCGGGCGAGCTCGCGCTCGAGCGCGTCCACCGCGTAGTTCAGCCGGTAGACGGCGACGGCCGCGAGCAGGACACCGACGATCAGGAGCAGCACCGGTCGCGAGATCATGCGGCGCGTCTCGCGGGCTCGGCCGATCCGGCCGCGGTCGCGTCGCCGAGACGCTCGGCCGCGCGCAGCCGCGCCGAACGCGCGCGCGGATTGCGGGCGACCTCTTCGGCGGACGGTTTCACGACCTTGCGGGCAAGCCAGGCGAAGCGCGGCGGCGGCGCCTCGCGGGCCGGAAGATGGCGCGAGATGCCGGCGTCGCGGCCGGCGCGCTCGTCGACGAAGCGTTTGACGATGCGGTCCTCGAGCGAGTGGAAGGCCACCACCACGAGCCGCCCGCCCGGAGAGAGCACGCGCTCGGCGGCGGCGAGGCCCCGCCGGAGCTCGCCGAGCTCGTCGTTGACGGCGATCCTGAGCGCCTGGAAGGTGCGGGTCGCCGGATGGTGCCCACCGGGACGCCGGCCGACCACCCGCTCGACAAGTCGGGCGAGCTCGCCCGTGCGCTGCAGCGGCCGGACGCGGCGGGCGGCGACGATCGCGCGTGCGATCCGTCGCGCCTGCGGCTCCTCGCCGTATTCGCGGAGGATGCGCACGAGCTCCGCCTCGTCCGCCCCGGCCAGGATGTCGGCCGCGGTCGGCCCCGCCGGGGCCATGCGCATGTCGAGCGGCCCGTCGGCCGAAAACGAGAAGCCGCGCGCGGGATCGTAGAGCTGCAGCGAACTCAGGCCGAGATCGAAGACGACCCCGTCGACGGCCGCGACGCCGAGCGCCTCGAGCGCCCGGTCGAGCTCCCCGAAGGCGCTCTCGACCATGGTGAAACGCGGGCAGCGGGCTTCCAGCGCGCGCCCGCGCGCGACCGCCCCGGGGTCGCGGTCGAGGGCGATCAGCCGGCAGTCGGCCGCGGCCAGGATCGCCTCCGAGTAGCCGCCGCCGCCGAAGGTGGCATCGACGTAGACACGGCCCGGCTGCGGACGCAGCGCCCCGAGCATTTCCCGAAGAAGGACCGGACAATGTCCCGCGACCATGCCGAAGTTATCCACAGGCTGTCCACCCACGGCTCCGCGCCCGGCCGCGCCGGTCACAGCTGCTCCGGAGTCCCGCCGGACCGCACGGACAGCGCCGCGACGCGGCCGGATGCCGTCCCCGGGGCGACCGCGCGGCGGCCGCCGCGTTCCCGCAGGCCGCGGAACGGCACCGCCGCGAGGACATGCGGGCGGGCGCGCGGGGGGACGGATTCATTTGGCGCAGGCACCGAATTCTGCAGCATTTCGAAGGTGTGTTCTTGCGATGTTCGCACGACTGCTCCCGGCGAGTGATCCCGCTCCCGTCTTGCGCGTTGCGAACGGGCTACACTCTACGGTGAGGGGCACGCCCGGTCAAGCGCGTGCGGCGCAAGTTGCGCATCCGGAACGTCCCGCAACTCCCTTTCGGAAAGCGGAAAGTTGCCGCTCAAAACAAAGCTGTGGAAAACCGTTGGGCGAGTCGGGGATCCAGCCGGGTCGTCACGAGGGACCTGCGGGTGGCCTGTAAGCCGGGTTCTGTCCCGGGATCGCTCCCGGGGATGGCCATTCCTCTGGGACGCGCGTCACCGCGCGCCTCACGCGACCTACCCGAGCGGTCGGCCCGGAAACCGGCCCGCGCCGCAGCGCGCCCGCTCCTATCCGGTCTTGCTCCCGGTGGGGTTTGCCGTGCCGCCTCCGTTGCCGGAGACGCGGTGCGCTCTTACCGCACCCTTTCACCCTTGCCCGCAGGCCTCGCGGCCCCGGCGGGCGGTCTGCTCTCTGTGGCACTTTCCCTGGGGTCGCCCCCGCCGGGCGTTACCCGGCACCGTGTTTCCGTGGAGCCCGGACTTTCCTCCCCCGCTCGCGCGGGAGCGGCCATCCGGCCACCCGAGGCCACCTCCGACATGGGGATCACCTGCCCCGGCGACAAGTCCGCCACCGTCTCGAGCAGGGCCATGGTGCGCGGATCGAGCACGCCGTCCACCCGTTCCGGCCGGAACCGCCGCTGGAAGGCGCGGATGCAGTCGCAGAACGTGGTCGCCGGCAGGTCGCGGCGGTAGCCGATGCGGGCGAGCAGCGCCGCCGCCCGCGCGGGATCGACCGCCTGCGCCGCTGCCGCACCGGTCGGCCAGATCGCGAGGCCGAGGGCCGCGAGCCGCACCCAGGGAAAGAGCTCGCCCGGATCGCGCTTGCGCGCGGGCGCGACGTCGCTGTGCCCGACGATGTCGCAGGGCGCGATCGGATGGCGGCTCCTGAGCCGGGCGAGCAGCGAGGCGAGGGCGTCGATCTGCGGTTCCGGGAACGGGCGGTAGCCCCAGTCGTGGCCGGGATTGACGAGCTCGATGCCGATCGACACGCCGTTCGGATCGTCCCAGCCGCGCCAGCCGGACACACCCGCGTGCCAGGCCCGCAGATGGTCGGGGACGAGGGAATAGACGGTGCCGTCCTCGTCGATCACATAGTGGGCGCTCACCCCGCTCGACGGATCGCACAGCCGCGCCAGCGCCGCCGCGGCGTCCGGCATGCCGGTGTAGTGCAGCACGACGAGGCGGATCGCCGCGCCCAAGGGCCTGTGGTCGAAGTTCGGCGAGACGACGGTGCGCACGCGCACGGATCAGAAGCGGTCCAGGAGACGGTCGTAGTAGTCGAGTTCGTAGGCGGGCCGGCGGCGGTCGCCCGAGCGCCGGTAGAGCTCCTCGAGCACCCCGCGGGCGCGCCCGAGATCGTAGTCCTCCGGGATCTCCACGCCCTCGGTCTGGAATCCGCCCTCGTTGCGCACCGCCCGCCCGAGCGGATCGCGCCCGGGCCGCTGGAAGCCGCCCGGGAGCTGACCGGGCCCCGGCTGCTGCGCCATCTGCTCGCGCATCTGCTCGAGCAGCGCCTGTCCGGCCTGGCGCATCTGGTCGAGCGCCCGCGTCTGCGGATCCGTCGCCTCGCCGGGCTGCCCCCGGCCGAGGGCGTCCCGCGCGGAGCGCATCTGCAGTTCGGCATTGCCCAGCGCCCGCGGCAGATCGAAGCCGGCCTCGCCGAGCCGCCGCATGAGCTCGCCGAGCGCCCGGCGCAACGCCTCCTGCTCGGCCGCTGCCTGCTCCGACGCCTGCGGCAGGCCCTGCCCCTGCTGCGGATCCCCCTGCTCGCCGGGCCGCATGGGGCCCTGCCGCGGCATGCCGTTGCGCATGGCGCGGTCCATCTCGAAGCTGCGCTCGAGCAGCTGCTGCTGCAGCTGGATCATGCGCTGCAGATCCGAGAGCTCCTGCTCGCCCGGGACCTGCTGCATCGGCTGCGGGATCCCGGCCTGCAGGTTCTCGAGCAGCTGCTGCAGCTGCGCCAGCATCTCGCGGGCGGCATCGCGCATCCCGCTCCGTGCGAGTTCGCGGGCCCGCTCCAGCATCTCCCGCAGCTGGTCGCGGTCGACCATACGCGAAGGATCCATCGGCACCGTGGTCGGCTGCTCGCCGCGCCGCAGCTGCTCCGCGAACTGCTCCATGGCGCGCCGGGCGAGCTCGTCGAGATAGCGCTCGAGCGCCGCCTCGAGCTCGTCCAGGAGCCGCTGCAGCTCCTCGTCCGGAGCGTTTTCGGCGAGCGCCTGCTGCAGCTGTTCCTGGAGCTCCCGGAGCTGCCGTTCGGCGAGCGACAGCCCGCCCTCCTCGATGAGGAGCGCGATCTCCCACAGCAGATCGACGACCGACCTGCGGCCATCGGGGGTGCGGTCGCGCACGAGGCGGCTCGAGGCGACGAACAGCGACAGCGACACCGTCGTGCCGAGCTCGGCCGCCTCCGTGCTTTCGGCGAGACGCTGCAGGCGGATCGCGACCAGCGCCCAGCGGTCCGGCCGCTCGACCAGCGCCTTGCGCTGCTCGATCACCGCGCGCGCGAGCGGATGGGTGAAGATCCGCTCCGGCAGCACCATCTCGAGCTCGCCGCCGAGACCCGTCTGGCCGCGGCCGTCGCGCGCCTCGAGCTGCAGGATCACCGGCAGACCGGCGCGCGGGTGCGCCGTGAGATCGAGGAACGAGCGGCCGTCGAGCCGCTGCGGGTCGCGACCGCCGCGCAGGAGCACCCGCCGCTCCACCTCGCCGCCGGGCTCGTCGCCGACCTCGGGCGGCACGATGCGCAGCGCCACCTCGGAGACCGCGTAGTCGTCGACCGCCTCGAAGCGGATGTCGAGCGTGCGCCGGGCGGTGACCTCGGGCGGGCCGAGGAAGCTCACGACCGGCGGCCGGTCGGGACGCACGAGCAGGCCCAGCCGGACATGCTCCTCCTCGCCGCGCCGCACCACGACCTCGCCGTCCTCCTCGACGACGAACCGCGCTTCCGCGCTGTCGCCGCCGATCGGCGCGAAATCCACCTCTGCCGCGCCCGCCGCCAGCAGGAAGCCGCGGCCGGCCTCGGGCGCGTGGTGGACCTGGGCCACGAACTCGCTGCCGGCCGGCACCTCGACCGCCGCCGCCCGCTCCCCGCCGGACGGCTCTACCCGGAAGGGCGCGATGCGCGTGTAGGCGGGCGGTGCGACCCAGAACTCGAAGGTCGGAGCGGCGACCGCCGCCGGCCCGGCGAAGGCCGGAACGAAGGCGCCGGAAATCCGCCGGCCGGCATCGTCGCCGGCCTCGACGAAGCCGAGCACGAGGGCGAGCAGGAGCGCGGCACGCAGCGCCCAGCGGTCGAGCACCGGCAGCAGCGAGCGCGGCGCGCGCACGCGGGTCTTGCCGAGAAGCCCGAGCAGACGGCGCTTGTGACGCTCCCAGAGCGCCTCCGCCACCGGATCGTCGCGGCCCGCCGCGAGCTCTTCCTCGAGGGCCCGAAGCGGCCTGTGCCCGAGGCCGGAATCGCGTTCCATCCGGGCGAGCGCCTCGTGCCGGGCGGGCCAGCGTGCCGCGCGCACGAGCGGCACGGCGGCGCGCAGGGCGGCGACCGCGAACAGGCCGAGGCCGAGCGCGTGCAGGAAGGGCGAAAGCCACGCCCAGACGGCGAACAGGGAGACCACGAGGAAGAGGCCGGCGACCGCGAGCAGCGGCCAGGCCGCGGGCCACACCCGTTCCCAGAACAGTGCGAGCCGCGCGAGCAGGATCTGCCTCCCGAGCCGGCGTCCGGCCGGCGCCACGCGTTCCCGGTTCACGGCGCCTCCTCCCTCGCTGTTCCGGCCTCCGCCCGCGGCCCGTCGAGCCATTCCGGGATCCTTTCCCCGGCGAACAGCTCGCGCGGCTCGCGGCGGGGGCGGACGACGGCGACGCGGGTCCCGTCGACCAGCACCTCCGCCGGCCGCGGCCGCGAATTGTAGTCGGTCGCCATGGTGGCGCCATAGGCTCCGGCGGACAGCACCGCCACGAGCTCGCCGCGCTCCAGCAGCGGCAGCGGCCGGTCGCGGCCGAGCACGTCGCTGCTCTCGCAGATCGGGCCGACGACATCGGTCGCGAAGACCGGCTCGTCCGGCCGAGGCAGCCGCACCGGCACGATCTCGTGCCAGGCGTCGTAGAGCGCGGGACGGAGGATCGTGTGCATGCCGGCATCGACCACGAGGAAGCGCCGGCCGCCCGACTCCTTGCGGTAGATGACGCGGCTCAGGAGAATGCCGGCCTCGGCGACGATGGCCCGGCCGGGCTCGAACACGAGCTCGACGTCGAGCCCGTCGAAGAGACGGCGCGCCGCTTCGGCCACCGCTCCCGGATCGAGCGGCCGTTCGTCGCGGTAGCGGACCCCGAACCCGCCGCCGAGATCGAGCCGGCGCAGCGGTGCGCCCGCGGCCACGAGCTGCAGATGGAGGTCGCGCAGCCGCCGCCACGCCTCGACGAGCGGGTCGAGCGTGGTGATCTGCGAGCCGATGTGCAGGTGCAGACCGACCGGCTCGACGGCCGGCAGCGCCCGGGCCCGCGCCACCGCCTCGGGGATCTCGTCGACGGCGATCCCGAACTTGTCGCCGCGCCGGCCGGTGCTGATCTTGCCGTGCGTGGGTGCGGCCACGTCCGGATTGACCCGGAAGGCGACCGGCACGACGCGGCCGGCCGCGGCCGCGAGCGCGGCGATCCGCTCCAGTTCCTCGCGCGATTCGACGTTGAACTGCAGGATGCCGGCCTCGATGCCGAGCCGGATCTCCTCGTCGGTCTTGGCGACACCGGCGAAGACGATCCGTTCCGCCGGCACGCCGGCCGCGAGCGCACGTTCGATCTCGCCGCCGGAGACCGTGTCGGCCCCCATGCCGCCCGCCGCCACGAGGCGCAGGATCGCGAGATTGGGATTGGCCTTGACGGCGTAGCAGAGCCGCACCCGCATGCCCGCGAAGGCGTCGCGGAAGGCCCGCACACGCTCGCGCACGGCGCCGGCGGAATAGACGTAGAGGGGCGTGCCGAAACGGGCGGCGAGATCCGCTGCGGAGAGCTGTTCGGCGTGAAGGACGCCGTCGCGGTGGGAGAAGCCGGTCACTCGTCCTCGCGTGGCTGGGCCGCGGGTGGTGCCTGCGCGGCGGGTTCGGGCAGCCGCAGCCGCCCGCGACGCCCGCAGCCGGCGAGCAGCAGCAGGTAGGCCGGGACGGCGAGCAGCACCCGGCGGCGGTTCGCGACCCGCCGGCTCATTCCGCAGCCTCCCACAGTGTCACCGCATTGTCGCCCGAGAGCGGCGCGCGTGCCTGCTCGAGGACGGAGAGCGCGCGTCTCAGTGCCTCGTCGATCTGCGGCGTGTCGTAGATGCCGCTGTGGCTCGCCCCCGGGATCGTTTCGACCAGCACCGGCCGGGCGAGGCTGCGGACCAGCGCCTCGGTGTGCCGCCGCGGCACGACGCGGTCCTCGCCGGCGGCGATCACGGCGACCGGGATGTCGCGGCCGGCGAGGTGGCGGTCGCTCCTGAAGGGGTGCCGGAGCAGCCAGCGCACCGGTGCGAAGGGGTAGCGGGCGCGGGCGAGGGCCTCGATCGAATCGAAGGGGGTCACCAGCACGAGGCCGTCGAGCGGCCGACGGCTGCCGAGCCAGGCGGCGACCCCGGAACCGAGGCTCGTGCCGACGGCGTAGACGCGCTCGGGCGCGAGACCGTGCACGAGGGTGTCGTGGAGGAATTCGGAATCGGCGAAGAGCGCAGCCTCGCCCGGTTCGCCCTCGCTCGGCTCGTAGCCGCGGTAGTGGAACACGGCGATGTCGAAATCCCACAGGCGCTGGGCGAGGAAGGTGGTGAAGTCGTCGGCGTTCCAGGCGTTGCCGCCGAAGCCGAGCACGAGCCCGCGGCTGCGGCCGGTCGCGCGCACCAGATTGCCGACCAGCCGGAAGCCCTCGGGGTTGCGCAGCACGATCCGCTCGCTGTGTTCCGGCAGCCGGTAGAGCGGCACGCGCGCGGCGCCGCGCGGGAAGATCATCCCCTCCTGCACGAGGTAGAGACCCCCGACGAGCGCTCCGTAGGCGGCGACACCGCCGATCAGGTAGGGAACCATGACACGCCCGGCTCGACTCCGTGGTCCACAATCTTTAACGCTTCCGCGGGCGAGGTCCAGAGACGGAACGTGACCACGAGCGCGGTCGTGAGCGGGGGCGCAGGATGAGACGCCTGCCGCCGGTGGCACTGGTGACGGGAGCGGCGCGCCGCATCGGCGCGGCCATGGCGCGCGCGCTGGCCGCAGAAGGCTTCGCGGTCGCGATCCACCATCGCCGCTCGCGGCGCGCGGCGGAGGCGCTCGCAGGAGAGATCACGGCCGGCGGCGGGCGGGCCGAATGCTTCGCCGCCGATCTCGCCCGCGAGGAGGAGGTGCTCGCCCTCGCCGAAGCGGTGCGCACGCGGCTCGGCCCGATCGGCGTGCTCGTCAACAACGCCTCGAGTTTCGAACGGGATTCGGTGCGCGACAGCCCGCCCGCCGTGTTCGCGCGCGCGATCGCCACGGATCTGCGCGCACCCATGCTGCTCACCGGCGCGGTCGCCCGCGGCCTGCCGGAGGATGCGGAGGCGCTCGTCGTCAACATGGTCGACGCGCGGGTCGTCAACCCGACGCCGAACTATGCGAGCTACACGGCCGCCAAGGCGGCGCTCTGGGCCCTGACCCAGGTGGCCGCCCGCGATCTCGCGCCGCGGGTGCGGGTCGTGGCGATCGCCCCGGGTCTCGTCCTGCCATCCGGGGACACGCCACCGGAGACCTTCGCGCGCCTCGTCGACCGCACGCCGCTCGGCCGGCCGGTGGCGGTCGCGGACCTCGTCGAGGGCCTGCGCTTCGCGCTCCGCTGCGGGTCGCTCACCGGCGCGATGCTGCTGCTCGACGGCGGCTGGCACATGGGCTGGCTGACACCCCGGGGTATGAACGACCCGGCCCCCCCGCAGCCGCGTTAACTCCGCGTTCACGGACGGGGCCGCATGCTTCCCGCACGTTCCAGGCAGGAACCGCGGAGGAGCGCCTCCATGCGTCCAGGCACGGACCCACGGTCCCGCACCCGCTCGATCGCCGCCCGCGCGGCGAAGAGCCTCCGGCGGCACGGCCTCGCGCCGACACCCCGGAACTACGAACTGTTCTACCTCTATCACGAGGGCAGCCACCCGGCGCTCGCCCGCGACATCGACGAACGGCTGCGGCGCGGCGAAGCGCTCGACGACGCCACCTGCCGTCTGCTGTATCAGCAGCACGTCTCCCGTGCCGCCTACGAACGGGCGATCGAGAAGACCGGCGAGCAGCTCGCCGAGATCGGCGAGCGCCTCGGCCAGGAGATCGGCGAGGCCGAGGCCGGCATGCGCGATCCGGTCTACCGGATCGAACGGCTCGCGGCCCGCGCGTCGGCCACCGAGAACGCCGCCGAACTCAGGGACCTCCTGGCCCTCGCCCTCGCCGAGGCACGGGCCATCGTCGAGGCCGCGGCGCAGCTCGAACACCGGCTGCGGGTGACGCGGGCGGAACTCGCCGCCGTCACCGAGGCCTTCGTCGCCGCGAAGCGGGAAGCCGAGCTGGACCCCCTCACGGGACTGCCGAACCGGCGGCGCTTCGAGCGGGCCGTGGCGCATGCGCTCGCGCGGCTGCGCGGGGGCGGGCCGGCGTCGTTGCTGCTGCTCGCCGACATCGACCATTTCAAGAGCTTCAACGACCGTCACGGCCACGTCATGGGCGATCTGGTGCTGCGGGCGGTCGCGCAGCTGTTGCGGCGCAACGTCAAGGAAGAGGATCTGGTCTCGCGCTGGGGCGGGGAGGAGTTCGCCATCCTGCTGCAGCCGCGGAGCCTCGCCGAGGGCTGCGAGGTGGCGGAGCGCCTGCGGCGGACGGTCGGGTCGAGACGGATCCGCCAGCGCAGCACCGGCGAGGATCTCGGCACGGTCACCCTGTCGATCGGAGTGGGCGAGGCCGCCGCCGACGATACGCCCGAGGAATGGGTCGAGCGGGTCGACCGGGCCCTCTACCGCGCCAAGCGCCACGGGCGGGACCGCGTCGTCGTCGCCGATCCGCCGCGCGCGGTGTCGCCGGCCGAGATCGCCTTCACCGCGCCAGACGACGATGCGCGCGAAGCAGCCACCTGCGCGCCTCCGGCTCCGGCAGCGGAGGGGCGGAGGTGACCGCCTGGATGGCATCGCAGCCGATCTCGCGGGCGCGCTGCATGCGTACGGGATCGATCGCATCCTCGGCCACGAGCCGCAGGTTCAGCGCCCGGGCGAGCTCGGCGAGCCCGCGCAGGAGAGCCAAGGCCCGATGATCGCCGTCTTCGGCCCCGAGCAGAGCCGCCGGCAGCTTGAGCGTCCGCAGCGGAAGCCCGCGCAGGGCGGCGAGCGGCAGGGTTCCGGGCTCGACGCGCATGGCGAGCCGGACGCCCGTGGCGGCGAGTCCCCGCAGGACCGTCTCCTCCTCGCCGTCGCCACCGCCGAACATGCGGGCCGGCAGCTCCAGTTCGAGCCTCTCGGGTGGAACCCGCGCCGCCGCGGTGGCCGCCCGCACGGTCTCCGGCAGATCGCTGCGGGCGAGCTGCCGCCTCGACAGCACCGGCACGCCGAGCTGGGTCTGCGTCAGCCCTTCGGCGTGCCAGCGCGCGAGCTGACGACAGGCGAGCGCGAGGAGCACGCGGGTGAGCGAATCGAGCCGGCCCGTGAGCTCGCCGATCTCGCGCAGCTGTGCGAGGTGCAGCACGGCCTCGCCCTCGGGCTGCCAGCACGGCAGCGCGGTGAGGCCGACGGGGCCGGGACCGAGCGTGGTCTGCGGCTGCAGCACGAGCCCGATGCCGTCGGCGGCGAGGGCGCGTGCGAAGGCGGGCCCGAGCCTGTGGGCGCGCGCGTAGGCCCGGGCCAGTTCCGGATGGACGAAGCGCTGCGGGCCGGAACCGTCGTTGCCGGCCGCGAGCGCGTTCCCGGCGGCATCGAGCAGCGCCTCGCCGCCCGTGGCGTCGTCCGGAAACACCGCCCAGGCGAGCCGCAGCTCGCCCCGCCAGGGCTCGCCGCCGATCCGCAGCGGTTCGCACAGCACGGGCTCGAGCTTGCAGGCCACGGTCACCGCGTCGCGCGCGGTCGCGAGGTCCTCGACGAGGACCGCGAAACGTCCGGGACGCGCTTCGAGCAGCGGGTCCGACCGCCGCAGCCGCGCCCGCAGCCGCTCGGCGAGCAGCGAGCGGGCGCGCTGCCAGAGGGCCGCCTCGGCGGATCCGGGGTCCGGTGGGGGCGACATCTCGATGCGCAGGAGCGCGAAACAACGCCGTTGCCGGGCGTGGGCGGCAACCGCGCGCGCGACCAGCACCCGCAGCTCGCCCCAGCCGTCGGCGGAGCGGTCCGGCCAGCCGAACACCGTCGCACCGGACGCGGCGCGCGCGCGGGCCACCGCCAGCCGCAGGGCGCGGTCGAGGCGTTCGGGCTCGAGCTCCTCCTTCTCCAGGACGTCGTCGATGCCGGCGGCGAGCAGCACGTCCTCCTCGCCCGGATGCCAGTCGTCGAGGAGGGCGAGCGTCGGGATCCGTCCGCCCGGCACCGCGCCGACGCCTCCCGCTTCCTCGCGGCGGCGCGCATCGAGATCGACGAGGACGGCGTCGACCAGCCCGGCGCGCGCGAAGGCGATCAGCTCGTCCGTGTCGGCCGCGCGCACGCAGTCGTAGCGCGTGCCGCGGGCGAGCGAGAGCAGACGCTCGACGAGGTCGGCATCGGGCCGGTTCAGCCCGAGCAGCGCGACGCGCAGCTCCGGTGGGACACGCTGGACGTCCGCGTGCCAGCCGGCCCGGACCGCTGCCCTTGCAATCGAGAGCACCCTGCCGCTCGCTCGCGCCATGCCACCGGTCCCTCGAAACGAGGCCGCCCGACGCCGCCCCAGTCCGCCGCGGGCGGGCCGACCGCATGTGAATTCAACCTACACGCATTTTGCAGACCGTCAAACAAAATCAGTGGCTTAGCGCGGCCGCAGGCCGCCGTCGCGGAAGGACATGACGCGCGTGAGGCTCCCCGCACCCTGCCGCGAGGAGCCGGAGGGGAGAAACGCCGATGACCCGCGGTGGCAGCGAGGGACGGAAAGGGCGTCCGATCCTTCTCGTCGAGGACAGTCTCGCGGACGCACGTCTCGCGCTCGAGACCTTCGCCGACTGTGCGCCGGAGTGCGAGATCGCGCACGTCCGCGACGGCGCGGGCGCACTCGCGTTCCTGCGCCGCTGTCTCGACGGCGGGGAACGGCTGCCGCAGCTCGTGCTGCTCGATCTCAACCTGCCCGGCCGCAGCGGCCGCGAGGTGCTCGCCGAGATGAAGGCGGATCGGGCCCTCGCGAGGATCCCGGTGGTGGTGTTCAGCACCTCGACGGCCGAGCAGGACATCCTGCGGTGTTACGAGCTGCACGCCAACGCCTATGTGGCGAAGCCCGTCGAGCTCGAAGCGTTTCAGCGGGTGGCGGAGGCGATCCGGCGGTTCTGGCTGGAGACGGCGGAGATCGTCTGAGGCGCCGGCGCCGCGGCGAAGCCCGCGGGGAACCGTTTCGGTGCCGGCTCGACCACCGCGAGGCCGTCGGGGACCAGCTCGACGACGGCGAGGCCGTGTTCGGCGAGCCCGTCCGGCCGCAGCCGCAGGATGCCGCTGTAGCCGGAGAAACCCTCCGGCGTGGTCAGCGCGTCGCGCGCGAAGCCCTCGCCGTCGCGCGCCAGCACGAAGGCGAGGGCGGCGACGTCGTGGGCGAGGACGGCGAGCGGCGCCGGTTCGCGTCCGAAGGTCTCCGCGAAGCGCCGGCGGAACGCGGCGACGCCGTCCGGATCGCGGGTCGCGAGCCAGCTCCCGTGCAGCACTTCGACCTCGGAAATCCGGGGATCCTCCTCGATCCACCGCGCCGTACCGAGGAACCGGACCGAGGGCGGCGTGACGTCGTAATAGGCCGCGAGTGCGGCGATGCTGCGCAGGCGCAGCCCGCCTTCGGCGATCAGCAGCGCATCGAAGGGCGGCGGACCGTAGGTGTCCTGGGTTCCGAGCCGGGCGAGCGCCGCCCGCGCCACCTCGTCGCCGCGTGCGCGCAGCGCCTCCTTCTGCCGCTCGAGGGCCTCCCTGCGCGCATCGTAGGCGGAAAGTCGCCGCACGGCGGCATCGAGCTCGGTCTCCGCCGCCCCGGCGAGCTCGTAGAGCCCGTCGCGATCGAGACCGTGACGGGCGAGGGCCGTGCGCCAGGCCGCGAGCGCCCGCTGTCCGTAGGCGTCGTCGCCCGTGAGCAGCGCGATGCGACGCAGCCCCTGACGGGCGGCATAGTCCACGACGCGCTCGACCTGCTCCTCGGGCCGGAAACCGAGCACGAACACACCGGTCTCGGCGACGGACGCGTCGTTGGAGAAGGAGAGCACCGGCACACCCTGCTCGCGGGCGAGCGGTGCCACGGCCCGGGCGGACGCCGCGAACAGCGGTCCGAGGACGATCCCCGCACCCTCGGCCACCGCCGAGCGGAAGGCGGAGACCGCTCCCTCGGGTGTGCCGCGGGTGTCCCGGGGAAGGAGCACGGTGCGCTTGTCGCCCGCGGTGAACAGCGCCATCTGCGCGGCATCGAGCATGTCGCGGCCGACCGCCGCATGCGGGCCGCTGAGCGGCACGAGGAAGGCGACGACGGGCGGTCCTTCGGGTTTCGCCGGCGGCTCGGGTTCGACTCTGGCCGGAGGCGGCGGGGGTGGCGGCGCCGGAGCCGGCCGTTGCGGCAGGCAGCCCGCGATCAGGACGACGAGCGTGAGCACGGACGCGACCCGCGACCGGAAGCCGGAGCCGGTGGACGAGAGTTGCACGCGAGGTTCTCCGACCGAGGCCGGCCCGCAACCTATCGGAAGCCCGGCGGCCGGACAACTCGCCCCCGGCCTGTGGCTGGTCGCGACCCCGATCGGCAATCTCGGCGACATCGGCGCCCGCGCGGCCCGGGTCCTCGCCGGGGCGGACCTCGTGGTCTGCGAGGACACGCGGGTGACGGGCGTGCTGCTGCGCCACCTCGGCATCTCCCGCCCGCTTCGCGCCTACCACGAGCACAACGCGGCCCGCGTGCGGCCGGAGCTGCTGCGGCGGCTCGAGGCCGGCGAACGCATCGCCCTCGTCTCGGATGCCGGCACTCCGGGGATCGCCGACCCCGGCTTCAAGCTCGTCCGCGAGGCCGTGGCCCGTGGCATCCCGGTCCGCACCGTGCCGGGTCCTTCGGCGGTGATCGCGGCGCTCTCGGTCTCCGGACTGCCGACCGACCGCTTCCTCTTCGAAGGCTTCCTGCCGGCGAAACCGGCGGCACGGCGCCGGCGGCTCGCGGCCGTCGCCGATCTCGACGCCACCCTCGTGGTCTACGAGGCCCCGCACCGCATCGCCGCCACGCTCGCCGACATGGCGGAGATCCTCGGCGACCGCGACGCCGCGATCGCCCGCGAACTCACGAAGCTGCACGAACAGGTCGTGCACGGCCGGCTCGCGGAGCTCGGGCGACGGATCGGCGCGGACATTCCGCAAAGGGGCGAGTTCGTGGTCGTCGTCGGCCCGCCCGGAGCGCAAGCCGCGCCGGCCGCGGCCGGTGAGGAGGAGGCGCGCGAGCTGCTGCGGAGGCTTCTCGCGGAGACCGGGCTCAGGGACGCCGTCGCCCGCGCGGCGATCCGCACGGGCCTGCCGAAGAAGCGGCTCTACGCCCTCGCCCTCGCCCTCCGCGAGACGGAAGGTCCGTGATCGGGCGCGATCTCCGGGGCCGCCTCGCGGAACGGGCCGCGGCCCTCCTGCTCGCCCTGCGCGGCTACCGCATTCTCGCCCGCCGCTACGCGACGCATGTCGGCGAGATCGATCTCGTGGCGCAGCGCGGGCGGCTCGTCGTCTTCGTCGAGGTCAAGGCACGCGAAGAGCTGCGGGATGCGTTCGAGGCGGTGCGCCCGCAGCAGCGCCGGCGCATCGAGCGGGCGGCGGCGCAGTTCCTCGCCTCGCGTCCCGCACTCGCCGATGCCGAAGTGCGTTTCGACGTCGTGGCCTTCGGCCGGTTCGGCCTGCCGCGTCACCTGCCCGATGCCTGGCGGCCGGAGGGCGGGTCGGGATAGCCGGCGTGGCGCAGGAGCTTGCGGGTCAGCGCCGGAAGCGCGAGGCCGGCGAGTTCGTCCGGCCCGTACCAGCCGGTGCCCGGCGGTGCCGGTGCGGGCGGCACCGGTGCGGCGTGCAGCACGACGGCGCGCAGATCGATGTGCGTGAAGACGTGCCGGACCTCGCCCGGAAGCCGCCGCCAGCGGCCCGGAAGCGGCGGCTCGCCGCCGGGCTCGTCCCCTCCGTCGCACCATTCGCCCATGGGCGGCAGGAACAGCCCCTCGAGCAACCCGGGTCCGGGCCGCGGCCCCAGCAGGACGCGCCCCTGGCGGTCGACCGCGAGGAAGGCGAGCGCCCGGCACAGCCGCCGCTCCTTCGCGGGTTCGGCCTTCGGCCAGGCTTCCGGGTCGCCCGCGGCGAAGGCGAGGCAGCCCGGCCGCAGCGGGCAGCCGCCGCAGGCCGGACGGCGCGGCCGGCAGACGAGCGCTCCGAGCTCGATCAGCGCCTGGGCGAGATCGCCGGCCAGCTCCGGGGCCGCGAAGCCGCGGGCGAGACGGCGCAGCTCCGCAGCCGCCCGTGCGGGAGGGCGCGGCAGGGCGTGGAACCGGGCGAGCACGCGCGCGACATTGCCGTCGACCGGCACGGTCGGCCGGCCGAAGGCGATCGCCGCGACGGCAGCGGCCGTATACGGCCCGATGCCGGGCAGGCGGGCGAGCTCCTCCTCCCGGTCCGGGACGCGGCCGCCGTGCCGTTCGACGATGGCGCGGGCACAGGCGTGCAGGTGGCGCGCGCGGCGGTAGTAGCCGAGCCCCTGCCAGGCGTGCAGCACCTCTTCCGGGCGGGCGACGGCAAGCCGGTGCGGGTCCGGGAACCGGGCGAGGAATTCGGGAAAGCGCCCCGCGACGACCGCCGCGGTCGTCTGCTGCAGCATGAATTCGCTCACGAGCACCGCCCAGGGATCGGCGGCCACGCCTGCCTCGCGCCACGGCAGCGGCCGGCGCACCGCATCGTACCAGGCGAGGAGATCCGCGCGCCGTGCGGCGGCGCGGTCACGCTCCCGGTCTTGGCACACTGGGGTGCGGGAGGGCATACTGGGGCGTGTGGACCAGCGGTCGGAGGGCAGCGGCTTGGCAGACGGCAGCGTAGCGCGGGATGGGCCCGGAGCAAGGCCGGACCGGCGCGCACGCCTGCACGGGCTCTCCGCCCTGCTCGCCCGGGTGCTCGCACCTGCGGCGCGCGAGCGCGGCTTCGCCGAAGCCGCCATCTTCGCCGACTGGCCGCGCATCGTCGGTGCGAGCCTCGCCGCCCGCTGCCTGCCGCTCCGGATCGATTTCCCGCGGGGCCGCGGCCGTCACGGCACGCTCCTGCTCGGCTGCGGCGCCGCCGCGGCCCTCGAGCTCCAGCATCTCGCCCCGCAGATCGTCGAGCGCATCAACGGCTTCTTCGGCTTTCCGGCGATCGCCCGCCTGCGCTTCCGCCACGTCGCACTGCCGCCGCCGCGCCGGGTCGCGGCGAAGCCGCCGCGGGAGCTCCGTCCAGAGGAGCGTGCGCGCCTCGGGCAGCGGGTGCAGGGTGTTGCCGCGCCCGGGCTGCGCGAGGCCCTGCTCGCGCTCGGCGAGGACGTGCTGCGCAGCTCGCCGGCGGGGGCAGCACGATGCTGAGGACCCGGTCCGGCCGCATGCGGCGCCGCCTCGCCGGGTCCGCGCTCGCGGCGGTCGCCCTCCTGCTGCTCGCGAGCTGCGCCGCCGGTGGCGGCCCGACGCAAATCCAGAAGGAGATCCTGGAGCGCGCCGTCGCCGCCGAGGCGCGGGGTGATTACGCCTCCGCGCTCGCGGAATACCGGCGGCTCGCCGGGAGCGGGGTCGCCGACGCCATGCTGCGCCTCGCCGAGATGTCCGACGAAGGCCGCGGCGTGCGGGCGGATCCGGAGGAGGCGACGCGCTGGTACGCGCGTGCGGCACAGGCGGGTGATCCGCGCGCCATGCGCGCCCTCGGCGACCGCTACCGCGACGGCGTCGGGGCGGAACGCGATCCCGCCGTCGCGGCGAGGTGGTACGAACAGGCCCTCGCCGCCGGCGACATGGCCGCGAGCGGCCGGCTCGGCCGGCTGCTGATCGACGGTGGACCGGGGCTCGCCCGCGATCCGGAGCGCGGGCTCGCGCTCCTCGAACAGGCCGCCCGCGCCGGCGACGTCGACGCACAGCTCGACCTCGCGGAAGTGTACGAAGAGGGCCGCGGTGTGCCGCGCCGGCCGTTCGAGGCGCGCCGCTGGTACGGCATCGCCGCCACGGCGCTGGAACGGCAGGCCGCAGCCGGCGACCCGAAGGCGGCCGAGCGTCTCGGCCGGCTCTACGCCGAAGGCAGGGGTGTACCGGCGGATGCGTCGCGGGCGGCGGAGCTGTTCCGGCGCGCGGCGGAAGGCGGCAGGCTCGACGCCCTCGTACGGCTCGCGCGCCTTTATCGTGACGGCGGCCCGGGCCTCGCCCCGGACGTGCAGCAGGCGCTCCGCTACTTCGAACAGGCGGCGGTGCGCGGCCACCGCATGGCCGCCTACGAGCTCGGCCGGCTCTATCTGGATCTCGCGCCCTCCGACAGCCGCGCCGGGCCGCTCGCCGCGAGCTGGCTGCAGCAGGCGGCGGAGGCGGGTGAGGACCGCGCCTGGTTCTGGCTCGGCGAGCTCTGGGCCGACCGCACCACCGAGCCCTCGGATCCCGAGCGGGCGGCCCGCTATTTCGAGCTCGCCGGACGCGCCGGCGAAGGCAAGGGCTTCTTCCGCCTCGGCGAGGCCGCGCGCGACCGCGGCGACATCGAGAGCGCCGTCTTCTGGTTCGAGCTCGCGGGGCGCACCGGCTATCCGCGTGGCAGCGCCTCAGCCGCGCGCTACCGTGACCGGCTGGACGACGCCGCCCGGGCGCGGATCGACCGACGCCTCGCGGACTATCTCGCCGAAAGCCGCCCGCCGCTTGCCGCGGACCGGTCGGGCACCTAGAAGGTGGCCCGGGCCGACCGGGACCGGAGACGCCGATGTGGAACCGTCGCAGTTTCGTTCTCGCCGCCGGGCTGACGCTCGCGGCCCTGCCGGGGATGACCGCGCGCGCCGGCAGCGTGGAGGTGCGCGAAGGCGTGCTCGGTGATCCGGAGGCGCCTGTCACGATCGTCGAATATTTCTCGCTCACCTGCCCGCACTGCGCCGCCTTCCACAAGGAGACGCTGCCGGTCCTCAAAGAGCGCTACATCGACACCGGCAAGGTGAAGCTGGTCCTGCGCGATTTCCCGCTCGACCGCTTCGCCCTGTTCGCCGCCGTGATCGCCCATTGCGCCGGCCCCGAGCGCTATCCGGCCTTCGTGGATGTCTTCCTCGAGACCCAGCAGCAGTGGGCACGCGCCGACGATCCCGTCGCCGCGCTGAAGCAGATCGCGCAGCTCGGCGGCCTCGCCCCGGAGCAGGCCGACGCCTGTCTCTCCGACGAGACGATGATCGACGCCGTGCTGAAGATGCGGCTCGAGGGCGAGAACACCCACAACGTCCAGTCGACACCGAGCTTCGTCATCGGCGGCAGACTGTATGCGGGCAACAACACGCCCGAGCGCTTCGCCGAGCTGATCGATCCGCTTCTCCCGGGGGGCTGACCGTCGGGCGTGGCGCCCGGGCCGCGTGCGCGCGGACATCCGCCGCATGCGCGCACCGGCAGTTGCGTCCTTCTACCGTTGTGTTAACGTCCGCGGCCGCGACCACTACATGTTGTGGCCCAGCCGGTGAAATTCACCAGACTTCGTATCTCGGGGTTCAAGTCCTTCGCCGACCCGAGCGAGCTCGAGCTCGCCGACGGGCTCACCGGCATCGTCGGCCCCAACGGCTGCGGCAAATCCAACATCGTCGAAGCGCTGCGCTGGGTGATGGGCGAGAGTTCGGCCCGCGGCCTGCGCGGTGCCGAGATGGACGATGTCGTGTTCGCCGGCTCGGCGACCCGGGCGCCGTTCGACTTCGCCGAAGTGACGCTGACCATCGAGGGTCCGGTGCCCGAGGTGGCGGCACCCGGCGAGCAGATCGAGATCGTCCGGCGCATCGGCCGCGGCAGCGGCTCCACCTTCCGCCTGCGGGGCCGCGAGGTGCGGGCGCGCGACGTCCAGATCATGCTGGCGGACGCCGCGACCGGTGCGCGCAGCGCCGCCATCGTCGGGCAGGGGGAGATCGCACGGCTCGTCGACGTGCGGCCCGACCAGCGGCGGCGTCTGCTCGAGGAGGCGGCCGGCATCGGCGGTCTGCACGCGCGCCGGCGCGAGGCCGAACTCCGTCTGCAGGCCACCGCCCGCAATCTCGAACTGGTGGAACAGCGTCTCGCCCAGCTCGACGGCCAGCGCGACCGGCTCGCGAGGCAGGCGCGCGAGGCGGAACGCTTCCGCAGGCTGCAGGCCGAACTCAGACGGCTCGAGGGCCTCCGGCTGCTGGCGCGGCACCGCCAGACCTCGGCCGCGCTCGAAGCCGCGAGAGCGGAGCTCGCCGGGATCGAGGCCGGGCTCTCGAAGCTCGCGGGCGAGCGGGCCGAAATCCTCGCGCGCGTCGCCGGCCTCGACCGCGAACGGCGGGGGCTCGAGGCGAAGCGGCAGGAAGCGGCGCGCGAACTCGCCCGCATCGACGAGCGCATCGCCATGGCCGCCCGCCTCGCCGAGGAAGCGCGGCGCAACCGCGAGGAGGCCGAAGCCCGTCTCGCCGCCCTCGACCGCACGGTGGAACAGGAGCGCACCGCCCTCGCCCGGGCGCGGGAACGGCTCGAAGCGCTCGCCGCGGAGACGGAAGCGCTCGGCGCCCTGGGGCCGCGCATGGCGGAGGAGCAGGCGTCCCTGGCCGCAGCCGTGGCCGACGCCGAGGCCGGGCTCGCACGGTGCGAGACCGCGCTCGAGGGGCTCGTGCGCGAGCTGCTGCAGGCGGAAGCCGGCCTCGAAGCGGCGCGGGCGCGACGTCGCGAGCTCGACGGACAGCGGGCGGCACTCGGCGACGGTGGCCCCGGAGCGGAGGCGGACCGGCCCGGGGCGGAGTGCGAAGCGCTGCGCGCGCGCGTCGGCGAACTCGGGGAACGGCTCGCCGCCGCCGATGCCGCGCTCGCCGCGCTCGAGGCGGAACGGTTGCGGTTCGCGGCCGGCCGCGAACAGGCGGCGGCGGACCTCGCGGCGGCGGAAGCGGCGTGGCGGGCGGCGGTCGAGGAACGTCGCGGGCTCGAACAGCGTCTGCGCGAGCGTCGGGCCGCGGTCGAAGCCATCGAGGAGAAGCGCGGCCTGCTCGAACGCCAGCTCGCCCGCATCGAAGAGCGTGCCGCGCGCCTCGCGCGCACCCGCGAGGAGCTCGGGGTCGCGGACATCGAGCGCCGCCTCGCCGATGCGCTGGCGCGGCGAACGGAACTGGCCGCGCGTGCGGAGGAGCTGCGCGGGCAGCTCGCGGCCGCGGAGCACGACGCGACGGAGACGGGCGAAGCGGTGCGTCTTGCCGGGGTCCGTGTGCGCGAGCTCGAAGCGGCCGCCGCAGGGCTCGAGAGCGAGATCGGCGCGCTCGCGCGGCTGCTGCCGCCGACGCCGTCGGATGCACTGCTGCACCGGCTCCGCGTTCCCGAGGATCGCGCCCGGGCGATCGCGGCCCTGCTCGGCGACGATCTGCTGCTCGGCACGGATCCCGCGGCCGAGAGCTTCTGGCGCGAGGATCTGTCGGCCGCGGCCGGGGATGGCGGGCCGGGACCGCCGGACGGCTGCGAGCCGCTGGCCGCCGGGCTCGAACTGCCGCCGGCGCTCCTGCGGGTGCTGGGTGCGGCGGGCTTCGTGCGGAACGGCGAGGCCGAACGGTTGCAGCCGCATCTCCGGCCCGGCCAGAGCCTCGTCAGCCGCGACGGCGGGCTCTGGCGCTGGGACGGCCTCGTGCGCCGCCCCGGGGCGACGGTCGAGGCGGCGCGCCGGCTCGCGATCGAGCGCGATCTGGCGGCGAAGCGGCAGGCGCTCGAAGTGGCGCGGCGCGCCCTCGCCGAAGAGGAGGCCCGGCTCGGCGAGCTTCGCCGCCGGCACGAACAGGCCCGCGAGACCGCGGATGCCGTCGGTCGCGAACTGCGGCGGACCGAGGCGGCGGCCGCGGAGGCGGAAGCCCTCGTCGCCCGGCTGGAGCAGGGACTCGCCTCCGCCCGCGAGCGCGCGGCGGGGCTCGCGGTCGAACTCGCCGAGCTCGGACGCGAACGCGATGAGGCGGAAGCCGCTCGCGCCGGACTCGAAGCCCGGCTCGCCGCGCTCGCCGGCGAAGGGGATCCGGCCCCCGCCCTCGATCTCGCCCGCGCCGCCGAACGCCGGGCCGGGGAGGAGAAGCGGCGGTGCGAGAGCCTGCTCGCCGATCTCGACCGGCGTCTGCGGGACGCCGACGCGCGGCTCGCACGCGGTCGTGAGGAGCGCAGCCGCATCGAACGCGAGCTCGGGGCTGCCCGGGACCGACTGCTCGCGGCCGAACAGCGCCTCGCCGAAGCCACGGCCGAACGGCGCCGGCGGCAGGCCGAACTCGCCCGTCTCGAAGAGGAAGCGGCATCCCTGGACGCCCGCCTCGCGGAGCTCGAAGCCGCGCACGCGGCCCTCTCGGCACGTGTGCACGAGGCCGGAGCCAGACGCGATGCCGCGCGCGCCCGGCTCGGCGGGCTGCAGGGCCGTCTCGCGGAGCTCGCCGAAGCCGGACGGAGGGTCGAATCCGATCTCGCCCGGCTCGCCGTCGAACGCGAGCATCTGGAAGGTGCTGCGGCGGAAGCGGCGCGGCGGCTGCAGGCGGCCGAAGCTGCCCGGGAGGAGGCGCGGGCGACGCTCGCACGGCTTTCGGCCGCGACGGACGCGCCGGCCGGGGCGGCCGAGGACGGCGTTTCGCGGGAAGCCCTGGCCCGCACGCTGGCCGAAGCCGGGACGGCGCTCTCCGGCGTCGACCGCGAGCGCGAAGCGTGTGCGGCGAGCCTCGAGCGGATCGAAGCCGAGCTCGCGCGCGAGCGCGAGCGCGCTGCCCTGCTCAGGGCCGAACTCGCCCGGCTCGGCGAGCAGCTCGCGGGTCTCGCCCGCGAGATCGAGGACCGCGCGGGGCAGCCGGTCGCGCGCATCCTCGCCGAAGGTGGCGAGAGCCTCGCCGCGGAGCTGCGCGGACTCGACCCCGAGGCGCTCGAGGCACGGATCGGCCAGCTCGTGCGGGCGCGCGAGCGTCTCGGTGCGGTCAACCTCAGGGCGGCGCAGGAGCTCGCGGAGATCGAGCAGGAACTCGGACAGGGCCGCGCGGAAGAACAGGAACTGCGGGCGGCGATCGAGCGTCTGCGCCGGGCCATCGGCCGGCTCGACCGGGAGGGCCGCGAGCGGCTGCTCGCCGCCTTCGCAGAGGTGGACCGCCACTTCCGGGCCCTGTTCCAGCGGCTGTTCGGCGGTGGCCGAGCCGAGCTCCGGCTCACCGATCTCGACGATCCCTTCGCCGCCGGGCTCGAGCTCGACGCCATGCCGCCCGGCAAGAAGCTGCAGCACGTGAGCCTGCTCTCGGGCGGCGAGAAGAGCCTCGCCGGCCTCGCCCTGATCTTCGCCTTCTTCCTCGCCCGGCCGAGCCCGCTCTGCGTCCTCGACGAGGTCGACGCCGCCCTCGACGACGCCAATGTCGAGCGCTTCGTCGACGTCATGGAGGACATCGCGCGCAACACCGGCACGCGCTTTCTCGTCGTCACCCACCATCCGCTGACCATGGCGCGGATGGACCGGCTCTACGGCGTCACCATGGCCGAGCGCGGGGTGTCGCGCCTCGTTTCGGTCGCTCTGGATCGCGCCGTGGAGCTCCGCCAGAGCGCGTGAGTGCGGTCCGCGGGCACCCCGCTGCAGCCGAGGTCCCGGACCTGTCGGCACCGGCTTGAACCCGTCCCCCACCGGGTCTACGGAGCAGGATCGCGGGACGTGCCGATCGGGCTCCCGTCGGGCTTCTCCGCGAGCGGGAGGACTCCGTCGTGGCCGCGGCAGTGGCAGGGTCGGGACAGGGCGCCGAGGGTGAAGCGCCGATCTTCGTGGTCGGCGCCCCGCGCTCGGGCACCACTCTGCTCGAGCGTCTGCTGGATGCCCACTCCGAGATCGCCATCGCCGACGAGATCGTCTTCTTCGATTTCGTGCTGGCCCTGCGGCGGCGCGTTCCCGAGCTCGACACTCCCGAGCGGCGGCAGGCATTCTTCGAGCTGCTGCCGGAGCTCGACCATGTGCGCTTCTGGCATGGCGTCGAAGCCGTGCTCGAGCGCGTGCGCGACGATCTGGAGCGCGCCGGGAACCGGGCGAGCTACCGCCTGTTCTACGTGCAGATGCTGCGGCGGTACGCCGAAGCGCGCGGAAAGCGCCGCTTCGGCGAGAAGACGCCGTGGAACATCCGTCACCTCGGCACCATCCGCGACTGGTTCCCGGACGCCCGGATCGTCCACATCGTCCGCGATCCGCGCGCCCAGGTCGCCTCCCGGCGGCAGCTGCCCCGCACGTCCCGCGATGTTCTGACGAACGCCCTCAAGTGGCGGATGGACGTCGATCTCGGGCGGTCGGAACTGTCCCGCTGGCCACGGCCGGAGAATGTCGCGGAGGTGCGCTTCGAGGATCTGCTCGCGCGCCCCGAGCAGGAGCTCGCGAGGATCTGCCGGGCGATCGGCGTCCGGTTCGAGGCCGGCATGCTGGAGTTCCACCGCCGGTCCGATCTGATGTTCCGCGACCAGCCGTGGAAGGAGAACGTGCTGCGGCCGCTCGGCGCCGTCGCGACCGACCGCTGGCGCGAGGAGCTCGGCCCGGGACAGATCGCGCTCGTCGAGTGCGTCGCCGGACGGACGATGCGCGCGCTGGGTTACGTTCCGGAGCACGGGGCACCCCGGCGCCAGCTCCTGGCCCTGCGGGCGCTGCCGGGCGAGCTGCGCGCCTGGCGCGCCTTCAAACGACGTCAGGCCGCCGAACTCGGGGCGCCACTGTCACGCGAACTCTCGGACCTCGCGACCCGCAACATGTACCGGCTGCTGTTGCGCTGGGCGTTCGGCCGCTGACCGCAGGGTCCCTCGCCGCCGCTCCGGCTTGCCGGGAGAGCGTTGCCGCGCCATCTTCGCGCCGCCATGAGCGGCGCTCCCGCCTTCCGTCACCGTCATCTGCTCGGCATCGAACAGCTCGACGCCGACGACATCCGGACCATTCTCGATCTGGCGGAGACCTACGTCGAACTCGACCGGCGCGCGTGCCGCAAGTCCGACATCCTGCGCGGGCTCACCCAGATCAACCTGTTCTTCGAGAGCTCCACCCGCACCCGCACCTCCTTCGAGCTCGCCGGCAAGCGGCTCGGTGCGGACGTCGTCAACATGTCGGTGCAGCATTCGGCCATCAAGAAGGGCGAGACGCTGATCGACACCGCCATGACGCTCAACGCCATGCACCCCGACGTGCTGGTGGTGCGTCATTCCGACAGCGGTGCCGTGGCCCTGCTCGCCCGCCACGTGCGCTGCAGCGTCGTCAATGCCGGCGACGGCAGCCACGAGCATCCGACCCAGGCGCTGCTCGACGCGCTCACGATCCGCCGCCGCCGGGGCCGGATCGAGGGGCTGACCGTCGCCATCTGCGGCGACATCGCCCATTCGCGCGTCGCCCGCTCCAACATGCTGCTGCTGACCCGCCTCGGCGCCAGGGTGCGGGTGGTCGGTCCGCGGACGCTGGTGCCCGCGGGCATCGCCGCCTTCGGCGTCGAGATCCACCACGACATGCGTCGCGGGCTCGACGGGGCCGACATCGTCATGATGCTGCGGCTGCAGACCGAACGCATGCAGGGGAACTTCGTGCCCTCGGTGCGCGAGTACTTCCGCTTCTACGGCCTGACACGGGAGAAACTCCGCTACGCCGCGCCGGACGCGCTGATCATGCACCCGGGGCCGATGAACCGCGGCGTCGAGATCGACGGCGAGGTGGCGGACGACATCGACCGCAGCGCCATTCTCGATCAGGTCGAGATGGGCGTCGCCGTGCGCATGGCCTGCCTCGACCTCCTGACACGCGGACTGCGCGGCGTCGCGACCGCCGGGACCGCTGTCGAGGCCGCCCCCACACTTTCGGGCGGGCTGCGGTGAGCCGTCCCTTCGCGATCCTGGGCGCGCGCCTTCTCGACCCGGAGAGCGGGTTCGACGGCACGGGCGGCGTGCTGGTCGCGGGCGGCCGCATCCTCGATGTCGGTCCGCGCGTAGACGGCCGCGATCTGCCCGAGGGCTGCGAGATCGTCGACGGCCGCGGCCTCTGCCTCGCGCCGGGCCTCGTGGATCTGCGGGTGCGCCTCGGCGAGCCGGGCTCGGAGCACAAGGAACGGATCGACAGCGCGGTCGCCGCGGCCGCCGCCGGCGGGGTCACGACCCTCGTGGCGCTGCCGGACACGCGGCCCCCGGTCGACGACCCGGCGATGGTCGAGTTCGTCGCCCGCAGGGCACGGCTTCTGAAGTCCGTGAAGGTCTACACCTGGGCGGCGCTCACGAAGGGTCTCGAAGGCCGCGAGCTGGCCGAGCTCGGGCTGCTCGCCGAAGCGGGCGCCGTCGGAGCCACCGACGCCGACCGCCAGATCTCCGATACGCGGCTGATGTACCGGGCACTGGCCTACGCTTCGGTGTTCGACCTGCTGGTGCAGGTCCACCCCGAGGATGCGGCCCTTGCCCGCGGCGGCGCCATGAACGCGGGCGCGCTCGCGACCCGTCTCGGGCTGCCCGGCGTGCCGGCGGTGGCCGAGGTGCTGGCGGTCGAACGGGACCTGCGCCTCGTCGAGGCGACGGGCGCCCGGCTGCACATCGCGCACGTGAGCACCGCCGGGGCGGTGCGGGTGATCCGGGCGGCGAAGCGGCGCGGCCTGCCGGTCACCTGCGATGTCACCCCGCACCATCTGCTGCTCACCGAGCAGGAGGTCGAGGGCTTCCGCACCTACGCCCGGGTCGTGCCGCCGCTGCGCGGCGAGGAGGACCGGCTGGCCCTCGTCGAAGGCCTCGCCGACGGCACCATCGACGCGATCGCGAGCGACCACACGCCCCAGGACCAGGACAGCAAGCGCCTTCCCTTCGCCCAGGCCGAGCCCGGCACCGTCGGCCTCGAGACGGCCCTCGCCGCCGTACTCGAACTCGTGCACGCCGGACGGATCGGTCTGCTCCGTGCGATCGACGCGCTCGCGCGCCGTCCGGCCGCCATCCTGCGCCTGCCCGCCGGTCGCCTGAGTGCGGGGGCGCCGGCCGATCTCGTCCTGTTCGACCCGGACGCCGCCTGGACCGTGACCGAGGCGGGCCTGCGCTCGCTCTCCCGCAACACGATCTTCGAGGGCCGTCGCTTCCGCGGCCGCGTCCTGCGCACCTGGGTCGACGGCCGCTGCGTCTTCGATGCCTCCGCCCCGAAGGCGATCACCTGACGGTCAGCACCGGGCAGTGTGCGAGCTGGATCAGCTTGTGCGACACGCTGCCGAGCAGCAGCGCTCCGAGCTCGCCGAGCCCGCGCCGCCCCACCACGACGAGATCGGCCCCGATCTCCTCCGCATGCGCGACGAGCGCATCCGCCGGTTCGCCGTCGAGGGCCACCGTCCGCACCCGTGTCGCCCCCTTCTCACGCACGACGGACTCGGCGTCCCGAAGGATCTTTTCGGTCAGGGCGGCGACGATCCGGGCGTCCTCGTCCGCCTCCGGCACGACGGTCGGGCCCACGACCGGCGCCGGCCGCAGCCGGGGTGCCGGCTCGACGAGATGCTCGATCTCGGCCATCCGGCGCAACGCTTCCGGGACCTTCCGGTTCGCCATCACATGCGCCACGACCACCTCCGCGCCGTATTTCGCCGCCAGATCCCCCGCCCACTCCGCGGCCTTCCGGGCATGGTCCGAGCCGTCCGTCGCCAGCATGATCGTCCGGATCATCTCTCGCTCCCTGCGATGCGTTGCTTCCTTGCCCTCAGATAGGGATGCCGACGGCATATTGCGCCACCGTCACGAAACTTCGCGAACGCGACAGGGACGGTCGCGCCCGAGACGGCGGAGACGCCGTGGCGTGCGATCCGTCGGCGCCGACCGTCCGCCGGAACGACGCATGCCCGCCCCGACCTTCGCCGTTGCCGCCATTCTCGCGGGCACGGCCTGCCTGCAGTTCGCCAACACCCTGTTCGGCGTGCTGCTGCCGGTCCGGCTCGAGCTGCTCGGCTCGCCGGCCTGGCTCGTCGGCATCGTCACCTCCGCCTACGGGCTCGGCTTTCTCGCCGGCTGCCGGCGCATCCACGCGCTGATCCGCAGCGTCGGCCACATCCGCGCCTTCGCCGCCCTCGCGGCTCTGTGCTGCATCTTCGCCCTCACCTTCGTCGAGAACGAGCAGCCGTGGCTGTGGGCGACGATGCGGCTCGCCATGGGCTTCTGCCTCGCCGGCCTGTTCATCACCGCCGAGGGCTGGCTCAACGCGGTGACGCCCGGGCACCAGCGCGGCCGGGTGCTCTCGGTCTATCTCGTCGGCACCAAGGCCGCCAACATCGCGGGCCAGATGCTGCTGGCGGCGGGCCAGCTCGTGGCTTCGGTCTGGTTCGTGCTGGCGGGCGGGGTGTTCGCCTTCGCCCTCGTGCCGGTGGCGCTGACCCGGGCGCCGCAGCCGCCGCTGCCGGCGGTCGAGCGCATGGGCCTGCGCGCACTCGCCCGGCTCGCGCCGGCGGCGGTCGCCGGCACCTTCGTCGCCGGGCTCGTGAACGGGGCGGTGCTCGGCCTCGTCCCGCTCTACGGCACCCGCATCGGCCTGCCGATCGCGGTGACGGTCACGCTGCTCTCGCTCATGCAGCTCGGCAGCCTCGTGCTGCAGTGGCCGCTCGGCTGGCTTTCCGACCGGACCGACCGGCGGTGGGTGATCGTCGGTTGCGCCGGCACGGTCGCGGTCCTCTCCCTGCTGCTGCCGCTCGCCGATGCCGGGACCGGCTGGCAGCTGTTCCCGCTGTTCTTTCTGTGGGGCGGTTTGGCGCTCTCCTTCTACGGGCTCTGCGTCGCCCACGCGGCCGACCACGCCGAACCGGAACAGATGGTGGCCGTCAGCGGCAGCGCGCTCTTCGCCTGGGCGAGCGGATCGGCGGCGGGTCCCATGCTGGCGGCGCCGCTCATCGACCTGTTCGGACCGGCGGCGCTGTTCGGCTACGCGGCCACGATCGAGATCGCGCTCGTGCTCTTCGTACTGTGGCGCATCCTGCAGCGGGCGCCGCGGCCGCCCGAGGAACGCGCACCCTTCGTCAACGTGCCCGCGACCAGCCCGGCCGTGGGCGCCATCGATCCCCGCGCCCCGGAACCGACCCGTGAGACAGGGTTGATCTGAAGCGATCCGGCCTCAGCGCGCCGCCGCATGCGCCGCCGTGTAGAGCCCGGCGAAGCGCTCGCGCAGATCCTTCTTCTGGACCTTGCCCATGGAGTTTCGCGGCAGCGCGTCGACCACCAGCACGCGCTTGGGCACCTTGAAGCCCGCGAGCTGCGCCTTCAGGGACTCGATCACCGCGCGCTCGTCGATCACCGCCCCGGGTTCGGGGACCACGACCGCAGTCACCGCTTCGCCGAAATCGGGGTGCGGCAGGCCGATCACCGCACTCTCCTTCACGCCGGGAAGTGCGTCGATCGCGTTCTCCACCTCGGCCGGGTAGACGTTGAGGCCGCCCGTGATGATCAGGTCCTTCGCCCGTCCGACCAGATACAGATAGCCGTCTTCGGACAGATAGCCCATGTCGCCGGTGCGGAACCATCCGTCGGGCGTGAACTCCTCCGCGTTCTTCTCCGGCATCCGCCAGTAGCCGCGGAAGACGTTGGGCCCGCGCACCAGCACGTGGCCGACCTCGCCCGGCGGCAGTTCGCGGTCTCCGTCGTCGACGATCTTCACTTCCGAGCCCGGAAACGGCAGGCCCACCGAGCCCGGGCGCCGCTCGCCCCGGAGCGGGTTGCCCGTGTGCATGAGGATCTCGCTCATGCCGTAGCGCTCGAGGATCTCGTGCCCGGTGCGCTCGCGGAACGCTTTCCACACCTCGACCGGAAGCGGCGCCGAGCCGGAGACGAACAGACGGATGGTCTTCGTATGTTCGCGACCGAAAGCACGGTCGTCCAGCAGCCGCACGTAGAAGGTCGGCACGCCCATCATCACCGTCGCGCGCGGCAAGAGCTCCATCACCTTCGCCCGGTCGAACTTCGCGAGCCACAGCATGGTCGCACCGGAGAGCAGCGCGCAGTTGGCGGCGACGAACAGGCCGTGGGCGTGGTAGATGGGAAGCGCGTGCAGCAGCACGTCGTCTTCGGAGAAACCCCACGCCTCGACCAGCACCTGCGCGTTGCTCGCGAGATTGGCGTGCGTGAGCGGCGCGCCCTTCGGCCTGCCGGTCGTGCCGGAGGTGTAGAGCATCGCCGCATACTCTTCCGGAGCCACCGGCACCGTCTCGAACGTGTCCGGCGCGCCTGCGGCCGCGTCGGCGAGGCTTCCGGCACCCGCCGCATCGAGGGTGAACAGCTCCCGCACCCCCGCCGCGCGGGCCGCCTCCCCGAGTTCCCCGGTGCGCGCCGGATCGCAGACGAAGACCGCGGGCTCGGCATTCTGCAGCATGTAGCCGACCTCGCCCGCCCGGTAGGCCGGGTTCATCGGCAGGAAGACGAGGCCCGCGCGGAGACAGGCGAGATAGATGCACAGCGCCTCGACCGATTTCTCGACCTGCACCGCGACGCGGTCGCCCCGCTGCGCGCCAGCCTCCACGAGCGCGTGGGCGAAGCGTGCCGACAGCCGGTCGAGATCCCGGAAGCTCCAGAGCCGGCCACGGTCGATGTCCTCGATCGCCGTCTTGTCCGGCAGACGCGCGATCGTCCGCGCGATCGGCTGGAAGAAGGAACCACCGGCCATGGCGGGCTTGCCTCCGGCATGCGTTCGCGGCCACAAACTAGCGGCTGCCATGGAGCTGTCGAGGCGGGAGGATCGGCATGCAGGCGGAACCGGCGATCGGCGTCGGTGAGGACTGGCCGGAGCTGCGGGAGGCCGTCTCGCGCCTCTGCGCGCGTTTTCCGGGCGAGTACTGGCGCAGGCTCGACCGCGAGCGCGCCTATCCCGAAGAGTTCGTGCGGGCGCTGGGTGATGCCGGCTATCTCGGTCTGCTGATTCCCGAAGAGTACGGCGGCTCGGGGCTGCCGCTCAGGGCCGCGAGCGTCGTGCTCGAGACCATCCACGCCGCGGGCTGCAACGCTGCGGCCTGCCACGCCCAGATGTACATCATGGGCACGCTCCTGCGGCACGGCAGCGAGGAACAGAAACGCCGCTGGCTGCCGCAGATCGCGAGCGGCGCCGTGCGGCTCCAGGCCTTCGGGGTCACCGAGCCCGGAAGCGGCAGCGACACGCCTTCGCTCTCGACCCGCGCCGAGCGCCGCGGCGACCGCTGGGTGGTGCACGGCCAGAAGATCTGGACGAGCCGCGCCCTGCATTCGGACCTCATGCTGCTGCTCGCCCGCACCACGCCTCTCGACAGGGTGGCGCGGCGCACCGACGGGCTTTCCGTCTTCCTCGTCGATCTGCGCGCGGCCAGAGGGCGCGGCGTCGAGATCCGGCCCATCGAGACCATGATCAACCACCACACCACCCAGGTGTTCTTCGACGGCCTCGAGCTTCCCGCGGATGCCCTGATCGGCGAGGAAGGCCGGGGCTTTTCCTACATCCTCGACGGCATGAACGCCGAGCGCATCCTGATCGCCGCCGAATGCCTCGGTGATGCGCGCTGGTTCGTCGCGCGCGCCTGCGAATATGCCCGCGAGCGGGTGGTCTTCGGCCGGCCCATCGGCCAGAACCAGGGCATCCAGTTCGACCTCGCCCGCGCGCACGCGCAGACCGAGGCGGCCGACCTCATGGTGCGCAAGGCGGCTGCCCTGTTCGATGCCGGTCTGCCGTGCGGGGCGGAAGCGAACATGGCGAAGCTGCTCGCGGCCGATGCCTCCTGGGCCGCCGGTGAGGCGGCGATGCAGACCCTGGGCGGTTTCGCCTTCGCCTGCGAATACGACGTCGAACGCAAGTGGCGGGAGACGCGGCTCTACCGCATCGCCCCGATCTCGACGAACCTGGTTCTGGCCCACATCGCCCACCGGGTCCTCGGCCTGCCGAAGAGCTACTGAGGGCCCTGCGGCCCGGAACCCAGGAGGACGACGGGCAGGGCGTCGGCACCGCGTGCGGCCTTCTCCTGAAGACTGCGGTCCGCCGTCACCAGCGCGACACCCTCCCTTTCCGCGAGGGCGAGGTAGAGGCAGTCGTAGACAGGATGATCGAGGCCGAGAGCGAGCGTGCAGGCCCGCTCCACGAGTTCGGCCGACGGCACCAGCGTGTCGAACAGCGCGGGCAAACCTGCCGCGGCTTCGACCGCGTCACCGGCCCCGAGCCGACCCGTCCTCACGCTCTTCTAAAGTGCATTGGCCACCTCCGCGACCACGAGATCGGGCGCGAGCGACCGGGCCCGCCGGAACAGTCGGTCCGCAGCGGCGCTGCCCTCTTCCTCGAGATACAGCTTCAGAACGACGGATGCGTCGACGACCAGACGTTGCCCGGACGAAATCCCGGGACGCGTCGGCCCCCGCGAAGGTGCCGGCCTGTCACCGGGAATCGCGGTCCTCCCGGATCATGCGAACGGCGTCCGGCGCGCCCGGGGCGCGCTTCGTGCTGCGCGCGCGGATAGCGCTGGCCCTCGCGAGCGCCTCGTCCCTGGAGCGCGGGGGGCGGAGCTCGCAGAGCCGCTCGAGCAGCAGATGCTCGAGGGACACGCCCCGTGCGTGCGCCCGCGCCCGCAGACGTTCGAGCACCTCGTCGTCGAGTTCCAGTCGCAGCTCGGCCATGGGTGTCGGTTCCGCTCTTCTCTGCGGAAATAGTCCGGCGCGTCCGGTGTGCAAAGCCACGGCCGATGACGCGGATGGGCAAGCCGCCGCCCCTTCTCCGCTTCCGGTCGGCGCACGCGGCGGCTATCACGCCTCCATGGTCGACACGATGGATCCGGGCGAAAGCGACCGTCTTCCGGACCGCCCGGGAACCGGAAAGGGGGAGAGACCGATCCGATGCGCATGACCACCGAGGAGGCCTTCGTCAAGGTCCTGCAGATGCACGGCATCCGCCACGCCTTCGGCATCATCGGCTCGGCGATGATGCCCGTGTCGGACCTGTTCCCGCGCGCCGGCATCACCTTCTGGGACACCGCCCACGAGAACAACGCCGGCTTCATGTGCGACGGCTTCATCCGCGCCACCGGCGAGATGGCCATGGCCGTCGGCCAGAACGGTCCGGGCGTGACGGGCTTTCTCACCTCCGTCGCCACCGCCTACTGGAATCACACGCCGATGCTGCTGGTCACCCCGCAGACCGGCAACAACACCATCGGCCTCGGCGGCTTCCAGGAGGCCGACCAGATGGCGATGTTCCGCAATGTCGTCGGCTACCAGGAAGAGGTGCGCGACCCGCGGCGCATCGCGGAAGTGCTGAACCGGGTCATCCACGAGGCCTGGCGGCGCTCGCAGCCGGCGCAGATCAACGTGCCTCGCGACTTCTGGACGCTCGAGATCGACATCGACCTGCCGCAGATCGTCCGGCTCGAGCGGCCGACCGGCGGCGAGGAAGCGATCGCCGAGGCGGCGCGGCTCCTGTCCGAAGCCCGCTTCCCGGTGATCCTCGCCGGGGCCGGCGTGGTGCTCGCCGGCGCCATTCCGGAGACCGTGGCGCTCGCCGAGAAGCTCACGGCACCTGTCTGCTCGAGCTACCAGCACAACGATTCCTTCCCGGGAAGCCACCCGCTCGCCGTCGGCCCCCTCGGCTACAACGGCTCGAAGGCGGCGATGGAGCTGATCGCCCAGGCGGACGTGGTGCTGGCCCTCGGCACCCGCCTCAACCCCTTCTCGACCCTTCCCGGCTACGGCATCGACTACTGGCCGAAGCAGGCGAAGGTGATCCAGGTCGACATCCACCCCGAGCGCATCGGCCTCACCAAGAAGATCGCCGTCGGCATCTGCGGCGACGCCAAGCAGGTGGCAAAGCGCATTCTCGACCGCCTCGCGCCGACTGCGGGCGACAATGGCCGCGAGGAGCGGAAGGCCGAGATCCACCGCCGCAAGTCGGCCTGGCTGCAGTTCCTCTCCTCCCTCGATCACGAGGAGGACGATCCCGGCACCAGCTGGAACGCGGATGTGCGGGCGCGCGAGCCGGACCGCATGTCGCCGCGGCAGGCCTGGCGGGCGATCCAGGCGGCGCTGCCGAAGGACGCGATGATCTCGACCGACATCGGCAACAACTGCGCCATCGGCAACGCCTATCCGACCTTCGAGGAGGGCCGCACCTATCTCGCGCCCGGCATGTTCGGCCCCTGCGGCTACGCCTTCCCGGCGATCATCGGCGCCAGGATCGGCCGTCCCGACCGGCCGGGGATCGGCTTCGCCGGCGACGGCGCCTTCGGCATCGCCATGAACGAGCTCGTCTCGCTCGGACGCGAGGGCTGGCCGGCGGTGACCATGGTGGTCTTCCGCAACTACCAGTGGGGTGCCGAAAAGCGCAACACCATCCTCTGGTTCGACAACAACTTCGTCGGCACCGAGCTCAACCCGCAGGCATCCTATGCGAAGATGGCCGAGGGTGCCGGCCACCGCGGCATCGTCGTGACGACGCGCGAGCAGCTCACCGAGGAGCTGCGCAACGCCGTCGAGGCGCAGAAGCAGGGCGTGACGACGCTGCTCGAGGTGATCCTCAACCAGGAACTGGGCGAGCCCTTCCGCCGGGATGCCATGAAGAAGCCGGTGCGCGTCGCCGGCATCGACCCGGCCGACACGGCGAAGACGCAGCCGCTCGCCGGCTGAGGCAGGCGGGGGCCGGTCGCCCGGCCCCCGCGCGCTCGCCGCACGGCTCGGCCGTCGGGTTGAGCCGCCGTCCTGACGTACGGCCGCCCGCTGACCCGTTGTCAAGCTCCCGCTTGACAACGGGCCAGCGGGGTGTCGACTTTCGGCGCGGTGTTTCGCGGGTTTTCGGACGGTTTCGCGGGTTGCGGACGGACTCCGTCCCTGGAGGTCAGGTCGCGTGTTCGAGCAGTGTGACCGCCCGGCGCAGGTCGAAGGCGAGCACGCGCAAGGTGACGTCGACCAGATTGCGGGCGAGCGAAAAGCAGCGGGCGCGGGCGAGGCCGTAAGCGCGCTTCAGCGTGCCGGACACCGGCTCGATCCGCGGCCGCACCGTCTTCACGACGAGGTTCGCCGCCCGCTGCCACGGCCGCAGCCCGCGCCGGCGCGGGTTGTGCGCGATCACCGCCGTGATCCCGCGGGCTTCGAGGGCTTCGCGCAGATCCCGCGCATCGTCCGCCGCGTCCGCCCACACCCGGCCGACATCGCCCGGCACGATCGCCTCCGCCACGGTCCGCTCGTGGCGCGAGGCCGGCGTGAGGGCGATCCTCCGCACGATCCCGGTGTCCTCGTCCACCGCCGCGTGCAGCTTGTAGCCGAGCATCGGATCCCGTCCGCTCCGTGCGGCCCAGTCGGCATCCGGATCGACCGACCTCCCGTCGCGGCGCCGGTTGCGCGTCGCGGCCGCACTCCGCACCAGGGTGGCATCGACGATGCTCCCACGCCGCAGGACCAACCCCCGGGCGCGCAGCTGCCGGTCCACCTCGGCAAGAAGACGCTCCGCCAGACCCCGCTTCGAAAGCTCGTCCCGAAAGCGCCACAGGGTATTCTGGTCGGGCGTTTTGCCCGTCAGCCCGACCCCGAGGAAACGCCGGAAGCGCAGATCGTTCCGCAGCAGCTGCTCCGCCTTCGGATCCGAAAGATCCCACCAGGCCTGGACCAACAGCGCCTTGATGAGCACGATCAACGGATAGCTCGGCCGCCCCACCGGCGCGGCACAGATGTCGCCGCACACAGCTCCGAGCGCCGACCAGTCGACGAGCCCGTCGATCTTCTCCAGCACTTCGTCGCGGCCCACCTCCTCCGGCAGGAACGCCTCCGCGAAATCCCGCTGCCGCTCCACATCCCGCCGCATCCCACGCTCCTCCGTCCCACCCGCCACCCTCGCATCACACCTCCACGCCAGCGGCAAGGGGGTTACGGGGAGGGCTCGCTTCGGCAAACGACGTCTTGCCGTTTCCCGGAGGTCCGGACAGGAGCACGCGGTGACGCGGTTCCAAGGCGTGGGCTCTCAGAACGTCAGCGCGCCTGCTCCTCGATCAGCTGGCGAGCGGCCTCACGAACCGGCAATGTCAGCATCAGATCCTCGAGGCGAACGCGAGGCGTGACCTCGAGGATCGCGTCCTTCCCGGCCTGCGCCTGCGGACGCTGAAGTGTCGTCGACGATGCGAGCGCTACGGCCGATATCGCCTGCTGGAGGCGTTCGGCCAGCGGGTGTGGTTCTTCGCCCGCTCGTCGGCGACTATGGCCTCGGCTGTGGAGCGGACGCGCGCCCGGTCACCCTCAGCCGCTGCACGCACGAGAGCGACAAGCAGATCGCTGCGCGCCATCTCCCCCTCCGGACCGTCCTCGGGCACACAATCAGCGCGAAGCGGCGAGACAGTGTAGTCTGAGCCGCCGCCCGATCCGGAGGCGCTGCCGGGTTCAGCCGGCGAGTTCGCGGATCGCCGCGATCCCCGGGATGCGGTGGAGGTCGGGGCGGGCGGAGAAGGGCAGGCGGACGTCGGGGGGCAGGTCGAGGACGACGCGCTCGCCCCGATCCGCGGTCGGAAGCCTGAGGCGCACCCGGGCGCCGCGCCCGTTCGCGGCGCGCTGCAGCACCCGGCCGAGCCGCGGCAGGACCCCGGGCTCCTCGACCAGGATCTCGACCAGGCCCGGCTGCGCCGCGGGCTCGAGATCGAGGCGCTCGATCTTCTGCGCGACGAGCCGCATCCGCCCGGCCTCGACCCGGCAGTCGGCCTCGACGGCGAGCGGTTCGTGGCCGTCGAGGAGATCGCGGCAGCGGGCGAGCAGGTCCGCGAACACCGTGACCTCGAACTGCGCCGTCGGGTCGGAGAACTGCACGAAGGCGAAGCGCCCGCGCTGGCTGCGGCGCTCCTGCCGGCCCACCACCACGCCCGCGAGCCGGAGGCTGCGGCCGTCGAAGGATTCCGGGGCCTCGCCGAGCAGGCCCGCGAGGACGAAGCCGCGCCCGGCGAGGGCCTCGAGGCAGCCGTCGAGCGGATGCGCCGAGAGGTAGAAGCCGAGCACCGACAGCTCGTGGTGCAGCCGTTCGGTGACCGGCCAGTCGGGGACCTCCGGCAACGCCGGCTCCGGCACCGCCGCCTCGCCCCCGAACAGGCTCGCGGCACCGCTCTCGGCCGCCGAAGCCCGCGCCCGCGCGTGGTCGAGCGCCGCGTCGATCGCCGCGAACAGGCCCGCCCGGTTGTCGTCGAGGGAATCGAAGGCGCCGGCCTTGACGAGCGCCTCGAGGATGCGCCGGTTGATCTGCCGCGGACCCATGCGGGCCGCGAAGTCGAAGAAGCTCCGGAACGGACCGCCGCGACCGCGCTCTTCGACGATCGCCGCCACCGCCTGGTCACCCACGCCCTTGATGGCGGAGAGCGCGAAGCGCACGCCCGGGCCCTCCGGCCCCTCCTCGACGCCGAAGCGCACCCCGGAGCGCTGCACGTCCGGCGGCAGGAGCGGGATGCCGCGCTGGCGCATCTCCTGGCGGCAGGCGGCGATCTTCTCCTGGTCCGCCTTCTCCATGGTCAAGAGCGCCGCGTAGAACTCGGCCGGATGGTTGGCCTTGAGCCAGGCGGTCTGCCAGGCGAGCAGGGCGTAGGCGGCGGCGTGGCTCTTGTTGAACCCGTAGGAGGCGAACTTCGCCACCTGGTCGAAGATGGTCGAGGCCAGTTCCGGCGCGATGCCGCGTTCGACCGCACCGCGCACGAACACCTCGCGCTGGGCGTCCATCTCCGCCTTGATCTTCTTGCCCATCGCCCGGCGCAGCAGATCGGCCCCGCCCAGCGTGTAGCCCGCGAGCTGGCGGGCGATCTCCATCACCTGCTCCTGGTAGATGATGACCCCGTAGGTCTCGGCGAGGATCGGCTCGAGCGCCGGGTGCAGATAGTCCGGCCGCTCGAGGCCGTGCCGGACGGCGATGTAGCGCGGGATGTTGTCCATCGGCCCCGGCCGGTAGAGGGCGACCATGGCGACGATGTCGCCGAAGCGGTCCGGCCGCAGCTTGACGAGCGCGTCGCGCATGCCGCCCGATTCCAGCTGGAACACCCCCGTCGTGTCGGCCCGGCCGAGCAGTTCGAAGGTCGCCGCATCCCCGAGCGGCAGCCGCTGGAGATCCACCGCCACCCCGCGCGCCCGCAGCAGATCCTGCGCCGTGCGCAGCATGGTGAGCGTGGTGAGGCCGAGGAAGTCGAACTTGACGAGCCCTGCCTTCTCCACGTCCTTCATGTCGAACTGGGTGACCGGCATGTCGCTGCGCGGATCGCGGTAGAGCGGCACGAGCTCGGAGAGCGGCCGGTCGCCGATCACCACCCCGGCGGCGTGGGTCGAGGCGTGCCGCGGCAGGCCCTCGAGCCGCGAGGCGATGGCGATCATGCGCGCGACGTTGGGGTCGGAATCGCGCATCTCGGCGAGCCGCGGCTCGAGCTCGAGCGCCTGGGCGAGGGTCGGCGGGTTCGCCGGATTGTGCGGCACGAGCTTGCACACCCGGTCCACGAGGCCGAAGGGCAGCCCCAGCACCCGGCCGACGTCCCGGAGCACCGCCCGCGCCTGCAGGCGGCCGAAGGTGATGATGTGCGCCACCCGGTCGGCACCGTAGCGGTCGCGCACATACCGGATCACCTCGTCGCGCCGGTCCTGGCAGAAGTCGATGTCGAAGTCCGGCATCGACACCCGCTCGGGGTTGAGGAAGCGCTCGAACAACAGCCCGAAGCGCAGCGGATCGAGGTCGGTGATGGCAAGCGCCCAGGCGACGAGCGAGCCCGCCCCCGAGCCGCGGCCGGGCCCGACCGGAATGTCCCGCGCCTTCGCCCAGCGGATGAAGTCGGCGACGATCAGGAAGTAGCCCGGGAACTGCATCCGCACGATGACGTCGAGCTCGTATTCGAGCCGCTCGCGGTAGGGCCGGGCCGCCGCTTCGCGCTCGTCCGCCGTCATCTCCGGGCGGAAGACGTGGGCTTCGAGCCGGCGCTCCAGCCCCTCGCGCGCCTGCAGGCGCAGCTCCTCCGCCTCGTCGCGCCCGTCCGCCGTCGGATAGCGCGGCAGGATCGGCTTGCGGACCGGGGCGGCGAAGGCGCAGCGGCGGGCGACCACGAGCGTGTTCGAAACCGCCTCCGGCAGATCGGCGAACAGCTCCGCCATCTCGGCCCCGCTCCGGAAGCGGTGCTCCGGCGTCACCCGCGGCCGGTCGGGATCATCGAGCGTCGTGCCGGCGGCGATGCACAGCAGTGCCGCGTGCGCCTCGTGCATCTCCGCATCGAGGAAATGCACGTCGTTGGTGGCGAGAAGCGGCAGGCCGAGGTCGTAAGCGAGATCGAGGAAGGCGTCCTCGGTCTCCTCCTCCTCGCGAAGACCGTGGCGCTGCAGCTCCACATAGAGCCGGCCGGGAAATCCCCGGGCGAGGTCTTCGAGCAGCGTGCGCGCCGCCTTCGCCTCACCCCGGCGCAGGAGCGCTCCGATCGGACCGAAGGCACCGCCCGTGAGGAGCAGGAGCCCGTCGGTGGCGCCGGCGAGCGCCTCCGGCGTCACCGCCGGCCGGCCGTCTCCGGCCGCGAGCCAGGCATCGCTCAGAAGCCGGCACAGATTGGCCCAGCCCGCCGCGTTCTGCACGAGCAGCACGACCTGCGGCGCCTCCTCGCGGCGCGAGCCGGCCGCAGGGCGCCGGTCGACCTCGGGAAGGGCGAGCGGCAGGCCTGCCCCGACCACCGGCTGGATGCCGGCCTTGGTCGCCTCGGCACAGAAGCGCATGGCGCCGAACAGGTTGGCGTCGTCGGTCACCGCCACCGCCGGCATGCCCTCCTCGCGGCAACGGCGCACCAGCTCCCCGTGCCGCACCGCCCCGCGCAGCAGCGAATAGCCCGAACGGACCCGGAGATGGACGAAGGGAGACAGCGTCATCGCTCACCGCTCGAACGGCCGGCACGGGCGTTAGATCGCGACGCGAGGCCTGCCGGCAAGCCGAACGAATGTTCCGGGGGCTTGCGGTCCGCGCCGCGTGCCTGCATGCTCGGGCCATCTCCGGGACCGGCGCCGTTCGGGCGCAGGTGTCCGACCATACGTTCGGGAGGGACGACGATGAAGGCATCGAGGCGGACCCTTCTCGCCGGCGTCGGCGGGATCACGGCCCTGGCTCTGATGGGCACCGGTCCGGCGGCGGCCCAGGAGGAGCGCTCCTACATCCTCGCGACGGCCACGACGGGCGGCACCTACTATCCCGTGGGCGTGGCGCTCGCGACGCTGGTCAAGGTCAAGCTGCAGCCGGGCCACAAGATCGACATGTCGGCCATCAGCTCGGCCGGCTCCGGCGAGAACGTCAAGCTGCTGCGCGAGAACCAGGCGCAGTTCGCGATCCTGCAGGGCATCTTCGGGCGCTGGGCCTGGAACGGCACGGGCCCGATCGCGAGCGAGGGGCCGCAGACGCACCTGCGTTCCGTCACCATGCTGTGGCAGAACGTCGAACACTTCATCCTGCACAACGACCACGTCACCACCGGCACCATCGACGATCTGAAGAACATCGCCGGCAAGCCCTTCTCGATCGGGGCCAAGAATTCCGGCACCGAAGGCTCGGGCCGCGAGATCCTGACCAATCTCGGCATCGACCCCGAGAGCTTCGAGCTCGTCTATCTCGGCTACGGCCCAACCGCCGACGCGCTGCAGAACGGCCAGGTGGTCGGCGCCAACCTGCCGGGTGGCCCGCCCGTCTCCGCGGTGACCCAGGCGATGGCGGCGGTGGGTGACCGCCTCACGATCCTCGAATTCACCGACGAGCAGATGCAGCGCGCGAACGGTGACGGTGATCTCTGGACCCGCTACGTGCTGGAGGCCGACACCTACCCGAACCAGCCGAAGCCGGTGAACACCATCGCCCAGCCGAACTTCCTCGCGGTGCGCGCGGATGTCGACGAGGAGGCGGTCTATCTGATCACTAAGACGATCTACGAGAACCTGCCCTTCCTGCAGAACATCCACGCCGCCACCAAGGCGATGGCGCTCGAGAAGGCGATCGCCGGCCTGCCGGCGCCGCTGCACCCGGGTGCCCTGCGCTACTACGAGGAAGCGGGTCTCACGATCCCCGACCGGCTGCGTCCGGCGCAGTAGGCCGGGAACGACCGGATGGCGCGGGCGGCGGGCGGCAGCCGGCCGCCCGCACATCCGCCGGAGCTGCCCTTGGCCGGGGAACGGGAAGATCTGGACGTCGGCGAGGTCGCCGCCGTCATCCGCACGGGTGCCGGCGCCTGGCACGAGCGCGCCGTCTTCTGGATCGGCGTCGCCGTCTCGCTGTTCCACATCTACGCCAACACCGTCGGCACCTTCTCCGACATCACGCTGACGGCGCTGCACTGGGGCGGCTTCGGCCTGCTCTGCGCGCTCACCGTGCCGATGTGGCGGGGCGGCGGCCGGGGGCTCCTGTTCTTCGACACGCTGCTCGGGCTCCTGGCACTCGCCTGCGGCGTCTACGTGATCTGGGCGTTCGAAGCGGTCTACGCCCGCGGCGTCCATTTCATCTGGTCGGACTGGGTGTTCTCGATCCTCGCCGTCGCGCTCGCCCTCGAGTTCGCGCGGCGCTCGGCCGGGCTCTTCATCCCGATCCTCGCCCTTCTGGGCCTCAGCTACATGAGCTGGCTCGGGAAATACGTTCCCGGCGTCCTCACCTTTCCCGGCCTCACCTTCGAGACGACGCTGTTCCGGGCCTATGTCGAGCTCGTCGGCATGTTCGGCGACATCGCCCGAATCAGCGCCACCTTCGTCTTCATGTTCATCCTCTTCGGCGCCTTCCTGCTGCGCTCGGGCGCCGGCGACTTCGTGATCGATATCGCGCGGGCGGTGGCGGGCCGTTTCGCCGGCGGGCCGGGGCTCGTCGCCGTGCTCGCCTCGGCGCTCACCGGCACGATCTCGGGTTCGGCGGTGGCGAACACCGTCTCGACCGGCGTGATCACCATCCCGCTCATGAAGCGCGCCGGATTTCCGCCGAAGTTCGCGGCCGGCGTCGAGGCCGCCGCCTCGACCGGCGGGCAGATCATGCCGCCGATCATGGGTGCGGGTGCGTTCGTCATGTCGAACTACACCCAGATCCCCTACCTCACGATCGCCGCCGTCTCGGTGCTGCCCGCGATCCTCTATTTCTGGTCGGTCGCCGTCTGGGTGCGGATCGAGGCGAAGAAGCGCAATCTCGGCGCCCTCGACGAGGCCCCGCCGCCGGTGCTCGAGACCCTGAAGCGCGGCAGCATCGGCTTTCTGGTGCCGATCGGCGTCCTCATGGGGCTCCTCATTTGGGGTTACACGCCGACTTACGCGGCCGGCTTCGCCATTCTCGCGGTGATCGCCTCGAGCTGGCTCGGCCCGAAGCCGATGGGGCCGCGCGCCATCCTCGAGGCGCTGGCGACGGGTGCGCGCAACATGATCGGCACCGCCACCCTGCTCGTCGCCATCGGCCTCGTCGTCATGTCGGTCGAGACCACCGGCCTCGGCAACACGCTGTCGCTCATGCTCGGCGAGTGGTCGCAGGGCAATCTGGTGCTGGCGCTGCTGCTGATCGCCCTCGCCTCGCTGGTGCTGGGCATGGCGCTTCCGGTCACGGCCTCCTACATCGTGCTCGCCACCCTCTCCGCACCGGCGCTCGTCGAGCTCGTCAACCAGCGCCACGTGATCGAGCTGATCGCGAGAGGCACCCTGCCGGAGGCGGCGCGGGCGATCTTCATGCTGGCGGATCCCGAAGCCGCGGCGAAGCTCGCGGCACCCATGCCGTGGGACGAGGCGGCCGCGCTCTACGCCATGGTGCCGCGCGACTTCTCCTCGACGCTGTTCGAGCAGGCGCTGTCGCCGACGGTGCTCACGACCACGCTGCTCTCGGCGCACATGATCATCTTCTGGCTGAGCCAGGACAGCAACGTCACCCCGCCCGTCTGCCTCACCGCCTTCGCCGCCGCGGCGATCGCGAAGACGCCGCCGATGGCGACCGGGCTCACGGCGTGGCGGCTCGCCAAGGGCCTCTACATCGTGCCGCTGCTCTTCGCCTACACGAGCTTCCTCGGGCCGGACCTCGCCGAGAACCTGCGCATCTTCACCTTCGCGGCCGTGGGCATCTACTGCCTCGCCGCCGCCTGGGAGGGCTACGGCGAGCAGCCGGTCGTCCTGTGGCTGAGGCCGGTGCTCTTCGCCGCGGGTCTTCTGCTCCTCTGGCCGATGCCGGTGCTGTGGGACACGGCGCTGACGATCGCCGTGCTCGGCCTCTTCGTGCTCAACCGGTTCCTGCAGCGCGGCCGCGAGCGGGCCCCGGCGACGGCCGACACGGGATCCTGATGCGCGCGGCCGGTCCCTGCCGGCCCTTGTCCCCGACCGCCGGGCAGCCTATCCGGGCCTTGTGGAAGGTGGGGGAGGCAGCCATGGCAGAAGGTTTCGATCCGCCGGGCGTGGCGAAGCCGTTCGGCATCTTCAGCAACGCCGCCTTCGAGCCCGAGGGCGTGCGGCTGCACATCTCCGGGCAGGTGGCGTTCGACGCCGAAGGCAACATCGTCGGCATCGGCGACATCCGTGCCCAGACGCGGCAGGTGCTCGACAACATCCGCACCATCCTCGAGGCTGCGGGTGGCACGATGGCGGACATCGCGCAGGTGGTGGTCTACGTCACCGACATGAGCCACCTCGCCGCCATCCACGAGGTGCGGGCGGAGTATTTCGAGCGGCCCTATCCGGCGAGCACGCTCGTGCAGGTCTCCGCCCTCGTCCGGCCGGAGCTCCTGATCGAGATCTCGGCGATCGCGGTGATCCCGAAGGAGCGCGTGAAGCGGCTGTGAGGACTTGCGGATTCGGCGCGGACGTGGGATCCTGTTACTCTACTCCAGAAGCCGTCGTCGCTCCTGTGTAAGACTTGACTTGCCCATATGGAGACCGACAAATCTGCCGGCGGTATCCTTCGACGCCGGCCGAGTTCCGTCATGCTCGCACTTTTTCTGGACGAGTCCGGTGATCATAATCTCGTCAAGATCGATCCTCAATCTCCTCTCTTCCTGCTCGGCGGGATCATCGTCGATCGACGTTACGCATTGAAACCTCCCCGTAACCCCCTTGCCGCTGGCGTGGAGGTGTGATTCGAGGGGGGCGGAGGGGACGGAGGCGCGTGGGATGCGGCGGGAGTTGGAGCGGCAGGTGGATTTCGCGGAGGCGTTTCTGCCGGAAGAGGTGGGCCGCGACGAAGTACTGGAGAAGATCGACGCGCTGGTCGACTGGTCGGCGCTGGAGGCGCTGTGCGGCGACGTCTATGCCGCGCCGGTGGGGCGGCCGAGCTATCCGTTGATCGTGCTCATCAAGGCGCTGTTGGTCCAGGCCTGGTGGGATCTTTCGGATCCGAAGGCGGAGCAGCTGCTGCGGAACGATCTGCGCTTCCGGCGTTTCCTCGGGGTCGGGCTGACGGGCAAAACGCCCGACCAGAATACCCTGTGGCGGTTCCGGGACGAGCTTTCGAAGCGGGGTCTGGCGGAGCGTCTTCTTGCCGAGGTGGACCGGCAGCTGCGGGAGAACGGCCTCGGGATGCGGCGCGGCTGCATCGTGGACGCAACGCTGG